>Ga0187892_10010150_pt1 | contig 12057 bp, 10 predicted proteins | sample MA1701073metaG_FD_139345 | JGI IMG/M metagenome (GOLD analysis project Ga0187892, IMG submission 139345) | Bio-ooze microbial communities from a basaltic lava cave in the Kipuka Kanohina Cave System on the Island of Hawaii, USA - MA170107-3 metaG ...
CTTGGCTGTGGCGCTCGACCATGGGGCGAGCCGCGTGATCCTGATCGGCGGGCCTGAAGAGCGGCTCAAAACAGCCTGGCGGTTCGGCGCCTCCGAGTGTCTGAACATCGAGCAACTGCCTTCCGCCGAGAAGCGCATCCAGCGAGTGCGTGAGCTAACGCGAGGGTATGGAGCCGATGCCGTGATTGAGTGCGTCGGCTCACCCGAGGTGGTTCCGGAAGCCATCGAAATGTGCCGCGACGGCGCCAAGTTTCTCGTGCTGGGTCATTACGGGGATGCGGGCGAGGTATCCATCAATCCCCATCACATTACGCGGAAGCAGCTTCAGCTTCATGGTTCCTGGGGCAGCGAGCACCGGCACATGGCGCAGGCGCTGGAGTTCCTCCGCAATCAGGGCGGGCGTTTTCCATTTGAAGAACTCGTGACCCACCGGTTTCCCCTGGACCGCGTGATGGAGGCGATCGAGACGACGCAGAGGTGGCAGTCCACTAAGAGTGTCGTGGTGCCGTAAGTTCTACATCCACGTTCTTGAACCAGGGAGGTGGAGGAGTACTCGGCCCGGCCGACAAACTCTGACAAGTCTGTGCAGCTTAACGCCCGGTGGGATTAAGCTGCAACGTGCCGTCTATAAATGTGGAGCGGGGACGAGATAGTTGAAGTGAGTGTTTGGATGACAAGCCAGTCCAAACAAAAAGCCAAGGAAGTCATTTCGCGTTAGACTGCAGGCGGTGTAGCCTACAGCGAAACCATGTTGGGCAGATATTTAGTCGAATGATGCACTTAGTCGCTTGGCTTCTTACGGGTGTCCTGACTGCAGTGCCGGTTGTCTACGCCGTCCTCCATTGGGGCGACAAGAGCTTCCGGGACTCCGCTCTTGCCGGATGGTTTGGAACAGTAGTTGGCATTGTCGTGGGCGTTCCGGTGGCTCTCTGGCTGACTCAATTTCAGCAACGGGCACAGCAAGCCGCCGAGGGCGTACGTTTAATCGCACAACGACACGAGGAACTGACGCGGCTCAGAATGCGAATGCTGGAGGAGATACGTTACAATCTCGATGTCCTCAAGAGGCTTCAAGACGTCCTAAGCAAATCCATCAAGGCTCGCACCGACGTTTGGGATTGGGCAAACAAAGTGTCTGAGTCATTTGAGTTCTCCGCTCGTCGCGAGTTCGAACGTGAGGCAGTGACCCCGAGTGAACGCCTCGCGGATGCTCCAGTCGAACTGGGATACCGCGACCTGAGGCGACTGTCTAACTGGGTCAAGCACGCGATCGCGGCCCACGCTTTCTTCTATGGATTTGCCGCGGACGAGAATTCAGCGAACTGGCAACTCCAGGAAGTTCGCAATTACACCGGCATCGTAGAAGCTGAACTCAAAAACGCTGAAAAATACTTGGCAAATCAGGGCGCTCCCTAACCAGCGGGGTGCAGTCGGGCCCGCAGGTTAGCCACGGGCCGTTGGGTGCCCCGAGGCGCTTTCATCCGCTTGTCGATGAGCGACCAGACCGAACGCAACAAGCAAGCCGCGATGGCCTTCTACGACCTCATGTTCAATCAATGCAGGCCACGTGAGGCCATCGAGCGCTACGCTGGCGCCGTTTACATCCAGCACAACCAGCATGTCGCCGACGGCAAGGACGCATTCATCGAGTACTTCGAGCGGATGGCAGCCGAGTATCCAGACAAGCGCGTGCAGTTCAAGCGCGCAGTCGCCGAAGGGGATTTGGTCGTCCTTCACTGTCATCAGCAGTGGCCAGCCGATCAGGACTATGCAGGCATCGACATCTTCCGGTTTGATGAGCAGGGGCGCATAGTGGAGCACTGGGATGTGCTCCAGGTCGTCCCGAACACCGCGGCGAATGCCAACACCATGTTCTAGGCTGTGGGCGCTGGCAGCTTTTCGGGTCAGCTAACTACACGTTGAACCTGCAACTGAGAAGCGCGTCGGCCGAACCGGGAATCGTTAGACCGCGTGGCTTTACATGAACAGATTGAAAAAAGGTGTGCCTCGGCGTGACGTGATAGAAGCGTGGCTCAAGTACGATGTCGCCAAGAAGTCGCTTACCTTACCTGATTCCAGCGCTTGGCCGTGGGAAAGCGCAGACGGCCTGGATCAAAAGCTCCAGCGCTACGGCTTCAAACATGGCGTCATTGCAGGATACTTATCTTGGACGCTCAACGCGCTGACCCTGGACGATCTTCGCGAGGGTGCCGTTGTGAACCAAGCGATTCCAGGGTATCGGCGATGTCTCGGCCAACTCGAAGGTACTCCAGAGCTGGAGGCTTGGCGGCCCGACCGTTCGACTTACTGGTACGAACCGTTGAGCGCCGGTGGAGTGCTTCAGCAAGATGCGCCTCTTGTATTACGCCCCTCGGTGCGCTCAGAGCTTCCAGCAAGGTGGTACCTGGAGGATGCCTCTGGCCGCGCCTTGGCCATTATGCAAACCGCTGCAGCCGCACTGTTGGTCAGATTGTCGCATACGCGTATGTCGCCGATTCTCCAGATCATGCCAGCACGTTCATGCAATGTCGGTTTCTGGAGCTGCTCCAATAACCGCGCGCGGTCTAACAAATGCGTCAACCAGGACCGAGAAGCTGGCGGCGAGGTGTGCCCGATTTTCGCCCATGTATTGGCGTACCTGAGGGAGCGATGGAACTTGAGTGTTGATGGGGCCATGGCCCTTGGTTCATTTGATCAGTTAGACGACTGCTTGGCGGCGTCGCAGATTCGGAAAATCCGAAAGAAGGAACTCTTTCGAACCGGAACCGCCTGGCATCAAACATTTCCCAAAGCCACGAAAAGCCGCAGACCCGTACAAACCACGGGTCTGCGCTACAAACTACAAACCAGCCGCTGGCGACCGCAGTTCCTTTGCCTCGATCCACAGCCACAACTCCTGAGAGCAACTCGCGCTCTCGATGTGCCGCCCTTGGGCCATATCAACTGGACGCCTTGAGTTCCGGATCAGGGTTCCGTCAAAGTCGCGTAATTAGTTGAGTCGAGGCAGAGCCCTTGCTAACGCGGCGGGCTACTGACTTGAGTCTCGGACCTGTTCAGTAGCCCGACCGTAAGGGAGGGCTCGCGACTTTGACCGAGCCCTGAGTTCCAGATGGCGTCGCAGCGGGCTCTGTGCTAAATTTTGGGTGTCCTCTTCGATGAATCGAATCCTTGATCTTAGGAGCAGACGTCATGCCAACCACTCAGTCACCCAAGCCGGTAGACCGTCGCAGCTTTCTGAAATCTTCCGCCGCGATCACTGCCACAACTGCTCTTGCCGGTGCTCCCGCAGTCGCCAGCGCGCAGAGCCTCAAGAATCCTGTGAACTATGGTTTCATCGGTTCAGGCCGCCAGGGGAGCAACCACCTGAAGCACTTGGCCACGGTTACGACCGGCCGGTGCGCAGCGATCTGCGATATCTACCCGCCGAATTTGAAAAAGGGTGTTGAAACTATTGGTGGCAATCCCGATACGATTCCCGACGATTATCGCCGGCTGTTGGATCGCAAGGACATCGAAGCCGTCTTTATCGTGACCCCCTATCACCTGCATGTCCCCATGGTGCTGGATGCGCTGAGCGCCGGCAAGCATGTGTTTGTCGAAAAAGTGATGGCAAAGACTGAAGAGGAAATCCCAAAGGTAATCGCGGCTGCCGGTGCGCGTCCCAACCAGGTTTTGCAAGTGGGCTTGCAGCGCCGCTACAGCAAGATCTACCAGACGGCCATGCAGATGGTTCAAAGCGGCGTGTGAGGCAAGGTTCAATACATCCGCGCCCAGTGGCACCGCAACGGCAGTTGGAAAATTCCGGTTCCCGATCCCAAGTTCGAGCGGCTGCTCAATTGGCGAGTCTACCGTGAATATTCCGGCGGCCTGATGGCTGAACTCGGTTCCCACCAGGTGGATATTGCCGACTGGGCTTTCCAGTCTGAGCCCGTTTCAGTGGTGGGCGTGGGGGGCTTGGACTACTGGAAAGACGGCCGGGATATCTTTGATAACGTCTCAGTGATATTTGAGTATCCGGAAGGCCAGAAGTTTGTTTTCACCTCCATCTGCAACAATGCGCACTTGGATTTCTCGGAAGTCATCATGGGCGACGAAGGGACGATCGAGATTACTCTTGGCAACAACAGCGCCAAGGCCATGTTCTTCCGTGAGAACAAGCCGAAGGATGCCCCCACCAATAAGGTCAAGACGGCCGACACCAAGGAACAAAACTGGTGGGCCGGCGCGACTGCCGCCAATCGCGGAGTCCGCAAAGGTATCCCCATCTTCCCGGAACCTCCGAAGCAGGATGCCGGCTTCGTCGCCAAAGAGATAGAGTTCGCCAAGAAGTGGCTCATCGACATGGGTGTCATGGAAGTGGACAAAGAACGGGATGCACTCACCGTCGAGGAGGAAGCATTCTTCGCTTGCATTCGTGAAGGCAAGAAACCCATTGCCGACGTCCACGTGGGCGCAGCCGATTCCCGTGCTGTCATCTACGCTAACCGGGCCATGGAAACGAATCAGAGAGTGTTCTGGCCGAAGGAAACGGCAACGCCTCCACTGACGCAGATTAGCAAGAAGATCTGACGGGAACTCTGCTGGCATTGTCATTTGCACGAAGAAGAATTGTCATTCCCGCGAAAGCGGGAATCCAGTTTTCTTTCGACTCGAAAAGACCGCTGTCCCCTGAAAACCGTTCTGGATTCCCGCTTTCGCGGGAATGACGGACTAGACCAGCCGAAGTTGACAACATGAACCCGCAGCTTTGGCCCATCGAGATCCGGAAAGCGGCTCCTCTCCCCGGGTTATTCCCGCCACAAACTTGAAGACCCTCTCCGTCGCCCTGCGACTCTCCCTCCATAGCTTGATGGTCTCTGTGGTCCTGGTTGTCTCGACCCTCCAGGCCAAAGAATCCAACAGCCCGAAACTTCACCGATTCGAAGACAGCCGGGTTTCCATGGCTTGCACCTACACGGTAGTCGTCTACGGAACAGATCCCAAGCAGCTTCCCTTGATCACCACCGCAGCTCTGGACGAAGTTGACCGGATCGATGCTTTGATGAGTCACTACAAGCCTGAGAGCCCGCTGTCACAAATCAACCGCGAGGCTGGGCAGCACCCGGTCCGGGTCGAGCCCGAGTTATTTCGCTTTCTGGAGCGCTGCGTTCGTTACAGCCAGCAATCAGAAGGCGCCTTTGACATCACGGTGGGCCCTTTGATGAAAGCCTGGGGATTCTTTCGTGGAGAAGGACGCATTCCCTGGTTCTTCGAACTCTGGAGCGTGCTGCGAAACGTGGGCTACCAGCACCTGCGTTTGGATTCAACGCAACGAACGATTCAGTTTGCCCGTTCCGGCATGGAACTGGACCTGGGCGGCATTGCCAAGGGCTACGCCGTCGACCGCGTCGTGGAACTGCTGAAGGAACAACAGATCGAACGGGCTTTTGTGAGTGCCGGCGGCAGTACTATCTATGGTCTGGGCGCTCCACCAGACAGCCCGGGTTGGGAAGTGAAGGTGCAGGACCCGCTCGCGCCCCATGACTCCAAGAAGAGCGCAGCTACTGTGTTGCTGAAGAACCAGTGTCTGTCGGTCTCGGGCAACTACGAGAAGTTCTTCAAAGTGCGCGGCGTCACTTACTCGCACATTATGGACCCGCGCAGCGGGCGGCCGGTTGAGAACATGCTGAGCGTCGCAGTCATCACCCAAACCGGCACCGACGGCGATGCGCTCGACAATGCCTTCTACGTTCAGGGCGTGGAGAAAGGAAAGGCTCTACTCCCTCTGTATCCCGGGCTGGAGGTCTTTTTCTTTTTGCCTGACGGCAGCAAAGGATGGAAAATGGTGCGTTTGGCAAGTGAGAAGAGGTAGGAGACTCACAGCAACGAGGACCTGCAATCAAGAATCCAAACCGCGGAGGTGCAGAGACGCAGAGAGTGAGCCGCAAAGATCGACAATCGGGGAATTCTGCAGGACACTGTTTTTCGACCCGCTCATCGTCTGCCGGGAAGAGTGTTTGCTCTCCTGAGCGCTCTCCGCGTCTCTGCGGTTTGGCTTTCTGGGTTGCCGCCGTGTTGCGATCGGTGCAGTGAACCTATCTTCCGTGGAACACGCGATGACTTCTAACCGAGTCGCTCTCATCACCGGTGCCAGCCGCGGTATTGGCAAGGCGATCACCCTGGCTTTGGCAGAAAGCGGCCTGGACGTGGCGATCAATTTCGCCAGCCAGCACGAAGCTGCGGCACAAGTGCAGAAGGAAGCTCTCCGATTTGGAGTGCGCGCCGAACTGCTGCAAGCCGACATCAGCCAAACGGCCGATCATGTCCGCGCGATGGAAACGCTCAATGAGAGGTTTGGGCGACTGGATGTTTTAGTCAACAACGCTGGCGTTGCCCCCAAAGTGCGTGAAGACATGCTGATCGCCAGCGAAGAAAGTTTTGACCGGTTGATGAACACGAATCTTCGTGGGCCGTATTTTCTGACGCAGCGGCTGTCGCGCTGGATGGTTGAGCTGCGCAAGAAGCTGCGAGACTATTCCCCGGTGATTGTGAACATCTCCTCCGTGTCCGCATACTCCTCTTCTCCCAGTCGAGCTGACTATTGCTTGACGAAAGCTGGAATTACGATGATGACGCAATTGTATGCGCACCGGCTGGCTGAGTTTGGAATTCCTGTCTTTGAGATCCGACCCGGAATTATTGAAACGGACATGACAGCCGGCGTCAAAGAGAAATACGACCGGCTGATTGCTGACGGGCTGACACCGATTCCACGTTGGGGAAAGCCAGAGGATGTCGCCAAAGCAGTCACGGCCATCGTTCAAGGTTCGTTCCCGTTCTCAACTGGAGAGGTATTCAACGTCGATGGCGGGTTTCATATGCGGAGGCTGTAATATTAGCTGCATCAGGAGGCAAACTCCCTCTCCCACGGGGAGAGGGTGGCCCGAAGGGCCGGGTGAGGGGCACTGTGGCTTTGTTAACCCAGAGGGCTCGCGAACTTCAGCAGTCAGAGACTCTCGCCGAGGAGATCGCTTGGAACTTGCTCAGAGACCGAAAAACATTCGGATTGAAGTTCCGCCGCCAACAACCGCTGGGTGGTTACATCGTGGACTTTTACTGCCACAAATTACGTTTGGTGGTTGAGCTTGACGGAGAGGTTCACTCTCAGCCCAGCAGAGTGAAGCGTGATGCGAGAAGGAAGGCAAGTCTGGAGCGACTGGGGTGTCGGGTGTTGTGTGTGCCCAACGGTTTGGTACTGCAAGATCCAGATCAGTTCTTGACGAAGGTTCGGGAGTATATCCCCTCACCCGGCCTTCGGCCACCCTCTCCCACAGGGAGAGGGAGTTTTTTCAAAAGGTAGTTAATGAACAAACCCTTGGCTAAACGAATCGTTTTAAGCTGCGCTCTTGTCTTCGCTAGCGCGTGGCTTACTGTCGCCGTCATCCGGTCGAAGCGCACCGAAAACGGGAACGGGGTATCCGTTATTTCTTCATCCGAGCTCTCGCGGCATATCCAATATCTGGCCTCCGACGAGCTTGCCGGGCGACTCGCTGGAACTGCCGGAGCTGACAAAGCTGCTGCCTATATTGCGCGGGAATTTGAGAAGCAAGGATTAGCTCCGGCCGCCGATAAGAAGTCGAGCCTCCAGCCTTTCACTTTTGTTTCGGGAATGGAACTGGGAACCAACAATCGGCTCGCCGTCGCAAGCGAGGCGCTTGAACTCAAGAAAGACTTCATGCCTACATCCTTCTCCCTTACCGGTGACTTTCAGGGAGCGTCAATTTTCGCGGGTCATGGAATTTCGGCACCGGCGTTGAAATACGATGACTATCAGAACCTTGACGTCAAAGACCGGTTTGTCTTCGTTCTTCGGTATGGCCCTGAAGGAAACAATCCTCACGGCCAGTTTCATCGGCAGCACGCCCTGCGTTACAAGGCTTTGACCGCCAGGGAAAAGGGCGCCCGGGGTATTGTCTTTATCGACGATGAAGAACAGTTTTCGAAAAGCACGCTCTCCAAACTGAGATACGATGCCGACTTTGCCGATTCGGGAATCGCGGCGCTGGCGATCAGTCTGCCGAAGGCGCGCGAGGTCTTCAACCGGGTGGGACTGGACCTGGACGCGCTGAAGAAAGAGATCGCCACAACGAAGAAACCCGCGACGCGCGATTTGCAGCCAATTCAGCTGACGTTTCACTGCGAGCTTCGCAAGGTGACTCCCACGACGGCCAATGTGGTTGGCATCCTTGAAGGAAATGACCCTGTCCTAAAGAAAGAAGCCATTGTGATCGGCGCCCACTATGACCACATCGGCCTGGGCGAATTGGGTTCGCTGGCTGAAGGACGTGGCCGGGAAATTCACAACGGCGCAGACGACAATGCTTCCGGCGTGGCTGGGCTAATGGAACTGGCCAGGGTGTTGGCTAGTCAACATGCCAGCTTGAAGCGCAGCATCGTGTTTGCCGCCTTCTCTGCGGAGGAAGAAGGCCTGCTGGGCTCGAAGCACTATGTTTCAGCACCATCGTTCCCATTGGAAAACACGGTTGCCATGATCAACATGGACATGATTGGACGCATGAAGGACGACCGCGTGATCGTGGGCGGTTCGGGTACTTCCCCGCTATGGAAGGAAATGCTGCTCGGTCTCAAGCCAGCTAACCTGGATCTCAAGTTCCAGGATGACGGTTATGGGCCGAGTGATCATGCTTCTTTCTATGCCAAAGATATTCCTGTGCTGTTCTTCTTTACGGGCGTTCATCAGGATTATCATCGGCCTAGCGATGACACTGACAAGATCAATCTGCCAGGGGCCTCCAACGTGCTTGAATTGGTCCTCGAAACGGCGCACGCACTCAGCCGGCGGGACGCCCGCCCAACATTTAGCAAAGCCAAAGAATCGAAGGAGTCTCGCGGGCGTGGCGAGTTTCGGGTTTATTTGGGCACGATTCCTGATTACGGCGAAGAAGTTGAGGGAGTGAAGCTGTCAGGAGTTCGCGAAGGGAGTCCGGCCGCCAAAGCCGGGATGAAAGGCGGAGATATCATCGTGGAATGCGCCGGCAAGCAGGTCAAGAATGTTTATGACTACACCTACATCCTGGGAGAGCGCAAACCCGGGGAAGTGGTTGAGATCGTTGTCCTGCGAGGCAACGAACGCGTGAAACTGCAAGCCACGCTAGAACAGCGTCGGTAATTTGGTGCCGTACGGATAACGTTGCTTCCGTTACGGAAAGAAAACATCTCAGAAGGAGGCAGTGAACGAATGACTAAGCACGAATGACGAAAGAAATCCGAATGACGAAAAGCTGCTCTGCGCTTAGACATTCGCCTTCGTCATTCTTTCGACATTAGAGCTTCGTCATTAGTCATTCCGCTCAGCGGTGCCTGGTTAGGAATCTCAAGTGTCCATCATTGAACTGGCGAAGCGAATAGAACAAGGTAACCACCTCACCCGGTTGGAGTACCTTGAGCTCGCCGAAGAGGCTCCGCTCGAAACCATTCAACAGCTGGCGGACACGCTTCGCCGTCGCTTGCACCCGGACAACATCGTCACCTACGTTGTCGACCGCAATATTAACTACAGCAATGTCTGTACGGCTGTTTGTACCTTCTGCGCGTTTTACCGCAAGCCCGGATCTCCCGAAGGCTACGTCCTGAGTTTCGAGGAAATCTACAGGAAGGTGGAAGAGACGCTCCAGCTGGGAGGCAGCGGCATCCTCATGCAGGGAGGCCTTCATCCCGATTTGCCATTGGAATGGTACGAGGAGCTGCTGAGCGAATTGAAACGACGCTACTCGATCCACCTTCACTGCTTTTCCCCCCCTGAGATCTACGCCTTTACGCAATTGTTTCAAATGAGCACCGAAGAAGTGCTGCGACGTTTGCAGAAAGCCGGTCTAGACTCAATTCCCGGCGGCGGCGGTGAAATCCTGGTAGATGAGATCAGAAAGCGCAATACTACAAAGTGCAATACCGAGCAGTGGCTCGAAGTGATGGAGACCGCCCATCGACTCGGGTTGCCGACTACCGCGACCATGATGTTCGGATTGGGCGAAACGATCGAGCATCGCGTTGAGCACTTGGATCGGTTGTATCAACTGCAGCAGAAGACGGGGGGATTTGTCGCTTTCATTCCCTGGACGCTGCAGCCAGACAACACAAAGATCGGCCGGAAGATTCCAGACCGCCGCTCGGCTGACGAATATCTGCGCTGGCTGGGCATGGCGCGGCTGTATCTCGACAATATTCCGAATATTCAAGTGTCCTGGTTAACGCAAGGGATCGAGGTGGGCCGGCAAGGCCTGCACTTTGGCGCCAACGATCTGGGCAGCATCATGATCGAAGAGAACGTGATCAGTCCGGCGGGCGCCCACCATCGCGCCACAGAGGAACTGCTGCGAAACTCGAGCCAGCTCGAGGGCTTCATCCCCTGCAAACGCAAAGCCAATTACGTTCGATTGGAAGAAGGGGTTGGCCTCAACGCTTAGCGGCAACGCGAAACGCCGCGCGCGCGCGTCAGCCGGCGTGTCACGCCGACACAAAACATGGATTCGCTACTGAAACTCAAAACCAAACTCCTCCGCGGCGTCGGTGAAGCCATCGCAGACTTCGCCATGATAGCTAATGGCGACCGCATCATGGTTTGCCTCAGCGGCGGCAAGGATAGCTACACGATGCTGACTTTGCTGCGCGATCTGCAAAGCCGGGCACCCGTTCGCTTCGAGCTGATGGCCGTCAATCTGGACCAGAAGCAACCTGGTTTCCCAGCGCACGTTCTGCCAACCTACCTCACCGAGCTGCGGCAATACTTTCGCATCATCGAGAAGGATACTTACTCCATTGTGAAGGCCAATGTGCCTGAGGGACATACCACCTGCGCGCTGTGCTCGCGCTTGCGGCGTGGCATTCTGTACAACACCGCGGTAGAGCTGGGATGCAACAAGATTGCCCTAGGCCATCACTCTGACGATCTGCTGGCGACGTTCCTATTGAATCTGCTGTATGGCGGCACGCTGAAAACCATGCCGCCCGTTCTGCGCAGTGACGACAACCGGAACACCGTCATCCGTCCGCTCGTCTATTGCCGTGAAGCCGATGTCGCCGGCTTCGCTGCTTTGATGAAGTATCCCATCATCCCCTGTGACCTATGTGGGTCGCAGCCCAATTTGAAGCGGGCTCGGGTAAAACGGCTGATCGATGAGTTGCAGAGCGAGATCCCCGGCATCCGGGACTCGATGATGGCTGCGCTGGGACATGTGAGTCCTTCCCATCTGATGGATGCCAGCCTTTTCGACTTCAAGGCACTGGCCGCTCAAACCGGTGACGTGTCGGCAGAGTTGGACTCGGTGTTTGAGGAAGCGCGGTTTGAAGTTGAGACGGCGCGGTAGGGCGGACTGCAAAAACACTTTCGTCACGGTGGCGTGAGCGGCGCTACGAGATGCGTAACGCTATTCCCCCTTAACAAAGGGGGCAGAGGCCGCAAGGCCTCGGGGGTTGTCAGTGCTTCGGAGCTCTGGTCAAGACACCCCCGCTGGCTGACGCCTGCCCCTTTTGTTAAGGGGGAATAACGGGTGGCAATCGCACTCACCGGACAAAATCACAAATAGACACGATGAGCATACCGCACACGGTCGCAAAACTGATCGACACTTCCTCCTGCATTGGCTGCAAGGCCTGCGAGGTCGCCTGCCAGGAATGGAACGACCAGGAGTTTACCCTCGGCACGGGCGGTTCTTACCAAACGCTGCCTGACCTTGCCCACAATTTCTGGAATCTGATCAAGTTCAACGAAAGCGAGCACGACGGACGGATGACCTGGAACATGGCCAAGTACCAGTGCATGCACTGCGTCGATCCCGGCTGCCTGCGCGCCTGTCCGGCTCCAGGCGCGATTGTTGTATTGCCCAATGGCACCGTGGATTTCAACCACGAGAACTGCATCGGTTGCGGCTACTGCATTACGGGATGTCCGTTTGATGTGCCCCGCTTGAGTCCCAAGTCGTCGAAGGTTTACAAATGCACGCTGTGTTCAGACAGGACTGCGGTTGGTCTGGAGCCGGCTTGCATCAAGGCCTGCCCAAC
>Ga0187892_10010151_pt1 | contig 12057 bp, 10 predicted proteins | sample MA1701073metaG_FD_139345 | JGI IMG/M metagenome (GOLD analysis project Ga0187892, IMG submission 139345) | Bio-ooze microbial communities from a basaltic lava cave in the Kipuka Kanohina Cave System on the Island of Hawaii, USA - MA170107-3 metaG ...
ACGAACGGAGAGAGGTCTTGTAAATCAAGGCCACAAATCCGCTCGTCCCGAGTAGCCGACGTCTGCGGCGGCGTATCGAGGGACCACTCGCGAGAAAATCGACAGTCTCTGCCAAGGAGGGAGCGAGAGGGAGGTTGGTCGCCTGCCCTCGTGATCGAACTAACTCACTATCGCCGGTTGACGCCTGCGAGCCGTGGGACGTAAATCACCTCGAAGGGCGACTCGTGCCGTCAACGCCCCCCGGTAACCGCGATGTGGTTCGAGCTGAGAAAAGAGGACTTGAGCTTTGCGCGGCGCGCGCCTCTGGTGCACAGCGTCGAGTTCATTGTCGCCACGCCACGAGCTGCGGTGTTTGCCGTCATCAGCGATCCAACGACCTGGAAGGACTGGTTTCCCGGAGTTCGCGCGGCGTCCTACGCGGGCGACGCGCCGCGCGGCGTCGGCACCGTCCGCCGCGCCCATGTCGGCAACACACACTGGGAAGAAGAGATGATCGCCTGGCAGCCCGACGAGTGCTGGGCGTACACCATCGTGCGCAGCACCGTGCCGATGGCGAAGGCGCAGATCGAGGCGTTTGAGTTCAGCGACGCCGACGGCGCCACCCGCGTCCGTTGGACCTTAGCGCTCGAGCCGCGCTTGCTGGCACGGCTTGGCAGCCCGTTCCTTCCGAGGGTCGTCGGTCGCCTGTTCGTGCGCGCCATGCAGAACCTCGAGCGCTACACGCAGACGGCGGCCGCGGACAGCAAGGCATGAAGGTTCTCCACCAGATCCGCCCCGAGCTCGCGGCGATGGTGACGGCGCAACTCGCCGACGTCGAGATGGTCGCCGTCGCGTCCGACAGGGAACCTGACGCCGCGGTGCGGGCCGAGGTGTTGCTGACCTATCCGTGGGGCGCGCCCAATCTGCCGCAGGTTTTGGCGCGCGGCGTACGCTGGGTCCACCTTCTCGGGACGGGCGTCGACGCCTTCCCGCTGGACCTCCTGACCGACCAGATCCTCACGTGCTCGCGCGCCGGCAGCGCCGTTCCGATCGCCGAGTGGGTACTCGCCGTCATGCTCGCCTTCGAGAAGAACCTCCCCGGCGCCTGGATCAGTCAGCCGCCGGCAAAGCCGTGGGGACGCGCCGCGCTCGGCGGGTTGCACGGGAAGACTCTCGGCCTGGTCGGCTGGGGCGGCATCGCGCACGCAGTCGCCGAACGCGCCTTGCCGTTCGGAATGAACGTGCATGCCTTCCGTCGTTCGCCGGAGCCCAGCGACAATCCCCAAGTGAGCATCGTCGGCTCGCTCACCGATCTGGCGGCGGCAGCCGATCACATCGTCGTGGCCGCGGCGTCGACGGCGTCGACGCGTCATATCATCGATGCCGGCGTCTTCGCGGCGATGAAGCCGGGAGTGCACCTGATCAACGTCGCACGCGGTGCGCTGATCGACCAGGACGCCCTGCGCGCCGCGTTGGAGAACGGCGTGGTGGCCATGGCATCGCTCGACACCGTCGAACCCGAGCCGCTGCCGGCGGCACATTGGTTGTACTCGCATCCGCGCGTCCGCCTCAGCCCGCACATTTCCTGGAGCATGCCCAGCGCCGCCGAGCGCTTGCTCGCGCCGTTCATCGACAATCTGCGCCGCTATCGCGACGGCCGGCCGTTGCTGGGCCGCGTCGATATCGCCGCCGGGTACTGAGAGAGCTCACCGCCGAGGCAGGAAGGGGCTGTGCTCCGTGCTAAGGTCTCTACTCTTCGAGAGGAGCTGCGATGGGGAAGAGTGAACGGGTTCTGGGTAACGTCGCCACGCGCGTGCTTTTCGAGAACGATCGGGTTCGTGTCTGGGAATTGGATCTTGCGCCCGGGGCGCGCTCGGCGACGCACCGCCACGACCTCGACTATGTTCTCGTGCAGATTGAGGGCGATCGCATCGCGGCGGAGCCCGAACCCGACACCGCCGGGGCGTATCGTGACTACATCGAGGCGAGCGTCGAGCCCGGCAAGACCAGGTACATCGCGCGCGGCGGGGTCGAAACCGCGATCAACATCGGCACGCGGCGCTATCGCGAGATTCTCGTCGAGTTGAAGTAGGGGATGCTGCTCCTTGGAGACATCCTGCGGCGACAGGCGCAACGCCGCGGTGATCAAACAGCGTACGTGCTCGGCTCGCATCGCGTCAGCTACGCCGCCTTCCACGCCCGCTCGAACCAGCTGGGGCGCGCACTGCGACGCCTGGGTGTGCGGCGCGGCGACCGGGTCGCGGTTCTCGCCAACAACTGCGCGGAGTACCCGATCATTTACTTTGCGGCCCTCAAGCTCGGCGCCATCGTCGTTCCGGTCAACGCGCGCTTCGGCGAAATGGAAGTCGCCGCGCTCCTCGAGCACTGCGAAGCGGCGACGCTCGTGGAGTCGGGTCAGTTCACATCGATGATCGATGCTCTGCAAGCTGCCGGCCGCCTCGTCTGCCTGCGGCATCGTATCGTCATCGACGCCGAAGCGCCGTCCGGTGGCCATCGTTTGTCGACCGTCGCCGATGCCGAGGACAGCGCCGACATTGACGCGGACATCGACGAAGACGATCCGCACGTGATGCTCTACACCAGCGGCACCACCGGGGCGCCGAAGGGAACTCTGCTGACGCACCGCGCGTATTTTCTGCAGGCGACGACCTCGCACCTGCAGCTCGGCTTCAGCGAAGACGACACCGCCTTGAGCATGTTCCCGATGTTTCACATGGGTGGCTGGGCGCTACCGCTCGGGTTCTGGCACACCGGCGCGACCGTCGTGATCATGGCCAAGGCCGAGCCGCGCGCAATCCTGCAGGCGGTGCAGGACGAGCGCGTCACCTATTTGTATGCCGTGCCGACCGTGTTCGAGTCGATGCTGGCGGTGCCCGAGTTCGAGCAGTTCGACCTCAGCTCGGTGCGCCTGATCGGTGGTGGAACCGCCGCCATGACGGCGGCGCAGGTACGGCGATTCAAGGAGCGGTTCCGTTGTCGGAACATGGTGATCCTCTACGGATCGACCGAGTCGGGGCCGGTCAGCGTGTTGCGGCCGGCCGATGTGGAGCGCAAACCCGAGACCGTCGGCCGACCCTATCTCGACGTCGAGCTGCGTCTCCTGGACAACGATCGCGAGGTGCCGCCCGGCGAGATCGGCGAGATCCACGTACGCAGCGAGTTCATCATGCAGGGCTATTGGCGCAACCCCGAGGAAACTGCGCGCACGATCCGCGGCGGCTGGGTACGAACCGGCGATCTCGGCGTGTTTGACAGCGAGGGATTCCTGTCGATCGTCGGTCGGTGCAAGGAGGTGATCCGCAGCGGCGGCGAGAGCATCTTTCCCGCCGAGATCGAGCGCGTACTGCTGAGCCATCCGCAAGTGAGCGAGGCCGGTGTCGTGGGGATTCCGGATCCAAAGTGGGGAGAGGCGGTGGTCGCCGCGGTGGTGCTACATACGGGGTCGCAGCTTTCGGCCGGCGATCTGATCGAGTACGTGCGCGGCGTCCTCGCCGGCTTCAAGAAGCCCAAGCACGTGCTCTTCTTTTCGGAGATGCCGCGCACGGCGGCGTCGCGACAGATTCACAAGCCGTTGCTACGCGAATTGGTCCTCGAGCGTTTGACGCCGGAAGAAAACGCGACTCGCTTCGCGTCACCATCGGGTTCGGAGCCGGGAAATTGACGTTTCGCGCAATCAGTTTAATTTTCCAGCTCTGACCCCGCCGCTTCCGCGCTCGTGCGGTTGCAATGCGCCGATGCGGTCGGCTACCACATCGGCTGAAGCATCCAGACCGCGGCGACTTCTCGGAGCAACCATGGCGACCAACTTCCGTCCGTCCGGCGACCGTAGGGACCTCCGCTTCGTCGTCATCGGCGCCGGCATGGCCGGCATTCTCAGTGTGATCAAGCTGCGCGAAGCCGGCTTTGACAACGTCGTCGCCTACGAAAAGGCCGAGCGCCTGGGTGGCACCTGGCGCGAGAATACCTATCCCGGCATCGCCTGCGATGTGCCGTCGCACTTCTACAGCTACTCCTTTGCGCTCAATCCCGACTGGACGCACCGCTTCTCCCCGGGCGCCGAGATTCAGGCGTACTTCGAGGACATCGCGCAGCGCTACGGCGTCGACGCATGCATTCGTTTCGGTAGGGAAGTCCGACGCTGCGCGTTTGAAGACGGACGCTGGCAGATCACCGCGGGGGACGGATCTACCGACGTGGCGGACTTCGTCATCGCCGCCACCGGCGTCCTGCATCACCCGGCCTATCCCGAGATCGCCGGCCTCGAGTCCTTTGACGGAGCCGTATTCCATAGTTCGCGTTGGAACCACGAGGTGCCGCTGAAAGACAGACGCGTCGGCATCGTCGGGACCGGTTCGAGCTCGATCCAGATCGTCGGCGCCCTGATCGACGAGGTCGCCCAGCTCACGCTCTTCCAGCGCACGGCGCAGTGGATCATGCCGGCGGCAAACCCGGCTTACAGCGACGACGAGCTGGCTGTGTTCCGGCGTGATCCCGACGCCATGAACCAGATCCGTGCCGAAGTTGCGCACATGTTCACCGAAGGCTTCGCCAATCACCTCGCGAATGTCGAGTCGCCTCAACTGCAGGCGATTCACCAGGCCTGCGTCTTCAACCTTGAAAGCAGCGTCAAGGACCCGGCACTGCGGGAGAAGCTCCGCCCCAACTACCGCGCAGCCTGCAAGCGACTGATCATGTCGGAGAACTTCTACGATGCCATTCAGCGCCCCAACGCCAAGCTGGTCACCGAGGGCATCGACCGGGTGGAGGCCTCGGGCGTGCGGACCCGCGACGGCGAGGTGCACGAGCTCGATGTTCTCGTTCTCGCCACCGGCTTCCGCGTCGAGCAGTTCGTGCGGCCGATGCGGGTGATCGGACGCAACGGAACGAAGCTCGACGAGGTCTGGAAACATGGCCCGTCCGCGTACATGGCGATCGCGGTACCCGACTTTCCCAACTTGTTCATGCTCAACGGTCCCAACTCGCCGGTCGGCAACTTCTCGCTCATCGAAGTCGCGGAGCTGCAGTTCGCGTACCTGATGCAATTGGTCGAACGGGTTCGTTCGGGCGCGTGCGATGAGGTGAGCCCGGCGCAAGCGGCGATGGATCGTTTCGACACCGAGCGGCGGGAAGCGGCGACGAAAACGATCTGGAACAGCGGCTGCAAGAGCTGGTACCTCGACGAGAGCGGTCTGCCGACGGCCTGGCCGTGGACCTTCAACCGTTTCCGCGAAGAGATGAGCCGCCCGCGCTTTGAAGACTATGAGCTTAAGACCGAGGTGCCAGCTGCGGCAGGCCGCAACTCATCCGACGTCGGCCGGAGTTCGTGAGGAGATCCTATCTAATGATGATGGAAGTCACGGCAGCCGAAGAACGAGCGGTCGCGGGACTGCGCGCGGTGATCGGCAAACCTCTCGGAACGCCGTCGGTAGCCCCTGATCCCGTGAATCAACCGATGATTCGCCATTGGGCGACGGCGATGGAGGACCGTAACCCGGTCTACGTCGATCCCGAGCTCGCGTCGCGCACGCGCTTCGGCGGCATCGTCGCGCCGCCCATGATGCTGCAGACGTGGACCATGGCGACGCCGCTGATCACCGGCATCCGCGAACGCGGCGGCGCGCCGGTCGAGTTTGCCGACAACCCGATCGCACCGCTCGACGAGGCCGGCCTCGTCGCCACCCTCGCCACCAACTCCGAGGTCGAAGTCTTCCGCTACTTGAAGCTCGGCGAGAAGCTCACCTCGACGATGGTCATCGAGTCGGTCTCCGAGCGCAAGAACACACGCCTCGGCCCGGGCTATTTCATCACCTGGGTGACGACCTATCACGACGAAAAGGGGGAGCTCGTCGGCCGGCAGATGTTCCGCATTCTGAAGTTCATCCCCGATCTGGAGACGCTGCTGAAATGAGCGACCGCCTGGCTCCGACGACGACGCCGGATACGCAGTTTTTTTGGGAAGCCCTCAAGCAAGGCAAACTTCTCGTGCAGCGCTGTAGTGACTGCGCCCGGCTGCGCCACCCGCCACGCCCCATGTGCCCGCATTGCAACTCCTTGAAGTGGGACACGATCGAGTCCTCCGGACGCGGCGAGGTCTACAGCTTCGTCCTACCGCGCCATCCCCAGTGGCCGTGGTTCGAGGGAACGTACATCGTCGCCCTCATTGCGCTCGAGGAGGGGCTTCGAGTCGTATCGAATCTCTGTGACGTCGATCCGGACGACGTAGCGATCGGAATGCCGGTGCAGGTTGTCATCCAGCACTTCGACAACGGTGTGTCCTTGCCTCTGTTTCGCCCGCGGAGAGATTCATGATGAAGACCATCGATTGGCACACCATCAAGGTCGGCGACGCGGTCGCGCCGATGTCGCTCGACCTCACGCCGACCCACGTGGTTGCCGGCGCCATCGCCACGCGCGACTTCATGCCCGTTCACCACGATCGCGAGTACGCCAACACCCAGGGGGCGCCGCACATCTTTCTGAACATCATGACTGACAACGGCTACACCAGCCGTTTCTTGACCGATTGGGCCGGTCCGCAAGCCATGGTGCGCAAGATCGCCATTCGCCTCGGCGTGCCGGCGTACGCCGACACCAAGCTCGAGTACACCGGTACGGTGGTCGGCAAGTCCGAGCTCGACGGCGAAGGCATCGTCGAGATCGAGTTCCGCGCCACCAACGATCAGGGCGACCATCTCACCGGCACCGCCGTGATCGGCTTGCCGTTGGCGAAGGCAGGGTCATGAGTCGTTCGCTGCGCAACCGCGCCGCCATCGCCGGCATCGGTCAGACGGAATTTTCCAAGGCGTCCGGCCGCAGTGAGTTGCAGCTCGCCTGCGAATCGGTGAAGGCGGCGCTCGACGACGCCGGCGTGCGGCCTCGAGAGGTCGACGGCCTGGTTACGTTCACGATGGACTCCAGCGAGGAAGGCGAGGTGGCGCGCAACCTCGGGATTCCGAAGCTGACGTTGTTTTCGCGCATACCCTACGGCGGCGGCGGTGCGTGCGCCGTGGTGATGCAGGCTGCCATGGCGGTCGCTACGGGAGTGGCCGACGTTGTCGTCTGCTATCGCGCCTTCAACGAGCGTTCCGGCATGCGCTTCGGCGGCGCCGCCATGATGGGTGCTACCATGCTGCCGCCGTTCCTCGACATGTACGGACCGTATGGGCTGCTGACGCCGGCGAGCTGGGTAGCGTTGCCGGCGCGCCGCTACATGCACGAGTACGGTGTGACCAACGAGCATTTCGGGCGCATCTCGGTGGTCGACCGCAAGCACGCCGCGAACAACCCCGCGGCCTGGTTCTACCAGCGCCCGATCACTCTCGAAGAGCATCAGGCGTCGCGCTGGATCGTCGAGCCGGTACTGCGGCTACTCGACTGTTGTCAGGAGAGCGACGGCGGTGTCGCTCTGGTGGTGACCACCCCCGAGCGCGCCCGCGATCTGCGCCAGCCGCCGGCGATGATCGTCGCGGCGGCGCAGGGCGCGGCCGATGACACCGAGCTGATGACCAGCTACTACCGCGAAGAAATCACCGGCTTGCCCGAGCTCGGCATCGTCGCGAGGAAACTGTGGGCCGAATCGGGTCTGAAACCCGAAGACATTCAGACAGCGTTCCTCTACGACCACTTCACGCCGTTCGTCCTCGTGCAGCTCGAGGAGCTCGGCTTCTGCAAGCGCGGCGAGGCCAAGGACTTTGCCACGGTCGAAAACCTTTCGCTCGGCGGACGCCTGCCCATCAACACGAGCGGTGGTCTCCTGGGCGAGGGGTACATCCATGGCATGAACGGCATCACCGAAGCGGTGCGCCAGCTTCGCGGCACGTCGTGCAATCAAGTGCCCGACGTCGAGCACGTGCTGGTCACCGCGGGAACCGGCTGCCCCACGAGCGGGCTCATCCTCGGGCGTGGATGACGCTTCGGCCATATCTCGAAGTCTCACCGGAGGTTGTCAGGGTGTTTCGCCTTGATCCGACAGAAGGAAACCGCCGATAGAACGGTCAACTCTCCGCGCCGAGGCGCTTTGCGTAGCCCGGCGACGAGCTGCGCCATCAGAGTGTCGACGGCGAGTGAAAGCTGCGAGATACCGGCATTGTTGACGAAGCCAAACACGCCGCCCCGCGGCGCGGCCCCGCCGCATTCTACGGTGACGTCCAGTTGCCGCTCACGTCGCCGAAGAAGATTGCGACGAAATTTTGCCCATCCGCTTGTCCGTTCAACGGTTGATAGCTGATCGAGCCCATCTGACAGGCGCCGGTACTCATTTGCGGCTGGGTGGAGATGGCGTTGCTCACCGGCGTCGGCACGGGCACGAAGACCCAATCCGAGTTGCAGGTCTGGGCGACGGGCAACTGCGACGTGAGTCCGACGCGGCACTGCAAGATGCTCATGGCGTCGGCGGTTGCCAGCGAACCGTTGCCGTCCGCATCCGCCGCCAGGGTCTGCTCGGTTGAAAGCGTGATCAGGCCAACGGTCGCTTGCAATTCGAGGGAGGCGTCGAGTGAGCTCAACGAGGTCTTGCCGCCGCCCAGCTTGCTCGGAACGACTGTCCAGTTGGCTGTGCCGATGTTGGCGAATGCGTATAGTCCGTTGGCATCTGTTTGGACCAGCATACTCGTCGGCCCCTGCAGCGCCACGGCCACATTGGCTACGGGGAGGTTGCTACCGTAGTAAAGGATCCGCCCGCTGATGCCGATGGGAGTCATCGTAGAAGCCGGAGTGGAGCTGGGCGTAGCCGAGCTCGTGCCGGTCGGGGTTCGGGTGGCGGTCGTTGTCGGTGTCCGCGTCGGAGTTTGAGTTGGCGTACCGGTTACGGTCGCAGTCGGGGTGTTTGTTACGCTGGGCGCATCGAGACTCCACCACAAGCTGCCGTCGTCGTTGAAACCCCACGTTAGAACGGTCTTGCCGGCATACTGGTCGCACCTCGAGCTATTCGAGCCGAAGAACCATGCGTTTGAGGGATCGGAAAAATTGCCCACCAACTTGTCGTTCCAGCCGGTGATCGGCGTAAGGAAACGACACGACAGGTTGTTGGTGAAGACCGAGGTGCCGCCGTCGAAGATATAGTTGCGCTCGGAATTGCTGATCGAAATGTTGTCGTACACCTGCATGGGGCCCGGATTGTTGTTCCAGGTAAAGCCGTGCTTGCCGTTGTTATACGAGAAATTCCCGTGGACGATGTGTGATACCCCGATGCTCTCGCCGCCTAGTTTGAATCCGTTCTTGTCTCCCTGAGCGTAACTTACACCATTGGTGAGAACGCCATTTCGGTAGGCGAGAGAATTTTCAATGGTTACCACGCCGATCGGCCCGGTCTCTCCTTTGGTATATAGGTCGAACCCGTCGTCGATATTATTGTGCGCGACAACCCAGCGGAACAGGTTGCCGTCACCGGTCGTCAGCTTGGGTGCAATGCCGTCAGCATTCTCGTGACCCGGGTCATCGTTGTCATACGACTCGATGGTCTGGATCAGATTGTTGGAGGGCCATTCGGCTTGCGGCGCGCCCGAAGTATGCCAGCTGAGTTGGAGGCCGCTATCCTTGTTGCCGCGCAGAACCAGACGTTCGATGAGGTTGTTGCTGCCGCCGATCTGCATCCCATTATCGCCAGCGTTCTGGATGATCATCGGCCCTTTGATGTGCCAATATGAGCCGCCCATCTTGAACCCCTGGGCGCCATTGCCGGTTGGCTGCGTCGAAAAATCCAGGATCGGAGTTTCGCCCGGGTAGGCGAGCAATTCCTTCATCGCACCAGCGGTGCCGTCATTGCCCCAAGCGATCGCCTGGGTCGTGTTGTAGTTGTACGTACCGCCCCGCATGAAGATGATTCCACCCGCTTGAACACGCGTAACCGCCGATGCGAGCGTCGTCGGATCCGCGAACGTGCCGGTCGCGGCAGCGGTGCCGTTGGGTGCAATGTAGATCGCACTACCGCCCGGAGTCGGAGTCGGGAACGGGGTGTTCGTCGTTGTAGGCGTATTCGTTTGTGTAGCCGTCAGTGTATTCGTCGGCGTGAGTGTTGGCGTGTTCGTCGCTGTCAACGTGAGTGTCGGACCGCCTGGCGTAATCGTCGCCGTCGCGGTCGGCGTCAGTGTCCGAGTCGACGTCGGTGAAGGCGACGGTCCGTCCGGAACCGCGGAATCGGTGATCGCCCACGAAGAAAAGCCGCTGATTCCCGCCAGCGATACGAACCGATTCGTCCCATCACCATTGCTTTGCGCGCCGCCTTGCAGGACATACCCGCCGCCGCTGTCCTTCCACAGCTTCAAGTTGGCTTCGGTCATTGCCCCCACCTCGCTGGCCGCATAGCGCAACGCCAGCGTCGACGAGAGGCCCGAGCCGCCCGTGGCGGTGATGGTGTAGGTGCGCGCAATCGCGGTGGTGAACGCAGAGGGTTTGACCTTGGTCAGGTTGATCGTGATGGTGGTCGGCAACGTCCCACTCAAGAAATTGATCGACGTGTTCGGGTTGTTGAACCCATAGGTGGTGGCGGTGACGAAACTGGCTCGCACCGCATCGCCGGTGACATCGCCGCCGCCCGCCGAGGTAATTGTCGCACCACTACCCAGCATCAGTTGATTCGAGCCCGTTCCTGCCGCGACGCTACCGGCGGTCAGCGCCAGCACGCCGTTCACCGTGGCATTCGCTGTCAGCACCGCGCCAGCCGCATTGTTGAGCGTGAGATTCTTGAAGATCGGGGCATTCATGCCGCCGACGGTTTGCGCCGATGTCCCGTTCAACACCACAGCAATCGTGTTGCCATTGGCACTCATCGACGTGAACGTACCGCCATTGGTAAAATCACCCTTCACATTGAGCGTGGTAACCAGCGAGCTCCCAGAAGTGCTGGTCGCCGAGAGTACCCCTCCAGACTCAATCGTCACGCTGCCGTTGACCGGTGTAGGTGGAGCCGTCGCCGGGGGCGCGACGCTCAGCGCTCGGGCCGAGCCGGAGGAGTCTCTTTGCAAAGTGCCGCTCACGTGCAACTCGCCGGCCACGCCGCTGCCGGTGTTGATCGTGACGACAGTCCCAACCCCAATGCACACCGAATCACTCGACGTCGGCGTCCCGGTTGGCGTCCACGTGGTCGTCGTCGTCCACCCACCCGAGGCAGAACTGGTCCTCGTGCAAGCAGCTGCGTGCGCTGGCCTGGGTGCATCCAAAGGCCATAGCAACGCCAGCAGCAACGCTAGAAAGGAACCGGCCGACGCGAGGCGGGCTTTCACAAGACTCCCGGTTTCGTCGAAGGAGCCTATATGTGATCTTCGCGGGAATAGCCACTCTTTTCTTGGGAGCGTCTTTGACGTCGAGCCTGGAGGGTGATAGCTGGCGGTGGCAGAGTAGTGCAGGGCAGAGGTGGCTCGGTGATGCCGCCAAGGGGTTCAGACCACGGCCGCGTTGCTAGTGGCTATGGTGATTGGCACGTGTGTAGCTGGTGTGCTTGGAGATGTAGAGGTCGTTGGCGTCTGACTAGAGCGTGGAGGTGGACATGGCGAGGCTAATTCGTACGCTGGGTGTTTCGGCAAGGTTGCTGAGTTTCTGTGTGGTCGGCACGTGTCTGAGCATCGTCATCGCCTCCGAGGTGCAAGCCGGGGCCGCGGGGTGCTGCGTTTGCAGCGGCTGTTCCATGGGGACCGATCCGCGTTGCATGGACGCCGTTGCGTCTCAAGAGTCCTGCGACACTTTCTGCGACGGTGCGGACAGCCCTCCGGGCTGCGAGATGATCATGTGGATGAGCGGTTCTGATGATATGTGCGGGCAGGGGGACTGCGCTTTTGACACACCGGCACCGACACCGACCGGGGTGGCCACGGCTACGCGCACTGCCACGGCTACGCCCACTGCCACGGCTACCCCTACGCCCACTACTGGCGCGCTGGGGGGTGAGATCTGCACCGATGGCATCGATAACGACGGCGATACCTTGGTCGATTGCGACGATCCCGAGTGCCAAAGCTCGGCATTTTGCGTGAAAGCGCCCGCGGTCTCGCGGGGCATGACGTTGGTGCTCACGCTGACGCTGGCGCTGGCGGGACTCTGGTTGGCGCGTCGTCGTCACCAGCG
>Ga0187892_10010153_pt1 | contig 12053 bp, 10 predicted proteins | sample MA1701073metaG_FD_139345 | JGI IMG/M metagenome (GOLD analysis project Ga0187892, IMG submission 139345) | Bio-ooze microbial communities from a basaltic lava cave in the Kipuka Kanohina Cave System on the Island of Hawaii, USA - MA170107-3 metaG ...
ACCCTTCGACAGGCTCAGGGCGAACGGACAAGCCCCTCGCTTTAGGAAAAACCCGCTCGTGCTGAGCTTGTCGAAGCATGAGCAGCATGTGAGCCTGGGCAAACCCATTTGAAATTTGCTCTAAACCGCAGGATGCGGTATTGTTCGCACAGTTCAACAGGCAGGGTAGTTTGCTCATACAACGTCAAGAGACCAATAGAAGTCAAAGTTTCCGACAGGAGGATTGTGTGATACGACGTGTGATAATGTGATTGTAGCTTCTACCCTTGAAATCCTGGCGTACGCTGTCTCCCTTCTCTATCCCCCCTTAGTGAGACGCGTAAGATAGGCGTGCCAATAGATCAACTCCGGAGTGAGACCAGCGCATGAAATTTTCTGAGGTAGTGACCCAAACGCTTGCCTGGCTGCAGCGAGATAGGCGCGTTTCGTATCGTGCGTTGAAACGCGAGTTCGAGGTGGATGACGAGGCCTTGGAAGACCTGAAAGTCGAACTCATCGAAGCCAAACGGCTAGCCGTTGACGAGAATGGCAAGGTGCTTGTTTGGGTTGGGGAGGCCGGAGAGCGTGGAGCGAAGAGCATAGAGCGTGAGAAGGCAGAGCCCGATGAATCACATATCGCTCCACGCCCCACGCTTCACGCTCCACGAGCCGAAGCTGAACGGCGGCAACTGACCGTGCTGTTCTGTGACCTGGTGGGTTCAACGGCGCTGTCGGCACAGCTTGACCCCGAAGACTATCGGGCGGTCGTGCAACGGTATCAACAGACTTGCTCAGAGGTAATTCAGCGACATGAAGGATACCTCGCACAATATCTGGGAGATGGACTTCTCGTCTACTTTGGCTATCCCATCGCCCATGAGGATGATGCCCGACGCGCCGTGCGGACAGGACTGGAAATTACTACCGCAATGCAAGAGAAGGTTCCCTCTCCCCTTGTGGGAGAGGGACAGGGTGAGGGGGCCACTGTTCCACGCAAACCCCTCCAAGTCCGCATCGGCATCCATACCGGTCTGGTAGTGGTGGGGGAAATCGGCAGTAGTGAAAAACGCGAGTTGCTGGCATTGGGGGAGACGCCCAACTTGGCCGCGCGGATTCAAGGGTTAGCTGAGCCCAATACTGTCTTCATCAGCGCGGCGACACAGCGCTTAGTCGAGACTCAATTCGAGTGTCAACCGTTTGGTTCACATTTGGTCAAAGGCATCGCCACGCCCATTGCTGTCTACCACGTCCAGAGTGAACGCCAGATGGACGGACTAGTTGGCAGAACTATACTTACCCCCTTAGTCGGACGCGAGCAGGAAGTGGGGTTGCTGATCGACCGCTGGGAGCAAGTCAAAGAAGGGCGAGGTCAAGTGATCTTACTCAGCGGCGAACCCGGTATTGGCAAATCGCGGCTGGCCTACACGCTGAGAGAACATGTTACCAATGAAGGGTCATTGCTCTATGAAGCTCGTTGTTCACCCTATCATCAGCATAGTGCCCTGTATCCGTTGATTGACGTCTTACAACGGACGTTGTTGTTGAGTCGGCAAGACACAGACAACGAGAAAGTCGAGAAAGTAGAACGCGCTTTAGCGTTGTACGGCATGCAAGAGTCAGTGCCGCTGTTTACTGCGCTGCTTTCCTTGCCAACGCCTGCACAATACCTGCCACTCAATCTGACGCCGCAGAAGCAGAAAGAGCGAACACTACAGGCACTGCTGCAACTGTTGGTAGCCCAGGCCGAGCGACAAGCCACGGTCTCCGTCTGGGAAGACTTGCACTGGGCTGACCCATCGTCGTTAGAGTTTCTCTCTTTGCTTATCGAACAGATTCCTACGACTAAACTGCTCTTGGTACTGACCTTTCGTCCGGAGTTCACGCCTCCGTGGAAGCCTCGTTCGCATATCTCCCAACTGGTGCTCAACCGGCTCGGCAAGAAGCAGGTCGAGGCGATGATTGAGAAGGTAGCAGAGAGCAAAAATCTGTCTGCTGATGTCGTCGAGCAGATTCGTATCAAGACTGATGGCGTGCCGTTGTTTGTAGAGGAGTTGACCAAGAGTGTGGTGGAAGCCCTGCGGGGACCGGAGACCGAAGACCGAGGACCGGAGCAAGGAGCAATCGTAGAGGCGCAACATGCAAAGCCCGTGCTGTTGACAGTTCCGGCTACCCTACAAGATGCCTTGATGGCGCGGCTGGATCGCCTATCCACCGCACGCCAGATTGCCCAACTCGGAGCGACGCTGGGACGAGAGTTCTCGTATGAGCTGCTGCACGCGGTCGCTCCGACGAATGAAACCGACTTACAAGCAGCTTTGGCCAAGCTGGTAGAAGCCGAGATTCTCTATCAACGCGGAGTTGGTCAACAAACCCGCTACTTCTTCAAGCATGCGCTGATCCAAGACACCGCGTATCAATCGCTGCTCAAAAGCGTGCGGCAACAGTATCACCGACAGATTGCCCAGGTGCTGGAGGCACGTTTTCCAGAGACGAAGGAAACTCAACCTGAGTTATTAGCGCATCATTACACCGAGGCAAATCTCATTGAGCAGGCGATTCCGTGTTGGCAATTGGCTGGACAAAAAGCAATGCAACGCTCAGCCTATGTTGAGGCGATTAACCACCTCACCAAAGGGTTGGAGTTACTTAAGACCCTACCCCATACTCCTGACCGTGCCCACCAAGAGATCACGCTGCAGATCACTCTAGGTGCTCCTTTAATCGCTACTAAGGGGTATACAGTCCCAGAAGTAGAAAGAACTTACAGCCGGGCGTTGGAGTTGTGTCGACAAGTGGGCGAAACTCCTCAGCTCTTCCCAGTGTTGGGAGGATTGTTGTCGTTTTATGTAACGCGGGGAGAATTACAGACGGCGCGTGAACTGGGGGGGCAGCGGATGCGTCTAGCGCAGAGTGTACAAGATTCTGCTTTTCTTCTTGACGCCCATCGTACGTTAGGGATAACTTTGTTCTGGCTGGGAGAGTTCGCTTCTGCCCGAGCGCACATGGAGCAGAGCATTGCCCTTTATGATTCCCAGCAACGCAGCTCTCATTCCTTCCTCTCCCTGCAGGAACCCAAGATGCATTGCCTCTCCTACAAGGCTTGGGCCTTATGGTTTCTTGGCTATCCAGACCAAGCCTTGGAGAGAATGTCCGAAGCACTCGCCTTAGTTCAGGAGTTTTCCCAATCTTACAGTCAGGCTTGGGCTTTGGTTCCCTCTGCCGAACTCTATCAGCACCGTCGAGAGGCACCATTGACCCTAGAGCGAGCAGAAGCAGCCGTTACACTCGCAACCGACTTGGGGTTTCCCCCCGTCTTGGCAATGGGAACTATCATGCGAGGCTGGGCACTCGCCGAGCAGGGTCAGGGAGAGGAGGGAATTTTACAAATACGTCAGGGCATAACTGCCTGGCAAACGATGGGGGTAGAGCTACAAAGGCCATATAGTCATGCCCTATTGGCAGAGGCATGCGGGAAAGAGAGACAGATAGAGGAAGGGCTTTCGGTACTGGCCGAGGCGCTGGCTCTGGTCAACAAAAATGGAGAGCGTTGGTGGGAGGCGGAGCTGTATCGGCTGTACGGGGAGCTATCGCTCCGAATGGGCGAACGGGAGACGGGGAGAACGGGAGAAGAAGAGAAAATCGCCCATTCCCTCGATCGCCCATTCTCCCATTCTTCTCCAGAAGAGTGTTTCCAAAAGGCCATCGAGATCGCGCGCCAGCAACAAGCTAAATCGCTCGAACTCCGCGCGTCAACCAGCCTCGCTCGCCTGTGGCAGCAGCAAGGCAAGCAAGCCGAAGCTCACAAGCTGTTGTCAGAGGTCTACAACTGGTTCACCGAAGGCTTCGACACGAAGGACTTGCAAGAGGCGAGGGCACTGTTGGACAGTCTAGAGTCTAGCGTCTAGGGTCCAGAGAAGTCAAAAAGCAAAAGTCAAAGATGAAGCTGCCCAATCCAGAACACGCTGTTATTGCGCCTGACAAACTCGTTCAGTATCTTCTTAACACCGAGCATAGGCGCGGTGGGCAGAAAGCACGGGTGCTCCTGAACTTTGGCTACCACGTCGATTCCTGGCAGCGGTTGCAGTCTGATATCCTCTACTTTCACTTACATGCCGATGTGGAGGTGATACGGCAGACTCCATACGGAACACGCTACGAGATTCGTGCCCCCTTGCAGACTCCTAGTGGTCGAATGTTGACGGTCAGAACAATTTGGCAAATTGATGAAGGAACGGATTTTCCACGACTCATCACGCTTTTCCCTGATTAGAACTTTTCGGAGGGAGTATGGATTTCACTTTGTATACGGAAGTCATCCTCGCGCAGGACGTGCCAGAGGAAGGGGTACGCGCGGGGGATGTCGGAGTAGTGGTTGAGCGCCACGAGGTTGCTGGGCGCGAGCCGGGGTATAGCGTGGAGTTTTTTGACATGCTGGGCAACACAGTTGCCGTTGCTACGGTTCCTGGGAGCGCGCTACGCGTACCAACTCATGCGGATAGACCGGCAGTCCGTTCCGAACCGCTCACTGCGTGACCTTGTACTAAGATTGGGGCATTGAAACATTGAGCCATTGAGTGATTGCATCATCGGGTCATTGAGGAAAACAATTCTTTACTTCTTCAATGACTCAATGACTCGGTGACTCAATGCTTCAATGTCCTTATGACTTCCACAACTCCGACACTAGCTCGGTGTCGATATACGCAGTGCCTTCTGTCACTTTGCCGTTAGCGATCTTCATCACCCAGCAATAGCTGTTGTTATACGGCTTGCCGGACTTAGAGGTGGCTTTGCCTTCCCATTGGAGAACAACATTGTCGCCTTCGGCGAGGATATTCCGAACCGTCGGTTGAATCGGACCTGCCAGCTTTGCACTCAATGGTTTGGTCGCACCCTCGAAAAATGCCTGTTTGCTTGTGTACGCACGTGAGACCGGGCTGGTGCCGATGACTGTCCACCGTACGTCATCGGCCAAGATGTTGAAGAACGCAGACCCATCCCCTTTTGCCCACGCCGCGAATACGTCCTGAATGAACTGTTTGTTTTCTGCTGCACCCATAAAACCCTCCTTTTCTCCCTCTCCCGGAAAGAAGCGGGGAGGGTATGTTTGATACTGTTGACGAATGTCCTTTTCCCTTATGTTGCTCTGCAAAATCCCCCCGTGCTACGCACGGCCCCCTTTGCGAAAGGGGGCTCTTGGGTTCCCTCCTTTGTCAAAGGAGGGACAGGGAGGATTTCGCCAACAGTATCGTGTTTGTTGTTACAATGCCGCTACTGCCTCTCCTTTTTTCTGCATATAGGCCAGACTTACCGGCGCGTCTGCTTCGAACGGGCTCTTCAATCCCAGCCTGTCGCCGATTTCTCGCACCGCTGGCATGACTTCCTGACCCATCAATCGGATGCACGTCATGGAATCTTGATGAGTCACCTTGCCATCATTGCCCCACAACGCCAAGATCGACGGGCGCGTCTCTTCCACAATCACTCGTAGTTTTTCGATCACCTGCTTTGGCGTCCCGGCAATGAGCCCCATCGACGCTAGTTGTTTCTCGAATGGCGGCATGCTCTGTTTGCGGCGACCAACACGAAACTCGGCTAACGGCTTGCGTGCCCATTCTCCGAGATAGCCTGCGGGTGATGCCCACAGCGGATGGGTTAATCCAGTAAATTCTCCCTGCATCCACATAAACTCTTTGGCGTTCTGCACAGCCTTCTCTTCAGTCTCCGCCACGTGGCAACGAATGAGATAGCCGCGATGCTCTGGCCCGGCGGTAAATCCGACCCGCTCCGCGGTTTCATCGTAGAGGTGCCAGATCTTTTTGCTCTCGTCGATCGGCGCATTGAGAATAATATACGGATACCCATGCTCCGCCGCCCAGATGATCGTTTCTCGACTGACAACACCAGGAATCCACACGCGCGGATGCGGTTGTTGTAAGGGCAGCACCCACGGGTTAATCACTCGGAGTTGATAGTGATTGCCTTCCCAGCGAAACGGCCCCGGTTGGGTCCACGTTTTAATAACGATGTCGTGGGCTTCGTTGAAGCGTTCACGGTTGAACGCAGGATTGGCATTGGTGGCGAGCGATTCGACCCCACCCCCGCGTACGAAGCCGGACACCAGTCTTCCTTTCGAGACCAGGTCAATCATCGCCAGTTCTTCTGCCAGGCGTACCGGGTTATCGGAAATCGGCAGGGGATTCCCAAGGAGGACAATTTTTACGCGCTTGGTCATTCCTGCCAGGATCGAGGCGAAGATATTCACTTTCGCTTGCATGCAGAACGGTGCGTTATGGTGCTCGTTCAGCATGATGCCATCCACGCCCATTTCCTCAGCATAGATGTATTCTTCCAGCCGCTCATTATAGAGACGACTTGCGGCCTGACGATCAAAGAATGTATTGGGGAAGAGGAGGGCAGTGTAGCCAAACTTCTCTCCTTCTTCTTCTGGATAGGCTGACATCGGTTGTTCAGTAAAATACATCAAGTGCATAACATCCTCCCGACGATTATTACTCTGCGAGAAATTGTAAGACCAGTTGGGCGAGTTCGTCCGCCTTCTCAACCTCAACAAAATGCCCACAGCGGTTGAGGGTGACTAACTGCGCGTGCGGCATCGCCTGCATGTAGCGTTCACCGCAATTCACCGGTGCGACTTTATCCTCTTTGCCCCATACGAGCAGGGTTTTGGTATCCACTCCTCCCAACAGCACTGGCAAGGCTTGGTTAAACATGTAGGGTTTCCACGCAATCCGCGTCGTCATTTCTCGGTTGATCTCCCAGGTGACGAGTTGCTCGATCTCTGGCTCTTTGCCGTAAAGTTGCTCCATTTTGCTGGGGTCAGCGAATCCCGCGGCAATATAGTCCGTGGTGTAGACGAGGAACTGGTCCATGATTTCACCCCGGTGTGGTTGCACACCCATCGCACTCACCAGAACCATTTTCTTCAAAAGGGAGTGATTCATAGTGGCAAGCTCTGCCGCGATCCACCCACCAAAACCGAGGCCGACAATGTGGACAGGGGAGAGCTGACGATCCTTGAGGAACCAGGCATAGACAACGGCAAGGTCACGCACGTTGCGCATCCAGTCGGGACGGTCGGATTTATCGAAACCGGGATGAGACGGAACATACACAGAAAACCTCTGTGCCATCTGCTCATAGAATGGTAACCAGCCAGGATTGCCCACATCTCGGTGTAAAATGAGCATCGGTTCGCCAATGCCCCCGTGCAAGAAGTGGATTTTGCCCCCGGCAATCTCTACGACGTTTTCAGTATAGGTCGGTGCTGCCAATGCGTCTCTCTCCTCTCTCTGCGGTGATTAGCGTTCAGCTATCAACAATGGTGGGAAAATACAAGGAAGACAGGAGTCCAGGGGGGATAAGACAGAGAGGAGAGACAGAGATAGAGACAGAGATAAAGCCCGCTTCCCCCGCTCTGTTTCTCTTATATCTCTCCCTTTCCCGCAGATTTACCGAGCTGGTGCAACGAGGACCTTATCGACTCGGTGGACATCCATATCCACCACTTCGAAGCGAAGCCCTCCCCATTCAAAATGTTGACCTGCAGAGGGAATATGCTCCATATGCATCATCACAAAGCCACCCAAAGTATAATAATAACCCCTCTCTTCTCCAGGTAACTTCTCGAGGTGAAAAATTTCTTTGAACTTATCTACCGGCACCATTCCATCCAGCAACCATGAGCCATCCTCGCGTTGTAAAGCTTGCGGCTCGGGCTGTTCATCGACTGCTGACACATCCCCAACAATCGCCGCGAGAATGTCGTTGAGGGTGATCAATCCTTGGATAACACCGTATTCATCAACGACCAACGCCATCTGTATGCGGGACTTCTTGAACGACTCCAGCACTTTTGATGCAGACATACTCGCGGGCACAAAAAGTGGGGATTGGAACGATGCTTTCAGGTCAACCGGCTGACCAGCTAGACTGCGAGCCAATAAGTCCTTGGCTTGTACTACACCAAGGGCGTTATCGAGGCTCTCCTGGCCTACGGGGAACCGAGAATAAACATGGTCAGTGATCTTGCGCCGGATTTCCTCGAGTGAATCGTCAAGGTCGAGCCAAACGATCTCCTGCCGTGGCGTCATCAACGTATTGACTCGTCGAGCGCTCAGACCAAAAACGCCCTCCATCATGTTCCGTTCTACTTCCTCGAACATCCCAGCTTGAGTCCCTTGTTCGATCAACACTTTGATCTCTTCCCCTGTCACCAGTGGCTCTACGGACGGTCGTATGCCGAACAATCGGAGCACAAGATCAGTCGAGAAACTCAATAAACGAACCACTGGGGAAGCGATCACAGACACCACACGCATTGGCATGGCGACTGTGGAAGCGATCCGTTCGGCGTTGTTCAACGCCAGTTGTTTGGGCACCAGTTCGCCAATAACCAGTGAAAGAAAGGTGATGCCAAGAACGACGAGACTAAGAGCCAGGACCTCACTGTAGGGTGCAAGCAAGGGGATCAGACGTAGGCGACCTGCCAGTTCAGCAGCGATAGTTGCCCCACCGAATGCGCCAGCCAGTATACCGATCAGTGTAATCCCAATCTGAACAGTGGACAGGAAATGGCTCGGTGCATTAGCGAGGGCTAACGCCGCACGTGCCTTTGCATCTCCCTTGTTCGCCCAGAGGTGAAGCCGCGCCTTTCGTGCCGAAATGACGGCAAGCTCCGACATGGCAAATATCCCATTACAGATGACCAAGAGGAGAATAACGAGGATCTCAAAAGTGATAACGGACACGCTAAAACTCTTTGGTCTCTCACAGAGCAGTCATGAAAGTGCGGCCCAAAAAAGTCCCTACTGCTTCTCTTACCCCTGAGTGATTTGCGAACGGATGTAAAGGTCTCGGCACTCCTGACTACAGAAATAGAGCCCTTGTCCGTGCAAAGAGGCTCTGACAGCGTCTCGCTCAAGCATGAAGCGGCCGCACTGAAGGTCCTGCACCAGGGGCAGCTCTTTCTGCTTCGTTTCCTCCTCTTTGTCCCGACGGGAAAAGGAAGAGAGCAGCAAGAGCCGCCGCACACCGGAGATGATCAGCCAGAGGGCAACGGCGAGCAACAGCAGACGCAGGAACCCTCCCATGCCTATTGCCCTCCTGGGTTCTGGAGATAGCGGAGCAACTCCGAATCCGGCGGTAACACCAGAGTGGTGCCGGTACCGAGAATCTTCTCGTAGGCTTGCAGCCGTCGGGTAAAGGCATAAAATTCTGGATCTTGGCCGAAGGCCTGGGCATAGATGGTAGTGGCTTGCGCATCTCCCTCACCGCTGAGCTTCTGGCTGGTCTCGTATGCCGTCGCCAAAATGACTTCCCGCTCTCGATCTGCGCCAGCGCGGATCTCCCGAGCGCGCTCGTCTCCCTCGGCCCGGTAGCGCTTGGCGATGCGCTCGCGCTCCGCCCGCATGCGGGCAAAAACGCTGGCCTGCACTTCTTGCGGGAGATCCAATGCCTTAATGCGCACGTCGAGGACCTCGATGCCAAAAGTCTTGGCTGTTTCTTTCGTGTCCGCAGTCACGACCGCCATGATTTCCTCACGATTTTCGCGGACGAAATCCAGGAAGTTATGTTTAGCGGTTTCCTGCCGCAGGCGCGCCGAGATGAGGTCGTCTAATCGTGCCGTTGCCCGTTGGGGATCACGCACGCTGCGATAAAACTCCAGGGGTTCCTGAATGCGCCAGCGAGAGATGTGATCGACCAACACCCGCTTCTTAACCAACGTCAGATACTCGGCCGTCCGCGCATCGGTCGACAGCACCCACTTCTCAAAGCGGACGAGGGTCTGAATGACCGGTAGCTTAAAATAGAGCCCCGGCTCCTGCAAGATGCGTTGGGGGTTACCAAACTGAACGATCATCCCTTGTTCCCACTCGCCGATAGTAAAAGCAACTTGTGGAAGCACAAGGAAGAGGACGAGCACAAGACCGATAAGAATTTTCGCCATGATCTTTATCTCCTGTCCGTGGTAGTGGTTGGGATCTTCTCCGACGCCGCCGACACTGGTGCTGGCGTCAAGCCTTTCAGGGGCAACAGCGGTACCACGCCGGACTTCCCGCCACCGTCAAGAATGAACTTTTCCATCGTCGGCATGACGCGCTCTATGCTTTCCAGGTAGAGACGGTCTCGTGTAACGGCTTTCGCTTTGTCGTATTCCTCCAAAATCTTGAGAAAGCGTTCCGCATCCCCTTGCGCACGGATCACCCGCTGGGATTTGTATGCTTCGGCTTGCTGCACCATCTGCGCGGCCTCGCCCCGGGCTTTGGGTACGACATCCTCCCGGTAGCCATCGGCTTCTTTTACCAGCCGGTCGCGATCCTCCAGGGCACGCACCACGTCGTGGAACGCATCTCGTACTTCACTAGGCGGATCAACCACCAGAAGCCGAGCTTCACTGACCAGCAAACCAGTCTGATACGCCTCCAGGAGTTCCTGGAGGGCACTCTTCGTTTGCTCCTGCACTTCCACCCTGCCTTCGGTCATCGTGTAGTCGATGGTGTTGCGTCCGACCGCACTACGCAATGCCACCTCCGCCGAGGTTTGTAGTATCCCTTCGGGGTCCCTCGCTCCGAAGAGAAACTTCACCGGATCTTGGACACGATATTGGACAAAGAACTGCAACTCGACAATGTTTTCATCACCAGTGAGCATCAATGCTTCCTGCGGCACTGTGCGGGTGCCTCCTCTTGTACCGAATCCCGTAGAAGCATCCGGAGTGGTACGAAACCCTATTTCGGCGCGGCGCACCTGGGAGATGTCCACGACTGCATGCTCCTGAATGGGCCAGGGCAAACGATAACGTAGACCAGGTTCCGTCTGTTCTGTTGCGGCACGAAACAATAACACCACTCCCCGCTCTCCAGGACCTACAACGTACAGCCCAGATGCCAGCCAGAGAAGCAATACGACAGCCACAATGACCCAGAGTCCAATACCGCTCGTGGGGAACCGTTGCATCCATCGCTTCAGTTCTTCTATGGCTTGTTGGACAAGTTCTTCGGGCGAACTATCTCCATAATTCGGTCGTCTCTCCATAGTCTTCCTCCTTCTTTCTTTTGTGTTTTGTGCTAGGGCACTACTTCTTTGGCGACCACGCTGGCAGGGACGAGCATATCCACTCGAATCGGCCGAATTGGCACGACAAACAAAATTAAGGCGCACACCGTGCCGACGGCCGCTGCCGCGAGAAAGGGTAAGGTCCAGTCGCCGCCACTCTGATTGAGCATAAACCCTGCCGTCATCGGGCCGAGGATCCCGGCAAAGCTACCCAGAGTGTTGATCAGACCGAAGATCGATCCCGCCATATGCGGATTGAACTCCAACGCCACTGTCGTATAGCCAGCGATCGCACTGGCAAACAGAAAGTAGAACAGGACCAACAATACCACACACAAGATGGGAGAAGGCACGAGGGTTGCACCCACGAGGAACGGCAACGACAAGGCCACTCCAATCCCAGGAAAACGCACTCGAGCAAACTGCGGGCTCCACCCCGTGCGGAGAAGCCGGTCTGAGATCGCCCCACCACTGAGAATGCCGATAAATCCAGCCCCGTGCACGGCGACCCCCAGCAGCCCCATTACTCCCAAAGAAAAGCCACGTCCTTCTACCATATAGTCCGGAAACCAAAACAAGAACATCCACCCCATATAGGCGAAGCACATGTAGCTGAGAGAGAGAACGAGGAGAGACGAATTGGTGAACACCACGCGCAAAGGCAAGGGTATCGCGGGCTTGGGAGGGAGGTTCGTGGCAATATAGTCACGCTCGGTTTGCCCGATACGGGGATGGACGTTTGGGGTGTCAGTTGCGTACCATAACCAAACCGCTGCCCAGACGACGCCCAGCACCGCGTTGAGGTAAAAGACCATCTGCCAGGAAAAGTGCAGGATAATCCACGTAGTTAAGGGATACGCGACCATCTGCCCCACGGTGATCCCTGAGAGACTCAACGTCTGTGCCCGGCCAAACTCGGAACGCGGGATCCAGCGGGAATTAAGCGAAGTCAACGCAGGGATCGTGACCGACTCAAACGCGCCGACCAGAAACCG
>Ga0187892_10010154_pt1 | contig 12052 bp, 11 predicted proteins | sample MA1701073metaG_FD_139345 | JGI IMG/M metagenome (GOLD analysis project Ga0187892, IMG submission 139345) | Bio-ooze microbial communities from a basaltic lava cave in the Kipuka Kanohina Cave System on the Island of Hawaii, USA - MA170107-3 metaG ...
CGGATCCCCGGACGAGGAGGAGGACGCGCGGCGGGCCTCCGACCTGAGGCGGCGGGAGGAGCGCGAGCGCGATGCCGCCCGCGGCGACGCGCTCGAGGGCGTCCGCGGGGGATCCGATTCCCGTTCCGCGCAGCGCCCGGAGGAAGGACTCGAGTCCTCGCCCCTGCGGGGAGGCGGCGAAGGCCTTCGCCTCCGGCGTCTCGAGAAGCGCCGGGTTGAGCACGGATCCGCGGAGTCGCTCGAAGAGGGCGTGGGGCTCGCGGACCTCGGCGTAGACGACGGCGTCGGCGGGGACGAGCGAGGCGAGATCGCCGGAGCCGACCGCGAGGAGGAGGACGAGTCGCAGCACCGCTGTCTCCATACGCCTGCGAGGCTCGTTATTCCTCGCGGGCGTTCCTATAGAGGATGCCCTGCCGTCGAGGCGGGCGCCAGTCGCGGGGAGGCCGCGAGCGGGCGGACGTACCCGGCGAGGTTTCTCGCGGGAGCGAGTCTCTGAACTCCGGGGGTCCGCGCCGGTATCCTCGGCTCTCCGGGGCCCTTGTCGAGGTGAACGCCATGCGATCGAGATCGATGTTCCGCCGGTGCGCCCCGCTCGCCGTCGTCCTCGCCGGTTGCGCCACGCACCGCTTCCCGCCGCAGACATCCTCCGAGGTCCGTCGCCTGGGACCGGAGGGCTCGATCGAGATGACCCTCACGCGCGGAGGGCGCATCGCCGAGGTGGAGTTCCACGTCGCCCCTTCGGCGCTCCCGAGCCACGTGCTGCGGGCGATGAACGAGCAGTTCCCGGGCGGCGAGGTGACCGGCGCCGAGGTCGAGTACGTCGCCGGCGTTCTCCACTACGAGGTCACGAAGCGGGTCGAGGGGCGCGACATGGAGGTGATGTTCGACGAGCAGGGCAACCCCGTCCGCTGGGAGCTCGAGGTGGAGGAGAACCGCGTACCCAAGGCGGTCCTCGAGGCCGCCATGCGCGCCGCCCCGGGGACGCTCCGCAAGGTCGAGGAGATCCGCGACGCCGACCGTCGCCTCGTCGCCTACCACGTGAAGAAGGAGGACGGCGGGATACGCTACAAGATCGAGATCGCCCCCGAGGGGCGGGTCGTCGTCGTCCTGCGTGAGGTCCCCGCCGAGATCGAGGTGCCCCTGGAATAGTGGCCCGGTTCTTGCACCCGAACGGGAACGGAGAGACTCCATCATGAGAATGACAGCGTCGGTCGCCTTCGGCCTCTCCCTCTGCGCGGGCCCCGCCCTCGCCGGAGGGGCGGTTCGGGGAGTCGTCAAGTACACGGGAGACCCGCCCGCGCTCGAGAAGATCGAGGTCGCGCAGGATCCGGAGACCTGCGGCGCGCACGCGATCTTCCCGGAGGACCTCCTCGTCTCGAAGGACGGGGGTCTGCGGAACGTCGTCCTCACGATCGAGGACGTGAAGGGGGGAAAGACCCTCGAGGTTCCCTCCGCGCCGATCGTCTTCGATCAGAAGGAGTGCGTCTTCACGGAGCACGTCGCCGTCGTGCCGGCCGGCGCGAAGGTGGACTTCCGCAACTCCGATCCGGTCGTCCACAACGTCCACGTCTTCTCCCGGAAGAACACCCCCTTCAACCGCGACATCCAGCCGGGGAAGCACTTCGTCTACGCGGTGGACCGCTCGGAGAAGATCCGGGTGACCTGCGACCGCCACCCCTGGATGAAGGCCTACGTGATCGCCGTCGACACCCCCTACTGGGCGAAGAGCGGCGAGGACGGCGCTTTCACGATCGCGGACCTGCCCCCCGGCAAGTACACGATCACGACCTGGCACGAGTCGGTGGGGAAGGGCCCCTCCGTCGAGGTCGTGGTCCCGGCGAGCGGGGATGCGCCGCCCGTGGAGATCGAGTTCGCCCCGAAGGGCTGAGCGCGCCGCGCGACCGGGCATCCGCGAGGGAGGGAAATCGTCGCGCCGGGCTGCGAAATCCTTCCGCGCTTTCGCGAAATCCTTCACGTCGGTAGGAAGAGACGGGCCATGACGGAGACGGAGAGATCTCGAGTCGAGCCGAGCGTGGCGGATCGGCGCGGCTTCCTGCGATGGGCGTTCCTCGGGGTCGCCCTCGTCGCCGCGTACGGAACGGCGGCCGCCTACGGCGTGCGGTTCCTGTTCCGGAAGGGGCGGGTGAGGCGGCGCAAGGTCTTCGTGTGCATGGAGAAGGACCTCGCGCCGGGTCGCAGCCTCGTGCGCAGGGCGCCGGACGGTCGCGACATCCTCCTCACGCGCGCCGACGAGGGGGTTCTCGCACTCTCGAACGTGTGCCCCCATCTCGGATGCACCGTCCGCTGGGAGCCGCAGAACTCCCGCTTCTTCTGCCCCTGCCACGCGGGGATCTTCCGCCCCGACGGGGTCGCCATCGGCGGACCGCCGGCAAAGGCGGGGCAGCGGCTCGAGCGATTCGAGACCTCGACGTCGGGGAGCGCGATCTACCTCCACCTGGAAGAAGAGGTCTAGGGGTTGCGCGCTCTCGCCTGGTTCCGCGAGCGGGTCCCGATCGACGCGAGCGCGCTCCGCTCGGGCCTGAACGAGCCGATCCCCCTCCACCTGCGGCGCTGGTGGTGGGCGCTCGGCGGGACCCCCGCCTACCTCTTTCTCGTCCAGGTCGTGACGGGGATCCTCCTCACCTTCTACTACGTCCCCAATCCCGACCACGCGTACGCGTCCGTGCGAGCGATCACGGAGGAGGTTGCCTTCGGGTGGTGGATTCGCGGGCTCCACCGCTGGTCGTCGAACTTGATGATCGCGGCGGTGATCCTCCACGTGATGCGGGTCTTCTTCACGGGGGCCTACCGCCGTCCGCGCGAGCTCACCTGGGTGACCGGCGCCTTCCTCCTCTTCGTCGTCCTCTTCTTCGGGTTCACCGGCTACTCGCTCGTCTACGAGCAGCTCTCCTACTGGGGGGCGACGGTCGCCGGGAACCTCACGGCGGCGGTTCCCCTCGTGGGCCCGGCGCTCGGAAGCCTGCTCCGCGGCGGGGAGACGATCTCGGACAACACCCTCACCCGCTTCTTCGTCCTCCACATCGGGATCCTCCCGACCCTCTTCTTCCTCCTCATCGTCGTCCACCTCTCGTTCGTGCGCCTCCACGGCGTCTCCGACATCGTCTTCCGGGACGAGGCGGATCGCCGGGAGCGGACCTTCCCCTTCTTCCCGGATCATCTCCTGATGGAGATCGGGATCGGCGTCGCCCTCACCTTCGTCCTCACCTGTCTCACGCTCATCGTCCCGCCCGCGCTCGGGGAGCCCGCCGACCCCCTCCATGCCCCGGCCCACATCAAGCCGGAGTGGTACTTCTACTTCACGTTCCGATGGCTCAAGTGGACGGGGCTCACGTTCGCCGTTCTCACGCTCGGCCTCGGGGCGTTCCTCTTCGTCGCGTGGCCGTGGGTCGATCGCGCGCTCGCGCGCCTCTCGCGCGGGCGCGATCTCTCCGTGCCGCTCGGCGTCCTCGTCTTCGTCGGACTCATCGTCCTCACGCTCGTCGAAGCGGCGGCGTGAGGGCGCGTTCGAAGGGATCCGCGCCATGAACCTGGAAGCCAAGAAAGTCGTCGTCGCCGTCCTCTCGCTCCTCTTCCTCGGCTCGCTCCTCGTCGTGGCGTGGGTGGAGGGAGGGAAGCAGCGCTTCGCCCCCGAACCTCCCGCCGAGTTCACGACGGAGTCGAAGGCGTGCTACGACTGCCACGAGGAGAAGACGCCGGGGATCGCCGCCCAGTGGGTCGACTCGACCCACGCGCGGCTCGGCGTCGGGTGCTACGAGTGCCACCGGGCGGACGAGGGAGACGTCGACGGCTGGACGCACGAGGGGAGGCTCATCGCGACGATCGTGAGCCCGAAGGACTGCGGAGCGTGCCATCCCGAGATCCGCGACGAGTTCGAGAAGAGCCACCACGCGAAGGGGGGCGAGATCCTCGGCTCGCTCGACAACGTGCTCGGGGAGATCGTCGAGGGCCCGGCCGCGCTCAACCTCGGCTGCCGCCAGTGCCACGGCGCCAAGGTCGAGTTCCTCCGCGACGCCGCAGGACAGATCCTGCGGGACAAGACGGAAGGGAAGCCGCTCTTCGACACGGCGACGTGGCCGAACTCGGGGATCGGGCGTTTGAACCCCGACGGCTCGCGCGGGGCCTGCACCGCCTGCCACTCGCGCCACCGGTTCACGGTGGCGATGTCCCGCCGCCCCGAGTCGTGCGGCAAGTGCCACATGGGGCCCGACCATCCCCAGGCGGAGATCTACGCCGAGAGCAAGCACGGCATCGCCTTCGCGACCGCCGTCGACCAGGGGCTCATGAATCTCGAGGCCCGCCCCTGGATCGTCGGGCGCGACTACAACGCGGCGCCGACCTGCGCGACCTGCCACATGAGCGCGACGCCGACCCACCCGATGACGCACGATCCGGGCGAGCGGATCTCCTGGACCCTGCGACCGGCTGTCTCGACCCGCATGGAGGACTGGGAGCGCAAGCGCAAGAAGATGCAGGACGTCTGCCGCAACTGTCACACGCCCGACTGGATCGAGGCGCACTACGCCCAGTACGACGACGTCGTCGACCTCTACAACGAGAAGTTCGCGAAGCCCGGCGCGGCGATCATCGACGCCCTCGCGAAGGCGGGGAAGATCACCCCGACCCCCTTCGACGACGAGATCGAGTGGACCTGGTATTACCTCTGGCACCACGAGGGGCGCCGCATGCGGATGGGCGCCTCGATGATGGGGCCCGACTTCACGCAGTGGCACGGCGCCTTCGAGGTCGCCGAGCGCTTCTACGTCGAGCTGATCCCGCAGGCGCTCGAGCTGGCGCACGGCGACGAGACCGTCCTCGCCGCGATCGAGCAGGTGATGGACGCCCCCGAGCACGCCTGGAAGAAGGGCTTGAGCCCGGAGGTGCGCTCGCGGCTCCGCGACTTCTACCAGAAGAAGTACGGGCAGGAGATCCGCTGACGGCGATGGAGAGCCTCTTCGCGAAGCCCTGGTCCTTCTGGGCGGGTGGAGTGGCGATCGGCCTCTTCGTCGTCGCATTCGCCTGGGTGACGGGGAAGGCGCTCGGCGTCTCGACCGGCTATGGGAGCCTCTGCGCGCGCCTCTCAGGCCTCCCCTTCTTCCGCCGCGCTCCCTACACGGACCCGTGGCGACTCTGGTTCCTCCTCGGGATCCCGCTCGGAGGCCTCCTCTCGGCTCTCCTCGCCGGAGACTTCGACGTGAAGACGCGGATCGCCCTCTTCGACGCCCTCTTCGGGACCTCTCTCGCCGCGAAGGCCGCCGTATTCGTCGCCGGAGGCTTCCTCGTCGGGTACGGAGCGCGCTGGGCCGGAGGCTGAACGAGCGGGCACTCGATCGTGGGCGTGGCCCGCGGCGCGAAGTCGAGCCTCCTCGCGACGATCGCCTTCATGGCGGCGGCGATCGGCGTGACGAACCTCTTCACCTGGATCCTCGGAGGCCGGGGATGAAGGCGATCTTCCTCGCCTGCGGCGTCGTGTTCGGGTTCCTCCTCTCGCGCTCGCGCGTGACGGACTACGACACGATGATCCGGTTCTTCCGCCTCTCCGACCTCCATGTCGCGGGCGTCATGGGCGTCGCGATCGCCGTCGCGGCGGTCGGGCTCCGCCTCCTCGACCGCAGCCGCGCGAAGTCCCTCGCCGGCGGCCCGATCGAGATCCCCTCGAAACCGATGCGCTCGGGAGTGTTCCCCGCGGGCGCCCTCTTCGGAGCGGGCTGGGCCTTCACCGGCACCTGGCCCGGCACCGCGCTCGCTCAACTCGGGGAGTTGAAGCTCTACGCCCTCTTCACCCTCGCCGGCATCCTCGGAGGGACGTTCACGTTCGGGTCGAAACCCCGATAGATCGCCCCCGTCGTCACTCGTCCTCGTCTCCGTCGAGGACGCCGTCGAGGTCGCGGTCGATCCCGATGCGAGCTCCCGATCCCGGAGGCACGCCCAGGAAGGTCAGGTGAGCCTTCTCCGAACGGATCCTGCCGCGGAGGTCCTCGAAACGGAGGGGCTTCTCGGCCCGGCGGTCGGGGGTGAACCGGTCGTCCACGGCCCGGAAGAGGAGGCCCGCGATCCGTCCGTCGAGCTCGCCCCGGACGATCAGGTCACAGTGGCCGCGCTTCGCCTGATCGACGAGCAGGAGGAGATCCTGGAGCACGGGCGCCTCGTCGACGTTGTCGGGTCGGACGGTGCGTGAGTGACCCACCGCCGGCGCGGTGCCCGTGTCGAAGGCAAGGACGAAGGCCTCGAGCTTGCGCTTGACCTCGGGATGCGGGCGCAGGGCGGCGAAGACGGGTTTGGAGAGTAGCCCGAAGGGATCGTCGATGGACCCGTCGTGGAGGAGACCGAAGCCCGCGGAGCGCCCGGTCGAACTGGGCCGGCGGCCGGTTCGCCGGTAGAGGTCGCGTAGTTGGGCCACCTTGAAGGGCTGGGTGTCCATGAGGTAGTCCGCCGGAAAGATCGCGCCGTTCGTGCCGGTGGGGAGCGCGTGGCAGTCGACGCAGCGGAGGAATCCGTTGTACTTCTCCTCGGTGAAGTACTCGTACCCGTCCCGAGGACTCAGGCCGGCCGGCACCTCCGGGAGCGTTCGGTCGAGGTTCTGGTTGGGGTTCGGCGGGTACTCGATCGACTCCAGGAAGGCGACGAAGTCCGCCATGTCGGCCTCGGAGAGGCGCGCTCCTCCCAGCAGCGTCTCGAAGGTCTCGTTGAACTCCACGAGGTCCTGGCGGTCGCCACGCCAGTGGAACGGCCCCGTGCCACGAAGCCCGACGAGAGTCTGCGTCAGCATCGGACCCTTCATCGGGTGCATCGAATGGATCTTCTGGGTGATCGGATCGGTGACCGTCGTGACCTTGCCGCCGGGATCCCCGAGGTCCCAGGCCAGTCCGTCCCGGTCTCCGTCGACGTGGCAGGAGGCGCAGGACATCGTTCCGTTTCCCGAGAGCAGCGCGTCGTAGAGGAACCCCCGGCCCTCGCGGACCCTCGGGGAAGTGGGATCGTGCATCGGGATCTCACGCAACACCGTGAGCTTCTCGGTGTCGACGACGGAGATCGAGTTGGAGAGCCGATTCAGCACGTAGAGCCGTTCGGCCCTCGGGTGAAATGCGAGGCCCCGGGGGCCACGCTTGTGGCGCGGGTCGGCGAGCACGGCGCGAGTCGAGCCCAGCGCGATGCGGGCGAGGATGCTCCCGTCCGGGGCCAGCACGCCGATCCGGTCCGTGCCGAAGGCCGCGACGAAGAGGCGACGTCCCGTGGGATCGAAGGCGAGCCCGGTCGGCTGGGCCAGCGCCGCCTTGCGCGCCGCGTCGTTCGGGAGGGTCTCGAGGGCGAGCCCGGCGTTCAGGTCAAAGGAGACGAGGGGCGGCCCCTCACCCGGACGGATCCGGGACACGCGGTTCTCGACAGCGCGTCCCCGAAGGTTGGGCTCGAACCGCACGAGGTTCCGAGCCTCGGTGTTGGCGACCCAGAGCTCCTCGCTGCCGGGACGAACCGCGAGGTCGAAGAGGATCGTGCCGACACCCTGGTGGCTCGTCCGAATCGCGCATCGCGTGACATCGATCTCCACGACGTCGTGGTCCGGGAGATCGAGTTCGAGCTTCCCCTTCCACTTCGGATCCTCGGTCGTGACGATCAAGCCGACCTGGGGCGGATCGGGGAGGTTCGGATTCGTGACCGGAGGAGGAAGAGGGGCGATCTCCCCTGGGACCACGGTCGTTCGGTTGCCGGAGCGATGGACGGAGACCCAGACGCGCTCCCCGTCCTCGCTGCGAGCGAGAGCGCGGGGCTCGTCCCCCGCGAGAGCGATCGTGGCGAGCCGTCGCCGGCTCTCGGGATCGAAGACGCGCACCTCGCGGGAACCCGCTACGGAGACGAAAGCCCGCTCCGGCGTCCCTGCGAAGACGACGTCGGCCGGCTCATCCTTGACGGGAATCGTGTCCAGGACGATCCCGCGGGAGAGCGAGACCACGCTGACGGAGTCCGAAAGGCGATTGACGACCCAGACCTCGTCGGGCGTCCGGGGGGTCACCGAGATTGGCTCCAGGCCGACGTGGATCTCTTGGACGAGAAGCGGTTCCGAGGGATTCTCTAGCGAGTAGACCGCCAGTCGGTGGTCGGGAGTGTTGACGGCGTAGAGGCGCTCGCCGTCCGCGGAGACCCGCACCGGGTGGACCGGAAGAGTCTCGTAGTTCCGGAACGTCGGCGTCGGTCCCTGCAGACCGAGCGCCGGAAGGGCGAGAAGCGCCCACATCGGACCGCGCCGGATCTCGCTTCGTCCGCCGGGGCCGGGGCTGCCCCGTGCGCGGGCTAGTACCCGACGACCCCGTGACCGCCGCGCGTGAGACGCACGTCGGGGGGGTTGCAGCCGATCTTGCCGCAGAGCTGCTCGATCTGCACGACCTGCTGGTAGAACGACGCCCCGAGCAGGTTCGCATCGTTCGGGATCGTGAGCGGCGTCGACACCAGCGTTCCGGGAGTCGGCACGCTCGCGACGGACTTCAGGGATTCCACCGAAGCCAGGAGCGGTCCGCAGAACCCCGGGAACGCGTACGGGAGAGGGAGGCCACTCCACGTCTGGTCCGACACCCCAGTGATGAGGAGGCTCTGCGACACCTGGAAGAACCCCGAATACGAGCCCGGGGTCTCGACGGCGAACGAGCCGCCCAGCACCGGGAGTCCCGTGACGGTGAAGGAAGGGGTCGCGCAGTAGCCGGTACCGAAGTACTCGTAGGTCGCCGACTGCGCGGAGAGCGCGGAGGGGAGGAGGGCCGCCGCCAGCATCGCGAAAAACGGTGTCCGCATGGCGTTCTCCTTCTTGCTAGAGGTCCTGGCAACCTGCCACCCTACCGGGGGGGACGGACCTGTCAAGGAGGGAATCACCCGGGAATCCAGCTCGCATCTTCCGCCCGCTCGGAGGGGCTATCCGGCCCGCGGGCCGCGCGCCACTTCCTCCACCGCGCGGCGAAAAGTGGCGGGGTCGACGGCGGGGTAGCGGTGGAGATCCGGCTCGATGCGTGCGAAGAGCTCGAGCAACTTTTCCGGCTCGACGAGACCGCGACGCAGCATCTCGCGGACGTCGACCTGGTCCTGCGCGTGTCGGCGCTCGAGCTTCGCGAGGGCCTGCGCGTACGGGTCGTAGTGGTAGACAGCCAGCTTCCCCTCCTGCACGACGAACTGACTTCGGTCCTCCCATCCGGGGACTTCGGGGATGAAATCGGACGGAGCCGCGAGCTCGACGTTGATGCGGAGGCACTCCTTGAGCCGCGGGATCTCTCGGAGGATCTCGTCCTGCTCCGGCACGATTTTCACGTCGACGTCGATCGTCGTCGGGCGCCAGCCGAGCAAGACGGCCGTGGCGCCCCCCGTCAGGTAGAGGCGGGTCGGGCCCATCGCCGCCGGGGCGAGCTCCCGGAAGAATCGCCGGATGCACTCCGCGTCCGCTATCTCGCGCACTCGAGCGCGCGCTCGTAGCTCACGAGCCGCCGGATGAGGGCGTTGTAGCGGGAATGGGCGGAATCGGAGTCCTCCGCCTCGAGCGTCGCGTAGAGGCGATGCTCGGGACTCTCGACGGAGACCGCGGGAACGTCGACGCCGCAGGCCCGCAGGCGCGGGGCGCCGATCAGGACGAGGAGGGCTTCGATCGACTCGATCCCGCCCCGAAGGTCCGCGAGTCCCGCCTCGACGAGATCCGCGCCCGGCAAGAGACGTTCCGACACGATCCTCCTATCGTACCGACCGTTGCGGGGGCAAGGGGCGACCCTCGGAACCGTTGCGGTCCTCGGAGATTCCGGCATGATGGGCCCGCGGCCGGAAGCGAGGTGCGGTGATGAGCACGCGGAGGCTCGTTCGCGTCATGGGGTTCTCGCTGGCTTTTCTCGCCTCCTCGCTCCGCCCGCAGTCGACGGGCTTCGGGGAGCTGCATCGGATGCTCCCCTGGGCCTTCGATTTCACGCTCGCCGTCGCCCTGGGGGACGTGGACGGCGACGGCGACCTCGATGCGCTCCTCGGGAACGGCGGCCCGAACCGGCTGGCTCTCAACGACGGCGCCGGACTGTTCCGCGACGCGTCGACCCAGCTCCCCGCGAGTTCGGGCGCGAGCGAGAGCGTCGCGCTGGGGGACATGGACGGGGACGGAGATCTCGACGCCGTGATGGGAAACGACGGCCACGACCGTCTCTACCTGAACGACGGACTCGGGTTCTTCGTCGAGGCCGCCGGCGCGATCCCCTCGATCCTCGACGACACGCGCGTGGTCGTCCTCTTCGACTTCGACGCCGACGGAGACCCCGACATCGTGACGGGGAACGCCGGGCAGAACCGCCTCTATCTCAACGACGGGTCCGCCGTCTTCTCGAACTCGACCGCCTCCCTCCCGGCGGTCCTGGACGACACGTGGGACATCGCCCTCGGGGACGTGGACGGGGACGGGGACGTCGATGCCTTGATCGGCAACAACGGGCAGAGCCGCCTGTATCTCGACTTCGGCCCCGGCGGCATCGTCGACGCCACGTCCCAGCTCCCGACACTCCCGAACAACACCCTGGCGGTCGACCTGGGAGACGTGGACGGGGACGGGGACCTCGACGCCCTGCTCGGGACGGGCGGCCTCCTCTTCGGGGCGCAGAATCGTCTCTACCTCAACAATGGCGTCGGCGTCTTCGCCGACGCCACCGCCCAGCTCCCGGCGGTCCTCGACGACACGAACGAGGTCGCCTTCCTGGACGCCGACCTCGACGGCGACCTGGACGCGCTGATCGCGAACGGCAGTCTCGTGTTCGGAGGGCAGAACCGCCTCCTCTCGAACGATGGTATGGGGAACTTCACCGACGCTCCGGGCGCCCTCCCCGCCGTCTCGGACGGGACCCATGCCCTCGCGCTCGGGGACGTGGATGGGGACGCCGATGCCGACCTCTGGCTCGGGAACTTCGGCCAGGATCGCCTCTATCTGAGCACGGGATCGGGAGGGTTCGTCAACGTCACGGCTCCCCTTCCCGCGATCGTCGACCTGACGCAGGCGATTGCGCTCGGAGATGTGGACGGGGACGGAGACCTCGACGCCCTCATCGGGAACGCGAGCGGCGTCTTTCCCCCGGTGAACCGCCTCTATTTGAACGACGGCACGGGGTTCTTCGGCGACGCCACGCCCCAGCTCCCCGGGAACCTCGACGGCACCCAGGCCGTCGCGCTCGGCGACGTCGACGGGGACGGGGACCTCGACGCCTTCCTCGGGAACGGCGGGTTCGTCGGGATCCAGAACCGGCTCTATCTCAACGACGGATCCGGGGTGTTCAGCGACGCCACGTCCCAGCTCCCGGCGATCCTCGACAACACCTACGCGGTCTCGCTCGGAGACGTGGACGGGGACTTGGATCTCGACGCCGTAATCGGCAACGTCGGCCCCGAGGGTCTCTACCTGAACGACGGCTCGGGCGTCTTCACCGACGCGACGACGCAGCTCCCCGCGACGCTCGACGAGACGCACGCCCTCGCCCTGGGCGACGTCGACGGGGACGGGGACCTCGACGCCCTGACGGGAAACTCGGGCCTCTGCGGCCTCTTCGGCTGCACCGGGGAGCAGAACCGGCTCTATCTGAACGACGGGACGGGGATCTTCAGCGACGCGACGTCGCAGCTTCCCGCCATCCTCGACGGGACGCAGGCCGTCGCCCTGGAAGACGTCGACGGAGACGGCGACCTCGACGCCTTCATCGGGAACTCGCCCCCCTTCCCGATGTCCGTGGGGCAGGACTTTCTCTACCTGAACGACGGCTCGGGGATCTTCGTCGATGCGAGCGTCCAGCTTCCCGCGATCCAGGACGACACGCGGGCCGCCGCCTTCGGAGACGTGGACGAGGACGGCGATCCCGACGTCTTCGTCGGGAACGCGGGCCAGGACCGGCTCTACCTCAACGACGGCGCGGGAACGTTCACCGACGCGGCCGCCTCGCTCCTCGATGCGCAAGGGCGTGCGTCTATCACGTACGCCGTCCCCGCAAACCCGGTATTGATCGGCGAGACGGTCTACTGGCAGGCGATCGTCGCGAGCCCCGCTCGA
>Ga0187892_10010155_pt1 | contig 12052 bp, 10 predicted proteins | sample MA1701073metaG_FD_139345 | JGI IMG/M metagenome (GOLD analysis project Ga0187892, IMG submission 139345) | Bio-ooze microbial communities from a basaltic lava cave in the Kipuka Kanohina Cave System on the Island of Hawaii, USA - MA170107-3 metaG ...
GATTTTCAGCATAACTCCTCGTCGTCCGTGCCATGGCCGGCGGCGGCTGCCTCGAATCGCTGCTTGAAGGCCGGAAGGGTTTCCATCGCCTGCTCGTAGGCGGCTTGGATTTCGGCGTCGTCTTCTTCGAGGGGCGGCCCCATCTCGTCGTTTGCCACGCCGCCGCCGTAGGCGAACAGGCCCTCTCCCATCTTCTCGGGCTCGAAGGGATTGTCGTGCGGAACGACCAGGCTCAACACCGGTCCGTCGCGGTGCTCCTCCTCGTCGAGGACGGGCATGAACATCCACTCGGTGTTGTGGTAGCCGAATGGATGAATGGTGGCGAAAGGAACGTTGCCATTGTCGATGAGCCATTGAGCGGCCTCCACGAGCAGGCTCGCGCCGTTTTCCTGGAAGTTTTGCGGTACCCGGCGCAATTCAAGATCCGGCAGGGCGAACTTGCCCATGCCGTGCGTATGGATCCAAACGCCTCGCTCGCCGCTACGGCGCTCGTCGTCGGAGACAGTGTGCCAGACGATGTGATGAACCGCCTGGGGACTTTGCTCCGCCATGATTGCCCGCCAGATCATTTGACCGTTGATCGCGTGGGCAACGAAGTCGGTTACGATCCCTTCGCTCAACTGCGCGACCACGTCCGCGAGGCGTTTCATCAGTTCGAGGTGTTGATGTCCGGGCCACGCGGCGCCTTCGTACACGAGTCCACAGACGGTTTGCGCCTGTTGAAAAATCTCCCGGTCCGAAGCTTCGAGAGGCGGGGAGCCGTACTGCATCAGCTTGCCGGGGCCGTCCTCGTCCAGCTCGAAGAAGAACTCCGGGTTCTCGCGCCGCGTCACGGGAGTGAGCTTGAAAGTCTCGGCGTCCCCGGCCAGGCGCTGGAACGCCTCCTTCGCCGCGGCGATCTCCTCGGCGGGCACATCCGTCATCGCGTCCAACGCGCGGTCAATCTCTCCAAACGCTTCCTCGGCCGTCACGGGCTGCTCTCTGCGACCGAACACCTGGTAGTACACCAGGGCATCCTGCGGGAACGGGCCGGTGGGTGCTTTCTTTTCGCCTGCTTCCCCGGGCATTTGGCCTCCGTTCCAGTGACCGCGCTCAGCCTCCTACTTCCTTCAACATCTGCCGCAGGTTCTGCATGCAGATGCGGCTCGCGGTTTTCGCGTCCTTGGTGAACTCGGCGCCCCCGGGACGATTGAGCAATTCCTCGCTCAGTTCCGTAAGCCGCCAATGCGTCTCCAGAGAAACCCAGCCGTCGTACTTGTCGGCAATCAGTTGCTTGAGATGCCCGCGATAATCCACCTCGCCTTTGCCAACCTCGACGCATTTCGCTTCACTTGGCTTCGACCCACGGACGCCGTCCTTGAGGTGCACGTGGATCATCTTGTCCTGGACCAACCGATACCCGTCGGGAAACGGGTTCTCCTGCTCCTCGCAGAACAGCACGTTGCACGGATCCCACGCCACGCGCATCTGCGGATGATTGAGCCGGTTGAGAAAGTCCCGGGTCTGCCGCCCGGTGCCGATCATCGTCGCGCCCTCGTTTTCGAGGCAGAGGATGACGTCGGTTCCCTGAACAATTTCGAGCGGCTTCGCGTAATTGTCGAGTATGCGCTGCCGGTAATCTTCGTACTTGCCCTGTTCCTTGCGCCAGAACGCAAACACCCGGATCAGACGCGTCCCGAACGCGTCCGCGACGTCGATGAAATGCTTCAGCCAGTCGTGGTGTTTGTGGATGTCCTCGGGCTTGTCGATGTCGCACTTGTAGAATGGACTCGCGACCTCGCAAATCTGCAAGCCGGCGTCGTCGCACATCTTGCGCGCGCGTTTCGCTTCGTCGAGCGTGATGACTTGAGGGCCTTTCTTGTTCCAGACCGAGCGGATCGACAACCCTTGCAGCTTGAATTCCCGGGCAAACGCGATCGCCTCGGCAAGGTCCTGCGACACTTCATCACTGAACACCGCGAGCTTGAACATGGTGGTCTCCCTCTGAACGCCTGCGACTAAAACAGGCGAGCCGCACGGTGACAAGGAGTTTGTTCGGGGAAAGAGCGCCCGGCGCGGTTGATTTTCATCCCTGCTCCGCTACAGTGCGCGCCCTATGCTACGAGCAGGCATCGTGGGATTGCCCAACGTCGGCAAGTCCACGCTTTTCAACGCGCTGATCAAGACCCGCAAGGCGGCGGCGGAGAACTATCCGTTCTGCACCATCGAACCCAACGTCGGCGTGGTGGTCGTGCCCGATCCGCGGCTCGACGCGCTGGCACGGATCGAAAGCTCGGCGAAGGTCGTGCCCGCCGCGATCGAGTTCGTGGACATCGCGGGCTTGGTCAAAGGCGCGAGCAACGGCGAGGGACTGGGCAATCAATTCCTGAGCCATATCCGCGAAGTGGACGCCATCGTGCAAGTGGTCCGCTGTTTCGAGGACTCGAACGTTGTCCACGTCACCGGCGGGATCAATCCGCTCGAAGACATCCAGACGATCACGCTCGAATTAGTCCTCGCCGATCTGGCCTCCGTGGCAAAGCAGATCGCGCGCGTTGAGAAAACCGCGCGGAGCGGCGACAAGACCGCTGCGGCAGAGTTGCCGGTTCTCCAGAAACTCGCCGCGCATCTCGATGCCGGCAAACCCGCGATCACCCTCGACCTGACGCCTGACGAGCAGGCCATCGCGAAGCCGTTCCTCCTGCTCACAATGAAGCCGACGATTTTTGCCTGCAACGTCGCGGAGGGCGATTTGGCGAGCGTGGGCAGTAACCGGCCTGTGAACATGGTGCGCCAGTACGCGCAGGAACATCACGACACCGAGGCGGTCGTCATCTGCGCGAAGATCGAATCGGACCTGGCGGAGCTTTCGCCGGAGGAAGCGAAGGAATTTCTCGCGTCGCTCGGCGTGGAAGAGTCCGGCGTGGGCGCGTTGATCCAGAGCGTGTATCACCTGCTCGGTCTGATCACGTTTCTGACCACCGGTCCGAAGGAGAGCCGCGCGTGGCCGGTCCGCCGCGGCACGAAGGCGCCCCAGGCCGCGGGCGCGGTCCACAGCGATTTCGAGCGCGGGTTCATCCGTGCCGAGGTGGTCAACTTCGACGTGCTGGCTGACGCCGGTTCCTACGCTCGCGTGCGAGAGAAAGGCCAGTTGCGACTCGAAGGCAAGGAGTACGTGGTCCAAGACGGCGACGTCATCCTATTCCGATTCAACGTCTGAAGCGTTCCACCCCCGGCGTGCATCCCCCCGATACGCTAAAACCAGATGAAGCGGCCGTTTCATCGAAAATACACATTCATGTACTCGCAATCTTACGATTCTGGCCTGTTTTTGCATTTTCTCATAGTGATGTTTGCTCTGGCCACGTTTCGAATCCGTCGTTTTTATGAAACGGCCGTTTCATGGAAAGTGCACAATCGCCGGGAGGGAAGGGTCGGCGATGGACTATTGCCCGATCCGTGCGTGCAATTGCGGGAACGCCTTCAGCGAGAAAATGACCCAAGCCTGGAAGTTGTCCTGTCCGACTTCTTCGCTGCGGTACTTGAAGGTGAACGACATCGTCCAGCAGTGCAGGTCGCGGAAGAGCGTGTACTCCTGTTCGGCGAGTTCGCCCCGCGCCATATCGACGCGCTCGACCACGCGAAACGCCCAGTTCTCATTCAACGTGTAGTGGAAATCCGCCGTGGCCTGGTGGCTGTCGTCGCGCAGGTAACGCGTGCCAAGCCCGAAGCTCCAGCGATCCTGTTTGAGCACGCGCACCTCGGTGTTCACGTCCACGATGTCGGTGTTGTCGAAGTTGTACCGGCTCTCGGCGTCGAGCGCCAGCCACTTGGTTGGACGCAGTTCGAGAAAACTGAAGAGGTCCGTGTCGGTGTCGTTGTGCGGATCGACGCGCAGGTCGGTGAACACCCACAGGTCCATGAGATCATACGGACGCCCGTCGCGTTTGGTTTGAAGCTGGTTGCGCAGGCCGGTGCGGAAGACGTTGTTGTAGTCGATCGCGTCGATGGCGTTGAACGCGGGGAAATCGACCGGGTTGAACCGCGTCGTTTCCGTGCGCGGCGTGTACTTGCGCACCGGGGGCATCGCCTGCGAAAGGGGATCGAAGGCGTCGATGGTATCGAACTGAAACAGCGACGATGGCCGGTCACTGTGCGTGATGTCCACGTAGGAGTAGTTGACCGACGGCGTGACGACGTGCCGCAGGCCGTGAATGTCCAGCCCGTCGTTGTTGCAAGCGTACACGCGCGACAGTTTGAACGACGCCTCGGCGCCTGCGGTGAACATCCCGCGCATCGTGTCGTCGGGGTCGGCGCTGGGGTTGCGGTTGTAGTAGGTCCCGCGGCCGCCCACGCGCGGCACCACTGAGAGCCAGCCGAATAACAGCTTTGGATAGCTGAGTTGATGAAACGTGTCCGCGCGAAAGGCGTTGTAGTCCGGCATGGAGAACGTCTCGCCCACCGGCAGGCCCCTGCGGTTGTAGGTCGTCGAAAACTCGCGCCGCAGTTCTGCAACGCTGTTTTCGCCTTCGTAGAAGATGCCGGAACGTCCGAGCGGCGTGCGCACGAAGGACAGCTCCGCATCGGGCAGACGTTCCGTCTTGGTGAAGAACGAATTCAAGTTGGGCCGGGCGAGGATGCCGGCGGTGTAATGCTCGCCCGTGTACGTGGCGTCGGCAAAAGAGTCCGGCTGGATCCGCTTGCGGAACTCGCTTTCGGCGTAATCCTGCACCACATCGGGATCGCTGAGCCGCTCGGCCTTGAACATCAGTTCGAGCGAGTCGGTGGGATTCGCCTTGTGCAGCCAGTCCACGCGATAGCGGTTGACCCAGCCCACGTCGTTGCTGCCGCGGCCGCTGTTGAAACGGTCGAAGTCATCGACGATGCGCGTACCGTTCTTGTTGAACAACCGGTCTTGCCGGTCCTGCGGGTCATGGTCTTGCGCCCAATACCCACGCAACCGGCCCGCGCCCCAGACGCCAAAATCGTAGTCTGCGTCCGCGCCCAGCCCGATGCCGTGCTGCGTGCGCAGATCGAGCCGTGGAGTGATCGTGAGTTCGTCGGTCACGCCCCATTCGTAGGCGAGATACATGTACGGCCCGAATCGGCCGCTGATGCCCGGCACGATGTCGAGGGGCATTCGAGTGTCGTCGAGTGATTTTCGGAAGTACGGCCAATAAAACACCGGCACCGAACGGATGTACAACGTGGCGTCGTGGCCCACCACGCGGTCGTCGGGATAAATCTCCAATCGCTTGTATTGGATGCGCCAGTGCGGCGTCGGATAATCACACGTGGTGATGAACCCGCGGGTCGCCTCGTAGCGGTTGGTGCCCGCGTCCTTGCTTTGCTGCCACTCGATGTACCAAGGCTCCTGAAATCCCCGCGACGCATCCGTGGTCAGCGCCTTGGTCTGAAAATTGTAATAGAGCGATTCACAGATCCATTCCTGATCGCCCCTGGTGAACCGCACGTTGCCCTCGGCGAACATGTCTTTGGTCGCCTGATTGTACCGGGCGGAATCGGAGGTGAGCCGCACGTCGTCCTTGACGATGATGACCTTGCCGCGCGCAGTGGCCATCTTGGTGGTTTGGTCGAACTCGACCTGCTCCGCGCGGATGTCCACCTCTCGCTTGTCGGGAGGTTGCGCATCGGCCGCCGAGAAGGTCAGCAGCAGTATGAGAACGAACGACAATAAACACCAGGTTCGCCAGCGCATGAGATCGGAATTTGGCCGCGCACGCTAACAGATGGCGCGGACGCTGCCAAGGGCGAAAAAGACGGACGTAAAGCGTGCATCTGTTGAGGCTGCATCCCAGCTCTTGATCGGGTTGATTTCCCACGTCTTTCTGTGGGGTGTTCAATTGGGGCAAGCTCTTGCATGGTGGCGCGAGCGTCCCGCTTGTCGCATTTCAATAGCAGCCGGGCGCGACAAGCGGGACGCTCGCGCCACCATGCATCGTTCACCCGCTCAAAAAGGTGAGGTCCACCGTCTGAGGCCGTCTGAGGCGCATGTGTTAGTACCCGCTTTACGTTTTACGGTTTACGTTTTACGTTTGGCCCATGCGCAAGATCGTGATCGCTCCGAGCATCTTATCCGCCGACTTCGGCCATTTTGCGGACGAAGTCCAGCGCGCGGACTGGGCCGGCGGCGACTGGATCCACTGCGACGTGATGGACGGACATTTTGTCCCCAATATCACCTTCGGGCCGGACACCATCGCTGCGATCCGCTTGGTCACGAAGCTGCCGCTCGATGTGCACCTCATGATCGAGCGGCCCGACCTTTACGTCGAACGCTTTGCCAAGGCGGGCGCCGACCATATCATCGTCCACGTCGAAGCGCAGCACGACGTGGCGGCGACCTTGAAAACCATCCGCGCGCTCGGCAAACGGGCGGGCCTGGCGATCAACCCGCCCACGCCGGTCGAGAAAGCGCTGCCATTCTTGGACCAGATCGATTTTCTGTTATGCATGACCGTCAATCCCGGCTTTGGCGCGCAGGCGTTCATGCCCGAGGTCTTGCCGAAGGTCGAAGCCATCCACAAGCGTCGCCCCGAACTCGGCATCGAAGCGGATGGCGGTATCGGCCCGAAGACCATCGGGGCGACGGCCAGGGCGGGCGCGAACCTTTTCGTCGCCGGCAACGCGGTCTATAAACAACCCGACATCGCTCGCGCCATCTCCGACCTCAGGAAACTTGCGTATGAAGCCGGCCATTAAATTCGGCACCGACGGCTGGCGCGCCGTCATCGCCGACCAGTTCACGTTCGACAACGTCCGCACGGTCGCCCAGGCCATCGCCGATTACTGGAATGAAAGTGGGAACGGACCCGGCCGGTATGACGCGTCGGGCCAACTCGTGAGGGGTCATGAGAATCAACTTCCCCGGTAGGTCGTGTACGACCACGGCGAGCAGAGCAGCGGCACGTGATAGCTCGCGGGCGGATCGCTGATCGTGAAACGCACCGGCACGCGGTCGAGAAAACCCTTCGCGCGAAAGTAGTCGCCCACATGGAACACCAACTCGTACTCGCCCGCTTTGAGCGCGGCCCCGGCCAGCAACGGCTGGTCCGTGCGCCCGTCCGCGTTCGTTGTCACCGTCTTCAACAGCTTTGCCGGCTGGGACGCGAGAGACCAAAGTTCGATTTTCATCCCGCTCGCGGGTTTTCCTTGCGCGGTGTCGAGCACGTGCGTGCTGAGTTTGCCGGCCATGTTCAGTTCTCCACGATGTCCTGCAAACGCAGCCGGGCGATCCTGGCGATTTCTTCCAAGGCAGTCTGGATTTCCTGCGCGCGCGAGTTGTCCAACCGCGCTTGGAAGCCGGCGAGGATCGCGTCCTTCTTATTGAGCCGCGCGCAGATCACGAACGGGAACCCGAATTTCTCTCGATACGCCTGGTTCGATGATTCGAACAGCGCAATCTCCGCTGCGCTGAGCCGGTCAAGGCCCGCGCCGGCCTGCTCGCGTGTGGACTCAGTGGTCAGCTTTCCCTCGCGCGCGAGGCGACCGACCAGGTCGGGATGCGCCTGGATCAGCGCCACTTGCTTCGGTTCGTCCGCCGTTCGCACCACCTCGACCATCGCTCCGTGCAACTGCTCGACGTTGGAGAACGGTCGTTTGCTCCAGGCCGCGTCTGCGATCCAGGGTGAATGCTCGAACACGGGTCCGACCAGGCTCACGAAATCTTTCCGACCCATTGCGTTCAATGCTGTGAGTGAGCGTTTTGCCGTCATTCACACGTGTTTCTAGCCGTTCCTGCCGGTGGGGTCCAAGAGAAAAGTGCATACCGCGCATCAGCCCGCGAACGCGTGCGCAGACGCGTCCGATGTACCGACTTCAGTCGGCATCCGCCTCACACTCGTGAAAAGAGCCGACTGAAGTCGGTAAACCGGACACTCTCCCGCGCGTGGGAACGGCAGTTCCCCATGAGATGGGCAGGAAGAAAGGTCGCGAGCGCGTGAAATATCCGGCTAGCGAAACGCGGAGCGAGTGGTAGTCTCTAAACACTGCTGGCCATGAAGAAGAAAAACCCGGATGGGAGGTAGCAATCATGAAAACCAGTTCCACTTTACCCGATGGCATCGAGATCAGAGGGGTGGTCAACGACGAGTTCGGGCGCAGTCTCAGCCCCGACGCGCTGCGATTCATCATCAAGCTGCAGCGCGAGTTCAATCCGACGCGCGAGAAGTTGCTCGCCCGGCGCGTCGAGCGGCAGAAGGAGATCGACGCGGGGACGATGCCGGACTTCCTCGCCTCCACGAAACACATTCGCGACGGCGATTGGAAGGTCGCGCCGGTGCCCGCGGACTTGCAGGACCGCCGGACCGAGATCACGGGGCCGGTGGACCGCAAGATGATCATCAACGCCCTCAATTCGGGCGCGAAGGTCTTCATGGCGGATTTCGAGGACGCCAACTCGCCGACGTGGAACAACAACCTCAACGGCCAGATCAACCTGCGCGACGCGGTCCATCGCACGATTGATTTCGTCAGCCCCGAAGGCAAGAAGTACGCGCTCGCCGGGAAGACCGCGACGTTGATGGTGCGTCCGCGCGGCTGGCACCTGGCCGAGAAACACGTTCTCGTGGATGGCAAACCGATGTCGGGCAGCCTGTTCGATTTCGGGCTGTTCTTCTTCCACAACGCGCGCACGCAACTCGAACGCGGCAGCGGCCCCTACTTTTACCTGCCCAAGATGGAAAGCCATCTCGAAGCGCGGCTGTGGAACGACGTATTCGTCGCCGCGCAACAGGAATGCGGCATCCCGCGCGGCTCGATCAAGGCGACCGTGCTCATCGAGACGATCCTGGCGACGTTTGAGACGGAGGAAATCCTCTACGAGTTGCGCGACCATTCGGCGGGACTGAATTGCGGCCGCTGGGACTACATTTTCAGCTTTATCAAGAAGTTCCGGAACCAGGCCGAGTTCGTCCTGCCGGACCGCGCGCAGGTGACCATGACCACCCCGATGATGCGCGCCTACTGTCTCAACGTGATCAAGAACTGTCATCGTCGCGGCGCGCACGCGATGGGCGGCATGGCGGCGCAAATCCCGATCAAGAACAATCCGCAGGCGAACGAGGAAGCGCTGGCCAAGGTGCTCGCCGACAAGGAACGCGAGGCCACGGACGGCCACGACGGCACCTGGGTGGCGCATCCCGGGTTGGTTCCCGTGGCGTTGCAGGCGTTCGACAAACACATGCCCACGCCGAACCAGATCGCGAAACAGCGTCCCGATGTGAACGTGACCGCAAAGGACCTGCTCGCCGTCCCCCAGGGAACGATCACCGAAGCCGGCCTGCGCACGAACCTCAGTGTGGGCATTCAATACGTCGAGGCATGGCTCGGCGGGTTGGGTTGCGTGCCGTTGTATAACCTGATGGAAGACGCCGCCACGGCGGAAATTTCCCGCGCGCAGATCTGGCAATGGATTCGCCATGGCGCGACGATGGCCGACGGACGCAAGATCAGCGCGGCGTTGTACGATGAGATGTTGCCAAAGGTGCTCGATGCGATTCGAGGCGAGGTCGGCGACGCCCGGTTTCGGGGCGGCCAGTATCCGAAGGCGGCGGCGTTGTTCACGCGCATGTCGAAGAGCGCTGCGTTCGATGAATTCCTCACTTTGCCGGCGTATGAGCTGATCGATTGATACTTGCCGAGGACGATTAGCCTCTTGTCGTCTGAGACGAAGTTTCCACTGGCTGTATAGGCAGGGATTGCTAGGGATACAGGCTGATCAAGCGGTTCTGCTCGGACGAATACAGCCCCCGGTCGCTCAGCTTGAGATGCGGGATTACGAGCAACGCCATGAACGACAGCGTCATGAACGGCGCATCGAGCCGCGAGCCGAGTTCCTTGGCCAGCGCGTCGATTTCGGAATACCGCGCGGCCGCGCTCCAGCCGTCGCGGTTCGACATCAGCCCGGCCACGGGCAAAGGCAGCACCCGCCGGATGCGCGGCCCGACCACGCACACGCCGCCGCGATGTTCGATGATGAGATTGACGGCCCGGGCAATCGAGACGTCAGTCGTGCCGACCACGACAATGTTGTGCGAGTCGTGCGCGACGGACGACGCCAGCGCGCCATGGCGCAGACCGAAGTTGCGGATGAACCCGACGGCCGGCGGGGCCTCGGCGTAGCGGTTGACGACGGCGATCTTGAGCAGGTCCCGCCGTGGATCGGCGACGAGCTTGCCGGCGACCTTGCGCGGGCGATCTTGCCGGTGGTTGGTGATCAACTGCCCGTTCAACGCCTCGATCACGTGCACGGCGGCGGAGCGGGCGCGCACCTCGAAATCGCGGGGGCGCTTCGGCCGGGCGCGAAACTGATTGATCGGACGGCTTTTGACCCGACGAATCAGGCTGCGCCGGTTTTCCGCAACGAGCTGTCCGCCGATGTAGGTTTGCAGGACGTTCAGGTCGAGGAAGCTGTCGATGACGAGGAAGTCGGCCGGGTCGCCCTCGCGGAGCAGGCCGACGTCGAGCCCGTAGTGCAGGACGGGATTGACGCACGCGATCTTGAGCACCTTGAACTTGTCGAAGCCGAGCGCGAACGCGCGTTTGACGAGCGCGTTGATGTGGCCGCGGACCAACTCGTCGGGATGCTTGTCGTCGCTGCAGAACATGCAGGCATCCGTGTGCGACTCGATCAGGGAACACAGCGCATCGAAATTCTTCGCCGCGGACCCTTCGCGGATGAGGACCTTCATCCCGAACACGAGTTTGTCGATCGCCTCTTCCTTGGTGAAGCATTCGTGGTCGGTCGAGATGCCGGCGCGCGCGTAGCGTTGGGCATCCGTGTCGCGCAAGCCGGGCGCGTGGCCGTCCACTGGTTTGCCGAGCCGGCGGGCCGCCGCGATTTTGTCCATCACCTCGGGGTCGCGATTGAGGACGCCGGGAAAATTCATCATCTCGGCGAGATAACGGACCTCGGGCCGGGCGAGCAGTTGCGCGACTTCCTGGACGCCGATCTTTGCGCCCGACGTCTCCAGCGCCGTGGCCGGCACGCACGACGGCGCGCCGAAGTAAAACTTGAACGGCACCCGCTTGCCCTCGCGGATCATGTACTCGACGCCGCGCACGCCGAGCACGTTTCCGATTTCGTGCGGGTCGGAGACGGTGGCGACCGTGCCGTGGACGACCGCCAGCCGCGCGAACTCGGTCGGCAACAGCATCGAGCTTTCGATGTGGACGTGGGCATCGACAAAACCGGGGACCAGGTAGCGGTCGTGGGGTGCGCCGCCCCGAACGATCTTGCGGATTCGTCCGTGGACGATCTCGATCGTGGCCGGATCGATCTTCTGGCGGAAGACATCGACCAGGTTGCCGGTGACTCTCATCGTTCCGTGTTTCATTCGTCCGCGTCGAGGCCGCCATCGATTCAACAACGAACCCATGCCGAAAACCACCTCAAACGCGCATGCCCATCAGGGCGCATGCGCTTCCACTTCGTACTTCACCGCGGCGTCCTCGACGTGGATTGTCACGCGCAGTTCGTCGATGGCTTTCAGGATCGACGCGGCGGCGTTCAGGTCGCGCGCCACGGCCGGGTCGCCGGCGAAGCGTTCCATCATCGCCAGCGTGTACAGCAACGCCCCGATCTCCTTCGGCTTGCAGGAAAGCTGGTCCTCGGGTGGGACGGGCTCCAGATTCTCACCGGCAAAGCGCTGCGGGTCGAACCGCGGCAAGCTCTGCCGGGAATTGCTCCCGATCACCAACCCGTCCGCATAGCGATAGGCAAAAAGCAACCCCGCCTCCGCGCCGCGCCCCATCCACACGTGACACGTGTTCGGACTGGAACGGGAAGGTTCGAGACGGATTTCCTCACCGAGCGCGTAGCCCAGTGTCGGCAGAAACTGGCTCAACGCGATCTGCGTGTCGTTCGTTTCCCAGCAACGGAGCGCGCCGACGATGGTGGGCCACGAAGGCGGCGTGTCGTCCGTTCTCGGGGTGACGACGCAAGCGAACTCGTCGCCCGCGCCGGACCACGGGAACAGCCCGTGCGAGAGACGCTCCCCGTATTTCAGTTCCGCGAGCAGCGATTCTGCATGCCATTCCGCCCGCAATCCCA
>Ga0187892_10010156_pt1 | contig 12051 bp, 12 predicted proteins | sample MA1701073metaG_FD_139345 | JGI IMG/M metagenome (GOLD analysis project Ga0187892, IMG submission 139345) | Bio-ooze microbial communities from a basaltic lava cave in the Kipuka Kanohina Cave System on the Island of Hawaii, USA - MA170107-3 metaG ...
GGCGCATTAGGGAAAATCCGTTCTGAACCTTACTGAATGCAGTTCATGATCCAAGAATTCCAACCAGCACAATACAATTTTATATCAAGATCCTTTCATACTGCAAAGTTGAAGACATCTGTTCTTATGTCAAACAAGGGAATCATTGTAGAGCATAAACAAAAAAGAATAGCGCTCGATCCAAACAAGAGTATCAATACAGACGTTACTTTTGTTTCCCATGCACACATAGATCACTTGCACAAGCCAGAGAACGGGCAACAAATTCTAACGTCGCAAGAAACTTCGAAACTTGCAGAGGTAAGAGGATACAGTATGGAGAACTGCAGCGAATCCTTGGACGGTTTTGAGCTTATAGATTCAGGGCATATTCTAGGTTCGAGGGGATTGCTCATAGATGAAAAAATATTCTACACTGGCGATGTAAGTATAAGGGACAGGGCATTCTTGAAAGGAGCAAGGATACCAAGATGCGAAACCCTGATACTGGAATCTACTTATGGAAAGCCTGAGTTCAAGTTCCCTAGGATTGATGAGATAGGAGAGAATGCCAACAAGATAATATCCAATCTGTATTCGATGGGTATTCCCGTTATTCTGATGGGCTACCCTCTGGGAAAGGCCCAAGTGTTAACAAGCATGTTCAGGCACTGGGAGCCGTTATACGTGCATGATTCCGTGTACAAAATGAACAACGTATACAGCGATCTAGGCATAGATTTAGGAGACGCCATACCGTACTCACAGGCAGAGCATGATAATCTACTAGCAAAGAAGCCATGGATAATGGTCGCGCCAAAGATGGGAGCAAGTTCGGGATTCCTTTCAGAGATGAAGGACAGGTACAATGCCGTGACTATGGGTTTCAGCGGCTGGGCTCTATCGAATTGGTACAAGTATTCATCAAGCATGGATTACGCATTGCCATTGAGCGACCACTGTGATTTTGACGAACTGGTTTCCATAGTGAAAGCATGTGAACCATCAAAAGTATACACGTTTCATGGTTATGCAGCAGAGCTCGCGATGCAATTAAATAAGCTCGGCTACGACTCTGAACCTCTTGCAAGAGAATCAATTCTCTCTTACATGAACGGTGATTAGTTTGATCATGGTTGCAGAGAAAGAGCATAGCAAGCAGAAGATTCTTTCAACGCTAGATCCATTAGTTGCAGGATGGTTTACGAAAAAGTTCAAGGATCTGACACCGCCGCAAAGACATGCTATCGTCAATATACATCAGGGCAAGAATACCTTGATTGCAAGTCCAACAGGTTCCGGCAAAACCATGAGCGCTTTTCTTAGCATAATCAGCGAATTAGTAAAGTTGGCAAAGAAAGGAAAGCTGGAAGAACAGGTTTACTGCATCTACATTAGCCCGATGCGTTCATTGAATAATGACATTGCAAAGAACCTTAGAGCGCCATTGGAAGAACTGGCAAAGATGGACGAGTGTGTATCGCAGGTAAGGGTTGGCGTAAGAACTGGTGACACTCCGCAGAGCGAGCGATCCAAGATGCTGAGAAAACCTCCCCATATACTAATAACAACGCCGGAAAGCATAGCCATAATACTTTGCGCTCCAAAGTTCAGAGAGCGGCTAAGGAATGCAAGATGGCTCATAGTAGATGAAATACATGAGTTATGCTCGTCCAAGAGGGGCGTTCATTTAAGTCTGAGTTTGGAAAGGATGGAAGAGTTATGCAACAAACCATTCGCTAGGATAGGCCTGAGCGCTACCATACACCCTTTGGATGAGATTGCAAAGTTTCTCGTCGGATACAGGAATGGCAAGGAGAGGAGCTGCGTGATCGTGGACACAAGATTTGTCAAACCGTTAAAATTAGAGACCTCGTGTCCTGTTTCCGATCTTATCCATACATCATCACAGGTCATAAACAGTAAGATGTACGCAAGGATCAGAGATCTCATAAAGAAGAATAGAACCACGCTTGTCTTCACGAACACAAGGTCCGGTACGGAGCGAGTCGTTTACCATCTATCAAAGGCGAAGATTGTTGATGCAGATGAGCTTGCAGCTCATCATAGCTCATTGTCAAGGGATACTCGACTAGATGTGGAAGACAGACTGAAGAATGGTAAAATGCGTGCAGTAGTCACAAGCACCAGTCTTGAACTTGGCATAGATATTGGCAGCATAGATGTGGTGGCACAGATAGGCTCTCCAAAATCGATCTCCAGGTGCATACAAAGAATTGGTAGATCCGGACATTCACTGGACAGAGTATCAAAAGGCTATCTTATCGCAATGGAGCGCGATGCTCTTGTCGAGGATGCTGTCATATGCATGCATGCCATGAAAGGACATTTGGATAGCGCTTACATACCAAAAGGTGCACTGGATGTTCTTGCTCAGCATATAGTAGGCATGGCAATAGAGAAGCGATGGAAGGTCGAGCAAGCTTTCAACGTTGTAAGGCGAAGTTACTGCTACAGGCATCTTGACATAGAAACTTTCAGGAGAGTCTTGAAGTATCTTTCTGGAGGTTATCAGGGCCTTGACAGGCACAGAGTTTATGGAAAGGTATGGTGCGATGAGGATCAGGACGAGTTTGGAAGAAAAGGCTACATGGTCAGGGTGATCTACTGCACAAACATAGGTACTATACCTGACGAAACCGCGGTCAAGGTCTATACATTAGACGGGAAATGGGTCGGAAATATAGAGGAAGAGTTTCTTGAAAGATTGTCAAGAGGTGATATTTTTGTGCTGGGAGGAAGGACTCATGAATTCATCTCGGCCAAAGGTTTCAGGGCTTATGTCAGGAAAGTAGAAGGCATGAAACCGACTATTCCAAGCTGGTTCAGCGAGATGCTTCCCTTGAGTTTTGATCTAGGCGAAGCAATTGGAAGGTTACGGGGCCAGATATTTGACATGTTCAAGCAAAATCATACAATGAAAAGTATAGTGTCATTGATCAAAGCGGAAACATTCTCTGATGACAAGGCAGCTAACGCAATCGTGTCCTACATGAAAGCAGAATATGATTTTCTCGAGATGCTGGGATTGAGAGAGTTCCCTAGCGATAAGAATATCATTATTGAAAATTTCATTGATAGCTTTGGCAAGCAGAACATCATATTCCATTGTGTATATGGAAGACGCATAAACGACGCTCTGTCGAGGGTTTATGCAAACGCAGCAAAAAAGATGATAAACAGAAATGTGATGGTTACCGTAAGCGATAGTGCTTTCATGCTGACTCTGGGAGGGGGCAGCATGATCGATGTTAGTACGTTACTGGGAAGAATAAGTTCAAGAAACGTTAGGCCTATGCTTCTTGATTCCCTTAAACATACGGAGATGGTCAGGCGGAGGTTCAGACATTGCTCTACTAGATCATTCATGGTTCTCAAGAACTACAAGGGCTGGGAGATTACTGTGGCAAAACAGCAGACCAATGCAGAGATATTGATGAGGCTGTGCGAGGGTCTAGACAGGTTTCCTGTTTTGGAAGAAGCGTATAGAGAAGTAATAGAAGATCTAATGGATGTAAATACTGCAGCAAAGGTGCTGCAAGACATAGAAAATGGAACAAGGAAGTTTGTTATGTGCAATGAAAGTGATGTACCATCACCATTCAGTCACGATCTGATTGTGTTAGGCTATACCGATGTTGTACTCATGCATGACAGAAAAGAATTGTTGGAGAGCTTGCATGAAATGGTCATGCAGCGCATCAAGGGCCAGAAAGTACAACCATTGATATTAAGGAAAAGGATCAGGCAGTAACTTATGCTCGAAGAAAGAATAAAGATTGCCAAGAATGTAAGCATAGTAAGCCCTTGGCCGTGCATATACCTAGAAAACGAAGATACCCTGCTGGTCAGCGACACACATCTTGGTTTGGAAGATCAGCGTGAAAAAGTTGGCATGCACATACCAGGTTCTATAATGACGCAAATCCTTGAATGCATTGTTACACCGATCAAATCACTAAACTGCAAGCGAATAGTGCTTTTAGGCGATGTTAAACACGAATTTGGAAGGCCGAGCGAGGCCGAATGGTTCTCTGTCAAGAAGTTTATGAAAGCATTAAGGGACAATAACTGCGAGCCGGAGGTAGTGCGCGGCAACCATGACAATTACATCGTTTATGTCCTGAAGGAACTCGGAATAAAGTTACACGACCCCTCGCTTCGATTGGGAGACTGTTATCTAACGCACGGTCATCAGAACCTCGAGGATGATTATGGGGATGCGAAGCATATCTTCATGGGCCACGAGCACCCGGCAATAGTAGTGAAAGACGATGTTGGAGTGAAGCATAGGTTCAAGGCATTCCTGTCAGGAACGATAAACAACAGAACTGTTACGGTGTTGCCATCCATCTCGCCCTTGTCATACGGCAATCCAATGAACGAGATGTCCAAGAACCAGTATATGACACTCCTGCTAAAAAAATATGGTGTAGATAACTTTACTCCGTATCTAATAGAGATTGGAAAGACAGTAAAGAAATTTCCCGCTATGAAATATCTAAATCAGACGTTCATCACAGAGGCGTTCGAGAACGAAGATTAACCCTTATGGTCTTTGAAGTAAGGCAGAACTTCGTTTCCAAAGTGCTCGATGTTCTTGTAGTAACCCTTTCCCCAGAATCGTATTACAAAGTGCTTCACGCCAGCCTTGATGAAACGCTCGAACACCGGTATGATATCGTCAGGTCTGCCCAGCGCTAGGGCAGAACGTGCGACATCATCAGGAATTCTCTGGGCCTCTTCTCGCATCTTCTTTATGAGATCAGGGTTTGACATGGAGTATTCTGTAAAATATTTACGAAAATCAAATTCTGCTTTCACATTTATGTTATGAACCTTGAGGACTTCAGGCTTGTACAGACTAACCTTCAACGGGTTCTTTAGTTTTGCCCAAGCCTCTTCAGGATCTTCTGAAAAGTACACATCGATATCTAGCGCAAGTTCGAGTTTCTTGGGATCACGACCAGCTTCTCTGGCCGCATCATTAATTACCTTGGCATGGTGCTCATAAAGTTCTGGTGTATATGCTATGGGCAACCACCCATCTCCATATTTTCCTACCAGCGAAAGTGTTCTGGGAGCACCTGCTGCCAAAAACATTGGCGGTCTGGGTTTTCTGACAGCTTTGGTCTGAAGACAGGCATTACTCAGTTTGTAAAACTGACCCTCGAAATTCACTTTCTTTTCCGGTGAAGATTGAAATAGTAATGATATCATCTGCAGCTGTTCCTCAAAGCGCCCCACTGGCTTGTCCCACTGGATACCAAAATCGTTTATGTTCTGTGCTTCGCCAGCTCCTATGCCTAGTATCGCTCTTCCATGGGACAATCTGTCAAGGGTTATGGTCTGAAGAGCAACTGTCGACGGGTGTCTTCTCACGGCGTCTGTAACACATGTACCCAGTTCAACATTTTTCGTAACCTGCGAAACCGCTGCAAGAAAGATCCACGCATCGTTTATTATCGCTGTAGACCATTGTGGAACATTCGTGTGGTCCATTATCCATACAGAATCGTAACCTAACTTATCGGCGATCATGCACGCTGTCAGCTGCTGATCTTCGTTAAGCCCCAGCCTCGCAACATTCAACCCCTGCTGAACCCCAAACTTAACCATGGATAAGACGTAAGAGATCGAAAAGCAGACTATTTAAGTATTGTAAACAAGGACGGATATTTCTTGATGATTTGCTCTCGGTGATTATCAGAACATAACTTACGCCATTTTGATTATCGCTCTGCCCATTATTCCGCCTTTTTCAAGTTTCTCAAACGCTTCATTTATCTGCTCCAGCTTGTACTCTGCAGAAACGGCTTCATTGACATTTATTATCCCCTTGCGTGCAAGCGATATTATTTCGGGTAAATCAATTCTAGGCTTTGCACCATACGAACCTATGATCTTTACACCCCTTCTGACAACGGAGTTTATCTCAAAGCTGGCTTCCGAGCCCTTAGATGATAGACCTACCAATGCAGCCCTACCGCCAGATCTTACGGATTTTATTGCCGCACTTATGGTATCCTTTATGCCTATAACTTCGATGGCAGCATCTACGCCTTTACCATCTGTCATGTCGAGTATTGCCTTTACCGGATCTTCTTTCTTCGGGTTTATTGTCCCTATAGCGCCTATACTCTTTGCATACTCGAGTTTCTCATCATTCAGATCGATTGCAATAACGTCTGCACGAAACACTTTAGTGGCAATCTGCACTACGTTTACTCCAACACCACCAACACCGAAGACAGCGACGGTTTCTGCCGCTTTCAAACCGGCATTCTTGCATACGCCATAGGCAGTCATGATTGCGCAGCCTAGTATTGCAGACTTTTCATGGTTAAGATTTTCTGGTACCTTGAATACTGATGTGGACGGAATTACAGAATATTCTGCATGTGCAGCCATAGAGTACATATGGATTGATTCTCCAGAAGGAGTGAAGAGTCTAGTTTTACCGTCATAGTATACGCCTTTCAACCTATTGTAATTATAGAATTTTTCGCAAAGATCTTCCTGACCATGCATGCAATAACCACACTTTCCGCATGGAAGGATAAATGGTCCGACCACTTTGTCACCCACTTGAACATTATCAACTCCGTTTCCCACTTTTGTCACCGTGCCTGCAACTTCATGACCAAGAACAGCAGGCAATGGAAATGGAATATGTCCCTTCAACACATGTAGATCCGAGTGGCAAACACCAACCGAATTTACTTTAATCAGTACTTCGTCTTGCTCTGGTTTAGGCTCTCTTAATTCTTCAATGTTTAATGTTCCAACTGTTCTTAGAACTGCAGCTTTCAAATTATATCAGCGTAAGGTAAAAAACATCTTTTATTAAAGTTATTGAAGTTCCAGCCCTTAACTTGAGCAACTTCCAGACAAAATTGCTGAATAATAATGCCTGACGGACGATATCCTGACAACACTATGATTCCTATCAGAGAAGGACATGGCAAGAAGCTTAAACTGCACTGTAAATACGAATCCCATAACCGAAGTTCTTCTTCAAACTCTTTATGTGTAATTTTACGCATTTTCATATTTACAGCATGTTCGCAAGAATCATCTTTGATCAGAGCTTGTCAACAAATAATCATACAAAGGACAACTAATGTTGAATAACTGCGTAAAATGCTCTTTGCAAAAGTGTACTGCATGTTAATCAAGATGGATGACAAGTTCATGGAAATGGTCGATGAACTTGTTAGGTTGGCTGAAAATGACGAAGAATTGTTTGATGGCATAAAGTGGATAGATAATGAGTCTAAGAAACTTGGAATATCATTCTATGAAATGTTTTTCATAGTTCTGCAAAGACACCTTGCGGATGAAAAGGCAAAGGAATGGTTTAAGGCAAGACAGCAAGCAAATCAATGATCGCGTTTCTGTATGGGAACATATTCGCAACCCAGTGGTCCGCAGTATCTTCCTACATAGGTTGCTTTCGGCCTGTAGATCACAGGCTTTGGTTGCGCTTCTGCAAATTTTTCTTCAATTATGTGCGAAGCCCATCCAGCGACTCTGGCAATAGCAAAGATCGGCGTATTAAGATCAATCGGTATACCCATAGCATAATAGACAGAAGCACTGTACAGATCAACGTTTGCGAATATTTCTGTCTTCTTGCGTTTCCGCATCTCCTTCTTTGTAAGGTCTTCAATCTTCTTTGTCAGATCATACCACGGCGTATTTGTTTTTGTCGCAAGTCGCCTTGACATTTCCCGCAGGATCTTTGCACGCGGATCATCTGTTTTGTAGACTGCATGACCCATACCCATTATCCTCCCAGCAGCATCCAATCTTTCTTTCACCCATTTTTCTACGGCACCAATACTCCCAATATCCTTCAGCGCATGCATCACCTTCACGTTTGCACCGCCATGCAGCTCACCAGAAAGCGCACCGACGGCAGCTGTTATAGAAGCATACATGTGTGCCCTAGTTGACGCCACTTCGCGTGCCGCAAAGGTTGAAGCGTTAAAGCTGTGCTCAGCATGCAGGATAAGACAAACATCAAAATCTCTTGCAAATTCCTTGTCAGGTTCTTTGCCCTTAAGCATAAAGAGCGAGTTGGCGGCATGTGTTAAATCTTTCGATGGTTGTATCAATGACGCGCCGTTCCGTACGCTGTTCCAAGCCGCAACTATAGTTGGAAACTTTGCTATCAAACCGATAGCTCGATTTACATTTGCGTCCCTAGAGTCATCGTTGATGCTCTCATCAAAGTCTGCAAGCATAGATACAGAGGACTGGAGAACGTCCATAGGAGATGCCGATTTTGGGCGCTCCTTCATCGCTCTTATTACCTGTACCGGAATATCTCGAGAAGAATGCAGTTGTTTCTTGAAATCCTGCATCTGTGGTTCGGTTGGAAGGTCTCCAAACAATAACAGGTAACATGTCTCCTCGAAGGTCGAGTTTCTTGCAAGATCAAATATATCAAAACCACGATAGGTCAATTTTCCATTTTCTCCATCTATGGAGCAGATCTTTGTATCAGCGACTTCGATATTTCTTAAGCCTATGTTCTTCGTGCTCAAATGTGCTATACTGTAGGCTATCTATATTAAAGTCATGCGTCCGTGAATCAATTGACTATAAACATTTCATAACACAGGTCTGTTTAATTAGCGCTTTACATTCTATTGATTCATGAGCGATCCGGTAGATAAAGGGAAAGAAATTATTGAAAATGAAATTCGGGTATTGCGCAACACTGGCATGGAGATCAAGGATGGTTGTGTTGCGTGTCATGTAATATTTGCGATCGCAAGTAGGTTGGAAACAAATGAACAAGATGCTGCAGATCTGATGTCGCAAGTCTTGACAAGTTATCCAGCACTAAACGAGGAATTCATAAACACAGTAGAAGATGTGCATATGCGGTCTAGGACAAAGGCACTGAACTTCTACAACCGAGGCAGAGAAACCAAGGATAGGTATGTTGAATCGTATTTCAAGAATGCCCTGACTGAACTGTACACAGATGCAGCAAAACATGGTGCTAATACAGCGTTGCGTAAAGTTGTCTTGAATTATCTTTCGGCGTACCTGGCACAAACCCTTGGTATCGACTTCCATGCATCAACAGAGGAGCTTTACTACATACTTAGGAAGTATGAAGACTTTGATAATTACTTGGAGGATTTTCTAGGGAGATTCGTGAAAGAGTTAAAGCCAAACATCTAGTAGGAGAGTATCAATATGGCAGATGTTTATGATGCTGAAGAAGTATTGAAGAAGCTAAAAGCCAGTGGAAACTGGTTCTATGGTTTTATGTCGAAAGGTACCATGGATGCTGGCATCCTTAGCCTTTCCCCTAAGGAGAAAGATCCTCAGGGCCCACATGCGAACGATGAGTTATACTATGTCATAAAAGGCAGTGGGTTCATACGCATAGAAAAGGAAGATTTGCCAATAAAGTCAGGGAGCATAATATTTGTTCCCGCTAGGAAGAAACACAACTTTCATGGCAATAATGATGAGTTGCAGGTACTCTACGTATTTGCCGGCGAGGACAGAGACGCCTAGGTATAATTTTTTGATCCTGTTATTCAGATTCTCTTATACCACGATCTTAAAACTTGATGCATAGATAATGGCACGATGGGTAAGATCAAGGCAATATTCACGATAATCATACTTTTTGCCTCAATGACAGCGCTGACTCAAAGTGTCGTCGCAGAAGAAGGCAAGGTTGTCAACGTAGATATTGTCTATGGAGCAGCAAACGTTGAGAACAAATTATTCTACAATCCTGCGACAGTGAGGATTGAGAGGGGAACAACGATAAGCTGGATGAACATAGACAAGGACCCACATACAGTAACTGATGGAACGCCAGACTCAAAGTGGGGTCAGGTCTTCGATTCTGGCCTAATGAGGCAGGGCGCGCTGTACAAATTCACGTTCACCGAATCAGGAACATATCCATACCTATGTGCGTTACATCCATGGATGTATGGTACCATAGTAGTGGAAAGCGGTGTGAAGTCCAGCCCGGTTACGATTACTCAGAAGCTAAACGTCTTCATTAAGAGTGAAAAGCAATCGTATAATGAAGATGAAATAGTAAGATTTACAGTAGATGTTCTAGGAGCAGGAAACAGACCAGCAGATCCGGATACAATCGATGCGCAGTTCGGTGCAGTTAATGGCGAACAACCGCAGCAGGTCAATGTGAACAGGTTAGACGTTGGCAAATATGTCTTCTCAACTGCAGAACTGAAACCAGCAAGTTATACGCTAAGTGTCAAGGTCTCTAAAGATGGATTTGAACCCGGATACTCGATATTAACAGTTCATGTTATAGAGAAAGAGAAACCTGCAGATGAAGTACCTCAGCCGGTCGTACCAACCATATCCATGGAAATGGATCAGTTGAGGTATAATGTCGGCGACAGGATTGCCGTATCTGGTACCATTTCGAAAGGTATACTCAACAAATCTTTGGTTTTACAGGTTCTTGATCCTAAAGAAAAATTGTACACACGAGGACAGGTGCAGTTGGAGGAGGATGGAACGTTTGAATGGACATTCAAGGTAGCAGATACAGTTTCTGCAGGCACATGGACAGTGAAGACAAAGTATGCTGATCAGATAGCAACAGTATCATTTGAGATCGTGAAACCTGATCTAGCAGTAGACACACCAGAACCTGCAAAACCAGAACCTAAAGTGAGTGTTTTACCTATGAAATTCAAGAACGAAAAGATTACAATTGCCAGATCGGCAATAACAGATCAGACAAACGCTGATTTGTCAAATGTTAGTGCTGGGCAGCTTGTTGTAATACAGTCAGTTATTAGAAATAACCAAGAAACGCAAGAAACATTTGCATACGTAGTTCAAATAAAAGATTCCAATGGCATAGTTATAAAACTTGAATCGGTCGAAGGTGTTATACCATCGGCAAAGTCCTTTACAGTGGGGGTTTCATGGATTCCAGAGGTTACAGGTACATACTCTGCGGAAACATTCGTATGGAGGAGTTTGAATGAGCCAGTTCCACTGTCATTGAATCTACTGAAAACCAGCCTCTCGGTTACCTAATCTGGCAGCCTCTTCACTATCTTTTCATCTTTCTTTGATATTCTATCCATGACAAAATGAAATCCTATCAATGGTACAAATAACGAAGCCGCTATGGAAGCAAGCGTGTAGTTTTGTAGATAAACTAGGTAACTGGTTACGCCTATAGCCGTCCATATCTCTATCCAAGTACAGGTGCACATCAGCAACAGCTTGTCTTTCATGATATTATTATCAACGATGTCAAATAAATTGCTTAGTTTTGACTTTATGAAACCTTAATATAATTTCCTTACGAATAATAGTTATGGTGTGGCTTTACGTTGTTGTTGGTTTGGTTGTTGTAATCGGCATATTGATACTTATGAAAAGTGAATCTAGATCTGGAAAGGGAAGATTCGCGAGAAGAGCAGAACCTGTTGCTGGGGTAACATACGTATGCATGCATTGCGGCAATACTTTTCAGGGTTCTAGCTGCCCCAAGTGTGGCTCGGAAAGAAAGCCCCTAGAATTTGGCAGATAAGCGAAATTGTAGCTATTCAGTAAGGTTCAGCACGGTTTTTCCCTAATGCGCCAAAAAACGCACGGATGCAAAAGCTATAGAGGGGGGGAGGCTTTATAAAGAATGCAAAGCGGAACCCATTGTCAGGCAAGTTTGTCCAAAGCGGAACAGAAGGAATTCAAGCTGATTTCAAGTGAAATTCAAGTGAAAATGCCAGAATTCTCTTATCTTGCAATATTTTAGAATTCGATCATATGAGCTTGTGTATGGCTCAGTATAGTAACACACCTACTTTTCATGTCTATCTTTGATGAACTTTCTATCAAAAGGTCTCGCTCGACCTTTTTTTCTCTGTATAGTGCGGCCAGTGCATCCTACCTTGGCGATAAAGCCTCGGGCGGGCCTCGATCCCGCGACCTAGTGCTTACAAGGCACTCGCTCTACCAGGCTGAGCTACCGAGGCGCTTGATAGTGTCAAATACCCACAAAATAAAAGGTTAACCATA
>Ga0187892_10010157_pt1 | contig 12051 bp, 5 predicted proteins | sample MA1701073metaG_FD_139345 | JGI IMG/M metagenome (GOLD analysis project Ga0187892, IMG submission 139345) | Bio-ooze microbial communities from a basaltic lava cave in the Kipuka Kanohina Cave System on the Island of Hawaii, USA - MA170107-3 metaG ...
AAAATTGCAGTTGGGAAGGGGGCAGTTCAACTCAGGAAAATTGCAGTTGGGAAGGGGGCAGTCATTAGATTGAAGGTTCGCAATGTTCAAGGCGCCCCCGCTCAACGTTGAATGCCCTGAAGCATCCCAATTACTCGGGAGCTATTGCTGTCTACCTTGATAGATTGATTCAATGATCGAGCCTCCGCCACTTGAGCGGGGGCGCCTTGAACATTGCGAACCTTCAATCTAATGACTGCCCCCTTCCCAACTGCAATTTTCCTGAGTTGAACTGCCCCCTTCCCAACTGCAATTTTACTAACTTGATCTGCCCCTTCCTGACTGAGGGTTACATGTCTTGAGCAATCCCCTTTGATCTCTTTGGTCGCTGTGATTGATCTGGACTCGAGGGCTGAAGTGCGGCTGGAAGAGCGTCTTGAGTTGTTGCCAGGATTCGGGTTCATCATCCCTTCATTTTCCAGTCAGACGGGCGATGGCCGCATCGCACGTTTTGATCCCATTGTTTACGAGTTCGTACCTCGCGGCATCGTCGCCGATTAGATCTCCAGCATCGAAGAAACTCTTATGTATTTCCTGACTCTTCTGAAACCACGACCGGGCTGCGCGCCAATTAGCCAGACTCTTTGTCGCCGAGGACTTCTCATCCGACGCTAACGCGGCATAGCCTTTCCCCAGCCCTGCCTGAACAACGCCGATGCGGAAATGGGCAATCTTATCGGTGGGTGAGTGCGCAAAGGATTCTTGTAGAGTCAGAAGAGACTTCTTTAACAACTCGATTGATTCGGCGGCGCGTCCGGTTTTGATCAGGATCTCACTGACAACCCCCTGGCGACGGACACTTACGTTGGCCGGCTCTGCACTCAGCAACGCCTCTCTAATCTTTAACGCCTTACGATAGCCCTCCCTGGCTTTTTGACGCTGTCCCAGATGGTTGGCGTACCTGCCGCCTTGAATGTCCCCAATCTTGTCGTAAGCGGCGGCTAGTTCGACCTGCAATGAACGATGCTGGAAGTCGTGGGTAGCCACCGGTGGACGGCGCCACGCGTACTGGAATGCACGCTATTTCTTAGATCGAGCACCAGTAAGCCGGACCAAAGCAACTTCACACGCGGTTAGTTCGTCTGCAACTTTTTCAGGTTCCTGCTTGAAGGCGTTTATCAATTGCCCTCGCTTGCTCAAACCAGCCCAGATATCCGAGCTTCGTTGAAACCATAACTGCGCGGCTCTCCAATGCTCGATTTGCTTTCGGACCGAGGACTTTTCGCTTGATGCCAAAATCATGTAGGTCGCGCCCAGAGCAGAATAAGATTTGGCCTCATAGCATTTGACTTCGGCGTTTACTGGATCAGCAGCTGCCAACGCCCGGTATGTCTCCGTAGCTCTGTGATGGTTTTCTAACGCTGCGACCAAGTTCCCCTTCTTGCTCATGGTTTCACCGATTTTCTGGTAAACCGCAGCAAGCGCACGACGAGCAAACGCATTCTTGGGGTCGGCTTCGACCACTGCAACAGTCAAGGCCAGAGCTTTGTGAAGATTCTCGCTGGCTCCGCCCAAATCATCAGCCTTAAAGAGAGCGGTACCCACCTCGCGATAGCTGAACGATAAATCAAGCTTGGATCCTGCGTTGTTTGGGTCAGCGGCCACCCGCGCCTGATCAAGCGTCACAGCCTTACGATAAAGTTCAAGAGCGGGGGCATGGTCTCCGTTTAGCCCCATCAGTGTCGCGAGGTATTTGTACGTCAGGGCTGCGCTTCGCCGATGAAGCTGGTTGGATGGCTCGGCGACCGATAGTTCCTCGTAGATCTTTCCCGCATTGCCGTAATTTTCGATTCCCGAGCGCAGGTCCCCGAGGGTGCCTGAGGCGTTCGCTACGTGCCAATAAGCTTTTGCGAGGTCGCCACGGAGTTGATTGCCTGCTTCGCCCGCTGCACGCAACTCTTGATAGATTGCTAACGCTTTGCGTGACAGTGCCAGCTTGCTGGCGGGATCACCTGCGCGGTCGAGTGAGATGCCAATATCCAGGTAGATGCTGGCCAGGGCGCTGCGATCCTCCCGGCTGCTCGGATTTGCTGCGGCAATCGTTTCGCGAATCGCCATAGCTTTGCGATAGCTGTCCAACATCCCACCCGTATCACCAGTATGGCCAAAGGTGAGACCTCCCTGGACGTCGCCAACTTTCTTGTAGGCTGCCGCCAGTTCTCGTTGCAATGAAAGATCCTCACCTGCTTCCTTCGAGAGAGTATCGAGATATCCCAATGCATCACGTACTAACATCTCTCGCACCGGCGTCGAGCCGGGCAGCTTTTCAATGCCATCGTGATACTTGAACAGTACTGCATTTGCCAGCTTCCGAACTTCCTCAAACCGCCGTTGGGCTTTGTCGCGTTCGCGCCGCGCCACGCTGGCCTGCCACCCCGTAATGCCAGTTGCACTGAGGAGCGTGATAAGCATAATAGCTGCGGCAACCGATGCTGCTCTGTTTCTTTGAATAAACTTCCCGGTCCGATAGGAAAAGGTGTCGGGGCTCGCCATGACCGGCAAGCCTTCCAGATGCCGGCGGATGTCTTCGGCAAATTCCTGCACTGAAGCATAACGACGCTCGGGTTCTTTGCGCAGCGCCTTCAGCACAATGTTGTCGAGATCACCCCGGAGGAATTTCGGATTTCGAATTTCGGATTGCGGATTTGCTTTAGCCGTTGCGGCGTTGTCAGTCGCTGAATGCTGAGCAGCTGTTTCGTTAGCATCGCCGTCCAGTGGTCTGCTGGCGGCCGTGCTCGGTTTTTCCGGCTCTTCACGCAAAATCATTTCTGCGATCTCTTCCGGATGGCCGCTCGCCGCGCGATAGGGGTGATGGCCACTCAACAGTTCATACAAAACTATACCCAGAGTATAAACATCGCTGGCGGTGGTGATTGATAACCCACGCAACTGCTCAGGGCTCGCATACCTTGGAGTCATCAGCCGAACCATGCTGGCGGTCGCTTCACTCGTATCAGCGGCCCAATCAGGAGATAGGAGTTTGGCAATGCCGAAGTCGAGCAACTTAGGCACACCTTCTTCCGTCACCAGAATGTTGCTGGGCTTAATGTCGCGGTGCACGACGAGGTTCTGATGTGCGTACTGCAAAGCCGCGCAAACCTCGCGAAACAACTCCAGGCGCTGATTGATGTTGAACTGCTGGGCGTCGCAGTAGCTGGTGATTGCCTCACCATCGACGTACTCCATCACGAAATAAGGTAGACCGTCAGCGGTTGAACCGCCTTCGAGCAGATGAGCAATGTTGGGGTGTTCAAGATTCGCGAGGATCTGGCGCTCCATCATGAAGCGTCGCAGGATCAGATCGGTGTCCATGCCCCGGTTGATCAGTTTGATCGCGACCTGCTTGCGGTATTGATCGTCGGCTCGGACGGCGAGATAAACTGTGCCCATACCACCATGGCCGATCTCGCGAATGATCTCATAAGGTCCGATGCGTTGTCCGGCCAGGTTTACTGACTCGTTACCATGAAACTGCTGGTCGTCGGATTCGGTCGCGACTAAGATTGCCGGAGAGACGAGGAAGGTTCCAGTGTTATCGTGCGAAGCAAGGAGCTTCTCAACCTGAATGCGCAGGGCCTCGTCGTCGTTGCAGGCGTTGCCGAGAAACGACGCTCGCTCGGCTGGCGTCAGATCCAGTGTGGCGTGGAATAGTTTTTTTAGTTGTAGCCAGCTATCAGTGCTCATTGATTGAATATAGGGGAACTCCGTCCGCTTAGAAGAGTCATGCTCGATCTCAAGGCCGAACGTGGCTCGCTAGCACGATACTCTGGGCTCACAAGGACGATCCACGAATTCACACGAACAGGTTAGTGATGTTTCGTGTTGTTTTGTGGATCGTTTGCCGCAAGCCTCGCAAGAGCAAACCTTGACAGCTGAACCCGCGAGCGCCTCCCAAGATCTGTCTCTATTAATAAACGCGCAAGTTTGTGAATTAGAGGCGCGGCTTTCTTAGAGGCCGGGAGACTTAAGCCTGACCGCGCGCGTTGTCGCTCATTGTCTGTCGCAGCCACGCTCGGGCCATTGCCCATTCCCGTTTGACTGCGTCTATCGAAAGGTTCATCACCTTCGCAGTCTCTTCGATGGTCAATCCACCAAAGAATCGAAGCTCGACGATGCGGCTTTGCTGCGGATCGATCTCGGCCAACTTTGTCAGGGCTTCGTCGAGAGGAAGCAGTATGGGGTCGGGTTCGAGCGAGACGTTGGCGGCTTCATCCAGCGGTAGGTTCTCCGCCGGGCCGCCCCTTTTCACCGCGGTGTGACGGCGCGCGTTATCGATCAGGATTCGTCGCATGGCCTGCGAAGCTATGGCAAAGAAGTGCGCCCGATTCTGCCAGCGTGCATCTCTCTGATCGATTAGTTTCAAGTAGGCTTCGTGGACTAAGGCCGTGGTTTGCAGAGTGTGACCCGGCCGCTCACGGTAAAGACACTTGTGGGCTATCTGACGCAATTCGCTGTAGATCAACGGCACCAGTTTCTCGAGTGCCTGCTGATTGCCATTGCCCCAGTCCCGGAGCAAACGCGTTACCTCGTCTGACGAAGTTTCCATGATCTAATCGCTTGTGTTCGATAAACTTTATAGTTTGTCGTTGAGCGTTTGGCCTATCATCAACCGAGTCAGGAAACTCAACTAGCGCTGAAAGCGCGGCATAAGGTAGCCAGGGGCAAGCACGTAGCGAAGCGTAGTGCGCCGCCCCTGGATCTGCCGACCCAACACGATCGGAGCCCTGAAAGGGCGATAGAAACGCGTGACTCGAGCGAAAACAATGAACAAGTTTTCAATCGAGCGAATCATCATCCCAGCAACTTCTGTCGCCCTTTCAGGGCTGGGTAATCTGTTCTTTTCAATCCAGGGGTTGCGCACTCCGCTTCGCTCCGTGCTTCACCCCTGGCTACCTTCTGCCGCGCCTTCGCCGCTAGTTGAATTGTCCTTCTGATCACCGCTTGCCGTGGTTGATCGAGGGACGTAGTACCGAGAACCAGAACAACTCAAAACTCCGCCGGACATTCCTGACCTGCGCCAATTTTTACACCGCTTGCGCGTAAATAGATAGGGAAAGGACTTCAAAAACAGTTCAACAAAGTTCGGCAATGAAATCAACCTTCCGAAGTAAGGAGTCGACAATGAGGTCGTCAAGTTCATTCCAATGTTGTTTGTCCTGGTTTCCATTGGTGCATTCAGCTGCCTTGTAGCCAATGTTCAGGCGCAGGCACAGGGAGGCAAATGCATCGCCAGTCGACAAGTGCCCCGGTGAGACCCGTTTGTATAGACTGACTGTAAAAATAACGCTCCTGGATGATTAGGCTATTCCGGAGTTGTCTGTCACAGTAACGGCAGTAACTTCCCCGGCGACTCACGCGATCCCGTCCTTCCACAGTGATCTCCGTCCTCCGCGGTGATTATTCCTGGTAAGTTCACCACAGAGACACGGAGGAACACGGAGTTCTTCAGAGAAAACCAGGCGAGGACAACAACGGTCATGTAGTTGACCAGGTTAGGACCAGAGGCACAAATGAAAAACAACAAACCACTCCTCATCGCTGTGGTCGTTTCGATCTTCAGCTTCTTCGCTTCGCAATCCGCTTTCGCGCAAACCGAAAAACTGGGCCTGGTTAAATACACGCCGCCGAAGGGTTGGACAAAAACAGAAAAGGAGAACGTGGCTGTCTTTAACGAGATCAACCAGGCGACGGGCAAATTTTGCTTCATCACACTTTACGGAGCGACGCCAAGCAGCGGCACGCCTGAAAACGACTTTGCCAGGGACTGGAAGAGTCGGGTCGTTGATCCGTGGGGTGGGGACGCTAATCCAAAGACGGCCACTGAGAAGGTCGACGGTTGGACCGCGATTGGCGGTGGTGCCCAGATCGATTTCCAGGGCAACAAAGCCTTCGCGTTTCTGAACGTGCTGAGCGGTTTCGGAAAAACAGTCGCCGTTTTGGGAATCCTGAACGACGATTCCTACTTGCCTCAGCTACAGGCCTTTGTTGAAGGTCTTGGTATGGAAAAACAAGTCATCGCCGCCACTCCACCTGCCGCCACGCCGCCGCAGATCGTCGACGGCAAACTAGTTATCCCACCAATGAACCGGCAACTCACTGTCGCAGATCTCGTTGGCGAATGGGGGCAGAATGACGGCATCAACACGAGATACGTTGACCGCTACACGGGCACGTACGCCGGATTCGAGTCGCTGCACTTCAGAAACAAGATGACGATAACTAGAGGAGGGGGCTACCACAACGACTTCTTTGCCATTCAGAACGGCCGGAAGATAAAAGAAGATACTTCCGGGACCGTCGCGGTTAACGGGCCAGTCCTTATTATTAAGGATCGCAACACCAGGAAGTTCGTCATACGTGGCTGGCTTGAACTTCCTGACATGACGATCCTTGTGATTTGCGGTCCCTGGTACAACGACGACGTCATCCCGCCAGAGATATTCAGCAATCCCAATCAAGGCGCCAACCTCAATGAGAAATGGGTGCGGAAGAAGTAAGAGCTTACCGGAGCGTGAAGGTCAGTATTCGACCGTGCTAGCCCGGATGCCGGTTCAAGTGGAGGGTAACCACTCAAGTAGCGCCGGAGGCGCGGAAGAGGGTAGCCAGGGGTGGAGCACGGAGCGAAGCGGAGTGCGTAACCCCTGGATCAGATCTGCATAGAGACGCGAGCCCCGGAGGGGCGAAAGAAATGATTCGGTTGCGTTCATTCGTCTGTCGCCCTTTCAGGGCTATGAAGGCTTCGTTCGGCAGTGCTCCAGGGGTTACGCACTACGCTTCGCTCCGTGCTCCACCCCTGGCTACCCTCTTCCGCGCCTCCGGCGCTCGTTGACTGGTCCAATTTAAGCTTGCCTGATTCGCAAGCGGAGAAAATCGTCATGAAAACCAAAACCGTCCTCGCCTTCCTCATTGTTTCTCAACGACATCTGTCCGGCGACGCGGAGGACCGCACCGTTGATGACGATGACGCCGGGCAAGGCGCTCTTCCTCGACAAGACGGGCCACTCGCTCGACAACGAGCGGCCTAACTATTGGGCGCGGGTGGTCGTCGAATTTCTCGCGCTGTAGTAGCACGCGCTGATTGCACTTAAAGAAACACGTTGGCATATCGAATTATTTTTCTGCAGTTAGCAGTACCGCGCGGTAGCGGGTCCATGCACTGACGGGTAGCGCAAGTCTCGCGCGATGGAGTCAGTACCACCTCGCGGTAGCGGGTGGGTCTCAACATTGTCGATTGCCGATTGCCGATTGCCAATTGGCCTTAACCCAGACGCCAATCGGCAATTGACAATTGACGATTGGCAATGTTGAGACCCACCCGCTACCGCGAGGTGGTACTGACTCCGCTACGCGAGAGTTGAGTAAGGCGTCGCTGTAACCTGTCTACTGATCTGTTCGCCTCACGTCCGCCGTCTCAGCAACAGACTTAGTTGAGCTACGGCCAAGCCCTGGCCCCAACTTGTCAGCTCCTTCGAACGCCCATTCTTGCTTAAACCCCTCATTCCACGAATCACCTCCCACCAAATCCTCTCCGTGTTGCGCGTAATTAGATAGAGCAAAAGTTCTTCAAACGTCCGAGGCATGCCGGCCTGTGTGGGAAACAACTGCCCAGACCAAACGTGCAAGCATCCTCAATTGCCCAGCAAAGGAACCTACTATGAACAAGAGATATTACGTGCTGATCAGCGTACTGTTTTTGATGTTTCAATTCTCTGGCATGTCAGGCAAAGCCGCGACTTTAACGGTGACCAGTAAGGCCAACAGTGGCGCAGGCAGCTTGCGTCAGGCGATCGCCGATGCCGCCCCCGGCGATACCATCAACTTCGCCCCCGGCTTAAGTGGTGCAATTCTCCTAAACACTACCAGGCTCGTTATCAATAAGAGTCTGATTATTAACGGCCCGGGGGCCCACCTGTTGCGCCTTCAGATGGACTTTGGTGATGGGCAGCGGGTACTTCACATTACGGCAGGCACTGTCTCAATCTCGGGGCTTGTTGTAACCGGGGGGAATATCGATCTAAGCAGCACCTCCCTTAAAGGCGGTTCTGCTTTGTTGGTTGAAGCCGGCGCCACGGTCACGATCAATAACTCGATGATCGCGAGGAATAATTTGTCGTATGAAAACAATGGCGCCCAGATAAACGGGATCATTCAGAACCACGGCACTTTGACGATCAGCAACACTGCCATATGGGGAAATCTGACAAGCAACGGCGTCGGCGGAGTTGCGAATTACGGAACGCTGACGATGACCAACTCGACAGTTTCAGACAACATTGCTTTTGTCGACTCGTTTGGAGCGGGTGGAATTTACAATGTTAGTGGCACTACTTCCTTAATTCACTGCACGGTTGCGGGTAACGTAAGTGCGGGCGGCTATCCCGGCGGGGTGGGAAGTGATGCGGGCTCGGTCACAATCAACAACACGATAATAGCCGGTAACTTCCACAATACAGGAACACTTTCGAGCAACGATGTAAGTGGAACGTTCACCTCTCAGGGCGTCAATCTGATCGGTAATCCGGGCGCAACGACATTCCCGCCTTCCGACCTGGTTAATGCGAATGCTCAGCTCGGCGGTCTCGCAAACAACGGCGGCACCACCTACACCAGAGCTTTGCTTTCCGGAAGCCAGGCCATGAATGCGGGAAGTAACGTTAGCGCGCCGGCGATGGATCAGCGCGGCGTGGCTCGCCCGCAAAACGGAACGGTGGATATCGGCGCTTATGAATCGGGTGTTACGCCGGCGCCATTCGGAAAGTTGGTTTTCGTCAGTCAACGCGACGGCAATGACGAAATCTATTCAATGAACCTGGATGGCACGAACCAAACGCGACTGACATTCAATTCCGCGATTGACAATGATCCGAAATGGTCACCTGACGGGACGAAGATCGTTTTTTGGAGTGGTCGAGATGGCAACGCCGAAATCTATGTGATGAATGCTGATGGCTCCAGCCAAACTCGCTTGACCACCACCGATCTAGTTAGCGACGTTTTTCCCGCCTGGTCGCCGGACGGAAGCAAAATTGCTTTCAGGAAATTTCGTAGATTCACCGCTCCCGACGGTTCGCTGCTTGATGCTTACAGCATTGTGATCGTGAATTCGGACGGCACTAATGAAAGTGTCGTCAAGGTGGTGAATGACGAGTTTCTGGGCAGCCCAACTTTTTCGCCCGATGGCGGAAGAATTATTTTTGACGCTGCCCCTGCCGTGGTTGGCGATCCTCCGCAGAATATTTTTTCAATCAATGTCGACGGGTCGGACGAGGAAGACATAACGAATACTGCCGGTAACAACTATCGAGCGGCAATCTCTCCTGATGGGCTCTTTGTAGCCTACAACCGTTCCGCCTCCGGTCAGCTACGCACCTTCCTAACCGATGTTATGAGTCAAATCAATCCGGGTCAGGGTGCTTATCCGTTAATCAACTCACCCGAGAACCAGTCGTCTCTGCATCCAGCCTGGTCGCCGGACGGGTCGAAACTAGTTTACAACACCGGTCCGAGTGGTTTCGGTGGCGACATTTACATACGAGACTTTGACGGAAGTAATCCGGTTCTGGTCTTAGATCAAACGGTAAGCGGCCGGAGTTATGGAGCAAATTGGTTTGGCATACAAACGCCGTCCGGAGCGAATGTCACCGGCGTCTCGGGAACGACCTCGATTACATTTTCAAACGTATCATCATCAGGCACCACGATGTCGCTTCCCATTGATCCAGGGACTGCGGGAACGCTGCCTGGCAGTTATCAACTGGGAGCTGGTCTTCCGGCGTACGACATAGTCACCAGCGCCAGCTACACGGCGCCGATTACAGTTTGTATTCAGGTTCCGAGCGTGACTGATGCGACAGCATTCGCAGCGCTCCGAATTCTTCACAACGAAGGTGGTGTCCTTGTTGATAGAACTATCCTAGCGCCTGACAGTCCGACGCCCGACTTCTCTACCAAAACAGTTTGCGCGCGCGTGAATTCACTTTCGCCGTTCGTTGTTGCCGAAACTACGGAAGCACCGACACCAACGCCAACGCCAACGCCAACGCCAACACCGACTCCAACACCGACGCCAACTCCGACACCAACTCCAACTCCGACACCAACTCCAACACCGACGCCGACGCCAACTCCGACGCCGACTCCAACGCCGACTCCGACACCGACTCCGACTCCGACTCCGACGCCGACACCGTCGCCAACGCCGACGCCTATTGTCGTTGTGCCGGTCAACGGTGCACCTCCGACACTTGTGCCGGTTACGGTCAATGCTGAAGCAGGTGATCAATACGACCCGCACGTCAGCGGCGACTGGATGGCCTACACGTCAGACCTTACGATTCGTTACTACAACTTTGTCACCAACGTGGACGCGCAGATTCCCCTGGGAGCGTCATCGCGCGATCTTCTGTCAGACATCAGTGGCAGCAAGATAGTGTTTTGCCGGGTAATCACGGGCATCAAAACCGCGGTAATGGTTTTCGATGCGGCCACACCCGCAGTTCCACCGGTCGAGATCAATCCTTCTACCGGAACCACTCGGATCGGATCAGCTATTGGCGGCAATACGATCGCGTATGTTGATTTCAGTCTCGAAGCACACGGTGAATTGGTGATCTACGACTTGCTCACCGCATCGTCGCGACGGGCTACGATTGATGTCGCCTTGGATGCCAATCCATCCGTTTCGCCGGATGGGAATGTGGTTACCTGGGAGAAATGCTTAACCTCATTTAGCAATTGTGACATCTGGCAGGCTGTAAGAACTGGAACCACTTGGAATGTGAGCGTGCTCGCTGATTCAGTCGACCACGAGGCCAACCCGGATAGCAATGGCAACCTCGGTGTTTATGACTCGCTGCGAAATGCAAACCTGGATGTTTTTTGGCGTTCCATCACTGCCGGTTCGGAGTTTCAACTCCAGATGTCGAGCTTCGAACAGAATCCCAGCATGGCGGGCAACTTCGTGGCGGTTGAAAGTAGAGCCACTCTGTTCGATACAACGGACATCTTTGTCTACGACATAACTACAAACCTGCTTTACCAAATCACCAACACTCCTTCATTTACGGAACAGCTGAATGACATTACTGTTCTTCCCGACGGCAGAATTCGCGTTGTGTGGAGCGAACACGAAGAAGATGGCTTCGACCAACGGAATATCAAGAGCGCTACATTTTCGCTTGCGCCGCCCGACGTAACACCTCCTGTCATCACGCCGCCCGCGACTATCACGGCAAACGCGACAATGCCCGCAGGCGCGATAGTCAACTTCGCCGTCCAGGCGAGTGACAACGTGGGCGTCGTCTCGTTAATTTGCGTCCCGCCTTCTGGAGGTGTTTTCCCGATCGGTGTGACCGAGGTTCAGTGCACTGCCCGAGACGCTGCCGGCAACACGAGTACGTCTGGTTTCAGGGTGAGGATCAAAGGAGCGCCCGAGCAGATACTCGATCTGGCGATAAAGGTCGGCACTACGCCAATGCCTTTGATACTCAAGGTCAGGCTATTGACTGCCCTGGCTGTTGCCTATGCAAATCGGTCGAACCCAGTCGAAGCCTGTGCGGCTTTGAGCGCCTTCATCCAGATGGTCCAGGTACAACCTCCGAGCGTGATTCCGGCTGCGGTGAAAGCCCAAATGATCTCTGACGCAACCAGGATCAAGGCAGTATTTGGCTGTACTTAGACAATTTGGAGTGCGGCGTCGCGCTTCGCTTGCCGCCCCACTCCAAAGTTCCGCAAAGACGCAACTGAATGTCCGACATGCTTCAGCTTGTCGTCAATAATACCTACACTCAAGCGTGATACTACCCTTTACGTCGCACACTGAGTGTTGCCAACGTTGACGACAAGCTGAAGGAAGCTCTAATCAAGTTGCATAAGGGAAAAGTCTCGCGGGATGGAGTCAGTACCACCTCGCGGTAGCGGGTGGGTTCTTTACGCAATCGAGGCCAGATTTCTGACGAAGCGACCCACCCGCTACCGCGAGGTGGTACTGACCTCATTGCGCAAGGGTCATCC
>Ga0187892_10010159_pt1 | contig 12050 bp, 12 predicted proteins | sample MA1701073metaG_FD_139345 | JGI IMG/M metagenome (GOLD analysis project Ga0187892, IMG submission 139345) | Bio-ooze microbial communities from a basaltic lava cave in the Kipuka Kanohina Cave System on the Island of Hawaii, USA - MA170107-3 metaG ...
TATCCTTTGCGTCGCCTTGACGTCATTACCTAAGGCAGGAGCCGGATGCGTTAGTAGCGCACGTCCGGATCTGTGGAGGGGGTGGCCAGCAATGGTCATTCCTACTCCGACCATCAGGCGGCGAAGCCGTATCGCTAACAGCATAATGACTATTGGGCAAATCCTCCGCGAAGCGATCATCGACGGTACACATAGGATCTCCGGGCCCTGACAGCGACATCCTTGCGAGCTACTCTGACCTTTATCTTTCTTTCCCGTTCGGTTTGCGCGAGTTCGCTCGCGTGGTATCCAAGCACGTACTGACGACGTAGTTCTTGAGCGATTTGAACAAATGTCTGCCTGAGGGCATTCGTCTCGGCGCCTTTGAAATAGCGCCCTCCTGTTTTGTCTGCCAGCTGCTGAAGATATTTCTGTGGTTCGAGGTCTCCATACTGAAGCGTATAGACAATGATGTCACTCTCTTCCGCCTCTCGCAGCGTGCTCTTCATTGTGGCCTTGCCCCAGGTATTCTCACCGTCAGTGATGAGAATTACGGCCTTGCGCGCGGCGGCGGGCTTTAACGTGCGCAGTCCGAAGTCGACGGCGTCATACAACCTTGTCCCTAGATTTATTGGTCCCGGACGGATCTGATCAATCGCCTCGTCGAGTAGTTTGGGATCGTTAATCCCTTCCGTAGTGAGCGACTTTATCTCTCCGTGAAAGTAGACGGGGCGGATAGTGTCTGCGGGCCGAAGCTGTTCGACGAAGGCCTTGGCCGCGCGCTTGATTTGATCGATGAATGGCGCCGTCGAGCTGCTGGAGTCGATTAAGAGCACGACCGCAATCGGTTGGTTGGTATTACTGAAGTGGACAATAGGTTGTTCGACGCCATCCTCATACACATGGAAGTCTTCCTGGGCCAGATTCAGAACATACTGGCCCTTACGATCGATAACGCTGACCGGCACTGAAACAAGGCCCGCTGAGATTCGTAAGACGTCACCCTCTCCCACTTCTTGTGGCTTTTGCGCTGCTCCAACCGATTGGCGCTCACTTCTGGCGACTGGAGCTGGTGACGGGCCAGGCGCCGGCTGCGCCCGGCCAAGCGCGCTCAGGATAAGGACGACAAAAATGCAATTGGAGACCTTCATCATGGCAGGAAAACCCTGCGAATTACTGAGGCTTGCGATACTTGTCCGACATGCTTCAGCTTGTCGTGAGTCACGTGAAGATTCACCTTCAAGTTAACAACTCAAGTTGAGCTTGCCGCCACTCACGACAAACTAAAGTTTATCGGACATTCTTTTTGTCCGACATGCTTCAGCTTGTCGTGAGTCACGTGAAGATTCACCTTCAAGTTAACAACTCAAGTTGAGCTTGCCGCCACTCACGACAAACTAAAGTGTATCGGACATTCTTTTTGTCCGACATGCTTCAGCTTGTCGTGAGTCACGTGAAGATTCACCTTCAAGTTAACAACTCAAGTTGAGCTTGCCGCCACTCACGACAAACTAAAGTTTATCGGACATTATCGCACTTACTCTTGAACCCAGACCATTTTGATGTTAACGAATTCGCGGATGCCAAACTCGCCCAGCTCGCGACCATAGCCTGATTGCTTGATTCCACCGAAAGGCATTCGCGGGTCAGAAGCGACCATACCATTGATGAATACACAACCCGCTTCGATATCTTCGATGAAGCGGGTTTGTTCATTCACATCACTCGTCCAGGCAGCCGCGCCGAGGCCAAAATTTGTATCGTTCGCGAGCTGGATGGCCTCGTCGACACTGTTTACGCGAAATAACAATGCCACTGGCCCAAATATTTCTTCGCACGACGCTGGTGATTTCGGCGGTATACTCGCGAGCACAGTCGGTTCATAAAAATTGCCGGGTCGATCGAGTTTCTTGCCACCTGTAAGTAGAAGCGCACCCGCGGCGACTGAGTTTTTTACCTGTTCATCTACGTCTCTTAGAATTTGAGGCGTTGCCAGTGGGCCGATCTCCGTCGATTCTTTCTGTGGATCGCCGACGTTCAACGCCTTCATGCACTCAACAAATCTCTTCTCAAACTCATCGTAAACATCTGCATGGACAATAAAGCGTTTCGCGGCGATGCACGATTGTCCGTTATTGATGGTGCGCGCTTTTACGCCGGTCGTCGCAGCTCCTTCGAGATCCGCTGTAGGCATAACGATGAAGGGATCACTGCCGCCCAGTTCGAGGACAGTCTTTTTGATCTTTTTGCCCGCGATGCCGGCCACACTGGCTCCCGCCGGCTCGCTACCTGTGAGAGTCGCGGCGGCTACACGTGGATCTTCCAATATTGACCGCACCGCTTCGGATCCAATCAGCAGCGTTTTGAAATACACCGTCATCAAAACCTGCCCGTCGGAAAATATCTTCGATGCTTAGCGCACACTGCGGAACGTTAGACGCGTGCTTGAGTAAACCGACATTCCCGGCCATCAAGGCTGGCGCCGCAAAACGGAACACCTGCCAGAACGGAAAATTCCACGGCATAACGGCAAGCACCGGTCCAAGTGGTTGAAACTTGACGTAGCTCTTCCTGGCGTTCGTCGGTACGACTTGGTCAGCCAGGTGTTGTTTTGCCATGTCAGCATAGTAGCGGCAAACCCAGGCACATTTTTCTGCTTCACCTACAGCAGCCTTGATAGGCTTGCCCATCTCGGTCGTCATCAGTCGTGCCAAATCCTGTCTTTCAGTTTCGAGAATCTCAGCTGCACGGAGCATTATGTTGGAGCGATCTTCAAAGGAAGTTCTCCGATACGACTGAAATGCGTGCGCTGCCAGGTCAAGTTTTTCTTCGAGTTGCGTGGCACTCAGAGGTTCGAAAGTTTTCAGAGTTTCGCCCGTGGTTGGGCTGATGGTGGCGATCGCAGCAGTCGAGCGTTCCTTTGAACCAGTTGGAGTTGACATGTCTGACGCCTCCGAGATAACGACTAATGGGTTCCGATTATACGCTTAACCCTGAAACGCGGTGGGCGGCTCGGCGTTGCACAAATTGAATCCTACCCACGTAAGTTGGCTTTGTGGCAAGCCGGCCGCACCCGGATGCCCGCATGGAATCCTAATTCGGTTTAGACTGCCGATGACACTATTACTACCACAACGTTCTTGTGAAACTATTTTGTTAACCACTCTCTATGCCACGCGCTAATCAACCACTCGACAAATTCGCGATTGCGGCCGCGTTGCAGGAAATCGCCAGTTTGATGGAGTTGAAAGGCGGGGTCAGCCGTTTTAAGGCTCGCGCCTACCAGGCAGGCGCACGAGCTATCGCTGGATTATCAACTGACATCGGTAAGATGATCGCTGAAGATCGGCTGACGTCTGTTCCGCGTATTGGAGACGCACTCGCTTCACAAATCAGACAGCTTTATCTCACCGGCTCGTCTTCCGTGTTGACAGCTCTGCGCAAAGAGTTTCCGCCGGGAATCATCGAGTTGTCAGGAGTGCCCGGACTCAGTCTCAGCAAGATTGCGAAGCTGCACGAAGCGCTGGGTGTCACCTCAGTCGCAGAGCTTCAAGCGGCTGGTGAAGCCGGCAAACTTCGGAACGTCAAAGGTTTTGGCGCGAAGAGCGAACAGACATTGCTCGCCTCGATTACAGACAACAAACTGCGAAGCAAGACTGAAAGACGTTTGCATCTGCATCATGCCGAACGCGTAGCAGAACAAACGCTGAATTACCTTCAGACTTCGCGAGATGTGGAAAAGGCTGAAGTTGCCGGTTCGCTGCGCCGCTGGAAAGAAACCGTCGGCGTGGTCCGTATGGTTGCGTCTTCGAAGAATCCCGCTTCGGTCGTAGCTCATTTCTTGAAATACCCCTTGATCGTAAAGATTGACGATCAAACTCCAGAGAGTTGTGCGGTTGAACTTGCAGAAGGCGCACGCGTTGCGGTCAGAGCTGTTCGTCCGAAGAAATTCGCAGCCGCGCTTTTCTGTGAAACCGGATCGAAAACTCATATCGAGAAGGTGCGCCAGGTCGCGATCAAAAAGAAGCTCGAGATTGATTGCCTCGGCCCAAATTTAGGGTCAATGCCAACCCGGCGAGGCACGCGTTCAACCGCGGTGACCGAAATCAAAAACGCAGAAGATCTCTACAGGCGTTTGGGAATGCAGTTCGTGACTCCTGAATTGCGTGAAGACGCCGGCGAAGTCGAAGCAGCACTTCAGGACAAGCTTCCCGAAGATCTCGTTACTCTGGACGACATTCAGGGAATGGTTCACTGCCACACCACTTATTCAGACGGCAAACACTCGGTTGAAGAAATGGCTTGCGCCGCTGATGCCCTGGGAATGAAATACATGACGATCACCGATCATTCACCAACCGCGTTCTACGCCGGCGGCGTGAAATTGGATCGCCTCAAGCGACAGTGGGAAGAGATCGATGAAGTGCAAAGCCGAGTTAAAGTGAGACTACTGAAAGGAACTGAATCTGACATCCTGGCTGATGGCTCGTTGGATTACCCCGATAACATCCTGGAAAAGTTTGATGTGATTGTCGCGAGTATTCATTCGCGGCACAAAATGGATTCCGAGAAAATGACCAGACGGATCGTCCGAGCTATGGAACAGCCAGTCTTCAAGATCTGGGGTCACGCGCTGGGACGCTTGATCCAGCGACGCCCACCATTTGAATGTGATGTCGAACGCGTCCTGGATGTGATTGCCGAATCACGTGCGGCCGTGGAGGTAAACGGGGACCCTTACCGTCTCGACATGGAACCGCGGTGGATTCGTGAGGCCCGCAAGCGAAAAATCAAATTTACGATCTCGGTGGACGCTCATTCAATGGGCGCTCTGAACAACGTCAAGTATGGAGTAGCCATGGCCCGGCGAGGCTGGGTGCGGCGTGGCGAGGTGCTAAACACCCTGGGAACGAAGGCGTTCATGAATGCTGTGCGACCTGTTTAGGTGTGACCCGAATGAAGATTCAGGAGGGAAATTGGCCGCGGGTTTTCGCGGATGAACGCGGATCTGAAGGAACTAAACGAACCTGATCGAGTGATTCGTGTTAGTTCGTGTGATTTCGTGGATCGTTTCCGTTGTGGGTAAGAATAAACGATCCACGAAACTACACGAATTAACACGAAACAGTTGCTTAGTTTCTAAAGTAGGACACCACTTTGGCATTCATCGTATTCTCATAGCCTTCTTTTGCCAGGGCAGGCGGCCGTCGCCATCAAACTCCTCATTCAATAACGCCAAACTTTGCTCGATTTTGCGTTTTGCAGGATCTGGCTTCATTGGTAGGACGCGGAAACCGATCCTTTTGGCCCAAGCCCTCCATGTTTCCAGGAGTTTGGCATGTGAACCCGAGGCTGTGTGAAATGGTTCGGCGTGGATCAATAGCCGCTGTTCCAATTCACGTGCCGTGTCTCCAGGCTTCTTTCCAAAAGATGGGCCGAGCTTGTTTGTTGTTAGCGTGTCTGATTGTGCCAGTTTCTTGAGCAGCAGACGTGCGGGCGCTGAGAGGCTCTTAGTCTGCCATTCCTCATGTGAAGTGCCGATAGCATAGATATGTCGCCATAGCTTCCGATGCACCAAGGTGACCTTTCCTGAAATGAGTTTTGTCAGCATTACGTCTTGGTGATCTGCCAGCAATTCGTTCACCGCAAAGATCCTGTGCGATAGCGGATGCGACCACCACGAAGAGTGCATTCGCTCACCGGCAATCACCGTGCAGACGTTCGGAAGAAATGCATCAGATTCAAGCAGGAGGCCGAATTTATTGAGTTCAGCCAGAGCGAGCTTGAAGTCGCGATTATCAGTTCCCACAAAAGCCATACTACATTAGAATCCATGGCGCTTTAACCATTCCTCACCAGGAGAAAATCCATGCATGCGAAGGACCTCATCGACCTTGCTCACGACCCGAACCTCATCCCAGGCATCTACAACTATTGCGACCGATGGTGCGAGCGTTGCCCTTTCAGTTCGCGTTGTCTGGTATACCTCACTGAAAAAGAAGATGACGACGGCGATCCTGCCAGCCGGGACATCACGAATGAAAAGTTCTGGAAGAAGCTCGCCGGCATTTTTCAGGAAGCCCGAGAACTCATAACCGCCTGGGCTGGAGAAACCGGCGTCGATTTGAACGCCGAGGTACTTGAATCAGAAGTCACTCAGCGGAAGTTGAAACGAATTGAAGCGGGCGATCACCCGTTAGCGAAGGCGGCTGAAGATTACGCGCGTTCTGTTAGTGAGTGGTTCAGGCCGAGCTCTGAACCACAGCTAGTCACAGACATGCCAATTGATTCGCAAAGTGAAGAAAATGGATACGAAGAGGAGGAAGCCGCTGACGTGATTCAGTGGTATCAGTTTTTCATCGCCGCTAAGGTAATGCGTGCTTTGATGTCTCGAGTTCACGAGGCGGAGGACGCCGAAATCGACGAATGTCAGGCCGACGCCTATCCAAAAGATTCGGAGGGCTCCATGAAGGTGGCGCTGATAGCGATTGACCGTTCAATCGGCGCCTGGAAGTTGATGGCCGAATTGCGCGCCGAAAAGGCAGACTCGATTCGCCAATTTCTGATTCAACTGGAGAAGCTTCGTTTGCGTTTGGAAAAAGCCTTTCCAACCGCGCGAGATTTCGTGCGACCGGGCTTCGACGAGGCTGGTATCGACGTTATTAATTGAACGCTACACGAAATACTGGTTCAATTTGCTGAAGTCGGTCTTCGCGGCGGCGTAAAACGCTGGAAGTATTGGGCCAGTATTTTCGTTAGTTTTCTTTGGCATAAAACAATGGACGACTGTTTATTTTGTCGGATCGTCGTCGGCGAGTTGCCGGCGAAAATCGTCTTTGAAGACGACGTGTCAATGGCCTTTCTGGATCATCGCCCGTTGTTTCCCGGTCACTGTCTGCTGGTTCCAAAGCGTCACTTCGAAACCTTATTGGACCTTCCGAAAGAACTTGTGGACCCGTTTTTCCAGAATGCACAGCTGCTGGCGCGGGCGGTGGAATTGGTATTGGAAGCACAGGGAACCTTTGTGGCAATGAACAATCGCGTCAGTCAAAGCGTGCCCCATTTGCATGTCCATGTCGTGCCGCGCCGCAAGAAAGACGGTCTCAAGGGATTTTTTTGGCCTCGGAACAAGTATCAAAGCGAGGAAGAAATGACATCGGTTCAGGAAGCAATCCGACAATTCCTGAAAAAATCGAGCGAATGAGTCGGCCAAAATTCACACCAAACAATTCTGGATTTAAGGCTGACCTAATAAATATCCAAATAAATATCCAGACTAACTTATTGAGTTACAAGCTTTTCAATTACTCGAAGGCTACTGAAATGTTTTCTTCGGCATACTTCCAAAAATAAAACACACAAAAAATTGACGCAGAGCTTAGTGTCGCGTATAAACCGCGTGTCACGAAGGTTACGGTCTTTGAGACCGACGAAGGGATCGGCAATCGGTGCGGTGACGCCCGAGCGAGAGAATTGGCAGGCGGCTGTTAGTTCTAATGACGCCCTGAGTCGGAGCCGAAAGGCTCAGCTAGAGAAAGTTGCGAGACTTTCTCGAGCTACTCGGATCAAAACGAGTGGCACCCTTTGGAAGAGGACCCGCCGAAGGGAGCGATGCAGCTCAGCGAAAGTTGAGCTTCGTTGCCGGGGTCGTAACCCGGCGGTGGAGGAAAAGCCACCACATCAAAAACCTAGCGGCACCGCATTCGCAAGAATGCGAGATATGTGAAAACAAATCGTGTGCTGACCGGCTTTCGAACTGACCGCCAGTTGATCGTCGGGATACAAATCGGCAGCTTGGGTGTGTACATGCTCTTGCTGCCATCCTATAAAGCGCTCCGGCGGTTTATAGGAAAACGGATTGCGCTACTTTCAGCTTGCTGGAGGTAGCGCTTTTCGTTTTTGTAAGGTGCCCTAACATCACGTTTACCTGCACGACTTCACCGTCCCTCCTGTCTCAGTGATTAGTTTTCATGGTTTTTTCACCAAAGATTCAGATAGAGCTCAAAAGAATTAAGTTGATCGTTACACTTCGTTTTTGTAGTCCTCCATAAAAACGTCTATTATAGAAACTCAATCAATCATCATTCTTACAGCGCAGATTCTCGACTCTCCCCGCAGAATCTTTGCGCCTCAGCTTGAAGGAGATTTCTGAAATGACGGAAGCAAGAATGCAAGAAACTGCAGAGTATGCCCCTGGGACTTTTTGTTGGGTTGAGCTTGGTACCACTGACGGTGAAGGCGCCAAGAAGTTTTACACGGGTTTGTTTGGCTGGGACTTCGTTGACAATCCCATCGGTCCCGGGATGGTCTACACAATGCTCAAGCTTGACGGCAAAGACGCGGCGGCCTTGTATCAGATGCCGCCTGATATGACGGCTGAAGGCATTCCCCCGCACTGGCTGTCATACGTGTCTGTAACTGACGCCGATGAAACGGCAGCAAAAGCCAAGTCGTTGGGAGGCGAGTTGCTGAAGGAACCATTCGATGTTTTTGAGTTTGGACGGATGGCTGTGATTAAGGATCCCACCGGAGCAGTATTCGCGATATGGCAACCTCGCCAACATAAAGGCGCAGGCATCTGTAACGCGCCAAATTCATTCACCTGGAATGAACTTACCACCACCGACGCCGCCAAGGCTGGAGAGTTCTATTCGAACCTCTTTGGTTGGCGCAGGGATGTTCAGAACTTTGGCGACATGGAATACACGATGCTTATCAATGGCGAAAGACCCAATGGTGGCATATTCACCATCCCGCCGGAGATGGGCAACATACCGCCGCACTGGCTCGTTTACTTCGCAGTAGATGATTGCGACGCCAAGACGCAAAACGCCACCGAACTCGGTGCGACGACCATGAAGCCACCCGCGGACATTCCCGGAGTGGGACGCTTCTCGATTCTTCTGGATCCGCAAGGAGCTGGGTTCGCGCTTATTAAGCTGGAGAATCCGCAAACTTAAAGCGGGTTCTCTCAATTGTTGAAGAGAACGCTTCGGAATGTCTGGTCAGAGGCGGGCATCGCCCGCCTCTGAATGTTTCTACCTATGCCCTGTCTGACATGAAAGCGCGGTTAATCTGGCTTTTTTTGTGTTGTATCTGGGGTTCCACCTGGCTCTTCATAAAGATCGGTCTCAACGATCTTCCCCCGCTGTCATTCGCGGCTATTCGCTTCGTAATCGCCGCTTCAATTCTTTGGATCATCGTCGCGGTTCGCCGGTTGAAAGTACCGCGCTCACGCTCTGACTTATTGTTACTGGCGGCGACCGGGGTATTGGGTTTCACAGTCAATTACGGCCTCATCTTCTGGGCTGAGCAATACATCTCGTCAGGACTTGCGGCCCTGCTTCAATCCACCATTCCGGCATTTGGTCTGTTGTTCGCGCATCTTCATCTTCCAGGCGAACGAATGACTACCTTGAAAGTGATGGGAGTTGTGCTTGGTGTGATGGGAGTCGGCGTCATTTTTTCGAATCAGTTGAAGCTTTCGGATTCAATGGCGCTCGCAGGCTGTGTGGCGATACTGATCAGCGCAGCGGGCGCCGCGTATTCCAACGTGCTGGTTAAGGCGCACGGTGGAAAATTTGATCCGACCATAATCGCTACCATGCAAATGAGTTTTGGTCTAATACCAATCCTCCTTCTGGGCCTGACATTCGAAGGCAATCCTCTGAATTTTCGGTGGACCGGACGAGCGATTCTCTCTCTCTTTTATCTTGCCGTAGTTGGCTCAGTGCTGGCGTTTATACTTTACTATTGGCTTGTGCAGCACATGGACGTAACCAAGACGATGCTGATCGCGCTCGTGACCCCGGTGGTGGCCGTGATACTGGGAATGTTAGTGTTGAGTGAGGCACTAAACTGGCGTACGCTGGCCGGTGGCTTGATGATCATGTCCGGCATTGGCCTGATTTCCGGACGGCGAAAAAAGGAAAAGCCCGAATTGGTCCCTATCGGATAGAAATTCCTGGCCGTCGTTTAGAGAAAGTAGTGCGTTATCCCACTACATGTCCTTACTGGTCCCTGGTTCTTAACATGGCGCAGAGAATAATTTCAACCGAACCACTAACGTAATTTGAAGTTGCTTGACCCTCTAGGTTAAGACACCACGAGTAGGTTGTCCTCAACGGCCCAATAGAACTCTCGAAGCTGCGCACGTAAATATTCTTCAATAGCGCTTGCCACTAGAGGCGCTTCGCTGACGGGATAATAGTCCACAAGAGTTCGTAGTTGATCCACCTGGTCGTAACCCAACCAGAAACCACCAATCTCAGTTCCGAATTGATTGTGAACTGAAAGTTCCAGCGCGCTTCGATGAATTGGGCGCAAGTACTTCAACAGGCTGGGTTCAACTTCTACCACACAGTCGCCCAGCGTGAATCCGACGACCATCAGGTTCGTTTTCGGATCTTCAGTCTGCCAAGTTGCCGATGCTTCCGAATGCATAACAGGTAATCACCTTGCCTCAAAAGTCACACGCTGCTGGCGGCAAAGCCGTATCGCTAACAGCACCTGACTTTTGACGCAAAGCCAACGCAATTCCTAAATTGAGAATCAGGCTTGGGCTTGATTGACACCGCCGTATCTTCGGATCAACCCGCGCACAACACCCTGGATCTGAATCCGCTCAGGCGTCTTGATAAAAATTGGTTTGAATTGAGGATTGGCAGGCTCGAGCCTTATGAAGTCTGGTTCGCGATAGAACTTCTTGACGGTCGCATAGTTCCCATCAATCAGAGCTACCACCATCTGACCGTTCTCGGCAGTAGTTTGCGCGGCGACGATGATGATGTCGCCATCCTGGATGTTTTCCTCGATCATCGAATCGCCACGTACACGCAGGGCAAAGGTCCGTCCACGTCCGGTCATGTCGCGCGGCGCCGGAACGGTGTCGTGCGTCAAGATCGCTTCGATCGGATGCCCGGCCGCCACCACCCCAAGCAGGGGAACCTCATCATCATCGGAGTTGCTTTCCGGCTGGATTAATTCAATCCCACGACTGACATTGGGAATCCGCTTGATGAGACCTTCCCGTTCCAGGACTGACAGAATGCTATGGACGCTGGCTGACGAGCTCATTTTGAATTGCTTCCCAATCTCAGCAATAGTGGGTGGCTGCTTATTTACATCCTTGTAGCGGGAAATAAACTCGTAGACCTGCCGCTGTCTAACGGTTACTGCCATTTCTAATTCCTCTCTTGAAACCTAAGGGACTCGTATGATAGATTTTCGCTCGATGGCGAAAATCATCCGAATATTATCGAAAGGAGAAAGTTGGGTCAAGGGGAAAGTTAGTAAAGGAGCACATAAATCATGAGAGCATCAGTTTCCAAAGCTGAAATCGAATCCGCAATTGCCACCCGTTTCGGCTCAGCCTTTAAACTCCTTGAGAAACCGCCCGCAGTAGTTTTGTCTACAGGGATTCCGGAGGTTGATTATGTTGCAGGGGGATTTCCGCGTGGGGCAATCACAGAGGTTTTTGGTCCTGCATCTTCAGGTCGTACCAGCTTCATGCTTTCGGCACTGGCCCACGCCACCGGTCATGAAGAAGTTTGTGTCTTAATAGATACACACGATGCTTTTGATCCTCTCACAGCTCATAAAGCCGGTGTGAATTTAGATCAACTCTTCTGGGTTCGCTGTAGTGCGAAGATGGAACATGCATTCAAAGCGGCTGATCTCCTTTTGCAGGGAGGAGGCTTTGGTTTTGTGGTGTTGGATCTCGGTGATGTGCCGTCGCAAGATGCTAAGCGAATTATCTCCTCCTGGTGGTATCGCTTCCGACGTACAGTTGAGAACACGCCGACAGTCTTTCTGGTCATCGCCGAAGAGTCATGCGTTCGATCGTGCGCCTCACTAGCTTTGAAGATGAACCGGGCGTCTGATGTTTGGTCGTCTGTAAATAATGAATTCCACTCAAATGACACGCTAAAAGGTTCAATCAATGAACGCTCTAGCAGGCTGCTGAAAAAGTAACTTTAGCGCATGGTCCAACGTAATAGTAGCGAGTAGTACAACCTCGCAACCAGGAGAAAGAAAACCAATGCGCGGAGACGATCTTCAGCAAGCGGGAA
>Ga0187892_10010160_pt1 | contig 12048 bp, 9 predicted proteins | sample MA1701073metaG_FD_139345 | JGI IMG/M metagenome (GOLD analysis project Ga0187892, IMG submission 139345) | Bio-ooze microbial communities from a basaltic lava cave in the Kipuka Kanohina Cave System on the Island of Hawaii, USA - MA170107-3 metaG ...
GAGAACTCGGCCTTCGGCCCGACCCGCAACCCTCACGACCTGACCAAGGTGCCGGGCGGGTCGAGCGGCGGTTCGGCGGCGGCGGTGGCCGCGGGCATGGCGGGCGTGGCCCTCGGCAGCGACACGGGCGGCTCCATCCGCCTGCCCGCGTCCCTCTGCGGGGTGGTGGGGGTGAAGCCGACCTACGGGCGGGTGTCCCGCTACGGCCTGGTCGCCTACGCCTCGTCCCTCGACCAGATCGGCCCCCTGGCCCCCACCGTGGCGGACGCCGCCGTCACCCTGGACGTGATCGGCGGCCACGACCCGGCCGACTCCACGTCGATCCCCGAGCCGTCCCCCGGCGTCTCCGGCCAGTTGGCGGCGGGCGTGGAGGGGTTGCGCGTCGGCATCGTCCACGAGCTCACGTGGGACGCCGACCCCGACGTGGTGGCCCGGGTCGTCGCCGCCGGCCGGGCCCTGGAAGAGGCCGGGGCCCGGGTGGAGGAGGAGGCCCACGTGCCGGCCGCGGTGTACGGCCTGTCGGCGTACTACCTGATCGCCCCGGCGGAGGCGTCCTCCAACCTGGCCCGCTACGACGGCGCCCGCTACGGGCTCCGGGTGGAGGGGGCCGACGTCAACGCCATGTACCACGCCACCCGCTCGGCGGGGTTCGGCCCCGAGGTCAAGCTGCGCATCATGCTCGGGACCTACGCCCTCTCGGCCGGCTACTACGACGCCTACTACGGGCAGGCGCAGCGGGTGCGCACGCTGATCATCCGGGACTTCGCGGCGGCCTACGAGCGGTTCGACGTGCTGCTGGCGCCCACGTCGCCCTCCACTGCCTTCACGATCGGCGCCCGGACCCAGGACCCGCTGGCCATGTACCTGGTCGACGTGTGCACCATCCCCGCCAACCTGGCCGGCATCCCCGCCATGTCGGTCCCCTACGGCGTGGGCGACGACGGCCTGCCGGTGGGGGTGCAGGTGCTGGCGCCGGCGCTGGGTGAGCGGGCGATGTTCCGGGCGGCGGCGGCGCTGGAAGCGAGCCTCGGGTGACCGCCGGCGGGGCCTGGGAGACCGTCGTCGGGCTGGAGGTCCACTGCGAGCTGGCCACCGCCTCCAAGCTGTTCTGCGGTTGCCGCAACGCCTTCGGCGACGAGCCCAACACCGACATCTGCCCCGTCTGCCTGGGGCTGCCGGGCTCGTTGCCCGTGGTCAACGAGGCCGCGGTCGAGCTGGCCATGCGCATCGGGACCGCTCTCAACTGCGAGATCCGCCCCTCGCTCTTCCATCGGAAGAACTACTTCTACCCGGACATGCCCAAGGACTACCAGGTGTCCCAGTACGACGAGCCCATCAACGTGAACGGGCATCTCGACCTGCCCGACGGGTCGCGGGTGGGGATCGTGCGGGCCCACATCGAGGAGGACACGGGCAAGACGACCCACATCGGGGAGTCGGGGCGGATCCACGGGGCCGCCTACGCCCTGGTTGACTACAACCGGGCGGGCGTGCCCCTGGTCGAGATCGTCAGCGCGCCCGACATCCGTTCCGGCGAGCAAGCCAAGGCCTACGTGAACGAGCTGCGGGCGATCCTTGTCGCCATCGGCGCGTCGGACGCCCGCATGGAGGAGGGCTCGCTGCGGATCGACGCCAACGTGTCGGTGCGGCCCGCGCCGGCCGGGGCGCCCCTCGGCACGCGAGCCGAGATCAAGAACCTCAACTCGGTCCGCTCGCTCACCCGAGCGGTGGACTACGAGGCCCGCCGCCAGGCCGAGCTGTTGGAGGCAGGCGGGAGGGTGGTGCAGGAGACCCGGCACTGGGACGAGAACGCGGGGCGCACCTCGACGCTGCGGTCGAAGGAGGAGGCCGAGGACTACCGCTACTTCCCCGAGCCCGACCTGGCCCCCCTCGACGTGAAGGCCGCGGTCGTGCTGCCCAAGCTGCCGGCCGAACGGCGTGCCGACCTGGCCGCGCGGGCAGGCGTGGCGCCCGTGGACACCCAGCTCGTGGTGGAGGCCGGACTGGACGATCTGGTGGCGGCGGCGGTCCAGGCCGGGGTCGAGCCCCGGCTCGCCCTCACCCGGGCCGCCAACGAGGTCGCGGGCCGCACCGAGGCGCCCGACGCCGCCGCCTTCGTGGCGACGTTGCGGCTGGAGCAGGAAGGCACGCTCACGGCCACCCAGTCCAAGCAGGTCCTGGCCCGGGTCGTCGGCGGCGGGGATCCGGCGGCCGTCGCCCGGGAGCTCGGGTTCGAGGCGTTGGCGGCGGGCGCGTTGGCGTCTACGGTGGACGCAACGATCGCCGCCCACGTCGAGGAATGGAACCGGTACCAAATGGGGGAAGACAAGCTCACCGGTTTCTTCGTGGGGAAGGTGATGGCGGCGACGGGAGGCAAGGCGGATGGCAGGGCGGTGACGGCGCTCCTCCGGGAGCGCCGAGGGTCGTAGGATCACCACGGAGCGTGGTGGCAGCCGGGATGTGCTTGCCACCGAACGTAGCCGTGGGGCAGACTTCAGCAGCCACAACCAATAGGCCGGGGGCGAGGACAACTATGCGTGCTTGGGCGAGAAGGCGGGCGGCGCTGGCGATGCTGGTCAGCGGCGCGGTCGCCGGGTCGATGACGGTCGGCATGCCCGCCTACGGGCAGCAGTCCCAGACGGCGGGCGTGAGCAACTCCGGCACGGCGGCGGCCAGCACCGGGGGGAACTCGAGCGCGGGCAACTCGTCGAGCAACGTGGCCGCCAACACCCAGAACCAGGCGAGCCCGCCGACCACGTCGGTGCCGGTGCTGGGCAGCGTGCTGGGCCTGGTCCTCAACCTGAGCGCCGCCAGCGGCAACGCGTCTGACGGGTCGTCCACCATCAACACCGGGCCGGCCACCGCGGCGGGGAACACGTCCAGCTCCAGCGTCGACCAGACCCGGGCCAGCGCGCCGGGCGGCGGCAGCAGCGGCCCGATCGTGCTCGGCTCGATCTTCAACCCCTTCATCAACCCGTTCTTCGTCCCGCCCCCGGACCAGAGCGCCACGGTCACCAACTCCGGGGCGGGCACCGCCTCCACCGGCGGCAACAGCGGCGTCGGCAACAACTCGACGAACGTGGCGTCCAACACCAACAGCGTCAACGCCGGCCTCATCGCCATCGGCATCCAGCTGGGCAACACCGCGTCGAACACGTCCAACGGCACGTCGACGATCAACACCGGCCCGGCCACCGCCTCGGGCAACCAGTCGACCACCGCCGTCGGCCAGACCCGTGTGGGGGGCCCCGGCGGCCCCTTCGGCCCCTTCGGCCCCTTCGGCTCCTTCGGCGTCGGCGCCGGTGTGCAGTGCGACGGGTTCTTCCGCTTCGAGGGCCAGCGGGCGAGCGTGGGCAACACCGGCACGGCCCGGGCCGACACCGGCCAGAACGCCAGCGTCGGGAACCAGTCCCAGAACGTCGCCACCAATCAGAACACGGCGACCGGCGGCCTGATCAACCTCAGCGTTCCCGGCCTCCTCTCAAACACCGCTGCAAACGCATCCGACGGCACGTCGACGATCAACACCGGCGCGGCCACCGCCTCGGGCAACCAGTCGACGACCGCCATCGACCAGTCGTGCGTGGAGCTGGTGCGGGCGTTCTCGCCGCCTCCCGTACGGCCCGGCTTCGGCGCCCACCCTGGGTTCGGCGTCGGTCCCCCGGACATCCGCTTCGGCGTGGGCGGGGCCCAGCCCCGGCCCCAGCAGCTGGCCCGCACCGGCCGTGACCCGTTCGTCATGGGCCTGATCGCCTTCTCCCTGCTCTTCGGCGGCCTGATGTTCATGGTGTGGGAGAAGGTCGAGTCCTACCCCAAGCGCACGGCCTAGGCCGGGCCGCCGAGGCCCATGTCCGTCGTGAAGATCAACGCCATCGACGTGCCGTCCGAGCGCGCCGACGAGATGGCCCGCCGCTTCGCCGCCCGGGCGGGTGAGGTGGAGAAGGCGGACGGGTTCGAGGAGTTCCAGCTCCTGCGGCCGACCGACGATCGCACCACGTGGCTCGTGTACACCCGCTGGCGGGACGAGGACGCCTTCGAGGCGTGGAAGGCGTCGCGGGCGTTCGTCCACGGCCACACCCAGCACGGCCACGGCGACCCAGCCGGCGGCCAGCAGCCCAAGCCGGTGGCGACGGGCAGCGAGCTGTGGAACTACCGGGTGGAGCAGCAGGAGCGCGCCACGCCCTGACAGCCGCGATCAGGCCCGGGTCGACCCGCCCGCCGGCCTTCTGGCGCGGAAATTGTTCCGTGGAGGAAAGATTCTCGCGCCAGAAGAGCTGGTAGGCGGGCTGCGGGACGACTTGACCGAAACCTGTGGCTCCTGTGGACAGTGTTGTGTGCCTCTACTCGCGACAGATAGTGGCGTGAGGGTTACGGAATGAGTTAGCGTGCGGCGGTCCGCGGTCGGCGGGACCGGGCACTCGCGGGGGTGTTCAGGGAAAGGAAAACATCCGATGAGGACGACTCCGAGGCGGCAGCCGCGTGCAGTGGCGGTGGCCGTCGTGATGATCGTCAGTGGCGTGGGCGGTCTGTTCCTGACGTCGAGCCCAGCTCGGGCCGACGTCGACTCGGTGGCCGGCTCGGCCTACGCCGCGAGCGTCACCACGAGCGTCCTCGGCCCGGTCGTCCCGCCGATCCCGACCGGCGTCTCGGGGTCTGCCTCCGAGGCCGGTCCCACCAGCTACGACACCGGCCTCCAGACCGCGGTGCCGGTGAACGTGCCCGGCGTCATCTCCATCGGCCTCCTCGAAGCCCGCAGCCAGGGCGACGGCGTGGCGGGGGAGAACCATCTCGGGTTCGCCACCAGCTTCGCCCGGGTCGCCGACGTCGTCATCGGCGCCGGCTCGATCAACATCGGCGCCGTCACCGCCACGTGCGTGTCCGACGGGAACGGTTCCCGCAGCGACGTGCAGCTGATCGGGGCCACGGCCGGCGGCACCCCCCTGGTCACGTCGCCCCTCGCCAACCAGGCGCCCATCGTGATCCCCGGCGTCGCCCAGATCGCCCTGCACGAGCGCACCATCACCAACGTCCCCGGCAACTCGACCCGGGTGGTCGTGAACGCGGTGCGCATCACGCTCCTGCCCGGGCTGCCCGGCCTCCCGGCGCTGGCCGAGATCATCCTCGGCCACGTCGAGTGCCAGGCCGTCGGCCCGAACGTGCTGGTCACCTCCAGCACCAGCAGCAGCAGCACCTCGACCTCGTCCACCTCGACCTCGTCCACCTCGACGTCGAGCACCTCCTCCACCTCGACGTCGAGCACGTCGAGCACGTCGTCCACCACCAGCACGTCGACCACCAGCACCTCGACCACCAGCACGTCGACCACCAGCACGTCGACGACCACCACGACCAGGGTGGCCCCGACGACGACGACGACCACGTCGCCGCCCACGGGCACGATCGCCACCACCACGACCACCGCGCCTGCCGTCGCCACCACCACCACCACCACGAAGGCCCCGACGGTCCTGTCCCGCACCGGCGCCAACGTCCAGCCGCTGGTGATCCTCTCCACGCTCAGCATCGTGCTCGGCATCCTGCTGCTGATCGGCAGCGGCCGGCCACTGGCCGCCAATGTGGGCGGGGCCGCCGCCGTAGGCGGCTTCTACAGCGACGGCACGCCCGAGAAGTGGGGCCCGGTCGAGATCGGCAAGACCATCTGGGCCGGTTTCGCCGCCCTGCTGATCGTCGCCGCCCGCCCCTTCCGCCGCCGCCGGGAGTAGCCCGCGGCCCGGCAGAATGACAGGGTGGCACGCAGAGCAGCGGCACGCGGTTGACGCGTCCGTGGGGCGACTTGGAGGCGAGGCTCGCCGCCGTCAGCGGCGGTGACGCGGCGCTCGACGCGCGAGCCCACTACGACGGCTGGGCCGATTCCTACGATGGCGACCTCGACCGCTACGGGTACGTCGCCCATCAATTGGCGGTGGACGCCCTGGCGGCGACGGGGCTCCCGGCCGGAGCGGCGATCGTCGACGTCGGCTGTGGCACGGGGCTCGTCGGCGCCGCCCTCGCCGGGCGCGGCTACGCCGTCGTCCACGGGATCGACGTGTCCCTGCGCATGCTGGCCCGGGCCCGGGCCACAGGGGCCTACCGCCAACTGGTGTGCGCTGACGTCGGCGGCGGCTTCGGCGGCGGCTTCGGCGGCCGCCCTCCCGGCCGCCGGCCTCATGGTTACGACGGCCTCGTGTCGGTCGGGGCGGTGGGGCCAGGCCACCTCGGCCCCACTCATGTGCCCAGCCTCGTCCGGCTCGTCAAGCCGGGGGCGCCGCTGGTCGTCTACACGAACGCCGCCTGCATGCAGGACGCCCGTTACGGCCAGATGTTCGACGAGCTTCACCGGTCGGGCGCCTGGACCATCGTCCGGACCGAGACGTCCAACTACATGACGAACCTCGAGCGGCCCGGGATCCTGGTGGTGGCGCGCCGGGGTCTGGCCGGGCCCTGATGGCGTTCGCCGACCTGCTTCGGCTGGACTCCCTGAGCTACCGCGACGGGCAGGTCAGCATCCGCTGGTCGGTCGACGACCTCGAGTTCAGCACCGCCATCCACTATGACTCGTTGACCTTCGAGGACCTGGTGGAGCGCTACGGGCGCACCGCCGTCGATCGGGTCGTGTTCCACATCGCCCTGTTCGAGCTGGCCAAGGGCTCGAGCTTCGGGCCGGCCACATTCTCGATTCCCGAGCCGTGGCGGCCCTACCTCACGGCGGAGCTCCTCGCCCTCTGGCAGCAGGTCATCCATGGCGTCTGGGGGCAGTGGCGATACGAGCACAACCGCCCCGACTACTGCGGCCCCGATCCGGCGGTGGACCTCTCGGCGCCGCCGAGCGCGGGCGGCGCCGAGATCTTCGCCATCGTCCCGACCGGGGTCCCCAACCTGTGGTTCTGCGGCGGCGGCAAGGACAGCCTGCTCAGCGGCCACGTCCTCCGGACGCTCGGCCTGCCCTTCGACGGTCTGGCCTACTCCCACTCGGTGTACGGCCCCGCCCGCCCGCAACACGACCTCATCGACGCGCTCTTCGATGTCACCGGCGTCGGCGAGCGGCGCCGCCAGTTCGAGTACGACACCGCGCTCGACCTGCCCGTCGATCTCCTGAGCACGTTCGACGGCGTGCAGTACCTCCTCCACGCCGAGACACCGGCGTCGGTGTTCAACGCCCTGCCCCTGTGCATGGCCCACGGGTACCGGCGCCTGGTCCTCTCCCACGAGCGCTCCGCCAACGTCGGCAACCTGATCTGGGACGCAACCGGGGAGGACATCAACCACCAGTGGGGCAAGTCCGCGGCGGCTGAGTCGCTCATCGACCGGTACATCACCGAGCACCTCACGCCCGACGTGGCCTACGTGTCGGCCCTCCAGCCCGTGTTCGACGCGCTCATCTTCTTCTCGCTCCGTGACGTCGCCCGCATGCTCCCGGCCGCGCACTCCTGCAACGTCCAGAAACCCTGGTGCATGCGGTGCGCCAAGTGCGCCTACGTGTGGATCTCCTACATGGCCTGGTTGCCATGGAGCGTCGCCGAAGGCGCGTTCGGCGGCGTCAACCTGCTCGACATCCATGAGAACCGGCGCTGGTACCGGGAGATGCTGGGCTTGGCCGGTCACACCCCTTTCGACTGCATCGGCCAGGTCGACGAGGTCCGGCTGGCCTTCAAGCTCGCCCACGCCCGCGGCCTGCGCGGCGCGGCCATGGAATACTTCGTTCCCGATGACGGCACCGACTGGATCGCCGTGGCCGAGAGGTACCTACGCGTGGAGCAGGCGGGGCCTCGCCTGCTGGCGGCGTTCGGCGGGGGGATCGTCGACTACTTCGCGGCGAAGTCGGTGGCCGGCCTGGCCTACGTCCGCAAGGTGCTCGGTTAGCGCAGGCGCCGGGCGCTAGGGACGGCGGCCTGATCCGGTGTCGGCGGAAGTGAAGCCGCGGTGCGTGGTGTTCGACGGACCTTTCCGCACCGGCTTTCGCATCGACATGCAGGCGATCCTGGCTTCGCAGTTCCGGGCGTGGGCGAGCCTCTGGGCGCCGGGTTCGCGGGCCGAAGCCAGCGGGTGGGCCCCGACCCTTCCCGCCCGGCGGGGCAACGACCTCCTGTTCGACATCGACGACCGGCACGGCGCGGGGCGGGCGGCCTGGATCGCGGCGCGAAACGTGCCCGCGGGCCACCCCCTCCACGAAGTCGCGGCCCGCATCCTTGACCCGCTCGCGGTCGAGGCGGTGACCGTCCGGCTGTTCGATTTCGGGGTGGCGTCGCTCACGGTGCGCGCCGCGTTCCCCGACGACAGTCGTGACACCTACGACGAGCTCCTCGTTGGGGTGGAGGCGCGGTCCAGCGCATTGGGAGCGGGAGTGCGGCCCCTCCTCGAGGAGGAGGTGGCCAAGGTCGATGCGTTCATCCCCGATGCGGCCCAGGCCTCCGCCGGCCCGGCCGGCGAGGAGGCGCTCACCCCGCCCGGCGTGCCGCTCTGGATGCACCGTGTGCTGGTGGTGACGGCGGCGGACGGCTTCGGGCCACCGCCGGGCGGCGCCGCGACCGGGCGCCCGTTTCCCCGGCCCGGTCATGAGTGCTTCGTGGTCGGGGAGCGGGCCGACCTGTTCCTCGGGGGCGAGGTCCGGGTCTGGGTGGGGCACGGCACCTCCGTCGCCGAGTGCCAGGGTGATTCGTGGCGCCAGGCGGCCGGGTGCGTCGAGCGGGTCATCAACGCCAGCAACGCCTACTTCGCCGGGGCGCACGAGCTGGGCAACCTCATCCTCGAGCGCCAGCACGAGGTCGCCCACCTCCGCCGCTCGCGGAACGCCAAGGCGCTCCAGGTGCAGGCGTTCCGGATCATCGACGCGTACGACGAGCTGGCGCTGTTCCGCGCCCTGGCGCAGGACCACACCATGCGGCTGCCGCTCACCGATCGGTGCCTCACGGAGGCGGTCAACCGGAGCTGGCGGCTCGACGTTCTCCTGAAGGAGATCGACCGGCGCCGGGCCGATCTCTCCGAGGTGCATAGCCAGGCGCTGCGGCGCCTTCAGGCCGAAGAGACGAGCCGCCTCAACTTGGTCGTGTTCGGGCTGACCATGATCAGCGCCGTCCAGGTGACGACCGACCTGATCCAGTTCGTGCAGGACGACGGCCTGCGGTCGCCCGATGTCTTGCGTTTCGTGCTCCTCGTCCTCGTCGCCCTGGTGCTGGCGCTGGTGGCTTGGCGGGCGCTGGGCCGGGGCCGGCAAGCGTCCGCGCCCGAGCCCGATCAGGGTTGGCCGCGCCCGCCGCACGTTCCGCCGCCCTCGCCGTGACCGCGGTTTACGTCATGTCCTGAACGACAGGGACACGGCGTAGCTCCCGCCGGCGTCGGTCCACCAGCGGGCAAGCTCGAACTTGGCCGCCGCCAGGTCGGCTTCCATGATGTTGCGGTCGACTTTGGCGCTGATCTCGGTGTGGATCTCCTCGTGTTCCTCGAGCGTGATCTCCAGCCCGAGGTCGCGCACGCTCGCCTCTTGTGGTCGGCGGGAGCGCAGGAGCATCTCGATCCAGGAACGTTCCGGGTTCCAGCGCACGACGTGGTCGAACTCCGAGGGCACGAAGTCGGCGTGCAGCTCCCGGTTGACGACGCGCAGCACGTTGCGGTTGAAGTCGGCGGTGACCCCGCCGGGATCGTCGTACGCCGCCAGGATGACGGCCGGGTTCTTGGCCAGGTCCGTTCCGAGCAGGAGGGCGTCGTCGGTCTCCATGTGTTCGGACAGCCGGGCCAACAGGTCCCCGCGGGGCGCGGGTTCGAGGTTGCACAATGTGCTGCCGAGGAAGGCGACCAGCCGGCGTCCCCCACCGGGCAGGGCGTCGAGGTGATGGTCGAAGTCCCCGACGATCCCGTGGATCTCGGTCGTCGGGTACTCCCGCCCGAGCGAGGCGAGGGCGCCGCGCAGCGCCGCCTCGCTCGCGTCGAAGGGTACGAACCGCCGGAGCTGGCGGCGGTCCCGGAAGGCGTCGAGCAGCAGCCGGGTTCGGGCCGAGCTTCCCGATCCCAGCTCGATGACCGTGTCCGCCTCGCTGAACCCGGCGATGGACGGGGCGTGCTCGTCCAGGATGGTGTACTCGGTGCGGCTGAGGTAGTAGTCGGGGAGCTGGGTGATCGCCTCGAAGAGGTCGCTTCCCCGCTCGTCGTACAGCCACTTGAACGGCAGGCTCCTGGGCTTGCCGCTCAGGCCGGCGCGCACGTCGTCGGCCAACCGCCCCTTGACGACGTCGGGGGTGAGGAGGACTTCGAGTCTCGGCTTCACGATCGGGGGGATGCCCCGTCCGCTTCCTGCGCGTCCCGGACGGTGCGGAACCCGGCGAAGATCTGCCGCCGGATGGGAAAGTCCCAGTTGCGGAAGGTGGCTCGGGCGACCGACTTGTCCGTCGCCCACGCGCCGCCTCTCAGGACCTTGTAACCCGAGTCGTAGAAGACCTCCGAGTACTCCCGATAGGGGTAGGAGGCGAAGCCGGGGTAGGGCTGGAACTCGGTGGATGTCCACTCCCAAACGTCGCCCACCATCTGGTGGCAGCCGTACGGCGACGCGCCGCTCGGGTACGCGCCGACGGGCGCGGGCCGGAAGTAGGTCTGGCCGATGTTGCAGCGTTCAGCGGCCTCATCGGGACTGTCGCCCCACGGGTATCGGCGCTTCACGCCGGCGGCCTCGTCCCACGACGCCGCCTTCTCCCATTCCGGTTCGGTGGGCAGCCGCCGGCCCGCCCACCGGGCGAACGCGTCGGCCTCGTACCAGCAGACGTGCTGGACGGGTTCGTCCGCCGGGACCTCCTCCCGCCAACCGAAGCGGGCGCGGGCCCAGGTGTCGCCGTCGCGCCGCCAGTACTGCGGCGCCTCGGCCGGCTCCTCCATCCGCCACTGCCAGCCCTCGTCGCACCACAGCTCGGGGCGGCTGTAGCCCCCGTCGTCGATGAACCCGATGTAGGCCCCGTTCGTGACGGGCGTCGTGTCGATCCAGAAGGCGGGCAGGTCGATTTCGTGGGCGGGGCGCTCGTTGTCGTAGGCCCACGGGTCGTCGTCGGCGCCCATGACGAAGGTCCCGGCGGGCACGAGCACCTCCGCCGGCAGTCCCGGGCCGTGGGGCGGCTGGGGCGGGTGGGGCGGCGGCGCCGCGATCGGCCGGTAGCCGGCGCCGTCCAGGAGCTGGAGGGTGGCGAGCATGGTTTCGTCGTGCTGGTGCTCGTGCTGGATCACCATGCCGTACACGAAGCCGCCGGCGGTGAGGCGGTCGTCGAGGGACACCAGATCGAGGGAGTCGAGCACCCGGCCTCGCACGTCGCCGATGTAGCGGCGCGCGTCGGTCGGACCGAGCAGGGGAAGGGCGGGGCGGTCCTTGCGGGGGTGGCGGAAGGCGTCGTACATCGGGTCGAGCGATGCGTCGATGGGCGGCGTCCCGGTCACCGCCCGCAACAGCCACAGCTCCTCGTAGTTGCCGACGTGGGCCAGGTCCCACACCAGGGGGGACATGATGGGCGAGATCTGGCGGGTGAGGTCGCGATCGGGGAGCGGAGCGAGCAGGTCGAGGGAACGCCGGCGGGCGGCGTCGAGTTGGTCGGCGATGAGGCCCTGGAAATCCATAGGGCCTATTCGTGGTTCCGGAACGGGTCCGGTGGCGGTTGAAGGATGAACATGTTCGTTCCTTACCCGTGGGGGTGAAGTTGAGTCCAGGCTATGCCGGCGCGCGTTACGCCCGATCCGTGCCACCATCCTGGCCATGGAACGCCTCAGCCGGGAAGTGACGGAGGGCTTCGCCCGGGCGCCGGCCCGAGCCATGCTCCGAGCGATCGGGATGACCGACGACGACTGGTCGAAGCCGCAGGTGGGCGTGGCCAGCAGTTGGAACGAGGTCACCCCGTGCAACATGCCGCTGGACCGGCTGGCCAAGCGGTCCAAGGAGGGGGTGCGGGCGGCAGGAGGCTTTCCCATCGAGTTCGTCACCATCGCGGTGTCCGACGGGATCTCCATGGGCCACGAGGGCATGCGGGGCTCGCTGGTGAGCCGGGAGATCATCGCCGACTCCGTCGAGTGCATGATGCACGC
>Ga0187892_10010161_pt1 | contig 12048 bp, 10 predicted proteins | sample MA1701073metaG_FD_139345 | JGI IMG/M metagenome (GOLD analysis project Ga0187892, IMG submission 139345) | Bio-ooze microbial communities from a basaltic lava cave in the Kipuka Kanohina Cave System on the Island of Hawaii, USA - MA170107-3 metaG ...
GCCGACGTCGATCTCGATTTTCCGCAGGGCAAGTTCGTCTGCCTCCTCGGCCCGTCCGGCTGCGGCAAGACCACGCTGCTGCGGTTGATCGCCGGTCTCGAGCTGCCGACCACCGGCCGGATCATGCTCGACGGCGCCGATCTGACCCATACGCCGGCGCACAAGCGCGAGTTCGGCATGGTCTTCCAGTCCCTGGCGTTGTTCCCGCATCTGACCGTGGGCGAGAACATCGCCTACGGCCTCAGCATCCGCGGGGTCGACAAGGCCCAGCGCCGCAAGCGCGCGGAGGAGCTGCTCGAGCTGGTCCGCCTCCCCGGCGTCGCCGACCGCCACATCTCCCAGCTGTCCGGCGGTCAGCGCCAGCGCGTCGCCATTGCCCGCGCCCTCGCCCTCGATCCGAAGCTCTTCCTGCTCGACGAGCCGCTGTCGGCACTCGACGCCAAGCTGCGCGAGGCCATGCAGGTCGAGCTGCGCCAGCTCCAGCAGCGGCTCGGAATATCCACCATCGTCGTCACCCATGATCAGCGCGAGGCCATGACGATGGCCGACGTCGTGGTGATCATGGATCGCGGCCGGGTGCAGCAGATGGCGTCGCCCCTCGAGACCTATCGCAGCCCCGCCAACGCGTTCGTCGCCGATTTCATCGGCATCAGCAACCTGATCCCGGGCAAGCTCGCCGGCGCCGGTGTCGTCGAGGTCCGCGGCCGCACGGTGCGCGTCGACCGGGTTCCCGCGGCGATCGCCGCCGGCAGCAACGTGACCCTGTCGGTGCGGCCGGAGGAGGTCCATATCCGCCCGGCGGCGGAAGCCGGCGACAACCGGTTGCCGGGCACCGTTACCTTCATCCGCGATCTCGGTGCCAGCGTCGAGATCACCACGCGCTGCGACGACCGCGAGGTGCTCGCCGTGATGACGCCGCGCGAGCGGCCGCAGGCGAGCGTCGGCGATGCCGTCTCGGTCGAATTGCCGGCGCCGTCCTGCGTGGTGCTGCCGTCATGATCGGCGGTAAGCCCAAAGGGCTGGCGCAGAATGCGGTGCTGTTCTACCCCGCCCTGATGCTCGGCGTCTTCTTTGTGGTGCCGTTCGCCACCATGCTGGCGATGAGCTTTTTTCGCAAGAGCGACCAGCTCTACGAACGGGCCTTCGAGCTGACCAACTACGCGCAGTTCCTGACGGCCTTCTTCGGCAAGACGCTTGGTTTCTCGCTCCTCCTCGCCGGCGCCGCCGCCGTTGTCTCCGTCATCGTCGCCTTTCCTTTCACTTACCTGATGACGCGGCAGCCGCGCCGGGTGCAGGTCCGCTGGCTGGTGTTCATCCTGGCGGTGCTGTCCCTCTCCGAGGTCATCATCGGCTTTGCCTGGGCGACCCTGCTGTCGCGCACGGCCGGCCTGTCGAACGTGCTGGTCTGGCTGGGCCTGCTGGGGACGCCGCAGGCCTGGAGCCCCGGCTTTCCGGCGCTGTTGCTCGGCCTGTGCTATGTCGGCTTTCCCTACACCGTGCTGGTCCTCTATCCGGCCCTGTCGCGGCTCGATCCCGAGCTGCCGGAGGCCTCGCGGATGCTCGGGGCATCGCCGCTGCGCAGCTTCTTCGATGTCGTCGTGCCCGTCCTTCGCAACGCGATCATCAGCTCGCTGATCATGGTGTTCGTCTTCAACCTCGGCGCCTACGTGCTGCCGCAGGTCCTCGGACGGCCGCAGCATTGGACGCTCTCCGTGCATATCACCGACCAGGCGATCCAGAATTCGAACATGCCCTTCGCGGCGGCCATGGCGGTATTTCTGATGCTCGTCAGCGTGGCGCTCGTCGCCTTGACACTGCTGTTCGGGCAGGAGAAGAGGCTCGCGCGATGAACCGCATCTTCAAGAACCTCTTCATGGGCGCCGTCCTGGTCGTCTTGCTCGCCCCCCTGGTGGTGGTTGCCGGCGTATCCCTGAACGAGAAGAAGCAGCTGCTGTTCCCGCCGCGGGGCTTCTCCCTGGGCTGGTATCAGGAGCTGTTGACGCAGGCCGACTGGCTCCGGTCGATCGGCAACAGTCTGATCATCGCCGTGGCATCGGCGCTGCTCGCGGTCTCCATTGCCTTTCCGATCGCGTACTTTCTGTGGCGCTATCGGGTGCTCTACGCGCGAGTCCTGTTCGGGCTCGGCGTCGCGCCGTTCATGCTCCCGCCGGTCATCACTGCCTTGGGGTTCCTGCTCTTCTGGGTGAACGGGGAATTCTGGCTGTCCCAGATCGGCATCCAGATCAGGCTGTTCGGCCAGATCTACGCGACGATCATCTCGCACGCGATCTTCTTCGTTACGTTACCGCTGGTCACCATCTCGCTCGGTCTCGAATCGATCGACCGCCAGATCATCGAAGCCTCGACGACCATGGGTGCCGACGACGCCACGATCTTCCGCACGATCGTCGTGCCGATGGTGCGACCCTATTTGATCTCCGGTTACGCCTTTGCCTTCGTGCTGAGCCTCAACGAGTATATCGTCGCCTATATGGTGGCGGGCTTCACTGTCGAAACCCTGCCGATCAAGATCTTCAACAGCCTGCGCTACGGCTACACGCCGGTGATGGCGTCGGTCGCCGTGGTGTTCGTGCTCGTGGCGATGATCGTCTTCGGCCTCATCGCCCGCTTCGGCGACCTGCCGAAACTTCTCGGCGCCTGGTCGCAGAAGGAAACGTGAGCCGTGTCCAGAATCGGAGGTACCCCATGACCAAGGTGCTGCACCAACCCCTCGGCGGCAACAAGATGCCGCGCTTCGGCGGCCCGGCGACCATGATGCGGTTGCCGATGCTGTCCTCCGCCCAAGGCCTCGACGTCTGCTTCGTCGGCGTGCCGCTCGATACCGGCACTTCGAATCGCGCCGGCGCCCGCTTCGGTCCGCGCCAGATCCGCGCCGAGAGCTGCCTTGTCCGCCCCTACAACATGGCGACCCGCGCCGCACCGTTCGACAGCCTGTCGATCGCCGATATCGGCGACGTCGCCATCAATACCTTCGACCTCAAGAAGAGCATCGGGATCATCGAGTCGGCCTTCGACGAGATCCTGTCCCACAACGTGAAACCGCTGACCATGGGCGGCGACCACACGATCGACATACCCATCCTGCGCGCGCTCAAGAAGAAGTACGGGCCGGTCGGGCTGGTGCATGTCGACGCCCATGCCGACGTCAACGAGACGATGTTCGGCGAGAAGTTCGCCCATGGCACGCCGTTCCGCGTCGCCGTTGAGGAGGGCCTGCTCGACGGCAAGCGCTGCGTGCAGATCGGGCTGCGCGCCACCGGCTATGCGGCCGACGATTTCGACTGGCCGCGGCGGCAGGGTTTCCGGGTCGTGCAGGCCGAGGAGTGCTGGCACAAGTCGTTGACCCCGCTGATGGCCGAGGTGCGCGAGCAGGTGAAGGGCGGCCCCGTCTATCTGAGCTTCGACATCGACGGCCTCGATCCCTCCTATGCCCCGGGCACGGGCACGCCGGAGATCGGCGGGCTGACCACGCCGCAGGCCCTGGAGATCATCCGCGGCTGCCGTGGGCTCGACCTCGTCGGCGGCGATCTCGTCGAGGTCGCGCCGCCCTACGACACCACGGGCAACACTTCACTCACCGCGGCCAACCTCCTGTTCGAAATGCTCTGCGTGATGCCGGGCGTCGTCTACCGCAACTGACGGCATCATCCCGGAGGGAGGCAATCATGGCGACATGCGGCGAGGTGCTGGTCGAGCTGCTCGGCTCGTACGGGATCGACACGGTCTTCGGCATTCCCGGCGTCCACACGGTCGAGCTGTACCGGGGCCTGCCGAACTCGAAGCTCCGCCACATCACGCCGCGGCACGAGCAGGGCGCCGGCTTCATGGCCGATGGCTATGCGCGGGCGAGCGGCCGTCCGGCGGCCTGTTTCATCATCACCGGGCCGGGGCTGACGAACATCGCGACCGCACTCGGCCAGGCCTATGCCGACTCCGTCCCCATTCTCGTGATATCCAGCGTGAACAACACGCGGGACCTGGCCTTGGGGGAGGGACGGCTGCATGAGCTGCCGTCGCAACGGGCGCTGACGGAAGGCTTGACCGCCTTCAGCCACACGCTGCTGTGGCCCGACGAGCTGCCGCACGTGCTGGCGCGCGCCTTCGCCGTGTTCAACAGCGGCCGGCCGCGGCCGGTGCATATCGAGCTACCCCTGGATGTGATCACGGCGAACGCGGACCATGTCCGGCGCACGGCCGTCCCCATCAGCGGGCGGGCCGGGCCTGATCCGGCGAAGATCGCGGAAGCCGCGGCGCTGCTGCGCCAGGCCCGGCGGCCGCTCGTCGTGCTGGGCGGCGGTGCCCAGCACGCGTCGGCATCGGCGCGCGCGGTCGTCGAGACGCTCGGCGCCCTGGCCGTCACCACCATCAACGGCAAGGGGATTCTGCCGCCGGACCACCCGTTGTCGCTGGGCAGCACGCTGCCGCAGCCGCCGGTCCTGGGCGAGCTGACCCACGCCGACGTGGTGCTGGCCGTCGGCACCGAGCTGGGCGAGACCGATACGCTCCTGTTCGACAGCCGGCTCCGCCTCGGCGGCAAGGTCATCCGCGTCGACATCGATCCGGAGCAGCTCACGCGCAACGTGCTGGCCGAGGTCGCGATCCTCAGCGATTCCGATCTGGCCCTGCGCGCGCTCGCCGGCCAGTTGCAGCAGCACAAGGCCGACGTGGCGGCGGCGCACGCACGCGCGCAAGCCCTGCGCGTGAAGCTGCAGGATCTGCTGACCGAGCCGCAGCGGGCACACCAGCGCTTCATGTCGGCAGTGCAGGAAGCGTTGCCGGGCGTCGTCGTCGCCGGCGATTCGACGCAGCCGGTCTACAGCGCCAATCTGTTCTACCAGGCGGAGCGATCCCGCTCCTACTTCAACTCCAGCACCGGATACGGCACGCTGGGTTACGCTTTGCCGGCGGCGCTGGGCGCCAAGCTGGCGGAGCGCGACCGGCCGGTCGTTGCCCTCATCGGCGACGGCGGCCTGCAGTTCACGATCGGCGAGCTTGCCACTGCCGTCGAATTGTCGCTGCCGCTGGCGATCCTCGTCTGGAACAATCGCGGCTATGGCGAGATCAAGCGGTACATGGCCGAGCGCGGCATCCCGCAGATCGGCGTCGATATCTACACACCCGATTTCCTGGCCATCGCCCGCGGCTTCGGCTGCCAGGCCATCCGCGCCGAGAGCCTCGCCCACCTGCAGGACCAGTTGCGCCAGGCGCAGCGCGCGCCGGGGCCGACCCTCATCGAGATCGACGAGGCGTCGGCCCTGCGCTGGTGACGTGTCTGATCGACAGGAGACGCGTCGGCATCATCGGGACTCCGTCAGCGGAGCTGCTTGCTCTTGTTCTTGCTGATCGGCGTGGGCCGGCCTGACCTGGCCGTTGAACCGAGAAAGTCGTTGATTTGGTCGCCAAGCGCTTCGAGGAAGCTCTGCCCTTGCCGCCTGCGCGAGCGCTTTTCGACGACCTGCGGCGCGGCCGCGCTCGGCACCTCCTGGTCGACGTCGGTGCTGGTCGGCACGGCTATGCCTTCGGCGCCGTTGCTCCCGGTCGCAAGGTCCAGGTGAGGCATGCAGGCATTGCCGCCGACGGCATCGGCGACCTGCGGCGCAACAGCGGGCTCGGAGGCGAGGCCGGCGACTTGGTCCCCGGGACCCGCGGGTAGGGGCTCAATGATAACCTCTGGCTCGGTGAGGGGCCCGCGTGCAATCACCGGAACCAAGCGTCCCGCCAGGTCCGCACGCTTTGTCGACGGCGTCAGGCGCATTTCGATGGTTTGTGCCCGCAGATCGACCTGACCAACACCAGCAATGCTCGCGGCGGGTGTATCGATCACGGTCGCTGCCGTCATCGGCACGCTTCCGCCCAGGACGAATCGTCCGGCCAGGCAATTGAAGCCGATGTCGACGCCGCCTTCGGGAACGAGGAGCGCCGCCTGTTCCGCAAGGAATGCCCGCGCGAGATCCAGATGTATCGATCCGGCACCGCTCGTCAGGTGAATGTCGCCGCCTACGCCTTCGGTGTCGGCTAACGCATCCGCACCGCCGCGACGATCGAACGAACCAACGGTCGACCGGTCGTCCCTCAGAAGCACTTCGGCGGCCACCCGATCGAGCTCGAAGGCGTCGCCGACGACCTTCGCGCCGGTGAAGTCGATCCGCGCTTCGCTGATTGCCAGCATGCCAAACCCCGGCGAGAGGTCCATCGACCGACCGTCGGTATCGAAGGTCGGCGTCGCCACGTCGCCTGCCGGGTGTGGATCTAGTTCCACGAGATCGACCAGAGTCGATGTAAGCGTGGCAGCCAGGCGGCTCTTCCCCTCTTCCCGTTCGACGATGATCTCGCCGGCGAAGTCGCTGCGCCCCAGGCTCAGCTTGAGCGGGCTGAGGCGATATCCCGTCGCGTCCGTACCGAGGATGGTCGACAAGCTGTAGGGACCCGCCGGCGGCAAGGGGATGTCGAGCATGGGTCCGAGAGCGCTCAAGTCGGCGCCTTCGACCGTCGTCACCAGCGCCGCCGTGGGCATGCTGCTTTCGGCCGACCACGTTACCTGGCCGTTGACGGCGATGGCGGCCCCCGCGCCACCCGCCCGGAGGTCGATCGCGAAGGGCAGGCTATCTTTGATCTGCCGGACCGATCCCAACGTACCGGCCAGCACGACGGACGCCGCGTTGATCCGGGCCTCGGCTTCGATCTCGATCGGCCACTCGTCGTCCGCAGCGTGAGCGATCAGCAGATCGACGCTGATCGCCCGCTCCTCCTTCGTGGCGTGATCGATGAATGCCAGGCGGCCCTTGTCGATGGTCACCTCCGTGAGGGAAGAGGTGATATTCGTCCACTCGGCGGGCAGCGGCCGTCCCTCGACAGGCGCAAAGGTCCAGTTCCGCCGGCCGTCCTGATCCTGCTCCAGCAGCAGGTCGACGCCCTTGAAACGGACGCGCCTGACCTGGACCTTGCCGGCAAGGAGCGACAGTGGGTCCAGTTCGGCCTCGACGCGCTGCACGATGGCCATGGATGGTCGCGTCGTCCAGGGTGGATTTGCGATCGTGAGGTTGTGGCCGACGGCGCGCGGCGGCCACGAGAGGTCGAGCGCGAAGTCGCCGGTCACGGCGGCCTCGAGCCCGGTCGCTTGCCGGATCTCCAGGGCGGCCCCGGCGAAGGCCCGCTGCAAGTCCACCGACCACAACTGCATTCCGATGGCGATGGCAGCGCTCGCAAGCACCGCGCTGCCGATGCCTGCGACCCGCGCCCACGACATGGAACCGAACCTCCCATCCCGCTTGCCGATCGCCCACCCGGACCGGGTCGGACGATTCGGCGTTGTTGTGCTCACGAGACACCAACCCTGGAATGACAAACACATATGAGCGCCGACTTGTTCCCACAAGCCGCGACAATTGCGGTGGGTCGCGGGTCGCGCATCGGCTCCACGGCCGCGCCTGCTCATCGGTTGCCGCCCCTTGCCGCGATTGCGCCCTTTGCCGCGGTGGATAAGACTATCGTGCGAGGAGATAGCGGGGTCGCACTCGTGGATCGTTCGGAACAGCGGCCGCGAACCGGTTGACCACATGAACCTGGCGGCATGGATGGCGCGGGCAGGGCGCGCCTACGGAAACCTGCCTGCCCTCGCAGTCGGCGCCCATACGGTGCGGACCTATGCGGCCGCGGCGCAGCGCACGGCTGCGCTGGCGGCAGGGCTGCGCGGGCGCATGGGACTCGCGGCCGGCGATCGGGTCGCGATCTTCGCGAAGAATTCGCCGGAGTATGTCGAAGCGCTGTTTGCCATATGGCACGCCGGTCTGGTCGCGGTTCCGGTCAACAGCAAGCTGCACGCCAGCGAGGTCGCCTACATCCTGGAGAATTCGGAGAGCCGTCTGGTTTTCGGCAGTGCCGACCTCGCGGCAACGATCGCCGAGGCCAACAAGGCCGGCGTGCCGGCAATCGAATTCGGTTCCCGTGCGATCGAGGCGCTGATCGGGGAGGCGACGGCGCCGATGCACCCCGCCGCGCCGGACGATCTCGCCTGGCTGTTCTATACCTCCGGCACCACCGGGCAGCCGAAGGGCGCGATGCTGAGCCACCGCAACCTTCAGGCCATGACCCTCGGCTATTTCGGCAGCGTCGATCGGGTCGGGCCGGGTGACGCCATTCTTCACGCCGCGCCGATGAGCCACGGCTCGGGCCTGTACATCCTGCCCCATGTGGCGACGGCGGCGGCGCATGTCGTGCCGGAGTCCGGCGGCTTCGACCCGGCGGAGCTGTTCGAGACGATCGCGCAATGGCCCGGCACCTCCATGTTCGCCGCGCCGACCATGGTCAAGCGCATGGTGCGCCACAGCGGAAGGATCGACCCGACCAACCTGAAGACCCTGATCTACGGCGGCGGACCGATGTATGTCGAGGACGCGCAGGCGGCGCTGGCGCGGCTCGGCCCGCGGCTGGTGCAGGCCAGGGCGAAAGCCCGATGACCATCACCTGCCTGGACCGGGAGACCATCGGCGACGAAGCCCATCCGCGGCGGCTCGAGCGGCTCGGCTCCGTCGGCCTGCCCTTCCCGAACGTCGAGGTCCGGATCGGTGACGCCGACGATCCCTGCCCGGTCGGCGACTCGGGCGAGGTGCTGGTGCGCGGCCACCCGGTGATGCTGGGCTACTGGCGCAATCCGCAGGCGACGGCGGAGACCCTGCGCAACGGCTGGCTGCACACCGGCGACGTGGGCGCCCTGGACGAGGACGGATATCTGACGCTGAAGGACCGCTCGAAGGATCTGATCATCTCCGGCGGCAGCAACATCTATCCGCGCGAAGTCGAAGAGGTGCTGCTGCGGCATCCGAAGGTCGAGGAGGTGTCGGTCATCGGCCGCCGTGACGAAGAGTGGGGCGAAGTCGTCGTCGCCTACGTCGTCGGCGAAGCGGCGCCGGCGGAGTTGGACGCCCTGTGCCTGGAGAAGATGGCGCGCTTCAAGCGGCCGAAGGACTATGTCCGCGTGGAGGCTCTGCCGAAGAACAACTACGGCAAGATCCTGAAGACCGAGCTGCGGGCATGGGAAGCGAAGCGGCAGGATGCGTCTTCGTGAGAAGGCAGGCGCTCTGCAAACATATCCCGTTTCGACAACTCATGGGCAACGTGCGATGCTCGTCGATCAACGCGTTGTGAAGCCTCCAATGCCGGGAATAGAGTAGTCCATTCTCCAACGCACCCTCCTACGGCGCGTCCGATATGCCAACACAGCCCAAGAGTTTTGGCGCGCGTTTGCGCTGGTGGCGAGAGCGCCGCGGCCTGTCACAGCTCGACTTCGCCGGCGCTGCCGGCACATCGCAGCGCCATTTGAGCTTTCTTGAGTCCGGCCGCACGGCACCCAGCCAGGAAATGGTGTTGCGTCTCGCAACCGCCCTCGACCTGCCGCTTCGCCAGCAAAATGCCCTGCTCCTGGCGGCCGGTTATGCGCCGATCTGGCGGGAGAGCGATCTGACCGCGCCGGAGCTTGCCCGGGTGAACAGCGCGCTGGATCACATGCTGGCCCAGCAGGAGCCGTTTCCGGGCTTCGTGATCGACCGGCGGTGGAACCTCCTGCGCGCCAATGCCGGCGCAGTCCGGCTGACGGAATTTCTGGCTGGCTCGGCTCCGGCGAATCCCGCGCCCGAAAGCGCGCCCAATCTGGCGGATGCGTTGGTGTCGCCAGAGGGGCTGCGCCCGTTCATCGTCAACTGGGAGGAGGTGGCGATCTATTTCCTGCGCGGCGTGCAGGCCGACGCGTCCGCAGATGGGACGCCGGAAACGGCCTCGCTGCTCAAGCGCTTGCTTGGCTATCCAGGCATTCCGGCTTTATGGCAAGTTCCTCTACTGGAGGCGCCGCCTGGGCCGGTCCTGGCCATCCATTTTCGCAAGGGCGGAACTTCGCTTCATTTGTTCACGACCATCGCCACGCTTGGCACGCCGCAGGATGTTACGCTGCAGGAGATCCGCATCGAATGCTTCTTCCCGGCGGACGAACAAACTGCCCAGACGTTTCGTACTTGGGCCGCCGCCAGCGACGAAAAGGCATTTACCACTTAGTATCGATGCAGTCGCCGAGGACGTGCGGACAACGGCACTGTGGTGCCACTTCCTATGTCATCCCCGCGAAAGCGGGGTCCAGCGCAAGCGACGGGACTGCGGCCCTGGATTCCCGCTTTCGCGGGAATGACAGGGGCAGGTGGCTTTGACCTCTTGCGGCAAAGACGTCTTCGGGCCGGGCATTTTATTACCTGCGATGTAATTGATCGCCTCATGGCGAGACACGAGAGTGCGCCCTGACAGTCGGTGAGATTCGGGACGCACTGCGATGCGCCAAGTGGAAGGCGGACTCGGTAACAGGCTTCAAGCGAAGAGCGGCCAGGGCAGGCGTCCTGGCGCCATCGGAGCCCTGGTTGCGGGGCTCGCGACGTGGGTCAGGTTCTGGTCAGAGCGGGCGCGGCAGCGCCGGCAGTTGGCCGCTCTCGACGATCGGATGCTGAAGGACATCGGCCTCACCCGCGCCGATGTGATGTCGGAGACCGACAAGCCGTTCTGGGGGGCGTGAGTGGGCTCAACGCATGAGCGCCTCGGAGTCCTTGCTGCGGTCCTGTCGAGCTCCGTTGGCGGAATGAACACCGCGGTCACCCGCTTCGCGATCGGTGCCACGGACCCGATCACACTTGCGGCTTTCCGGTTCGGCTTGGGCTTCGTGCTCCTGCTGCCGCTCGCCCTGGCTCTCCGCAGCCGATGGCCCGGGCGCAGGGATTGGATCGGCGTTGCGTTCCTGGGAATCCTGTTCTTCGCCGTCTTCCAGGGATTGTTCAATTTGTCGCTGGAATACACGACCGCGGCGCGCGGGGCACTGGCCTTGTCGATCCTGCCATTGATGACGATGGTCGTCGGCGCCGCGCTGCGAGTCGAACCCCTCGGCGCGCGCAAGGCCGTCGGCGTTCTCGTGGCAATGGCCGGAGTCGCCGCCGCCCTCCTCACCGGGCTTGGCGACGCGCCCGCAGGAGCGTGGCGCGGCGATATCATCATGATCGCCGGCACCCTCTGTTTTGCGTTCTACAATGTGTGGTCGCGTCCGTTCATCGTCCGATCGGGTTCCCTCCCGTTCGTGACCGCCGGGATGGGCGCGGGCGGCGCCTGCCTGGCCATTCTTGCCTGGTCGGGCGGCGGTCTCGCGGCCGCCGGCGAGTTCGGCTGGTCGCAATGGGTCGCGGTCACTTATCTCGTCGTCATCGGCGCCGCCCTGACATTTTTCCTCTGGGTCTTCGCCCTGGCACGGACGACGCCGACGCGAGTCGCCAATACGATCACGCTCAACCCGGTGATGGCCGCGATCGTCGCCGCGATCCTCCTCGGCGAACCGATCGGCTTTAACCTGGTCGTCGGCGTCGCCGCCGTCTTCACCGGCATCTGGCTCGCCTCGACGGAACGGCGCAGGCGTCCGGAACCGGTCTCCTCGCAGCATCGATAGGCCGCTCGTAGGGCTCGCAGCATCTGGCCGACAAGCGCTTCAACACTGGACGCCGAGCGCCGGCATGCGGCCTAATAAAAACGAGGACCGAAAACGGATTGCAAACCTGGAGGAAGGCATGGCCGGGCGCTTGCAGGACAAGATCGCGCTGGTGGTCGGGGCCGGGTCGATCGGGCCGGGCTGGGGGAACGGCAAGGCGGCGGCAGTGCTGTTCGCGCGTGAAGGAGCCAAGGTGCTGTGCGCCGACGCGAACGAGATCGCCGCGACGGAGACGGCGGCGATCATCACCGGGGAAGGCGGCGAGGCGAAGGCGATCCGCGCCGACGTCACCAGCCATGACGACATCCGCCGCATGGTCGCGGCCTGCACGGACGCCTACGCCCGGATCGACGTGCTGGACTATAATGTCGGCCTCGTCCATGTCGGCGGCGTCGTGGAGGTGCAGGAGGAGGATTGGGACCGCCTGTTCGCCGTGAATCTCAGGGGCTGCTACCTCGCGATGAAGCACGTGATTCCGATCATGGAGGAGCAGGGCGGCGGCTCGATCATCAACATCTCCTCCA
>Ga0187892_10010162_pt1 | contig 12047 bp, 9 predicted proteins | sample MA1701073metaG_FD_139345 | JGI IMG/M metagenome (GOLD analysis project Ga0187892, IMG submission 139345) | Bio-ooze microbial communities from a basaltic lava cave in the Kipuka Kanohina Cave System on the Island of Hawaii, USA - MA170107-3 metaG ...
GGCTTCGGTGCTGAGGGCTTCGGTGCGGGCTTGCCCAGCGGGGCCACCTCGTCGCGTCCTGAGGCGGCAGCTGCGACATCAGCCCGGTGCGACTGCACGTGCGCCTTCAGTTTCGGGTCAAAGCGGTACATGGCGGCGGTCTGCCCGATGCGGAACAGCGCCGACACCAGGAAGTAGATGTTCAACGCCGCCTGAATCGACAGGGAAATGATCCCAAAGACCGCGGGCAGCACCTTCATCAGGATCTGCTGCTGCGGATTCGCCTGACCGTTCTTGTTCCGAGCCATCGTCTGACGGGTTTGGTAGTACTGCAAGAAGATGACGAGCGCAACGATGATGAAGAAGGGGAGTGCAGCACCGAAGGAACTGTGACCCTCGGTCGCGCTCCGGGCCAGATCGATGCCGAACGCCTTCATCTGGCCGCCTGCGCTGACCAAGTCTCGGTAGAGTTCGGTGTCGGTGTTCAGGTACTTCGGCATGAAGTTGCCTTCTGCCCCTCGGCTGGTCAGCCCCCGGACCACCTGATAGATGATGATGAACACGGGCGCCTGGAGGATCATGGGTAGGCACCCGGCGACCGGGTTGACGCTGTGCTCCTTGTACAGCGCCATCATCGCCTCGTTGAGCTTCTGGCGATCACCCTTGTGCTCGGCCTGCAAACGCTTGAGCTCGGGCTGCAGCTTCTGCATGGCGAGCATCGAGCGCGTGCTCTTGAGCGTCAAGGGTGAGACGAGCAGCATCACGGTGAGCGTGAGCAGCGCGATGGCGACGGCGTAGTTCGGGATGATCCCGTAGTAGAAGGCCAGCAGTCCTGCCAATATCTGGAACATCGAAACCTCAGTCGGGAACGGGGTCGGCACCGAGGCCGCCCCAGGGATGACATCGGGCCAGGCGGCGCACGATGAGGGAAAGCGCCCGGGCCGCGCGGTGGCGCTCGAGCGCCTCCAGTGCGTAGGTGGAGCAGCTCGGCGTGTACCGGCATGGCGAGAGCCGCCCGGCCCGAAGCACCCGATACCCGCGTATCGGCAGCGCGAGCACGCGCGCTGGCGCCGTCACCGGGGGAACTCCACCGCCGAAGGGTCGGTTCGGCCTGCGGTCGAGCCAACTGCAGTCGAACTGATGCTGCCCAGGTCGTGCAAAGCGTTCGACGCCATGGCTTTCAACTCCCTGTAACCGCTCTGGCGGGCGCCGGTTCCGGCACTGACGAGGTAGTCACCCGCCCCGATCTCGGACGCCAGCTCGTCCAGGATCGCTCGCAGGCGGCGACGCAACCGGTTGCGGTCCACCGATCCGCCCACCCGGCGGCCGATGGAGTAGGCCACCCGGCGCCGCTGCGGTACCGAGCTGGCGACGAAGGTAATCGTGACCGAGCCGGATCGGGCGCGCCGACCGCGGGTGGTGAACGCCTCGAACGTCTTCCGATCACCAATCCGGCCGATCAGGCGGACAGGCGGTGACGCCCCTTGCGCCGGCGGGCCTGGAGGATCGCCCTGCCGGCCCGGGTCGACATGCGATGGCGGAACCCGTGCTTCTTTGAACGTTTGCGCTGATTCGGCTGGAATGTTCGCTTCACCTATCAACTCCTGCGTCGCCGGAACAGCCCGGCCCGCCTACCGAGGCTAGAGGCATCCGGGCTGCTCGACAAACCCGCGGCCTCTCGCCCGGGCGCAGTCGCAGGGACAGCAGCGCGGTGCTACCGTCCGAAGCCCGCCGACGAACTTCGGCGGGGGACGGCCTTTCACTTCCCCAGGCCCTGGACGACCGGAGGTCGGCGCCTCGCAAGGGGATTCGCTTCGATTGTCCACAGCTGTGGATCATGGTGTGGACACCGAGCGGGATCGGAGAGGCGAGGCGGTGACGGATCCGGGTCGGTTGTGGGACGATTGTACGGGTTCACTCCGCCAGCGCATGGGCGAAGCCGCCTGGAAGGCCTGGTTCTACGGCGTGCGGCCCGCGGCCGGCGATGCCGATTCCATCACCTTGGCCGTACCGGCCGCTCTCATCCAGGAGCGGATCGAGACCAGTTTCCTTCCCTTGATCACCGAGGAACTGTCCAGCGCCAGAGGCTCGCCCATGGTCGTCCGGCTCGTTGTGGACACCGACGCCTCGTTCGGCGAGCAAGACGAGGAAGACGTTGCACCGCGGCCAGAGGCACGTGCCCCGGGGCGGCCCAGCAGCATCGCCGGGCCCGACCGCCCCATGGCCGAGGGGCTGAACCCGGCCTATACGTTCAGTGGGTTCGTCACGGGCTCGTCGAACCGCTTCGCCGAGGCGGCCGCTCGCGCCGTCGCCGACACACCCGGGAGCGCCTACAACCCGCTGTTCATCTATGGCGGCTCGGGGCTCGGTAAGACCCATCTGCTGCATGCCATCGGCAACTACGTCCACGCCCACTTCCCACAACGGCGGGTTCTCTACGTCCCTACGGAAACCTTCCTCAACCAGTTCATCCACTCCATTCAGACCAAAGCGCAGCCCGACCTGAAGCGGCGCTACCGCGACTGCGACGTCCTCCTGGTCGACGATGTCGACCTGCTCGAAGGCAAAGAGGCGTTCCAGGAGGAGTTCCTCTACACCCTCAACGACCACTTCCAGAACTCCACCCAGATCGTGCTCAGTGCCGACCGGGCGCCCAAGAAGTTCCTGACCACCGACGATCGGCTCCGTAGCCGGCTCCTCGCCGGCATCACCACTGCGATCGAGCCACCCGAGCTGGAGACCCGCCTGGCCATCCTCGGCAAGAAGGCCGAGAGCAGCGCCATCAGCATCCCGCCCGAGGTCCTGGAGTTCATCGCGGTCAACGTGCGCGACAACATCCGAGAGCTCGAAGGCGCGCTCACCCGCGTCACGGCGTTCGCCACGCTGAACCAGGAGCCGCTGACCCTCTTTCTCGCCGAGAAGCTCCTTGCCGACGTCGTGGCCAGCAACCTCCCCCGCCAGGTCACCCTGGAGATGATCCTCACCGCCACCGGTGAGCTCTTCGGGTTCACGGTGGACGAACTGCGCAGCCCCAGTCGCCGCCGCCCGCTGGTGACGGCCCGCCAGGTCGGCATGTACGTCTGCCGCCAACTGACCGATCACAGCTACCCGACCATCGCCCGCGAGTTCGGCGGTCGCGACCACACCACTGTCATCCACGCGGTCAGCAAGATCACCGGCCTGATGGCCGAGCGCCGACAGATCTACGACCAGGTCGTCGAGCTGATGCGCCGGCTCCAGAGCGGTGAGTGACCGGGCGATGCCCGACCGGGTGGTGCGATGGCTGTGTCGGCGTCGTGTAGTTCGGGGGATAGCCTCCGCCGTTCCTGCGACCGTGGTCGCGGGGCGGTCACACCCCTGTGCAATCCTGGACGGGACCTGGGGATCTCCGAACCGCCCGTGACCTGCACGAATCCTCTCTTGTGCACGATCCACATGCCCTACTACGACTTCCAGGCTCTTCTATGACCAGAACAGCACCAGTATCCCGAGGAACCCATCGTGCGATTTCGTAGCGAACGTGATGCGCTGCTCGACGCCCTGGCCACCGCCGGGCGGGCGGTCAGCATCCGCAGCGGCGCGCAGTCCGTCCTTACCGGCGTGCGGGTCGAAGTCACCGGGGACCGGCTGCAAGCCGTCGGTACGGATCTCGATCTGACCATCTCCACCGAGGTGGCCGTCGGTGGAGATGGCGACGGTGACTGTGTGATCCCCGCTCGACTGGCCGTCGAGATCGTCAGGGCGCTCGAGCCGGGCACCGTGGTCGTCGAGACCGGGGACGACGACGTCCGGATCAGCTCCGGGCGCTCCCAGTTCGCGGTACGAGCCTTTCCCGCCGCCGATTTCCCGCGGGTGCCCGCCGCCGCGGTGACCCCGGGCGATGCCGTCACCCTCGATGCTGCCGACTTCACCGACGCGCTCCGCCAAGTCGTCCGGGCCGCCTCGTCCGACGACGCACGGCCGATCCTCACCGGCGTGCTGATGTCCGCCGAGAAGGACGGTCTCCGGCTGGTCGCCACCGACTCCTACCGGTTGGCTGTGCGCGATCTGCCCGGTGCCAGTGTGCTGCGAGAAGGCCAGCACGTCCTGGTGCCGTCCCGGGCGCTGTCGGAGTTGCAGCGACTGCTGACATCGGGAGCGGAGGTCACGCTGCAACTGGGTGAGCACGACGCCACGTTCCACGTCGGTGGCACCCGACTGACGACCCGCCTGATCGAGGGGGAGTTCCCCAACTACCGCCAACTCATCCCCGACTCGTACCCGAACCGTGTGGTGGTGGCCAAGGAGCCGCTCTTGGACGCGGTGCGCCGCGTAAAGCTGCTGGTACGAGATGCCACGACGCCGGCGCGCCTCACGCTCGGACCCGAGGTACTGAACCTCAGCGTGGTCAGTTCCGAGGTGGGGCAGGCGACCGAGGACGTGGACGCCAAATTCGAGGGCACCGACATGACCGTGGCCTTCAATCCGGCGTACCTGATCGAGGGCGTCGAGGCTGTAGCCGGCGACGAGGTCGTCATCGAGATCGCCGGGGCGCTGCGCCCAGCGGTGGTTCGTGGGGCCGGTGCCGGCGAGTTCCTCTACCTGCTGATGCCCGTCCGGGTCTCCTGACCGCCCCACCGGTTGCGCCATGACACTGCGGCGTCTGTGGCTCGAGGACTTCCGCAACTACGCCGCCGCCGAGTTCGTGCCGGCGCCCGACGGGCTCTCGGTCATCGCCGGGGGCAATGGCGACGGCAAGACGAACCTGCTCGAGGCGATCGGCTACCTCGCCACGCTCACCTCGTTCCGATCGGCTCCCAACGAGGCACTGGTGCGTCGGGGGGCGACGACTGCGGTGGTGCGAGCCGACACCGACCATTCCGGCCGCACCGTCCTGATCGAGGCCGAGCTCCGGCCCGGGCGGCGGGACCGGGTCCTGGTCAACCGCCAGGTCCTGGCCCGCAGCCGCGACCTGCTCGGTTCGTTCCGTGTGAGCGTCTTTGCGCCCGACGACCTCGCGTTGGTGCAGGGCGGGCCGGCCGAGCGGCGTCGTTTCCTCGATGACGCTCTGGTGGCGAGCCATCCTCGGTTCGATGCCCTGCGAGGACACCTGGAGCGGGTCCTGCGCCAGCGCGGCGCGCTGCTCAAGAACGTCGCCGGCCGCCTCGACGCGGCGGCAGCCGTCACCCTTGATGTCTGGGACGACAAGCTGGCGAGGATCGGCGAGGAACTGGCCGCGGCGCGCGAGGTGCTCGTGGCCGACGTGGAGCCCGTGGTGGTGAAGTCCTACGATCAGGTCGCCGGGACGTCCGTTGCGGTGTCCCTGGCCTACGTTCGATCATGGGAGGGGCCGCTGGCCGACGCCCTGGCCGAGGCCCGCGACGGAGACGTCCGGCGGGGGGTCAACGGTGTGGGGCCGCACCGTGACGATTTGGCCCTCACCGTCGATGGACTGCCGGCCCGCACACACGCCTCGCGCGGCGAGCAACGCTCCCTGGCCCTCGCCCTGCGGCTGGCCGTGCACGAGGTGATCACCAAGACGCCGGGCGCGGCGCCGATCCTCCTCCTGGACGACGTGTTCTCGGAGCTGGACGCGGCGCGCAGCGAGGCACTGCTCGCCCATCTGCCTCCGGGTCAGGCCCTGCTCACCACGGCGGGTCCGCTGCCTCCCGCGGCCCGGCCGCAGGTACTGGTCGAGGTGCATGCCGGTGCCCTGCGGTGACCTGGCGCCCACTCCCTCCGGCCTCGGCCGACGGCCCGCGGCCTCTCAGCGCCGGCCTCGGTGCGGTGGCCCGCCGACTGGGAAGTGCTCCACCGTCGGTCCTGGCCGTGGTGTTCGGCCGATGGCAGGAGTTGGTGGGTTCGAGCCTGGCCGCCTGCTGCCAACCGGTGGCCGTGCGCGATGGCGTGCTGGTCGTGGCGATCACCGACCCGGCGTGGGCCACCGAGCTGCGCTTTCTCGCACCGAGCATTCTGCGCCGCGTCGAGGAGCTGGCGGGCCGTCCCGTGGCCAGCCGGCTCGAGGTCCGGGTCAGGCGCCCGGAGGGCCCGCGATGAGCGGGTTTCGAAGTGCCGGATGGTACACTTGTGCCATCGCGATTCGGGCTGCAACGCACCGCGTATTCGCCTGAGATCGCCTCGCAGAACCGCCCTCCTGAAAGGTCGCGCCCGTATGGCTCACAACGGCGACGGTGAACGTCCCGCGTCGTACAGCGCCAAAGACATCACCGTGCTCGAGGGACTCGACCCCGTGCGCAAACGGCCTGGTATGTACATCGGCTCCACCGGGCCGGCCGGTCTGCATCACCTGGTGTGGGAGGTGGTCGACAACTCCGTCGACGAGGCGATGGCCGGCCACTGCACGCGCATCGAGGTCACCCTGTTGGCCGACGGGGGGGTCAAGGTGGTCGACGACGGCCGGGGCATCCCCGTCGACCCCCATCCGCAGTACCGCAACAAGTCCGGTGTGGAGATCGCCCTGACCATGCTGCACGCCGGCGGCAAGTTCGGCGGCTCCGGCTACAAGGTGTCGGGGGGCCTGCACGGCGTCGGGGTGTCGGTGGTCAATGCCTTGTCGGCCCGACTCGTCGTCGAGGTCGACCAGAACGGCGACCGCCACCGGCTGGAGTTCGCCGACGGCGGCAAGCCCCAGGGGAAGCTCCAAGTCGTGGGCCGCGCGCCACGGGGCCGAACCGGCACGACGGTGAGCTTCTGGCCCGACGCCTCGGTGTTCGAGGAGGTCGAGTTCCGCGCCCAGACCATCATCGAGCGGCTTCAGATGATGGCCTTCCTCAACAAGGGCCTGGAGATCCGTTTCCGGGACGAACGAGCGGGCCACGAGCAGGAGATCGTCTATCGCTACAGCGGCGGCATCGTCGACTTCGTTCGGCACCTGAATGCTTCGAAGGACGCCCTGTTCAAGAAGGTCTGCTTCTTCGAGCAATCCGAGGATGACCAGGAGGTCGAAGTCGCCCTCCAGTGGAATACCGGGTTCAACGAGGGCCTCCACAGTTTCGCCAACGGCATTGCCACCCGGGAGGGAGGCATGCACGAGGAGGGGTTCAAGAAGGCGCTCACCAACGTGGTCAACAAGTACGCACGGGCCAAAGGCCTGCTCAAGGAGAAGGACGTCAATCTCCAGGGTGAGGACATCCGTGAGGGCCTGACCGCGCTCATCGCGGTTCGCCTGCGCGAGCCACAGTTCGAGGGCCAGACGAAGTCCAAGCTGGGCAACCTCTCCATGCGGTCGCTGGTGGAGCGGTCCACGAACGACAAGCTGGCCGAGTGGCTGGAGGAGCATCCCGCCGAAGCTCGCCAAATCCTGCAGAAAAGCGTGCAAGCGGCGCGGGCCCGTTCGGCGGCCCAGGAGGCCCGCAACGTCATCCGCCGGAAGTCGGCTCTCGAGGGCGCCGGCATGCCGGGCAAGCTGCGGGACTGCCAGACCCGCGATCCGCGTGAGGCCGAGTTGTTCATCGTCGAGGGCGACTCGGCCGGCGGCTCGGCCGTCCAGGCCCGTAACCCGGCCTACCAGGCCATCCTGCCGATCCGCGGCAAGATCCTGAACGTCGAGAAGGCCCGCGTCGATCGCATGCTGAAGAACGCGGAGATCCAGGCGCTCATCACCGCCATCGGCGGCGGGGTGGGTGAGGAGTTCGACGTCACCAAGATCCGCTACCACAAGGTGATCGCCATGTGCGACGCCGACGTGGACGGCAGCCATATCCGCACACTGCTGCTCACCTTCTGCTACCGGCAGATGAGGGCGCTGGTCGAGCAGGGCCACGTCTTCATCGCCCAGCCACCGCTGTACTCGACCCTGGTGGGCAAGGAGAAGGTCTACCTGAAGGACGACGTGGCCAAGGCCCGGTTCTTGAACGAGCACCCCAACCACAGGTCCGAGTTCAACCGCCTGAAGGGCCTGGGCGAGATGGACTTCGGGGAGCTCGGCTCCACCACCATGGACCGGGACAAGCGCACCCTGCTGCGCGTGGACGTCGAGCAGGCGGTCATCGCCGACGAGGTGCTGTCCATCCTCATGGGTGAGAACGTCGAGCTGCGCAAGCAGTTCATCCAGGCCAACGCCAAAGACGTCCGCTTCCTGGACATCTGACCGGTCCCGTGAGCGACAACCTGTTCGACAGCGTGGGCATCGAGCCCGTCGAGATCCAGGAGGAGATGGAGCGCTCCTTCCTGGAGTACGCCATGTCCATTATCATCTCCCGGGCGCTGCCCGATGCCCGGGACGGCCTCAAGCCGGTGCACCGGCGGATCCTGTACGCCATGCACGAGCTGGGGGTGCGGCCCGACCGGCCCCACATGAAGTGCGCCCGCGTCGTCGGCGACGTCACCGGCAAGTACCACCCCCACGGCGAGGACGCCGCCTACGAGGCGCTGGTCCGCATGGCGCAGGACTTCAGCCTGCGCCACCCGCTCATCGACGGGCACGGCAACTTCGGCACACCCAATGACCCTCCCGCGGCGCGCCGCTACACCGAGTGCCGGCTGGCCCCTCTCGCGCTGCAGATGCTCGCCGGCATCGACGAGGACACCGTCGACTTCGTCGACAACTACTCGGCCGAGTTCACCGAGCCCACCGTGCTGCCGGCCCGCTTCCCCAACCTGCTGGTCAACGGGAGCCAGGGCATCGCGGTGGCCATGGCCACCAACATCCCGCCGCACAACCTGGGCGAAGTGATCGACGCCACGATCCACCTCCTCGACCACCCCGACGCCACCCCCGACGACCTCATGCGGTTCGTCACCGGCCCGGACTTCCCGACCGGCGGGCTCATCCTGGGGCGGGCCGGCATCCTCGACGCCTACCGCACCGGCCGCGGTTCGGTGCGGCTCCGGGCGCGTACCGAGATCGAGGAGCGCAAGGGCGTCAGCTACATCGTGGCCACCGAGATCCCCTACCAGACGTCGGCCGACGCCATCTTGACCAGGATCAACGACCTCGTGCGGGCCCGCGAGCTCGACGGCGTGGCCGACGCCAACGACGAGTCGGCCCGGGGCCTCACGCGGGTGGTGGTCAAGCTGAAGCGCGACGCCAACGCCAACGTCGTGCTCAACAACCTCTACAAGCAGACCCCGCTGCAGGGCAGCTTCGGCGTGAACATGGTGGCGCTGGTCGACGGTGTGCCGCGAACGCTGAACCTGGCCCAGATGCTCACCGCCTACGTGGCCCACCAGGTCGAGGTGATCACCCGGAGGACGCGGTTCCGCCTCACCAAGGCGCGCGACCGCGCCCACATCGTCGAGGGCCTGCTCAAGGCGCTGGACATGATCGACCAGATCGTGGCGCTCATCCGCGCATCCGCCGATCGCAGCGAGGCCCGGGGAGGGCTCATGGCCGCACCCTTCGACTTCACCGAGGTCCAGGCCAACCACATCCTCGACATGACGCTGGGCCGGCTCACGCGCCTCGGCCGGTCCGAGCTGGACGCCGAGCTCGCCCAGTTGCGCCAGACGATGGCCGAACTCGAGGCCATCCTGGCCGACCCCGCCCGGCTGCGCGGCGTCATCAAGACCGAACTGGGAGAGGTGCGGGCCCGCTTCGCCACGCCCCGGAAGTGCGAGATCACCTACGACCCCGGCGACATCGGCGTGGAGGACCTCATCGAGGACGAGCCGCTCGTGGTCACGATGACGCATGCCGGCTACGTCAAGTCCGTGCCGGCCGGGGCGTTCCGCACGCAGGGCCGGGGCGGGCGCGGCATCCAGGGGACCCGCCTGAAGGAGGAGGACCTGGTGTCGACGGTGGTGCACACCACGGCGCACGCGTTCCTGCTCTTCTTCTCCAACCACGGCAAGGTGTATCGGCTCAAGGCCCACGAGATCCCGATGAAGGAACGGACGGCGCGCGGCACCGCCATCGTCAACCTGCTGCCGCTGGCCCCTGGCGAGCGCGTCCAGGCCCTCGTCGACACCCGGGACTTCAGCGACCAGCGCTGCCTGTTCTTCGCCACCCGCCTCGGCCAGGTGAAGAAGACCACCTTCTCCGAGTACGACAAGTCCCGGCGGGACGGCTTCATCGCCATCTCCCTGCGCGAGGGCGACGAGCTGGTGCGCGTCATCCAGGTAAGCGGCACCGAGGACGTCTTCATGGTGTCCCGCGAGGGCATGACCATCCGCTTCGCCGAGGACGAGGTCCGGCCCACGGGCCGGGCGGCGCAGGGTGTCATCGGGATGCGCCTGCGGGCCGGCGACGAGGTGGTCTCGTGCGACGTGGCCCGCGACGACGCCGCCATCCTGCTCGTCACCTCCAACGGCTTCGGCAAGCGCAGCCAGCTCGACCGCTTCCCCCGCAAGGGCCGCGGGACCATGGGCGTCAAGGGCATCAAGCTGTCTGCCCGCCGCGGCGGCGTGGTCGCGGCCTTCATGGTCGGCCTGGACGACGAGATCGTGCTGGTGTCGTCGGCCGGGGTCGTCATCCGCATGAACGTCCGGGAGATCGCCTCCCAGGGCCGTGACGCCACCGGCGTGCGGGTGATGAACCTCGACGCCGGCCAGACCGTGGCCTCGGTCGCTCCCATCCTGGCCGGCGACGAGGCCGAAGCCTGATCCGTCGGCAGCTCCCTGCTCTCACCACTTCCCCCACCGGTGTCGATCGATCGGGCAGAGGAGAGGTCATGGATGTAGGCGGGCAGCGCGGTCAGGTACTCCCGCTGGTGGCGGTCATGGTGGTGCTGGGCGGGTTGGTGAGCCTTGGCTTGGGCCACCTCGGCGGCGCCGCACTGGCACGGGCCCGAGCGGCCACGGCTGCCGACGCGGCGGCGCTGGCCGGTGCCGCCGCCGGCCAGGGTGCGGCCCGAGAATTGGCTCGGTACAACGATGGCACGCTGGTGGACTACGAGCAGGACGGCGCGGACACCGAAGTGGTCGTCGAGGTAGGTGATGCGACGGCGCGAGCGCGCGCCCGTCGCTCGGGCGAGAGGCCCAGTGGCCCCGCTCCAGGCCTCCGGGCGGCCCTGGCCCGGGCGGGCCAGCTCCTGGGCACGTCGGTGCCCCTCACCGCGGCGGCCGGGGGTGCCGGGCCCCAACCAGCGTCGCCGCGCCGTGCCCTGGGGATGGCCGTCGATGTTGCCCCGGGGTTCGTCGACCGTCTCCTGACGGTGGCTGCACAAGCCGGGTTGTGCCGGCCCTACCCACGCGCGCTGCCCACCCATTTCGAGCTCTGCGCCGGGACCGCTACTGGCGGCGGGGTACCGTGACGAGATGTTGGACGACCTCGACGGCCGGCGGGTGGTCCGCCGTGTCGACCCGTGGACGGTGTTGCGGTTCTCGGCCGTGTTCTACGCCTCGATGCTGCTGGTCGGCCTGGTGGCAGGGTTCCTTCTCTGGGTCGTGGCCGCGTCGACCGGCGTTATGGACAACATCGAGCAGTTCGTCAAGGAACTGTTCGCGTTCGACTCCTTCGAGCTCGATGGCGGCACCGCCCTGCGGACCGGAGTCGTCGGAGGGGTGATCCTCGTCTTGGTCGGTACCGGCGCCAGCGTCATGACGGCCGTCTTCTACAACCTCACTGCCGACGTGGTCGGTGGAATCGAGGTGACGGTCGGGGTCGAGAAGTCCGGCGCAAGCGCCCGTGACGCGGTGGCCACGATCGACCGCTCCGAAAGCACGGCAAGGGGCCTTTGGTATCGTCGCTCGTCCTCGGGGCTATAGCTCAGCTGGTTAGAGCGCAGCACTGATAATGCTGAGGTCGATGGTTCGACTCCATCTAGCCCCACTCCCGATAATGCCATAACCGCAGGTCAGGTGGGGTGCAGCCAGTTCGGGCTTTGTCCGCCATGACCGGTCAGTGGCCCCCATTTGCCGCTGCTACGGGCACGTAGCGGGCACGCAGCGGGCACGACCGGCTTCGCTCTGGGACCTCGTCTCGGACTGACCTGCCCCGCCGGTCACGTCCGGGTCGCCGACTCCAGCACGAGTCCCGGGACGTCCTTGAAGATCTGATCGTTGGAGACGAGCGGGACGCCGAGCCGGAGGGCGGTGGCCGCGATCCAGCGGTCCGCGTCGTGGGCACGCTGGCCGACGGCATGGCCGACCCGTTCGCAGTCGACCCGCAGCTGGGCGTACACGAGGAC
>Ga0187892_10010163_pt1 | contig 12043 bp, 10 predicted proteins | sample MA1701073metaG_FD_139345 | JGI IMG/M metagenome (GOLD analysis project Ga0187892, IMG submission 139345) | Bio-ooze microbial communities from a basaltic lava cave in the Kipuka Kanohina Cave System on the Island of Hawaii, USA - MA170107-3 metaG ...
ATCTGGGCATGTCCGACCTGGGCCTGGCTGCGGTGGCTCTGTCTTCTTGTGGAGCTATGCGCTGTCGTCGCCTTTGGCCGGCTTTATTGGAGATTGATTCTCTCGCAGCCGTCTGATCACTTTGAGCATAGGGGCTTGGAGTCTCGTAACCGCTGTTTCATCTGGCGAATGGCCACTGGCGATGCGGGGACTCTTGGGCGTTGCCGAGTCCTTTTACATCCCTGCCTCTGTCGCCCTGATCGCCGATCATCATCCCACCAGAACAAGGGCCACAGCAATGGCTTTTCATCTAACCGGTTTCTACGCCGCGGTGATTTCGGAGGAACGGGACGGGCTATTTGGGCGAGAGCTACGGTTGGCGCGTCTCGCTCTTCGTGCTTGGAGCCCTCGGTTTGGTTTTGGCCGGGGGCTGCCAGATGGTTTTGCGCGACCGCCCACAGGATGCGATTACGCAATCCGACCCTACGGTGTCGACTGGAAAGCATTCCTATGGAGAAGCTCTTTTCCACTGATCCAGACGCCCTCGTACTTGGTCCTTTTGGCTGCTGAGACACTTCTGGCCATAGGAGTTTGGATTTTTGCTAACTGGCTGCCGTTGTATTTCAATGAAACGTTTCGGCAGAGCCTCAGTCATGCAGCATTCTCCGGGACATTTCCGACACAGGCGGGTGCGGATCCAAGGCTAAGGATTGTTTTAACGAGCGGTCCCATCCTAGTGATTAACACGGCCGGTAGGCAGTCGCGAACTTTATGCTTGACTCGAGGCAACGGTGTTTCTGTGGCTCTGATTAAGTTTTTTATAATCAATACTTTGGAGCGGAGATAGCGGGATTCGAACCTTCTCTTATTCTCTGGAATCACTAAGTTACTGTTTCCACAATCCAACACATTCACCAAAAACAACCGAAACTGAACTATCGTGTACGGTGGCGTGTACGGTCCTTCGAAATTTGGCAGAAGTGTCGTCGACCCCCGAAGGAAGGGAACGATGCTCCCAGAACGATTCAGATCAGAAGTGCCTTGACCGTATCTCACTTTCCCGTAACCTTCGCGTCAGTCGCTGAGAAGGTCGGTGCTGCGCAGTTGGTGCAGTCTGTGTGAGGAGCCCCACCGAACAGTCTAACCTGCATGCAGGTCGAAACTTACCGCATCGCCGTACTCCGTGACGTGGATGCCACCAGACTGGACCAGTAACCACTACACGGCGTTACTCGCGGGCAATCCGTCAGCAGTGCGTCATTCATACTGCAGCGCCGTGATCGAATCGACGTGGGTTGCGCGCAGCGCCGCAGGTATGGCCGACAGGGTGCACGCGAACCGTGGCGAAGTTCTCGAGAGGTTTCTTGAGTGCAATCGCAGCACCCTGTCTCTGGCGAATTCATATGGCGACCCTCCTGCTGCCCCCCGCGCTGCAAAAGTAAGGCGAGTCTCACTTTATGAACGCACGGGGGGCGCGCTGGTTGCGTTTGGGGATTCAACGACGGCTCCCCGAGAGAATCTGGAAGTTTATTCAGAGCTCTTGGAGAAACAGCTAAAAGCAAAAAGTCTTGCAGCGCGAGTTATCAATGCAGAAGTCCGGGGCCACAACACCGAAGACGCGACACGCCGCTTTCAAAAAGACGTCCTCGACAACAGGCCTGACCTTGTCGTTCTCCAGTTTGGGATCAATGATGCCGCCGTCGATGTCTGGGAGCAGCCACCAGCCGAAAAGCCCAGAGTCGATCTCACAGACTTCAGAAATAACCTTCAATACTTCCTCAGCACGCTGAAGACCCGTGGAGTCAAGGTAGTCCTGATGACTCCAAATCCGCTACGCTGGACTCCCCGACTACGAGAGCTCTATGGCAAACCTCCGTATCATCCGGAGGATCCGGAGGGCATGAACCGGTTGCTTCATACTTACGTGGCGGCGATCAGGAAGCTTGCACGTCAAGAAAGCGTCGCGCTCGTCGATGTGAATGGGGCTTTCCGAGACTACGCCCGCGGGCATGGTTCCTTGGATGACCTGCTCCTCGATGGTATGCATCCGAACCAGCAAGGGCATCGCATCGTCGCGGAATTGCTTGGCAAAACGGTCCTGGATTTGTTGGGTTTGCGATAGGCTCGGATGTCCTCTGCTTTGTTATATTCCAGACTCTGTGGTCTGTGGCACCCCAACCAGCGAACAAAATCATGAAAACCTTACCGTGTAGGTATCGCCGGATTTCTTCACGAATCGAACACGTTTCTGCCAGTACCCACAACAATCTCTCATTTTGAACAGGCCAGCCTGACTCGTGGCGACGCGCTCTTGCAGCGATGGTCGGGGAGGCGGCACGAACTCGGCGGCTTTCTGGAGGGCGCACAACTGCACGGATTCCAGCCAGAGCCGTTGCTGGCCACTTTCGCCGTACCGAGTGGAACTATCGAGGGTTCGGCTTTCGAGGAGCTGATTGGAAACATGATCGGCGACTTGAAGTCGGCCCTGCCTCTCGATGGCTTGCTGGTCGCACTGCACGGAGCGACAGTTTCCGAACATTGTCCGGATGCCGATGGCGAGGTTCTGCCAAGGTTGCGCGAGATTTTGGGGCCCATCGTGCCGATCATCATGACCCTCGACCTGCATGCTAATGTCTCACCGCAGATGATCGCTTATACCGATGCCGCGGTCTTCTATCGCTCCAATCCACACCTGGATCAGCGAGAGCGCGGCCTCGAAGCAGCAACTCTGATGGCACGGACCCTTCGGGGAGAGATCTCCCCGGTTCAGGCCATCGAAACGCCTCCGCTGCTGATCAGCATTGCCAAACAGCACACAGCGGAGCAACCCGCCAAAGGACTCTACGAAGATCTGCAATCGGTGCTGCAATGGCCCGGAATCCTGTCAGCGAGTGTAGCAATGGGTTTCTACTATGCCGACGTCGCTGAAATGGGAGCGTCCTTTCTCGCCGTGGCTGATCGTGACCCCGAGTTGGCCCGGAAGGCCTCAAAATGGATGGCGCACCGTGCATGGGAACGACGCCAGATCTTCCAGGGCCAATTGCCAAGTCCCGAAGCAGCGGTGCGCCAGGCCAGACTCGCCGAGGAGGGTCCGGTGGCCCTAATGGATGTCGGAGACAACGTGGGCGGGGGCAGCCCGGCCGACTCAACCATTCTCATTACTGAGGTGTTAAGGCAGCAGGCTTCGAATGCGCTCGTTGTACTCTACGACCCCGAAGCGGTGCAGGCCTGTATCCAGGCGGGGCCCCGGCAGGAAGTCGATCCCAGAGTGGGCGGCAAAACTGACCGGCAGTACGGCGACCCGGTTCGCCTGCAGGGCCGCGTGCATCTCATTTCCGACGGGCTCTTTACCGAAACCAAGGTTCGCCACGGCGGGTGGGGAGACTACGATCAGGGACTCACGGCCGTCGTTGAGACCACTCAACAGCACACCTTCGTCCTTACCAGCAGGCGCATGGCACCGATGAGTCTGGAACAAATTCTGAGTCTCGGCATCAAACCTGAAATGAAGCAGATTCTGATCGTGAAGGGTGTGGTTGCTCCGCGGGCCGCCTATTCGCCTATCGCCAAAAGCATCGTTCCCGTCGATACGCCCGGCGCCACCAGCAACAACCCAGCCAACTTCAACTTCAGAAACCGCCGTCGGCCTCTCTATCCGCTAGAACCTGAGGCTGAGTATTGATCTCAGCGCTTTAGCTTGGTGGTCCCAGCTCATGTCTGATTCTGGGGTAGGCTTGACTTTCCGTACCAAGCGAACTGCGACAATCAAGCTGAAGACCCATTCCAAACTCGTAACTTCATCGCTTGTTGCAGCTCATACTGCGGCAGACTAGGCTGCACGATGTCGACTATTTGCAACTGAGAATCACAAGTGGATGCCGGATGGTGAGAGTTTCCTCGCGACTGTTCAAAATCTGAATGCAAGCGCAGAGTCGACACCGACCTGAACTAGCTGTTGATCATGCTTTTAGCGGGTGCGGCATAATACCATCTCACCGATCAAGATAAGGAGTCTTCAGCGTTGAAGCAGAACGATGCAAAGTACCTTGAGTTGGTCTTGGAACCAATAAGAGTCTGCGCGAAGTACAAGACGAAATTCGGACAGGGAGCTAAAGGAGGCGGTCTAACGCTGGCGGAGTTTCAAACACTGTACCAGAACGACCCCTTTTACAGCTGGTTTGGCCTCGACAACCCGATGATGTACGCTGCTCACAAGGCGGCTGGTGGAATGACCAGCGTCTATCGCCAAATCGGGATCAGTTGCGAAAGGCTGTTTCGCACTGTACTAGAGGACTCGCTTAGACTAGCCGACGCCGATGTCACTTGGTCATATGACGTTCTGCTTCCAAGCGGGAAGACGAAGACACTTTATCTTGACGGGCGTGTTCCGCTAGGCAAAATTCGGGATAAAGCCAAGCGTGACCGGTTCCAAGCTTGGATGAAGGACTCAGCGGATGCCATCGGCGTCGACCCCAAGATCTTCTCTACCCTGACCGGGACAGTTTTTGAGGTCCGTCAAGGATACAAAAGTAAGGACTCAAAGCGCCAGCACGGCGACATCGCTAACGCGGCAACTGCCTACACGCAAGCTTACTCTCCTTGCGCCGTGATCCTCTCGGCGCAAATAGATAACGACGTTCTCTTGCGCTACCGTACTGAGAAGTGGACCGTCGTCACTGGTATCGAGGGGGTTCAAGACCCTCTGATATCTACTTTTGACTTCATGCGTGGCGTTGTGGGTTATGACCTCGCCGCCTTCTTCAAGCGTAACAGCAAGACGCTGCGAACCGAAATCGATACCGTGCTGAAGGCTCTACTTGGCCCGGAGAACACTTGATGAGCAAAACTCTCGAACGCGAACAACTGCGCCAACGAGTGGACTACACTTACAAATTCAATGCCAAGACCGGCCGACACGGCTGGCTGCGCCTCACACCTGCCTACTCAGTCAAGATCGTGGAGGAACTAGTCGCGGGTCACACCCAGGCACGTCGTGTTCTCGACCCGTTTTGTGGTACCGGAACGACAGCCCTGAGTGCCGCCTATCACGGGCATGAAGGCGTGACAGCGGATATCAATCCATTCCTTGTGTGGCTCGCTCGCGCGAAGACGGCGACCTATTCTCCAAGGGACATTGCAGGCACCGTTGACGCTTGTGCTCTCGCGCTCGATCGGGTGAAACGCGAAGCTGTCGAGCCCGTACTCGCCCCGTCGATTTACAACATCGAAAGATGGTGGAGTCCCAAGTCCCTCGACTTTCTGCGACTGCTGCGTGCTGCGATTTTGATGACGACGGAGGATTGTTCTGCCGAACGCACGTTGCTGATGGTGGCTTTCTGCAGATCGTTAATCGGCCTTTCGCATGCCGCTTTCAATCACCAGTCTATGTCCTTCAAAGATGACGGCCAACTAGACATGGATTTCGACTTCGATCTGGCAAGCATTTTCGCTGAAGACGTTCGCTTTGTGCTGAACGGGGCTAGCGAGAACCCTGCCGGGATTGCGAGAGTGATTTCTGGCGACTCAAGGAACCCTGCCGAAATTGTTGAAGGGCCGTTTGACCTTGTCGTCACTTCACCGCCCTATGCCAACCGGATGTCCTATATCCGTGAGCTTCGGCCCTACATGTATTGGCTAGGTTTCTTGGTGAACGGACGTGACGCCGGTGAACTGGACTGGACCGCTATCGGCGGAACATGGGGCGTTGCAACAAGCCGATTGTTGGATTGGAAGCGCACTAACGGGAATTTCAAAAGCGATCACCTCAATGCTACCCTCGATCAGATCGCGCGCAAAGACAACAAGAACGGCATCGTCCTTGCAAACTACGTCGCGAAATATTTTGACGACATGTGGTCGCACTTCCAGGCTTTAGGGCCTGTTTTGGCTCCTCATGCAGAGGTGCACTACATCGTTGGCAATTCGACATTCTATGGCGCTTTGGTTTCGACTGAACGGCTGTATGTGGAGATGCTTTCGGCGGTTGGGTTCGATGCGGTTGAGTGTTTCCCGATCCGCAAACGCAATTCTAATAAGGAGTTGGTTGAGTTTGACGTTGTTGCCCAATGGAAAAACGGTTGAGAGTTTAGCCTTTTTGTCGGCGTTACGCTGACATCGGCTGAGGCCAGGTCTGGAGGTAAGTTCGCCCAACAGGCTCTGGCTTATGTGCCCGCAGTCACGGCTCTGGCAGGACTCTCGGAAGGCTTGATCAAGCTCCACAACCATCCAACCAGGAGCGTCGTGAGGCAGCCGATGACGCAGTACCAAAAGAGTGAGATCGAGGTGAACACAAAAACATAGAGGACCGCGGCGAAGCCTAGTACTGAAGCAACGATGACGCCAGAACTGCTGGCGCGCTTGTTCAGGATTCCCAGCAAGAACACACCCAGGATGATTCCGCCCATCAAGCTTTGGATTTGCGCAAAAGCGTTAATCAAAGCCCCCAAGTGTCCGGCATAGAATGCCCCAACGGTTGCGAGGACTCCCCAAAGACAGGTAGCCCACCGGCTCGCCTGCGTATAGTGCCGGTCGGAACGATCCGTTCTGATCATCCTTTTATAGATATCCACCACGGTGGAGGTGGCTAGCGAGTTCAGGCTGGCGCTCACAGTTGACATCGACCCGGCAAAAATAGAAGCCACCACCAACCCGGCCAAACCATGAGGTAGGACCTTGGCGGCAAAATGTGGCACAACCGCGTCCGGATTCTGCAGTGTCGCCCTCAGTTCAGGCCTCGACGCATAAAAGACAAAAAGAATCACTCCCAGAATCGACAGCAGCGTCATCAGAGGAACGATCACGGCTCCATAGAAGAGAAGCGCTTTGCTCGTCTCGCGAGCCGACTTCGTGGTGAAGTATTTTTGCAACACGGCCTGATCGGTACTCATTGCCTGGACCGCCAGAATCGTTCCACCGCACAGAATGGCCCAGGAATTGTCCACGCGATTCAGGTCCAGCGAAAAATCGACCAGATCAAATTTGTGATGAGCCAAACCGGTCTGCCAGACTTCGGCAAACCCACCCGGGATTTGAGATAAGACCGCAACGGCCACCGTTGTGAATCCGATCAGGACTGTTGCCACCTGAATCGCATCGGTCCAAATCACGCCCTTAATGCCCCCCAGAGTAGTGTAGAAAGCAGTGAGAACTCCCATCACAATGATGGACAACTTCAGGGGAACGCCCATCAGTTCGGCCATCATCAGCGCCGGTGCATAGATGACCACGGCCACGTGGGCTCCTCGGATGACCAGGAAGAAGCCGCTGGTCAGCAAACGCACTCGAAGATCGAAGCGCTTCTCCAGGTACTGGTAAGCCGTGAAAAGATTGCCGCGGGAGTAGACAGGGAGAAACAGGAAAATGACAATTGGGATGGCCAGCAGATAGGTAAAGACATTTTGGTTGAGCCTCATGTTCTGCTGAAAGCTCCAGGCCGGCACGCCAAGATAGGAGATGGCGCTCGTGTCTGCCGCCAGAATTGAAAGCGCCACCGGCAACCACCTCATTCCCTGCCCTCCGAGCAGATACTCCTGCATGTCGGCGTTCTTTCGGTAGAACCGTGAGCCAATCCACGTGATACCGGCGAGATAGCCAACGATTACCGTCAAGTCGAGCAGATTGAGAAGACCCATGTTTTGTCGCTCTAAAGTAGGCTAACGGTTGGAAGTCAGGCACGACTTGTCCTTTGGTATATTAATAATATTTGGAGATTGTAGATGAAAGCGCAGGGTTGCACTCAGATTTCCGCGGTCTCAATTCACAGTCATCGGTACTGAATTGGTGGAGTGGAACAAACTGGCTCTTGTCCTCCGATAGCTGCCGCAGCCGCTTCACCTGCCTACAGGGAATTCAAGAGACGGCACTCAATCGTAGAACCATTGCACTGGCAGGATTTTCAACTTCAAGGAAATGAGGTGTTGTCCCGTCTCCAGTTCGCCTTGGGCTTTTCCGGAGTCATTGCTGCTGGCGTAGTAGGTTAGCAGCAGGAATTTTGGTGAAAGGAACGTCAGGCTGGTGTAAGCATAAGTGAATCCGGGAGTGGCATCGGCATTCCTGATTCTTCCCCACGTTTTGCCTTCATCCTGAGAAACAGCCGCCGTCAAAGGAAAACGATCTTGTGTATGCTTCGGACCCTTGCGGGAGTTGTTCCAGATGAAGAGCAGATCACCGGTCGAGGGAATGCGTGCGATGCTGCTGGGAGCGGTCGGCGAATCGAGCGGAAGAGCCTCGGGCTGGCTCCAGCTCAATCCTGCATCCGTCGAAATACTCTTGAACACCTTTCCCAAGTCACTACGGATCATCATCAACACCCGTCCATCCTTCAGCTCAATGACAGCCGGCTCATCCACGCCGCGAGGACCTTGCGGAATATCGACCTCAGGCATAGGTGATAAACCCCAAGAAGAGACCGGCCTGTGACTTGCTCTTTCCCAGGGACAGGATGCGGAAGGGCATGATTCGTGGTTCGAATGGGTAGCAGCGATGGGAAGCTTCTTTGGAAGATTGTCCTCCTCACCCTCGTGCTCCTCGTCGACGAAGGCCGAGTACGACGACGAGGACCAACTATTGTTGAGATCCGTCTTTGGTATCTCCAGTTCGGAACTAAGGCCGAATTCCGGGAATACTCAGACGCACTCGGCAGAGTCCCTTGCGCGCCGTCATGTAAAGTGTTTTCCCATCGGTGTCGCCCCAGTGACAGTTTGCCGGCACCTCGGTGGGCTTAATGGTTCCCAGATGCTTGCCATCGGGAGAGAAAATCCAAACTCCGCCAGGACCGGTTGCGTAGACATTGCCTTGCGTGTCCACCTTCAGGCCGTCCGGCAAGCCGTCTTCTTTCTCTGCCGTTACGTCGAAAAACACACGTCCCTTCGACAGTGTTCCGTTGGCAGCAACATCGTAAGCCATCCAGAGTTTTTTCTCGGGATCCGAATTCGCCACGAACAAGGTCTTCTCATCGGGAGAAAACGCCAAGCCGTTAGGACGGCTGAGTTCTTTATTCAAAAGCTGCAGTCTGCCATCCGCAGACCGCCGGTAAATGCCCTGGAAATCCAACTCCTTCTTCTTCTCGTCGAACAGTCCATAGGGCGGATCGCTAAAGTAAAGACTGCCATCAGACTTATACACGGCATCGTTCGGGCTGTTGAGCCGCTTGCCCTGATACTTGTCTGCCAGGACCGTCAGTTTGCCGTCTTTCTCTAGCCGGGTGACCCGCCGGTCGCCATGCTCGCAAATGATCAGCCTCCCCTCTTTATCCAACGTGAGTCCATTCGAGCCGACAAACGAACCCTCCGGCGCAGGCGGACCCGTGTAGCCGCTCGGCTTGCGGAACTCAGCCACCTTTCCGTCAGGAGTCCACTTCATGATGCGGTTGTTGGGTATGTCGCTGAAGAGGAGCCCTTCCCCGCCCTCTTTCACCCAGATCGGACCTTCGGTAAAGATGAACCCGTCGGCGAGCTTTTCGATCTTGGCTTCCGAGGAAACAATCGCCTTCAGAGCCGGGTCTTTCTCGACCATCGAACCCGCTGAAGGAGGCGGCGCGGGTGGTGTTACGGGCTGCGCCGGGGGTGGTGCGGGTTGCGAGCAAAACATGGATGACAGACAGGCCGCAAACAGAAGTCCCTGGCTAAATCGTCTCGTCATGGAAACGTTCTCCTTTGCCTTAATTCGGCGTCAAAAACGGCCTCACGATATTAGAAGGAAATCGGAAACTCAAGAGCGGAAGTGAAGTACGAAGGTCGAAGTGCGAAGGTCGACGCCTTGCATCTGTTGGCCGTTCGTCGTTCGCACGTCGACCTTCGTACTTCACTGTCCCCTCATTTGACTTCGCCAAACCTCTCGAATAACCTTTGCGTCGCCTTGCAGACGGTTCTGCCAAGGTAAGGCATCAACTACGGACAATCATGCGTCGCCGAGATTTTCTGACACGAACATCTGCCCTGTTGTTGCTGGGAGGCATGCAACCTCCCCGCAAGCTTTCGAGAACGGAGGTTTCAATCCAAGCCGATCGGTTTTTCATTAATGGCCGCCCAACCTATGAGGGGCGCAGTTACCGTGGAATGAAGATCGAAGGCCTGCTGATGAACTCGCGGATGGTTCAAGGCATTTTTGACGACCTCAATCCGCAAACGCGCGATCGCTGGAAGTACCCGGACACTGGTAAATGGGACCCAGACCGCAATACTCGCGAATTTGTCGCCGCGATGCCGGAATGGCGCCGCCTCGGGCTGCTCAGCTTCACGATTAATTTGCAGGGCGGAAGCCCCGAGGGCTATTCGAAGGAGCAACCGTGGCACAACAGCGCTTTTGATGAGGGCGGCGGCCTGCGGAGTGCCTACCTGCTTCGGCTTTCGAGAATTCTCGATCGAGCGGACGAGCTTGGGATGGCGTCCATCGTGGGCTGTTTCTACTTCGGGCAGGACCAGCGGCTCAAGGACGAAAATGCGCTGAAAAAAGCTGTCTCGAACACCGCGGTCTGGTTGCTGGACAAGGGATATCGCAATGTTCTCCTGGAGATCAGCAACGAGTGCGACAACAAGAGCTACGATCATGCGATTCTGCGGCCGGATCGTCTGCCGGAGCTGCTCCAGTTGGCTAAGTCTGTCCAACGCAGTGGCAGGAGGTTGCTGGTGGGCGCCAGTTTCAACGGCGGCCGCATTCCGCACCCGGCCGTGGCCGCTGCCTCCGATTTTCTGCTGCTGCACGGCAATGGCGTGACAGATCCGGAGCGTATTGCAGAGATGGTCCGGCAAGCGCGACTGCTTCCCACCTACCGGCCCATGCCCATCCTGTTTAACGAAGACGATCATTTTGATTTCGAGAAGCCTGTCAACAATATGCTCAAGGCTCTCGAAGGCTATGCATCGTGGGGTTATTTCGATCCTGGCAAGAGCAACTACAGCGATGGCTATCAGTGCCCGCCCGTGAACTGGGGTATCAGCACTGAGCGCAAAAGGGCATTCTTTGGCTTGTTGAAAGAGGTGACTGGTGCATGAGCCAACGCACCCTGAAAGGCGTGATGATCGGGGCAGGCTACTTTGCCCAATTTCACGCGGAGGGCTGGAGCCGCACCTCTGGCGCTGCCATAGCGGCCGTTGCAGATGCCACGCCAGGCCGCGCCAGCGAGTTTGCCGCTAAGTGGAATATCCCGCGGGCCGATGTCAATGCAGCAGATATGTTAGACCGTGAAAAGCCGGATTTCGTCGACATTGTCACGCGGCCCGAGGCGCACCTGTCTCTCACCGAATTGGCCGCCAGTAAGGGCATCTACGTCATCTGCCAAAAACCCATGGCGCCCTCCTGGCCAGACTGTCTGGCGATGGTGGCCGCCTGCAAGCGCGCGGAAGTTCGACTCCTGATCCACGAAAACTGGCGCTGGCAGCCGTGGTACAGAGAGACCAAGCGCGTGATGGACAGCGGCGCTTTGGGCACGCCGTATCATCTGGCCTTCCGTCATCGCACCGGCGACGGGCTCGGGCCATCGCCCTACAGACAACAACCCTATTTCGTGCAAATGCCTCGCCTCCTCGTTTATGAAACCCTGGTACATCACCTCGATACCGGCCGTTATCTGGCTGGTGAGATCGACTCTGTATACTGCCAGATGAAGCGGATCAATCCTGTGATTGCTGGTGAAGATTGCGCCATGATTCACATGTCATTTGCCCGCGGCGTCCAAGGTTTGATTGATGGCAACCGCATCAGCGGTAAAGTGCCTTCTAGCCTGGCTCTCGGATCTTTCCGGGTCGAAGGCGATCAGGGCATGATTCGCTGCGGCTCGAGCGGACGGCTCTTCCTGACGCAGCACGGGAAAGACGAGACGGCGCTGTCATACGTTTTGCCGTCCGTGGGCTACCGCGGTGACAGCATTCGCGCCGCGCAGGAACACTATATCTCCTGCCTGCAGACGGGGGCGCGTTGCGAAAGCGAAGGCGAGGACTATTTGAAGACGATGGCGGCGGTTGAAGCCTGTTACCAGTCCGCTGCGAAAGGGCAGGTGGTAAAGATTGAGGATAGAAGATAGAGGAGAGCGGTTAGAAGGAGATAGTGCATTAAACGATACACACTG
>Ga0187892_10010164_pt1 | contig 12042 bp, 6 predicted proteins | sample MA1701073metaG_FD_139345 | JGI IMG/M metagenome (GOLD analysis project Ga0187892, IMG submission 139345) | Bio-ooze microbial communities from a basaltic lava cave in the Kipuka Kanohina Cave System on the Island of Hawaii, USA - MA170107-3 metaG ...
AACTTCCATCGTGGGCACCTGCCCGCTCGCCCTGAGCGTAGCGTAGCGAAGTCGAAGGGTGGCACCTCTTACTTTGACAAGTGCTTCGACTTCGCCCTTCGGGCTACGCTCAGCATGAGCGGTTCTGATGCTGAGTGTACCAATGCCATGTGGTCTAATTTACTCTCTCCGTTTCTCCGATTCCCCGCTTCCTTCTGTTTTTTTGTCTCTGTCTCTATCTGCCTGTCTCTTCCTCGTCTCTTGCCAAGAACAAACGCCCCAGACGGGACATCGGGTCATTGCCGAAGCAGTGCGCTCGTTACTCAACAAAGCTTATGCAGGGGTTGACTACCCGACCTACCGCGATGAGGTACACAAGCTTGAGGTAATCATCGCCAAAGAACAGGACAACACGCCTGCACGTCTCCGCTCAAAGGCCGAAGAGATGCTTGGTTATCTGCGCACGGCTGAGGAAATTTTACGTTGGCAAGCCGAGAAGAACACCACAGCCTCCCCCTCTGCCAATGATCCACTTATCCAAGAATGGATTGGGCGATATTCCTTTCTCAGTGCTGCGGTCGGATCCCACACACCGGACGTCTTTGATGTCCAAACCGCGCTCACGTTGTTATGGGATAAAACCAACGCCGTTCTGCCGCAGTTTCAGGTGAAAAGTAGGCCGTTGTAAGAAAGCTGTCAGCTTTCAGCAGTCAGCAATCAGTGAAAGAAAGCAGGTATTGAAACCGAGATCTGGTCAATGAGAGTGTAAAAAGAGCCAAGCAACAATCCGCTCTTGGGTGAGGGTGTTCTTCAAGTCAACTCCTCTAACAATGCCTTCGCCTCCTGCAGGTCTTTGGTGTCAAAGCCCTCAGTAAACCAGCCGTAGATCTCTGATAACAGCTGGTGCGCTTCTTCCTCTTTGCCTTGTTGTTGCCACAGGCGTGCGAGGCTCATTGTCGCTCGCAGTTCCCACGACTTCGCCTGTTGCTGGCGGGCAACCTCGATGGCTTTCAAAAAGTGCGCTTCGGCTTCGGTGTGGGGGCTGGGTGTTAGGGGCTGGGGGCTGGGAATTTTTGATTTTTGACTTTTGCCCTTTGATTTTTGACTTTTGATTTCCTGCGCTAGCAGGAGTTTTCCCTTGAGCCGATACAACTCCGCCTCGTAGCAACGCTCCCCAGTTTTATGCACCAAAGCCAGAGCCTCGGCTACGGCAGTGAGTCCTTCCTCTGTCTGCCCCATTATCCCGTGCGCCTCGGCCAGCAAGGCAAGATAATGCGGACGTGCCAATTCTGCTCCCGTGGCCTGGTGGACGGCCAAGCCCTGGTATATTTGTGCCATTCCCTCTTTCCCCTGCCCCTGCTCAACTAGCGCCCAACCTCGAACCATAGCCCCTACCGCTAACCAGAATGGAAACCCTTGGTCAGTTGAGAGTGTAACCGCAGCCATTACTCGCTCTTGGGCTGCCTGGGCCTCTCGACGATACTTATGGAGGTTGGCGACCCAGTGCAGAGCGAACGCCAGGCTGAAGGGGCGACCGAGCTTCTGGGCTAGGGTTAGCGCCTCGTGGACTCTGCTCAAGGCTTGGTCCGGATAACCCAGCATCCACAGGGCCAAGGCCTCATAGGCTAAGCAAACCACCCCAGGATCCTGCACACTATGATGCGAGGAGTGTTGCTGGGGATCGTAGAGCGCTATGGCTTGCTCCAAGTGGGGGCGGGCCGAGACGAACTCGCCGAGATGGACCAAATCCATCCCCAGAACATAGTGGGCCTCCACAAGAAGCGCCGGGTCTTGCGTACTCTGAGCTAGGCGCAAGCACTGCTCAGCCAACTCAAGTGCTGTCTGGAACTCTGCCCGAATCGTATAAAACAGCGATAGCCCCCGTAGGATCGGGAAAAGCTGAGGAGTTTCCCCCACCTGCCGGCCTAGCTCGCGCGCCCGGGTGTAAGCGTGTTCCACCTCCGGGGCTCCGTAGCCTTTAATGGCTATCAAAGCTAAGCCTATAGTGCTTTGCAAAACCAACTCGTGTCGGACGCGTTCAGGAGAGTTCGATAGAGCTTTGAGCAATTCTAGCCCCTTAGCGAGCAGACTAATCGCCTCTTGATGGGCAGAGCGCCGTACAGCGTTTTCTCCTGCTTGCTGCAGATATCGCACCGCCCGGCGATAATCTCGCCCCTGCTCAAAGTGCATGGCCAACTCCGTGGCAAACTCTCTCGCCTGCTCGCCATAGGCCGCCTCCAGCCGTTCCCCAATCCGTAGATGCCACTGCTGCCGTCGTTCCACACCCACCTGCTCGTGCCACAGGTGTTGATACACGGCGTGGCGAAAACCGTACCGCGCCGTGCGCGTCCCATCTGGCCATTCGATAATCCCAGAGGGTCGCAAAAACTGCTGGCGCTCTGTCATCTTCGTGCATTGCTCTTCGACTTCTGCGCTCTCTTGCTCCAGCGCAGCAGCTACGGCTGCCGTAGCGAACTCTACCCCTGCTACACTCGCAGCTTGTAACATCCTTTGTTCTTCCGCTCGCAAGCGTTCTTGTTGTCTCGCTACTATCCGCCGGATACTTCCGGGCACTTGTTCTTCTATTGACTCGATCTCGCGATGCAGCATCCATCCCCCATCTCCTTCGCTCAGCACGCCTTGGGATACCCATTCGTCGATAAGGCTAGTGAGAAAGAGAGGGTTGCCCTCGGTGCGCTCATGGAGGAGCTGAGCAAGACTCACCGGGAGGGCACTGTGAGGGAACCGCTTGTCGAGGTAACTGGCGATAGCGGCTTCGGTCAATAACGGCAGTGACAGCTCGGAGCACAAATTATGTGCGTATAATTCCTGCGTGACGCTCTTGAGGGGATGCCCTTCATGCAACATCTCCACAGGACGATACGTGCCGATGAGCAGGAGCCGCGCCGGTTCCCTTCGTCGCGCCAGGGAAGCTAAAAAGTCTAACGTCGAGACGTCGCTCCAGTGCAGGTCTTCCAGCCAGAGGACCAACGGCTGCTCGGCACTAATCACTTCCAGGGCTTCCGCTAACTCCCGTAGCATCCGCTCCCGCGTTGCTCCGTGCACTTTTCGCTGGAGTGTTTCTAATTCTTCCTCATCAACTAATGTAGGCAGTTGCACCAACCACATGGGCGCGTGCTGCCGCAGTACCTTAATAAAACGTGCTCCTTCGTCTCCACGTCCTATCCTTCCCAAGGCCTCCAGAATGGGCAGGTACGCCTCGCCCGCTCCGTAGTGCTCAACACACTGCCCATGCCCAAACCAGAGGCCGGGAGTTAGGACTTGGGAGTTGAGGAATGAATACTGGGAAGGGAAGGAACTAACTGCTACCTCCCGCCTCCCAATTGCCGTGAGAAACGCCTCGATCAGCGCCGTCTTCCCAATCCCCGGCTCGCCAGTGACAAAAACAATCTGACGCTCCCCGCATAGAGCTTTTTCTAACCAATGGTGAAGTTGCGTAAGTTCGGTCTCTCGACCTACGAAGTTAGGGGTTGGTTGATAAGAAGGACTGCTGACTACTGAATGCTGACTCCTGGCTACTGGTGGCGTGGTGCTGAGCGGGGCGATAAACCGATATCCTCGCCGATACATCGTTACAATAAACCGTGGTGCCTTCCTATCATCTCCCAGGGCGCGCCGCAGCTCCTGAACGCAGACCCCCGGCGCAATATCGCTAACACAGGTCCCGGCCCAGACGGCGTCGAGGAGCGCTTCCTTGGTGACAAGCTGATCGGGGTGTTCCACCAGATAGCGCAAGACGGCGAAAGTTTTCCGCCTAAGAGGGATCTCTTGCACATCCCGCCACAGCCGCTGGTTGATCAGGTCGAGGCGATATGGGGGGAAGCAAAGGTGGTGCTCTGGCTCCATGTATCCCCATTACCACGAGTGAAGACAAATTAACAAGAAATTGTGCAGAAATTGTGAGATTTCCCATCCGCACCAATGCTATCCCTCGCTCGTAAGGAATCGGCGATTCCAAACGACAAAAGGAGGAATATTATGCACCTGCACAGAGAGACTATCGGCTTCTTCACGGTATTGGCGATAGCTTGCTGCCTTGTTCTTGGGGTTTTTGCCTCGCCGGTCGAGGCCAAGACTATCGTGGTAACCACCTTTATTGACACCGCCATCCCACCATTCGATGCCGATGGCGTTTGCGGAACAGGAACGGTCAGCGATCTGCCTACTAATGGCCCTGTTTCACTCCGTGAGGCAATCATCGCCGCCAATAACACGCCAGGCGAGCATACCATCACTTTTGCCCCGAGCCTGAGAGGAGAGATCATCGTGGTCAATTTTGACGATCTTGATGCCGATCTCACTCCTGATGCGCTGCCGGCGCTCTGTAGAGGGCATACCCGTATTGAGGGTCACCTCGACGCGAATGGTGTCCCAGATATTACGCTGGACGGAGATAAGTTGCCTGTCGCTGCTCCTGCGGTTGCTGCCGCTGGCATTCTCGTCCTTTCCAGTCACAACACCATCAACGGTCTCAGCGTGCAACATTTCCCGATCGGGATCCAGGTGCGCGCCGGAGAGTTTACGACTCCAGGGACCGTCACGCATACCACGGTTACGAACAATCTTGTTACCGAATCGAAAATTGACGGCATCAACGTGAGAACGGGTAACGTTCCGGACTCCCAAGTTGCCCACACCACTCTCTCCCAGAACAAGGTGACAAATAACACTCGCTTCGGCATCATCGTCGTGGCTAACCTGTCCGGCGTCGGGTCCTACACCCAAATTGCTCACACCACCATCACCGACAATGAGGTTACGGAGAATGGCAATTCAGGGATTCTTATGGTCTCCCTGGGTAACGGTAACCTCATCAGCAAAGCCGCCATTACTCATAACATGGTCTCCAGTAACAGCGGGATTGGCATTGAGGTCCGCGGGGGCTATGCCGGGGCAAAGGACAACACCCTCGACGTCCGCATCCGAGGTAATAGGGTGGCGGACAATGAGAATAGAGGAATCTTCATGATTGCCGGTCAAGATAGCAGCTCCAACAATCACATTGCGGCCAGGATCGAAGAGAATACCCTGGAACGAAATCAGATTTTCGGGATCGAGGCCGTTGCTGGGAATGGCGCAGCGGACTTCCGGACCGGCATCAGTGTGAATAATGAGCTGGGTGTCAGGATTAAGCGGAACACGGTGGAGAGTCAAACCGGAGTCGGCATCCTAGTTGCGGGCGGTGTCGGAAGTTCAGATGGGCGAGATGGAGCAATAGCCAACAATAACCAGACCGATGCAGAAGTGACGCAGAATACGGTCGAAGACAGCACTGGCACAGGAATTTTGCTGGTTGCAGGGGCTAAACGGGCAAGTGCGAATACCCTTGAAGTCTGGGTCGCGCACAACGCGGTCTGCGACAACCATCCCGATATCGTCGGTGTGAGCAGCCCTATGCCCAACCCGGGAACCGGGAACGTGCTGGAAGGGCAGATCTTTCAGAACACGGCCACGACGGTGACGGTGGCGGATAGGACGTCCGGGAATACGGCTGCTGTGACGCAGTTCAAAAACGACCCGTGCTCCTGAGGAGCACGCCTGGTCAGTCGCTTAAAGAGAGGCAACACTCGGCTGACAAACCGCTCGTTTAGGTCTCTGATCCGGGGCCGGCGTACAGTGATGGTCCCGCTGGTCAAGGTCAAGTGTCGGGGTTTGCCATAGCCATTCCGATACCCAGGAGATGTATCGATTGGTTCTCGCCGGGCTGACTTCGTACGGCCTAATAACTCGGTGACTTCCTCTTCTAATAGGGCCTGGATGAATCACTGGACATGCTCGCGGACTAAGTCTTCTACGCGCTCCCATGGGCTGGTTTCATTCGGCTCTGGTGTGGTCGACTTTGCTTTCTGCATGACGTTTCCTCCCTCTCTGCCCGGGCCGTAGCCGCGTGGGTTAGGTCACCCAGGAGGATACGCCGCCTGACTTGCGTTTCCACACTCTTTGAAGTTACCTCATTGAAACCTCTTGTCTGATTGGGCTGAAAGCTGATAGCTGAGAGCTGAACGCTAATCATGAGAGGCAAACATGGGCAAACTCGATAACAAAATCGCCTTAGTCACCGGCTCCAGTAGCGGTATTGGCAAAGCTGTCGCTCTCGCCTTTGCGCGTGAGGGTGCTCATCTGGTGATTAACTACCCGAACGCAACGCAAGCGCAAAATGCGACAGAAGTGAAAAACGCGATTGCCGCTCTCAATCGCAAGGTTTTGGTGATCGAAGCTGACGTGACTCAAGAAGAGCAGGTGAAACAACTGGTTGATGAAACGATGAAGGAGTACGGTCGCATCGACATTCTCGTCAACAATGCTGGTATTGCTACAGCCGCAACGGTGGACAAAATGCCCGCTACGATGTGGGACCAGATGCTCACGACCAACCTGCGCAGTGTCTTTCTATGTACGCACTACGTGCTGCCGATCATGTATCAACAGAACTCCGGGAAAATTATCAGTACAGCCTCACAACTCGCGTACAAAGGGGCACCTGGTCTCAGCCATTACTGTGCAGCCAAGGCGGCAATTATTGCCTTCACTCGATCACTGTCTCTTGAAATCGGTACGCGCAATATCAACGCCAACTGTGTTGCACCCGGTGCAACCGACACTCCGATTCTCAGCGGCGTCAATCACGAAGCCCTTGAAGCAATTCGTGAGAGCATTCCCAAGAAACGCTTCGCGACGGTCGAGGAAATCGCCCCAGCCTATGTATTCCTGGCTTCGGATGATGCACGGCACTTTGTTGGACAGTGTATTAGTCCGAATGGGGGAGATGTGATGCTCTAGGGGCTGGGGGCTAGGGGTTAGGGATTGGAGCCCCTCCCCTCCTTCTTTGTGTTTTTTACTTTTGCCTTTTGATTTTTGCCTTTTGCCTTTTGATTTTCCTTGTTTTATCGTTTCTCCGTTTCCGAGCCCCCTAAAGAAGGCTTCAGCAGTACATCAGCATCCTGTTTCACCTTCATCGCAAGGTCACGCCGCCCGGCAACAAGATATTTACGGATCGCCATGTCGAAGGCTTTCTTCGCTTCTTCGGCTTGCCCTTGGTGTGCGTATGCCACCCCTAATCCTGCGTAGGCTTCCGCACTGTTAGGGTTCCCTTCCAGGACCGCCTTGAACGCTGCTGTTGCTTGGTCGTACTGCTTTTGCGCATTGTACCCCTGCCCTAAGTGCACCTGTGCAGTCAGATCTTTCGGATCAGCCGTAACCGCCGCTTGGTACTCCTGTACCGCTTCAGCGAGTCGCCCGCTCTCCTCATACGCTTGTCCTAACTCAACGTGAGTCGTACTTGAGCCAGGAGCAAACTTCACGGCTTCCTGTAAGTCTTGGATCGCCTCAGAGAGTCGCTGTTGTTGCCGAGCATTGGTTCCACGATTCACGTAATAAGCTGCCAGCGCTTTCCGTGCTTCGGCATAGTTGGGGTCAGCCTGGAGTGCAGCACGAAACTCTTGCATGCCGCCTTCTGTGTTACCCAACTGGTTGGACAGAACACCAATCCGATAATGGGCCTCGGCAGCATGCTCAGGCGTTTCTTTAATCGCCCGTTGATACTCAGCTATTGCCGGGCCATAGAGCGTGCGACTTTCCAGGTCTCGTCCCTTGGCCATGTAGTCTTCAGCCCAAGCGAACAAGGCCAACCAAAGTCCAGCCGACAAAGACGATAAAAGCAAATAGGCGTATTTCTTCATAGATTTTCAAAGATAAACGCTCTTTCCCTTTTCCGCCACCTGTGCTTCACATGGAAGAATGGGATGGTAACCTACTGGGATCAGGTCGCAACAAGTCTGTTGGACATTTAAGCGAGGTTGTTCATCTTTGTTGACAGTGCCTCCTGTGCTGCAACAGTAACGACGAGCTTCCCACGACCGCGCCTTTGTCTCACTTCACCCGTGTACGCCGCAGAGGCTTGAGTGAGTGGCAGTACAGCATCCACAACCGGTTGGAGATCCTCCTTCTCCAGCAATTCTCCAATCTGGGTCAACTGCTCGTGATTCGGTTCAACGATAAAAAATGCTTGTTTCACTTGGTCGTCAGTCGTTGTTTCGCTATCTGAAGCGATGGTAATCAACCTTCCGCCAGGTTTGAGTATGCCCCAGGATCGCTGGAGAGTTTCACCACCGACAGTGTCAAAGACGACGTCCATATTCCGGACATTATCCTCAAAGCGCACTACTCGGTAGTCGAGAACTTGTTCGGCACCCAACTGCGATACAAAGGCAAGGTTTCGTGTGGACACAGTAGTAGTTACATGCGCACCACGAAGCCGGGCTAGCTGTATGGCGAAGATACCCACGGCCCCTGCTCCGCCATGCACCAGCACGTACTCCCCAGCCTGAAGTCGCGCACGATCAAACAGCCCCTGCCACGCAGTCAAGGCTCCAATAGGAATTGAGGCAGCCTCGACATGCGTCAAACTGGGCGGCTTTTGGGCAACACAGGTTGGCTGCGTGATGCAATACTCTGCCATTGCGCCATCGGAAAACCAGTCATTCATGCCATATACTTCCTGGCCGATCTCGAAACCAACGGTCTCCTCACCTACAGCCGCAATGACGCCGGAGAACTCATGTCCCGGTATGGTGCGGCTACGTCTCTCGCCGTTTTTGCTATGAGTGGTGGGGTACCACAGCAGTTCCGTCGGTGTTACACCAGCCGCATAGACGCGGACCAGCAATTCACCGCGCCCAGGTTGGGGCTGAGGAACGTTTTCTTCGATGAGTACAGGGCTATCCGCCGAATCAGACAAGCGCATTGCTATCATTCTTCACCTCGGCCTGTTGTAACAACTCTAAGACCATCTCTAGTTGTTGGGCTTGCGAGTTCATCTCTTTGGTGTCTTTCTCTGCTTCCCTGCCTGATAGCCTATGACAGCCTTACGGACCTTTCCAGAGCGCGATGTCACCTTCATGAATCCTGGCGCTCTATCGAAACAACTTGCCTCGTCGGTTCAGGAACAGATACCTTTGTAGGCAGTTGCGGTGCAGCCGTGTCTGGAGTGTTGCTGCTGTGCCGCTCGATGAACCAACGGATAACTACGTAGAAGACTGGCGTCAGAAAAATGCCAAACAGAGTCACCCCGATCATGCCGGCGAAGACCGCCGTTCCCAGAGTGCGGCGCATTTCGGCTCCGGCCCCCTGCGCGATTACCAGCGGGAACACACCTAGGATAAAAGCGAACGACGTCATGACGATCGGCCGCAACCGTACCCGTGCGGCCTCCACGGCGGCATCGAACCGAGATGCACCTTCCGCTTGTCGATCACGTGCGAACTCGACGATGAGGATAGCGTTCTTAGCGGCCAAACCCACCAGTACGACGAAGCCGACCTGCACGAAGATGTTGATGTCCATCCCGGCTAGCGCGATGCCTGCCAAGGCGCTCAGCAAACACATAGGCACGACCAAGATCACTGCCAGCGGTAGCGACCAGCTCTCATACAGCCCCGCCAATACGAAGAAGACCAGCAGCGTCCCCAGCACAAAGGCGCTGAAAGGATTCTGCTGCAAATCGCGAAACGACTCGACCTTGCCCGACAGCTTCTGCAAATAACTCAGCTCGGTCCACTCAGTCCTCATGTTGCGCGGCAGCTCACGGGCCAGCTGCTCCATCGTCGCCAGCACGTCGCCAGTGCTGACCTCGGGTCGGGAAGTGCCGTTGATCGTTGCCGCCGGAAACATGTTGTAGCGGGTGATCGTGACCGGCCCGGTGGAGTCGCGTATGTCGACCACGGCACCTAGCGGCACCATGTCGCCGTTGGCGTTACGGACCTTGAGCTGTTTGACTGTCTCAGCGTCTCTGCGGAAGGGGGCATCGGCCTGGACGTTGACCTGCCAGGTGCGGCCGAAGCGGTTGAAGTCGTTGACGTAGGAGCTGCCTAAGTTGGCTTGCAGCGCGTCGAAGACGTCGGTGAGCTCCACCCCCATCGTCTTGACCTTCACGCGGTCAATGTCCACGTAGAGCTGAGGGGTGCGGGCACGGAAGCCGTTGAAGAGGCCGACCAAGCCGGGTTGCTGATTACCCTTGGTCGCCAGGGCATCCGCCTGGGCTTGGAGGGCGTCGAAGTTGACGTCACCGGTCGCCTCGACCATCAGCTTGAAGCCGCCGGCGTTGCCCAGGCCTCGCACTGCCGGTGGTCCAAAGACAAGCACGCGGGCTTCCAGAACCTCCCGCCGCAAGCGGGCGCGGAGCTGCGCCGCGATAGCCTCGCCGCTCAGCGCTGCGGTCCGACGTTCTTCGAACGGCTTGAGGACGACGAACATGAAGCCGTAGTTCGAGCTGACGGCGTTCAGGACCAACGACTGTCCCGGGATGGCAGACGTGTGGGCCACGCCGGGGGTTTCCAGGGCGATCTTTTCGACGGCCGCGGTGACTTCGACCGTACGCTCCAGTGAAGCGGAATCGGGCAGCTGGATGTTCACCAGGAGGTAACCTTTGTCCTGACTAGGGATGAACCCGCCGGGGATGTGGGTGAAACTGAAGCCCGTCAGGCCAATGAGACCGACATAGATGACAAGTACGATCACGCTTAGGCGCAGGGCCCAGCCCACGATTCCTCCGTAGAGGTTGGTCGCCCGGTCGAAGATCCAGTTGAAGCCTCGGAAGAACTTCCCGAGCGCCCAATTCACCGGCCGGATGAGGAACCACCCTAGTGCTCCCCCGGCGATCGCTCCGGGGAGGAAGAGGACAAGGTATCTTCCCCACGTCAACATGGTGGCTTTCAAGCCGCTAGAGGCTGCCTCGCCGCCCGTCTCCCCCACAGGCAGACCCAGCCAGGAGCTCAATGTCGGCGCCAGCAGCGACGCGGTCGCTAGCCCGCCGAACAGGGCGAAGCTCCACCACGGCAGGGCTTCCTTAGTCTCATTGACGTTCTGTCCAGGCGTACGACCCGCGAAGATGGAGGCCGCCCGGGCCGGCGTCATCGTCATGGCGTTGAGGGCCGAAATGATCATCGACGCCGAGATGGTCAAGGCAAATTGCCGGAAGAACTGGCCGGTAATCCCGCCGAGAAAGGCGCTGGGCAGGAAGACCGAGCTGAGCACGAGCGTGATAGCCAGGATCGGGCCGGTGATTTCGTTCATCGCGTTGATGGTCGCCTCGCGCACAGGTAAGCCTTTGTCCAGCCAGCGCTCGATGTTCTCCAGCACCACGATAGCGTCATCCACGACGATGCCGATGGCCAGCACCAGCCCGAACAGCGTCAGGTTATTCAGGGTAAACCCCATCAGGCTCAGCACGGCGAAGGTCCCGATCAGCGAGACGCTTACATCAATCAAGGGGAGGAGTAATGCCTTCCAGTCCTGCAGGAACAGCAGTACAACGATGGCCACGAGAATCACCGCGTCGCGCAAAGTATGGAATACTTCATTGACGGACTCACGGATGAACGGCGTCGTGTCATAGTTGATGGCGTAGTGTAGTCCCCGGGGGAAGCGTGTTGCCAACTCGCGCATCGTGGCCTTGATACGGTCGGCAGTGTCCAGGGCATTCGAGCCGGGCAACAAATAGACGCCGATGAGTGCCGTCGGCCTGCCGTCCAGCCGAGCGAGTGTGTCCTGACTCCGGGCCCCCAATTCTGTCCGCGCGACATCTTTGAGATAAGTGACTTGCCCATCAGTGCCGGTCTTGAGGATGATGTCGGCGAACTGCTCGGCCTCGACCAGCCGGCCGAGTGTACTCAGCGTGTACTGAAAGTCTTGGCCCTCAGGGACGGGCGGCTGGCCGATCCGCCCAGCCGCCACCTGTATGTTCTGCTCGCGCAAGACCCGGATCACATCATCGGCGGTCAGGTTCCGCGACTGCAGCTTGTCCGGGTCCAGCCACACGCGCATGCTGTAGTCCTGTGCGCCCAATATCAGCACATCACCGACGCCTTCCAACCGGGCGAGTACGTCCTTGAGCTGGATGGTGGCATAATTGCTCAAGTAGAGTGCATCATAATACGACCGGCCGGTCTCCGGGTTGTTATCGGAATAAAGGTTGATCGCCAGGAGAATATCTGGGGACCGCTTCTTGGTCGTAACACCGATGGCCCGCACCACGGCGGGCAGTGT
>Ga0187892_10010165_pt1 | contig 12041 bp, 10 predicted proteins | sample MA1701073metaG_FD_139345 | JGI IMG/M metagenome (GOLD analysis project Ga0187892, IMG submission 139345) | Bio-ooze microbial communities from a basaltic lava cave in the Kipuka Kanohina Cave System on the Island of Hawaii, USA - MA170107-3 metaG ...
GCTCGCGATCGTCTTTGCCAGCGAGCGGTGGCGGCCGTGGATGCTGCTGCTCATCATGCTTCCGTTCTGGACCAACTTGCTCATCCGCACCTACGCGCTGATGTCGGTGCCGCGTACCGAGGGTTACGCCAATTTCACCCTCGAATGGCTGTGGAACCAGGGCAGCTGGCTCCTGACGCTGGTGGGATTGCAGCCGCTCGGCGAATTCACCCCGCTCCAGCTCCTCTACAACAATTTCGCCGTCGTGTTGGGACTGGTCTATGTGCATTTGCCGTTCATGGTGCTGCCGCTCTACGCCGCGCTCGATCGGCTGGACAAATCTCTGATCGAGGCGAGCCTCGACCTCGGCGCAGGCCATCTCCGCACCATGTTCTCGATCGTGGTGCCGCTAGCCCTGCCGGGTATCATCTCCGGGATCATCATTACCTTCGTTCCGGCGCTTGGCGCCTATCTCACGCCCGATCTCCTTGGCGGTCCCGACAGCCAGATGATCGCCAATGTCATCGAGCGTCAGTTCAAGAAGGCCAACGATTGGCCGTTCGGGGCCGCACTGTCCTTCCTGCTGATGTACGCGACATTCGCAGCCATCGCCATGCGCGCCTTTTTCGGCCGCGGCAAGACCGCCGCCGGTCACGGAATCTAGCCATGGCCGAGCGTCGCGCACCCCTTGAATACAATCGCTTGTGGCAGATGCGCGCCTGGCTGTTTGCCGTGTTCTTTTTCCTCTATGCGCCGCTCATCTCGCTGGTTGCCTTCAGCTTCAATGACAGCAAACGCACCACGGTTTGGCGCGGCTTCACCCTCAGATATTACGAGAAGCTCTTCACCAACGACAACCTGCTGTTGGCCTTCGCCAACTCGCTGACCATCGCCTTTGTCGCCACGCTCATTTCGCTCGTGATCGGTGCGCTGGCGGCTGTGCTGTTGTGGCGCTACCGCTTCCCGGGCAAGGCCGCCGTTGAGGGCGCCTTCACGCTTCCGCTCGTGGTGCCGGAAATCTGCATGGGCGTCGCCATGCTGCTGTTCTTCACCCGCGTCCTACCCTGGCCCAATAATCTCATCTGGCCGTTCAATCTTGGCTCCATCATCATCGCACACGCCTCGTTCTGCTTCCCCTTCGTCGCGCTGGTCGTGGGCGCGCGTCTCGCGAGCTTTAACAAGGAGCAGGAGGAGGCGGCGCGCGACCTCGGCGCCAACGACTGGCAGGCCTTCCGCGACGTGCTCCTGCCGCATATCCGGCCGGCCCTGATTGCCGGGTCTCTGCTCGCCTTCACGCTGTCGCTCGACGATTTTGTCATCACCTTTTTCACCTCGGGACCCGACACCGTTACTTTCCCGGTGAAGGTCTATTCGATGCTCCGCTTCTCGGTGACGCCGGAGGTGAATGCCGCGTCGACCATGCTGATCGTGCTTACGATCATGCTCATGGTCGTCATGATGGTGATGCAGAGCAAGTCTCAGAAGAAGAACAAGGGATGAGTGCCATGGACCGAGCCTTAGCCAGTGACGCCAAGACGGCCGCAAAGCCCATCATCAGCTTCCGCGATATTACCAAGCGATGGGGCTCCACGCTGGCCGTGGACAATGTCAGCCTCGACATCGAACCCGGCGAGTTCTTCGCGTTGCTCGGGCCTTCGGGCTGCGGCAAGACCACGCTGCTGCGCATGCTTGCCGGTCTCGAAGTGCCGAGCGAGGGCCATGTCTATATCGACGGCAAGGACATGGGCGAGATCCCGCCGAACAAGCGCGCGGTCAATATGGTGTTTCAATCCTACGCCGTCTTTCCGCATATGTCGGTCGCCGATAATGTCGCTTACGGCCTCAAGATCGATGGCGTGCCGCAGGCGGAGCGTGACAAGCGCGTCAAGGAGGCGCTGGACTTGGTTCAACTCGGCCACCTTGCCGAGCGCATGCCCGATCAGCTTTCTGGAGGGCAACGCCAGCGCGTAGCGCTCTCACGGGCGCTGGTGAAGAAGCCCAAGGTTCTTCTGCTCGACGAGCCGCTCTCGGCGCTCGATGCCAAATTGCGCGAGGCCATGCGCTTCGAGCTGTCCCAGCTACAGCAAAAAGTGGGGATCACGTTCATTATGGTCACGCATGACCAGGACGAGGCGCTGGCTATTGCCTCACGCATCGCCGTCATGAACAAAGGTTCGATCGCCCAGCTCGGCACGCCTTCGGAGCTTTATGAGTTTCCCGCCTCGCGTTTCGTCGCCGACTTTATCGGCTCGGTGAACATGTTCGAGGGCACGCTCGTTGACGACAAGCCGACCGAGGCCACTGTCGCTTGTCCCGACCTCGACCCGCACCGCGTGCACGTGCCGCATTCCGTTCCCGGCAAGGCGATGTCGCCCGTTTGGGTCGCGATCCGTCCCGAGAAAATGACCCTGCACAAAGACGCCGATGCGCCGCCCGCAGTGCCCGAATGTCCGGCCGCTCATAACGTTGCCAGGGGAGAGATCAAGGAGATTTCCTATCTCGGCGACATTTCGATCTACCACGTCCTGCTTGCCAACGGCCGGCTCGTCCGGATCTCGCGCCCCAACCGCTCGCGCTGGGACCAGGACAATTTTACCTGGGGTGAGAAGGTCTGGGTCAGTTGGACCGGATCGAGCCCTGTCGTCCTGCAATCGTGACGCTCGACGCTGAGCCCTCTCGGCAGCGAAAGAACACAAGGTCCACATGACAATTTCGGCCGAGCTGCATGAACGGAGGGTAGCCGCGGTCGCGCGCGGCGTCAGCCACGCGACGCAAGTCTACGCCAAGCGCGCCAAGAACGCCGAGATCTGGGACGAGGAGGGCAAGCGCTATATCGACTTCGGCGCCGGCATTGCCGTCGTCAACACCGGCCATCAGCATCCGAAGATCGTTGCCGCTGTCGAGGAGCAGCTGAAGGCGTTCAGCCATGTCTGCTTCCAGGTCACGCCCTATGAATCCTATGTGCGCCTCGCCGAACGGCTGAATGCGATGGCGCCGGTCGCGGGCCCGGCCAAGACCATGCTGGTTTCGACCGGCGCCGAGGCGGTCGAGAACGCCGTCAAGGTCGCGCGTGCCTTCACCGGCCGTCCCGGAATCGTGTCGTTCAGCGGCGGCTTCCACGGCCGCACCCTCATGTGCATGGCGCTAACCGGCAAAATGGTCCCCTACAAGAAGGGCTTCGGTCCGTTCCCCGGCGAGGTCTACAACGTCGCTTTTCCCGCTACTTATCATGGGGTTAGCAGCGAGCAGAGCCTCGCCGCGCTGCATGCTCTGTTCAAATATACCGCCGATCCTTCCAGCATCGCCGCCATCGTCATTGAGCCGGTGCAGGGCGAGGGCGGCTTCTATGTGACGCCGTTCGATTTCTTGCGCGACTTGAGAGCGCTATGCGACGAGCACGGCATCCTGCTGATCGCCGACGAGATTCAGACGGGCTTCGCCCGGACGGGCAAAATGTTCGCGCTCGAACATGCCGGCATCAAGGCCGACGTCGTGGCCTTGGCCAAAGGACTGGCCGGCGGCCTTCCGCTCTCGGCGATTACGGGGCGCGCCGACGTGATGGATGCATCGAACCCCGGCGGCCTCGGCGGCACCTATGCCGGCAATCCCTTGGCTTGCGCCGCGGCTCACGCCGTTCTCGACGTGATCGAAGAGGAAAAACTCTGCAACCGCGCCAATGCCATCGGCAAGATCATTGTCGACCGCTGCAACTTGATCAAGGACCGCTCGAACCTGAATTGCGTCGGCGACGTAAGAGGGCTCGGCGCGATGTGCGGCATCGAGCTGGTCAAGGACGTTGCGAGCGCTGAGCCCGCGCCTCTCCTGACCCAGACCTTGATGAAGGTCGCAAACGAGAACGGACTCATTCTTCTCTCCTGCGGCACCTACGGAAATGTCATTCGCTTCCTCGTGCCGCTCACCGCGAACGACGCCATCGTGCGCGAAGGCATGGATATCTTCGAGGCGAGCCTCACCGAAGCCGTGGCTCGGGCCGGGTGAGGTTTTGACATTCGGCGTCTCGCAATTGGGTATGGACATGAACGCAAAGCTTGCAACGAACGATCTCGAAGCCTTCTGGATGCCGTTTACGGCAAACCGCCAGTACAAGAGGGCGCCGCGCCTGCTCGTGGGCGCGCAAGGCATGTACTACACGACCGCCGACGGCCGCCGCGTGCTCGACGGCACGTCGGGGCTGTGGTGCGTCAATGCCGGTCATTGCCGGCCGAAGATCGTGGAAGCGGTCCGCAAGCAGGTTGGCGAGCTCGACTTCGCCGGCAACTTCCAGATGGGCCATCCCAGGGCCTTCGAGTGCGCGGCCAAGCTCGCCAACATCGCCCCGCCGGGCTTCGACCACGTCTTCTTCACCAATTCCGGGTCGGAATCGGTCGAGACCGCGCTCAAGATGGCGCTCGCCTATCACCGGGCGAAAGGCAACGCAGCGAAGACGCGTCTGATCGGCCGCGAGCGCGGCTATCACGGGGTCAATTTCGGCGGCACCTCGGTCGGCGGCATTCTCAACAATCGCAAGATGTTCGGGACCCTGCTCAGCGGCGTCGACCATATTCGTCATACCCATGATCTCGGCCGCAATGCTTTTGCCCGCGGCGAGCCCGAGCATGGCGCCGAGTTTGCCGACGATCTCGAACGGTTGGTGGCGCTTCACGACGCCTCGACCATCGCCGCCGTCATCGTCGAGCCGGTCGCCTGCTCGACCGGCGTGTTGATCCCGCCCATGGGCTACCTCAAGCGCCTCGCCGCGATCTGCGCCAAGCACGACATCCTCCTCATCTTCGATGAAGTCATCACCGCCTTCGGCAGGCTCGGCACGCCGTTTGGCGCCGATTATTTTGGCGTCTCGCCCGACATCATCACGACGGCGAAGGGTATCACCAACGGCACTGTTCCCATGGGCGCGGTGTTCGTGAAGGGACGCGTCCACGACGCATTCATGAACGGCCCCGAGGAGGCCATCGACTTCTTCCACGGCTATACCTATTCCGGTCACCCGGTGGCCTGCGCCGCCGCGATCGCGACGCTCGAGGTCTACAAGGAAGAGGGGTTGCTGACCCGCGCGGCGGAGCTTGCGCCGTATTGGCAAGAGGCGATTCACGCGCTCAAAGGTCTGCCGCACGTGATCGATGTCCGCAATATCGGGCTGATCGGCGCTGTCGAGTTCGATCCGGTTCCTGGCGAGCCGATGAAGCGTGCCCACACGCGTTTTGTCAGCGCGTTCGAGCGCGGCCTGCTTGTGCGCGCGACCGGAGACATCATCGCCCTGTCACCGCCGCTCATCATCGAAAAGAAAGAAATCGACCAGCTCATCGATATCTTCTCGAACGTTCTCAAGACGGCAAACTGAGCAATGTACGGCGCCGCCATGCAAACCATCTCGAACGCGATCGACGGCCGCAAGGTCAAGTCGGCGTCACGGCGCATCGCCTCCGTCTACAATCCCGCGACCGGCGAGGAGATTGCCGAGCTTCCGCTCTCGACCGCGGACGAGGTGAATGTGGCGGTCGCTGCCGCCAAGAAGGCGGCTCCCGGCTGGGGCACGACGCCGCCGCTGAAACGGATCAAATACATGTTCCGTTTCAAGGAGTTGCTCGATCGCAACGCCGACGAAATCGCCCGCGCCATCTCGCGCGAGCACGGCAAGACGCATGAAGATGCGCTCGGCGAATTCGCCCGCGGCATCGACGTCGTCGATTTTGCCTGCGGCATTCCGCATCTCTTGAAGGGCGAATACAGCCGCAATGTCGGGCCTGAGATCGACAGCTGGTCGGACCGCCAGCCGCTCGGCGTCGTCGCCGGCATCACGCCGTTCAACTTTCCGGCCATGGTGCCGATGTGGATGTATCCGGTGGCCATCGCTTGCGGAAACACCTTCGTGCTGAAGCCCTCCGAACGCGATCCGTCCCCCTCGATGCTGATCTGGGACTTGTTCCAGGAGGCGGGCTTCCCGCCCGGCGTTCTGAACGTGGTCCATGGCGACCGCGAAGCGGTCGATGCCATTCTCGACCATCCCGATATCAGGGCTGTGAGCTTCGTCGGCTCGACCCCGGTCGCAGAGCATGTCTATCGGAGGGGTTCTGCCTCTGGCAAGCGCGTGCAGGCGCTCGGCGGCGCCAAGAACCACATGGTGGTCATGCCCGACGCCGATATGGACCAGGCCGTCGATGCCTTGATGGGAGCGGGCTTCGGCTCTGCGGGCGAGCGCTGCATGGCGATCTCGGTCGCCGTCCCCGTCGGCGAGAAGACCGCCGACCGGCTCGTCGCCTCGCTCGCGCCCAAGGTCCACGCGCTGAAAGTCGGTCCCGCGACCGACCCCGAGTCGGAGATGGGGCCGGTGATCACGGCCGAGGCCAAGAAGCGCATCAGCGATCTCATCGGCAAGGGCGTCGAGGAAGGCGCCGAACTCGTGGTCGACGGGCGCGGGCTCGAGCTCCAAGGCTACGAGCGCGGCTTCTTTCTCGGCGGCTCTCTGTTCGACCGCGTCACCGAGGACATGACGATCTACAAGACTGAGATCTTCGGCCCGGTCCTATGCGTGGTGCGCGCCGGCAGCTACCGCGAGGCCACCGATCTCGTCAACCGTCACGAATATGGCAACGGCACCGCCATCTTCACCCGCGACGGCGACACGGCCCGCGACTTTGCCGCCTCGATCGAGGCCGGCATGGTCGGCATCAATGTGCCGATCCCCGTTCCCGTCGCTTACCACTCCTTCGGCGGCTGGAAGCGGTCTCTGTTCGGCGACCATTCCGTCTACGGCCCCGAAGGCGTGCGCTTCTACACGCGGCTCAAGACGGTGACCGGGCGCTGGCCCTCGGGCATCCGCGGCGGCTCTGAGTTCCATTTTCCGAGTCTGAAATAGGTGGCGCGGCTACGCTAGAGCACTATCCCATCGAATTGAATCATGACCCCCCTCTTACTCCCCCCTTTCAGGAGGGAGAAACATTGGGAGCGACGTATTGCTCTCCCTCCCCCTGCAAGGGGGAGGGCCGGGGTGGGGGTCGGGACCGTGGTTCAATCCGATTGGATAATGCTCTAGCCGGCGGCTTGGCGCGCCCGCTCCTCGTCGCATGCTTTGAGGTGGATGAACTTCGGCGTCGATGAAACCTCATCCGCCTGAGCGCAAGCCCTAACGCCAGCCTTTCTCGCGCCCTCGACGAACAGCATGGCGGCGTCGTCGAGATAGCCGCCGCCGTCGCTCAGATATTTTTCGACGCTCCAATTGGGATCGAGGCGAACCACCTCCGCAGCAGCCGCTTTCGCCCCCGCCATGTCGCCAATCATGGCGCTTGCCGCCGCCAGAAAGGCATAATCCGTGGCAAACGGGTCCGTGACCAGCTTCGAGTACTTGACCGACTTGTCGAACTGGCGGCCGAAGAAATACACGTAACGAAGTCCTTGATTGTACCAGTACGGGTAGTTGGGATTGAGCCGCAACGCCTTCTCCACCAGTTCGACAGCGCGCTCGGGCTGGCCGAGTTGAGGCAGGAGCCAGGCGATAAGAATGAGAAGGTCGGCGTTATTGGGAGCGAGAGCCTCAGCTTTGACGAATTGATCGAGGGCCTGGTCTGCCATTCCCTGATAGGCAAAGGCATGACCCAGGACGAGCTGAGTTTCTCCGTCATTCGGATCCAACCTAACCGCATTCCGCGCGGTCTCCATCAACTTGGCGAGGTTGTCCGCCACAGTTCCGAGGCCGAAGTCAATCCTATACTCGTAGATATACGCCAATCCCACATGAGCTCTGGCGAGCTGCGGATCGATTTCGAGCGCCCTAAGAAACAGTCGCTCGGCCTCCTCCAGACCCGCCTCCGTAACGCCGCCGGCGGCGCCACCATGCTTAGCCCCCATGCCGAGGAGGTAGATTTCATACGCGGTCAGGTCGCTCGGCGGCTTCCGCCTGATGAGGGAACGCTCGGCCACTGCAACGGCGCCCTCGTAGCCGGTAAGGGTCGCCGCGATCTTCTCGGTGACGTCGCTCTGCACCTTGAACAGGTCCGATGCGGGACGATCGTACCGATCGGACCAGACGTGCCCGCCGGTTCTCGTGTCGATGAGCTGCGCCGTCACCCGAATCTGGTCGCCACTCGGCTGAATGCTGCCTTCGAGCACGTAGCGGACGCCGAGATCGCGGCCGATGCTTCTCACATCCGCGGGCTTGCCTCTGTAAACTTCGGTCGAATTCCGCGCGACGACAAATAAGTCTTTCGAGTGCGACAAATCGGTAACGATGTCCTCGGTGACCCCGTCGGCAAAGCGATTCCACTTGGGATCGTCGCCGAGATTCTCGAACGGCAAGACGGCGATGGAGGCCTTTTCAGGCAGCCCCGGCGATGGAGTCCACCACCTCCAGGCGCCGAAAGCTGCAAGCAGAAGCAAAACAGCGACGACGGAGGCAGCTAGAAATTCAAATGCCGTTCTGCGAGAGGGCTGAGCGGCGACAAGACCTGTAGCGCGATCTTGGTTTTGGTCCAGAGTTGGCGCATCCGGCCGTCCTGACTCCTGCCCGATTGCTGCGGCTTGGCGAAACTCGATGTGCGGCGTGTAAGCGCCCTTGGGCAGCTCGATGCGAACAGGATCGGCTTGGCCGTCGGTGTCGTAGTACTCGCGAAGCTTCTCGCGCAGCCGCGCCGCTTCGATCCGCACGAGAGGATCGATGGCGGGATCGAAGGTCTCCGGACGATCGAAAACCTCGAGCGCGATGTTGTAGCCCTTCAGCCGCTCGCCGCGCCCGGCCAGCGTTTCATTGACGATGTATTCCAGGAATCGCTGCCGGCGCCGTGACGGGTGGAACGGGCCGCTTTTCAGGATGCGGTCCAGCTCCTCGCGAATGATCTTCTGGTCGGATTCGCTCCAGCAATCGAGCGTAATTGCCGTCACTTTCCTAACTCCAAGGCGGAGCGAAAACGCCCGCCGGGCCCGCTTCTGGGCCGGTTGCTTACCGTTACATACTACGACCGGCGGCCACCGCCTGTCACGCTCGCCCGCAGGTGGTCAGGAGCCTTTCGATTTCGGACCACCGCAAACCATCAAGCTTCTGGAGGAAACGAAGATGCTGAAACTTTTCATCGTCGCATTAACACTCGGTGCCTTCGCCATGACGGGCCTGGCGACCGAGGCAGAGGCCCAATCCAGGCCCTGCATCAAGGCCCCGAAAGACAACCTGCCGTGCCCCATGACGTATCAGAGGCCGGAGCTGGTCAACCTTCGCAACAGATAGCTGCACTTAACGAAGATCCGGATCTTCGAGTCTTTGACCGATCGAATTGAAGAAAGACAATACCGGCGAAAGGACATCACCATGAGGCTCGAGCACTTCTTTATCGCTGTGCCCGCAGCGCTGTGCGTCCTTGGGCATAGCGCGGCAATCGCCGGAAAGACCGCTGACGGAGTGGGCGCGCTCGCTTGCGTGACCGACAAGTGGACTGAGAAGGAGGTCGAAAAAGGTCACAAGCTCGCCGACTGGGTGGGACCGTGCGTCGCCGTTCCCGACGACCCTGCCGCGCCGAAATACACGGAAGATTGCACGGTGAAGTACGAATACATGCCAGACGAGAGCTGGAAAGGAAACGGGACCTGCACCTTCACGTTCCCGGGCGGGGACAAGGTGTACGATACCGTTGAGGAGGGCTCGCACCTCAAGGAGTCCGTCTACAAGATCACCGGCGGCACCGGGAAATATCAAGGTGCCAGCGGCGGCGGCACGTATAGTTGCCAGAACCTGACCGACACGCTTTGCGGCGGACGCTATAATGGCAAGCTCGAACTGCCCTAGCCGCGACAAAGAAAAAGCCGGTCCGTTTCGGGGGAAGAAACGGACCGGCCGATGGACGCGAGGGGATGCGTCCGGGGGGAACGAGATACGGTCGCGCGCCTACTCAGCCGCGACCAGGTGGACTTTTCCCCGCGGCCCTCGGTCGAAGCCGAGCGAGGACGCGACGGCCACATGCATGATCCTGCCATCGCGGACATTGAGGCCGGCGGCGAGGTGCGGGTCGCGATCGAACGCCGCCAAACCGTTGTCGGCGAGCTTGATCACGAAGGGAAGCGTTGCGTTGTTGAGCGCCTGCGCCGAGGTGACGGGCACGGCACCCGGCATATTGGCGACGCAGTAATGGATGATGCCGTCGACCTCGAAGGTCGGATCGGCATGGGTGGTCGGCCGCGAGGTCTCGAAGCACCCGCCCTGGTCGATCGACACATCGACCAGCACGGCGCCGCGCTTCATGTGGGGGAGCATGTCGCGGCGCACGAGCTTGGGCGCGCTCGCGCCCGCCACGAGCACTGCGCCGATCACCACGTCGGCGCTGAAGACTTCGGTCTCGATGATGTCCATGGTTGAGGCGAGCGTCCGCACGCGGCCCTCGAACAGCTCGTCGAGTTGACGAAGCCGGGACAGCGACCGGTCTATGATGGCAACTTCGGCGCCGAGCCCGACGGCCATGCGCGCCGCATGGGTGCCGACCACGCCGCCGCCGAGCACGACGACCTTGGCCGGGCGAACGCCCGGAACGCCGCCCATGAGCACGCCACGCCCGCCGGTCGGACGGCGAAGTGCGATCGCGGCAGCCTCGATCGCCAGACGCCCGGCAACCTCGCTCATCGGCGCGAGCAACGGAAGGCCGCCATTGGCATCGGTCACGGTCTCATAGGCGATGGCCGTCGCGCCGGACGCCATGAGCCCGCGGGCCTGCTCCGGATCGGGAGCGAGGTGCAGATAGGTGAACAGAATCTGGTGCGGCTTGAGCCTGCGATACTCGACCGCCTGCGGTTCCTTGACCTTGACGATCATCTCGGCCGCGGCAAACACGTCTTCCGCCGTGGGAAGAATGCGGGCGCCGGCCTTCGCATAGGCCGCGTCGTCGGCGAAGATCCCGGCGCCTGCGCCGGACTGCACCACGACTTCGTGCCCGCGCGTCACGAGCTCGCGAACGGAGCCGGGCACGAGCCCGACACGGAACTCATTGCTCTTGATCTCTGTCGGAACACCGATGCGCATTTTCGTTTCCTCCGCGCAAAAGGCGATTCTTGCTTGGGGAGAGCATGCCTCAAGGCGCGAAAAGATTGTTGGCTTTCTTTCAAGCCCTGGGCTAGATTTGCGCCTGATTTCTGCGCGTAAGCACCAAATAGCGCTAGAAAATGACAGAAACGGAGCTGGACGCGCTAGATCGCGCGATCATGGGCGCTCTCCTCGAGGACGGCCGCTTGAGTCAGGTCGAGCTTGCCGAGCGCATTCCTCTGTCCGCGACCGCGATTGCCCGGCGCATCCGCGCGCTCGAAGAGAAGGGCGTGATCGAAGGCTATCAAGCGCGCATCAACCGCCAGGCGCTTGGGCTCGGCATCACCGTCATCGTGCAGATCGGTCTCAAGAGTCAGAACGAAGACTTGCTCAAAGCGTTCGAGGAAGCCGTGGTCAAGGCGCCCTCGGTCGTCTCCTGTCATCTGATGTCGGGCGAGGACGACTACCTCGTCACCGTAATGGCCCGCGATCTCGCCGATTTCGAGCGCATCCATAAAGAGCAGCTCTCCCGCCTTCCGGGCGTCGCCCGGCTGAAATCGAGCTTCGCCTTGCGGGAGGTCGCCAGCAGGTTGCTGCCCGCGTCCTGTCTCTTGCCGACGCGCAAATGATGCGATCGTAAAGTCGCGGAGGAATTTAAGTGCGTGCTTCGAGGGCCGCTTCGCGGCCACCTCAGCATGACGGGTAGTGTTTGATCACCTCACCCTGAGGAGGGCGCGGAACGCGCCCGTCTCGAAGGGCGCACGCTATCCACCTGCTCCCCCCTTGAGGGGGAGCACACGCGCCGCTTGCGGCGCGGTGAGGGGCGGGCGTAAGCCCGCGTCAAAGACTCCCCCCTCACCCTTCCCGCCATGCGACTTGCGCAGAGCTGCGCTCGCGCAAGATCGCGGCGTGAAGCCCTCTCCCACAAGGGGGACTGTTGCACAATTGGCTGGTTGGTGATTCCTTGTTTGCGAGAGGCGGGGGGTCACGGCGATGGCGATCAAGCAGACGGGACAGCTAGGCTTTGTGGATGCGATGGTGGCTGGGGCGA
>Ga0187892_10010166_pt1 | contig 12040 bp, 7 predicted proteins | sample MA1701073metaG_FD_139345 | JGI IMG/M metagenome (GOLD analysis project Ga0187892, IMG submission 139345) | Bio-ooze microbial communities from a basaltic lava cave in the Kipuka Kanohina Cave System on the Island of Hawaii, USA - MA170107-3 metaG ...
CAAGTCGCCCGCACCGGTGTTCGAGGCCTTGAGGTAGGCCTGCTGGCTCCAGACGCCGCCGCTGCGGACGAAGACGTAGGCCGCGCCGGCCCATTCGGCGCTGTTGTCGGCCTGGTTGCCGTTGACGCCCGTGGCGCTGCTGGCCTCTGGCCGCGCCCCGACCACGACCGTGTCACCGCTGACGGCCACCGGGTTGCCGAACAAGTCGCCCGGGTCGCCGAACAAGTCGCCCCCCCCGGTGTTCGAGGCCTTGAGGTAGGCCTGCTGGCACCAGACGCCGCCGCTGCGGACGAAGACGTAGGCCGCGCCGGATTGGAAGGCGCTGTTGTCGGCCTGGTTGCCGTCCACCCCCGTAGCGCTGCTGTCCTCTCCTTGCGCCCCGACCACCACCGTGTCGCCGATGACGGCCACCGAGACGCCGAACGCGTCGCCCCCCCCGGTGTTCGAGGCCTTGAGGTAGGCCTGCTGGCTCCAGACCCCGCCGGAGCGGACGAAGACGTAGGCCGCTCCGGCACTGGAGAAGCTATTGTCGGCCTGGTTGCCGTTGACGCCCGTGGCGCTGCTGTCCTCGCCAAGCGCCCCGACCACCAGCGTGTCGCCGCTGACGGCCACCGGGTAGCCGAACTGGTCGACCGCCCCGGTGTTCGAGGCCTTGAGGTAGGCCTGCTGGCTCCAGAGGCCGCGATAGCGGACGAAGACATAGGCCGCGCCGGAATCGAAGGCGCTGTTGTCGGCCTGGTTGCCGTTCACGCCCGTGGCGCCGCTGGCCTCATGTCGCGCTCCCACCACAACCGTGTCGCCCGACACCGACACGGATCCGCCGAATTGGTCGCCCGCCCCGGTGTTCGAGGCCTTGAGGTAGGCCTGCTGGGCGATCGGGTCGATCGTCAGCGGGTAGTGTGCCCCGCGGTCGTCGACACTCAGCATCAGCCCTTCGCCCGCTTCCGCGAACCACGCCGGCAGCGCCACGCCGTCGGCGTCGAAGACCGTCAGGCCGGTGTAGTTGACGATGGCAGCGCCGCCGTCGTTGACGAACGTCACGCCGCGCCCGTCGGCGTCCACGCGCGGAATCAAGTCGCCGCGCACGGCGAGTGTGAATTGCAGTGGCTCGTCCGCCCTCCGGGCGGCGGAAGAGTGGGGGGCACTCGATCCAGAGGCTGAAGCCTCTGGCAACCATCGGGCGCCCTCCGGGCGGGAGACGCCGCCAATCCACGCGAAGGGCGCATCCGCGCCATGTGTGAGCTGATCGACGACGACATTCCACGCGAAGGGCGCATCCGCGCCGTGTGTGAGCTGATCGACGCCGCCAATTCGCCCGGAGGGCGCACGCTCGTTGCCAGAGGCTTCAGCCTCTGGACCATATGGCCCTCTTTTTCCTACCGCCCGGAGGGCGGACGAACCCGGCCGGCGATGCAGCGTGTAGCCGTGTTCCAGGCCGCGCTGGTCGTTGATGTACCACTCGGTCAGGGCCGGGTCCCATTCATACATCACGCGGGCGCCGTCGGCCGTCACGCACGCTGGCGCGGTGACGGGCTGCTCGGCACCCTCGACGCCGAAGCTGACCAGCTCCAGGCCCCACGACCACTGTCCGGCGTCGGGCGTGGTCAGAAAGCCGCGGCCGTCGAAGCGAGTCCGCCACTGCTGGCCGGGATTGCGGGCCTGCCAGCCGCCCTCGACGGCGAAGGCCGTATGGCGCCCGGCCTCGTACGCCGCCCGGATGCTCAACCAGTCGGAGCTCGACAACCCATCCGGCACGCCGGCCGCCTCGGCCGGCGCTGCCGTCGCACCGCCTCCGTCATCGCCCCGCGCCGGCGGCGCGATTAGCGCGCAGACCATCAGCAAGCAGATGGGTGCGAGATCCGGGACACGAAACGGCCGTGTCCCGGACAGGCGGGATTCTCGCACCAGCGGCTTCCAGGGGTATGCGAGAATGGATTCTCGCACCAGCGACCACGATTTTCGCACTAGCGATTTCGGGAGTGGTGCGAGAAAGGATTCTCGCACCAGCGACCACGACATTCGACGCGCAGGGTCCATGAGAGTCTCCTTGCCAAAGGGATGTGAGAAAGGCACACCGTCACGATTCACCGAAAACGATCTGTCCGGCTGGCGCAGAACGGGGGCGTTCGCGCACCGCAAGCCGGCTCGCCAGCAAGGGCGAGGCGATTGAGCTAAAGACCACTTCAAAGCAAACGCGCCGCAGGAGGTGGGGCGCGCCTGTGCCGCAACCCAATCAGCGGAGCTTAGTCAATTGGCGGGTCCGCTGTCAAGCGTGTATCCCCCACCTTTTCCGGAGCTTGACGTATCGGCTCCACGCGAAATCCGCGTGTGCCGGGAACCGGACGAAGGGGTCAGGGGCCAGGGTTCAGGGTTCAGGGTTCAGCACGAACGACGCCCTGAGCCTTCGGCTCAGCAGCCCACCGAGCCGAAGGCTCAGAAACGCCTTTCCTGAACCCTGAACCCTGACTCCTGACCCCTGAACCCTGAACCCTGCCGCTCAATCGGCGGCGCCGAGGGAGGCGCTCCAGGCCAGCGCCGCTTCGCGCTCGCGGGCGACCGGCTGGCGCTCGATGGGTGTGAAGTGCTCGGGCTCGGTCGAGATGCTCTCGCGCAGGAACTCGTTGACCCAGGCGAAGATGTCATGCCGCCGGATCGTGCGGCGCAGGCGGCGCATGCGGGCGCGGCGCTCGTCGTCGGACATGGTGACCGCCCGGTGAATCGCGTCCGCCACGCCCTCGATGTCGTACGGGTTGACCAGCAGCGCGCCCCGGCCCAGCTCGTCGGCCGCGCCGGCGAACTCGCTCAGGATCAGCACCGAGTCGTTGTCGATGCTGCACGCGCAGTACTCTTTGGCTACCAGGTTCATGCCGTCCTTGAGCGGTGTGATCAGCCCGACGTCGGCGCAGCGGTAATAGGCGGCCAGCTCGGGGCGATCGAGGCTGCGGTAGAGATAATGAACCGGCACCCAGCCCGACTGCGTGTATTGGCCGTTGATCTGCCCGACCAGCCCCTCGATTTCGGCCTTGAGGTTCTGGTACATCGGGATGTCTTCGCGGCTCGGCACGACCACCTGCACCAGGCTCACCTGCCGCTGCAAGTCGGGATAGCGGGCCAGCGCGTTGCGGAACGCGTGCATGCGGAACGGGATGCCCTTGGTGTAGTCCAGCCGGTCGAGGCCGAGGATGATGCGCGGACAGGGCATGTCGCGCCGCAGCCGGTCGGCCCGCTCGGCCACCTCCGGCTCGTCGGCCAACTGGGCGAACTGCTGATAGTCGATGCTGATCGGATACGCCCCGGCCCGCACACGCCGCTCGCCCACGCGGACGATGCCCCGCTCGCCTTCCCGCGCGGTCGAGACGTCGCCCAGCAGCGTCCGCACGCAGTGCATGAAGTTGCGCCGGTCGCGTTCGGTCTGAAAGCCGACCGCGTCGTACGCGAGCATGGCCCGCAGGAGCTGCATGCGCCAGGGCAGCTTGGCGTAGATGTCGAGCGACGGAAACGGGATGTGCAGAAAAAAGCCGATCCGGCCGGACCATCGGCCCTCGCGCAGCGCCTGGCCGACGCACATCAGGTGGTAGTCGTGCACCCAAACGAACTCGTCGCGGCCGACGTTCTCGCGGATGACCTGTGCGAACTTGCGGTTGACCGCCCCATACCCCGACCAGTAGCTCGGGTCGAAGTTGCACCGCGATTGCAGGTCATGGAAGAGCGGCCAGACGATCTCGTTCGAGAAGCCGTGATAGAACTGGTCGCGCTCGGCCTGCGTGAGCATCACGGGCTTGAGCGTGTAGCCCGCCTGCGTGGCCCCGTCGGCCAGCAGCGCTTCGAGGTCGGGCTCATCGCCCTCGAGCGCGCCCGGCCAGCCGATCCACAACCCGCCGCGGTCGCGCAGGATCGGCGCCAGGGCGGTGGCCAGCCCGCCGGTGCCCGGGACGATGCGGCGCGCGCCGTCGTGCCGGTCGATGACGATCGGCAGGCGATTCGAGGCGACAACCAGGCGCATAGGCTCGTCTCACTGGTCGCGTTCGGCGACACGATTCCACTCGCCCAAAAAGGCCAGCAATTCATCCGGTGGCCGCAGCCACACGTCCGCGGCCGTCTCACGCCAGGCGTCGCGCACCAGCAGCGACAGACCGCGATCCGCCAAGGCGCGAAAGGCATCCTCATCAGTCAAGTCGTCACCAGCATAAGCGATGCCAGCGGGCACGGCGAGCTCTGGCAGCAGCGTGCGCACCGCGTGGCCCTTGTCCGCGCCGACCGCGCGAAGCTCGATGCCCCCGTCAAACTGCCGCACGTCAGCACTGCCGGTGCGCGCCAGCGCGTGCCACTCGGCCAGCACGGCCTGCTGGATTGTGGCTGCGCCCTCTGCCGGCAGGCCGCGCACGTGCAGCGCGATGCCAGCGTGTTTGAATTCGCAGCGCTGGGCCAGGCCCGCTCGCTCGACCGTATCGCGCGCCGCCCGCAGCGTTGCTTCGGCGTCAGCGCTGAGTGGCGCGCGAATCAGCCGCCCGTCGGCCAACAGCCGTTCCCAGCCGTGATCGCCCCAGATCTCCGGCGCCGGCGAAATCCCCAGCAGGGCCTGCACGTCGAGCGCGGGCCGGCCGCTGATGATCACGACACGCGTATGGCCGGCCTCCACAATCGCACGCAGCGCGTCCCGCACCTGCGGATACGGGGCCGCGTGCTCGCGCTCGACGCGAAACGGCGCCAGCGTGCCGTCGTAGTCGAGCAGCAGTCCGCGCGAAGCCGCGCGGCCCAGGCGCTTCCAGAACGCCGCGATGTCTACGCCGGGCTTCAAGACACGCATAAGCGTAGGTCCCGCCGGAAGTGCGTGGCCGGAGCCAACATCACCGTGCCCGATTCGTAGCGGCCCGGGGGTGGCATGGGTGGCATGGGCAAGCGGCCGTTTGCTTGCCCGTGCCGACCCCGCGACATTCGCTCGGCAACACACGGGCAAGCAATCGTCGCAAAAAGCCGCGACGATCGCTTGCCCATGCCACCCATCCCCAGACCACCCTTGCCACCCATGCCACCCATATGGCGCATCATCGCGCACGGTCATTCTAGCCAAGTTCCAGCCGGTCGCCTCCTCCGTGCGTCAGGGCCACCATGAGCGTCAGGTACTCGCGCAGGTGACGCGTGATCAGAAAGTTCTCTCGAACGAATTCGCGCGCCTTGCCGCCCATTTCGCGCATTTTGTCCCGGTTGTGCAGCAGATAGCGGGTGCGCAGGGCAGCGCCCTCCGGCGTGCTGACCAGGAAGCCCGTGTGGTGGTTGACGACCTGCAGGCGAATCCCGCCCGTATCGCCGCCGATGACCGGCTTGCCCTTCCACATCCCCTCGGTGACCGTCAGCCCGAACCCCTCGCGGATCGACTTCTGCAGCACGATGTCGGCCGCGCGCTGTAGCGCGTTGATCGTGCGGTGCGAATCGGGCGGCAGCAGCAGCACGTGGATGTCCGCGTCGTCGCCGGCCACCTCCTGCACCTGCCCGGCCACGGCCTGGCCCTCGGGGTCATCGCTGGCGGCGCCGCCGGCCAGCACCAGTTGCACGCCCGGAACAAACGTTTTGGCCAGCCGATATGCCTGAATGACACCGATCGGATCCTTGAATCGGTCGTAGCGCGATACCTGGACCATCAGCGGCCGTTCCGCATCGAGCCCGAAGCGCTCGCGGACCGCGCTGATTTCCGACTGGTCGAGTTCCACGTTCTTATCGCTGAGCGGGTCGATGCTGGGCGGGATCAGATACTGCGGATGCGGCAGCGGCTGGGCAAAGGCCGCCAGCGAAAAGATGCTGGCGTCGTAGTCGGCCACGAAGCTGCGCAGGTAGCGCCACGTGGCGCGGCCCGGCTGCCGCGCGTCGACGTGGCAGCGCCACACCCACTTGCCCACTCGGTCGGGCACGTGTTTGAGCAGGGCGGCCGGCTGCGGATCGTGGATAAACACCATGTCGGCCGACTTGAGCAGCGGCCGCAAGGCCTCGGCGTTCTCGGCGTTCGTCCGCTCGTACACCTTGATCAGCCGCGGCGGCACGTCGACAGCCTTGCCCTGCAGCGCGTTGTGAAAGCTCTTGGTGCATTGATAAAACTCGGGGCTGCCGGACATGACTTGCCAGCGCGCATCGATTTCCAGCTCACGCATGAAGGCGACCAGCTTGGGCAGGATTTCGGCCACGCCGCCGCCCATGCGGGCCGAGTTCACGTGCACGACGTTCAGTCCGCGCACGCGGGCCGCGAGCTGGCGGAGCTGATCGACCACGTCCTCGCCGGCCGTCTCGGCATAGGATTGCAGGACCGGAGTCATCGCCCATGCTCCTCGAAGTAAGCCGTGCAGATGTCCGCCAGTTGCCGCCGAAGCTGCGTCAGGCTCACGAAGTAGGGATCAAGCGTGGCCAGGCGCTCGCTTAGCTCGGCGTACGTCTCGCCGAAGTCCGCCAGCCAGGCGCGAAAATCGTCGATCCGCACCGGCGGACGCCGGCGCGCGTCAATGACGTGGTAAAAGATGCTGCCGGCCGAAAGATGCGGAACCACTGACGCCAGCTCGCGTGGCTCACTCAGCCGGCGGCGCGTGTCGAACACGACGATGTGCGAACGCGAGAAGTGGAACTCCTCGCCGGGCCGGGCGCTGGCCACGAAATCCGTTTCCTCCAAGCGCTCGTCGAGCACCTCGACCAGCTCGCTGCGCAGCGCCTCCAGGTCGGCGAAGTCGGTCGGGTCGATGACCGCCAGCCGCTCGGCCAGGCTGTGGTCGTGCAGGCCGTGCCGGGCCCACGAGGCAAAGTCGTTGTTGAATTCCGGCTCGTCGAACGCCGGCCGCAGCAGCCGCCCCCAGAAGTGATGATAGATGCACGCCTCGGGCACGCCGGCCACGCGATCGCGAAACTCGCGCAGCGTCTGCGCCCGCAGGCCCAGCGCGATGACCGCCAGCGCACAATCCTTGATGGAGAAGCCATTGTTTGCGGTCGACAACCCGGCCATCTCTCCGAGTCCCTCACCTCAGTCAAGCTCAACCTCGATAAAGCTGCGCCGAATATAACACGGATGAGGGTTGGCGGCACGCCTGCCATGCCGTGCGTGCCACGTGCCCGCATGGCCGCGAGATGCACTCGTGCCGTCAGCCAGTTGCGGCAGCGGCGGGATGACCGTTATAATCAGCGGACGGAAGAACGACACGTTGCGCCGGGCAGCCGCGCGGCGGCCCGGTCACCTTTCGGGCGTGCGTCACAGCCCGCCCACAGCCGGAGTACACATCCGATGAACGCTGGTCTATTCAAATCGGCCCGACGGGACATACGGTCGCTACGGGCATTTACGTTGATCGAGCTTCTGGTGGTCGTGGCCATCATCGCTCTGTTGATCGCCATCCTGCTCCCGAGCCTTCAGGCAGCCCGCGAGCAGTCTCGCGCCGTGGTGTGCCTGGCGAACCTGCGCTCGATGGGCCAGGGGATCGCGTATTACGTCGAGGCGCACGGCGGTACGATTCCCGGGCCGCTCCACCCGCCGGTCTTCCGCCTGACCGGCTCCAACGATCCGAACGACGCCTGGGATGCGATGAACCCGACCACTGAGGTGCCGTGGTTCCTGCTGGCGCGGCTCGCCCCCTACTTCTCAAAGAGCGATAACTTCCTCGATTACGTCGACGCCGTAGCCACCTGTCCGACCGCCAAGCTCAAGATTGCCGACGAGCAGTTCGTGCCGAACTATGTGTCGCCGCACCAACTGAGTAATCCGCCGCAGGCGAACCCTAACTACATGCGGCCCTACAATTACCTGATCAATTCGTGGTCAAACACGCAGCCGGACTTCTACTTCGGGTGGGTCAACATCGGTACGACATGGACGGGCTGGGAGAACTGCTACAAAGCGAACCCCATGAACACGTCCTGTCAGCCGCCCAAAAAGATCGAGCACATCAAGCGCCAGTCGGATGAATGGGCGATCGGCGATGCGTGGCGGGACTTCTGGAGCGTTTTCATTTCGCCGGGAAACGTCGACACGGTGATCGTCGGAACGTGGCAGTTGGCCAGCATGACCGGTCCAGTCGGACCGACTCAATTGCCGCTCCCGCGGAATCCATACCACGGCAAGGGCCGAGCCAGCAACCTGCTCTTCTTTGATGGGCACGCTGCCGCGTTTACCGGCTCCAAGGACTCGTGGGCCAAGACATTCCCCGCGAACCCGGCGCCCGAGCCGCCGTGAGCCGCGATGGCCCGCCGCCCCCTGCTGCCCAAAAATCCTCATTTTGGCCTTGCAGCCGCTGAGGCGATTCGCTAGCATAGACGGTTGGGGATGAGAGGCCCACGCAGGGCCATTTCGCCGTACGGGATCAGAGAGAGATAAAGTTCGGCTTCGTCGAGACGGTCGTTCGCGGTCGTCGCACGTACGCCGCGCGCCCGATGCTCGCGGCACACATGGGGTGTCAAGGGCACCTCCGGAGGAGATCACGATGAGACACGTTACGGTGAGTTTTGCATCGACGTTGGTGATGGCTGCGCCCATCCTGGCCGGCCCTGCGCCGACCTTGCAGGTGTCGATCGGCATCCGTGAGACCATGACCACGATGCCCATCGGCGCCAATGGCGGTACGACCGGCGGAATCGAGTTTGTGGACCTCGACTCGCAGACGCTGGTCCTCGACGGCACCTGGCAGCAGTTTTCGTTCGACATTCCCACTGCCACGCTCACGGCCTTTGCCGGTGCCACGGCCAATGGCATGCTCGACGGCACGATGGGCACGCTCGAACACATTCGCTTCCGCAACAACGGCAATTCGCCCGGTACGATTACCCTGTGGATCGACGACATCAACAACGTCTTCGATCCGCCCGGTCCGCCGCCTCCGGTCGAAACGCTGATCCAGAACTTCGAACCGCCCGCCATGGTCGGGACCGAGGTGACGTTTCAGGAACCGCGGTTCTCCGGATCGACATCGGCGTTTCTAGCCATGCTGCCGAACACGTCGCTCGTGACCGACACCGTTGCGAACACGGGCGTGCAGTCCGATCAAGTCGACTTCGCATGGCTCAACCCAGCCGACACAGCCGCCTGGTTGCGGCTGACGACGTTCCAGACGCCGAACGCTCCGAATCCGGCGATCGACTTCGGCCAGGCTGTGAGCTTTTGGGTCCGCGGTGTGCCCGAGCCAACAACGCTGGCCCTGTTAGGGATCGGTGGGCTTCTCGCGATTCGCCGCCGTCGTTCGGCGTAGCGGCGCTGCACCATCGTGCTCTCAAGTGGAGGGACTGCGTTCCGAGTTGCCCCGTTGTGGGGCCAATCGAAACGCGGTCCCTTTCTTTTGCGCGATCCGCTATACTGACCGGCTGGCCAGATAACGTTCGCCGTAACCTATTCTGGAGGAAAGAACCATGTCGCGTTTTTCCAGCTTGACAGTGTGTGGATTGGCGATGGCCGCTTCGGTTCAGCTCGCATCGGCCCAGTTTCCGGTGCTCGTGACCAACTTTGACGAGAGCTACCCGCCCGGCAGCCTGTTCATCGCCGAAGTCGTGTTCCGCGACCCGGGTTTCTCGCCGAGCACGATCGGAATCCTGCCCGGCGCCGCAAATAACGGAACGTACCTGACGAACAGCGCGCAAGGCGCGTTCGGGTTAGTTCACAGCGGCACGCAGTCGGTCAGCTCATTCTGGACGTGGGCCGATCCCTCGAATCATACCGCTTGGGTCCGCTTGACGACCAACAATACGCAGCACTTTCCAAATCCGGCCCTGCACCTGGGCGGCAAAGTGCGATTCTGGCTGGCGGCCCAGGGCTATACCAACAATTCCTTCACCACGACGGTGAACACGGGCAGTTTCTTCCTCGGGATGGCGGCCCGCGAGACCGGCAATGGTGTCCCGCAAGGCAACAATGGCGGAACGACCGGCGACATCGAATGGGTCGGGCTCGACGAGCGGCTGCTCGAGCTGCTGGCCGGCCCGAATGCCGTGTGCGACTCTATGACCGCCGCGATGAGCGACGACGTTCAGATCCTCGCGCCCGGGACGCCGGCCGCGACACATGCCGCCTGCGTCGGGGCCGGCCCAGACGGGATTCTCCAGACCGTGGCCGCCGTGGACGATGTTCTTCGCACGACGCCGGTCGGCGTCCACTCTGTACCAACCGATGGCGTCTATCGTGAATACGTGTTCGATCTTCCTGTTGAACAGGCCGCAGGACGCGTCTTCGCGTTTGCCGGCGACGGCATGTTGGGCGCCATGCCGAACAACCGCGGCACGCTCGAACACCTGGCCATCACGAACGATCCCAACAACGCCGTGGTGGGGGCGGCTACGATGCTGATCTTCATCGACGACCTCACATTCGAGTCGCCGGTGCTCGACCCGCCCGGCATCATTACGCTGCCCGACCCGCCGCGGCCGGGTGACACGAGCGTCGATGTGCAGTTCGTCAACCCAGCGGCGACGCTGCTCGAAGTGCTGATTCCGGGCGAGGGCGGTCCGGACACGGTGCTCGGGTCGCTGAACCCGGGTGGCGCGACAACCGTGGCGATTCCGACCACTCCGCTGGCCAACGGCTTCACGATTGTGGCCCGTCAGGCCATTGGCGGATCGGTGAGCGACAACTCGACGCCGGTCCCGGTCACGCTGGCGGGCAATGGTCCGCTGCGCTACGCGATGGCGGTGCGCGAGACCGATCCGTTCGACGGCGATCTGGACTGCGGCGCAGACGGCACCGGCTTCGACCCCGACGCACCGAGCACGCTCGAGTTTATCGGCGCGTCCGGCACGAGTGCTTTCGGCGTGCCAATCGGGCCGACGATCGCGCCGGAGGCAGGTTGGCGAGAGATCACGATCGACCCCTGCACCGATGGCGTGGTTGCGTTCAGCGGGAACGGCATGTTGAACTTGAACCCAGCGCCGGATTTCACCAACGGTGTCTGGGAAGGGCTCTACTTCCGGATCGACAACATGAATCCGACCACCGGTCCGTTCACCGTGTTCATCGACGACCTGAAGGTCAAGAACTTCTATGGCCCCGGCATGGACTGCCTGATCGACGACTTCGACAGCTATGTGCCCGGCGAGTTCATCGTCGGCGACGCGGGCGGAGCGACCGGCAACGGCGTGGCGGATACAATGGCCGCCGCGACCGACGAGCAGGTCGTCTTTCCGGGAAGTCCCGTCTTCCCCGGCCAGATTATCGTCGCGCCCGGCCCCGATGGCACGCTGGAGACGACGCCGTCTGGCGACGACTTCGTTTCGGCTCTGCACGCTCGGTTCAACTATCCGAGCGTGGCGGGCACCAGCATCGGGTTGGCCCCGTCACCGAACCTGACCGCCGTCACCGACGAGACCGCCTTCAGCGGCACGAACTCGCTCAAGGTCGAGTGGGCCTTCCTGAGCGCCGCTAATCTGAACAGCGTTCTGCGGCTCACCAGCAACGGCTCGCTGGCCACGAATCCGCCGGAGACGTTCCTGAACCCTGACTCGGTGGTCCGTCTGAGCAACGGTCAGGGCTGCGAAAGCGGCAACGACGTGGTCTACAGCTTCATGATCAAGTTCGAGCCGCCGCCCATCCCCGGCGACATCGATCTGGACGGCGACATCGACCTGTTCGACGTGTCTGGTCAGCAAAACTGCTTCGGCCAGAGTCCGCCGTCCGAAGACTGTGCGACGTTTGACATCGACGGCGACGACGACATCGACCTGATCGACTACGCGACGTTCCGCTTCACGCTGGGCGGGCCGTAGGGGTGTGGCTAGACCCTTTGGGTCGTCAGACTTGTTGTGAATGAGCCAAGTTTTCGAGTCGCCAACGGCAGCCCCGGCAGGGTGAGGGCTTGTAGCCACGGGTGCAGACCCCGGAGGGGTCAAACCCGTGGAAATCGGGTACCAGACAAGGTAGCCCTTGAGGGGCGAAGGAAAGGCGAGTCCGTGTCAGATCGAATTCCGGGAGGCCTCGCAGGGCTTCCGCCGCCCCTCCGGGGCTGATGGGGTTGGCGAGCATCGCCATCCACGGGCTTGACCCCGCTGGGGTCCGCGCCCGTGGCTACAACCCTGAGCCCCTTCGGGGCCGGCAGAC
>Ga0187892_10010168_pt1 | contig 12039 bp, 10 predicted proteins | sample MA1701073metaG_FD_139345 | JGI IMG/M metagenome (GOLD analysis project Ga0187892, IMG submission 139345) | Bio-ooze microbial communities from a basaltic lava cave in the Kipuka Kanohina Cave System on the Island of Hawaii, USA - MA170107-3 metaG ...
CGGTCTTCCGTTGCGGGTGACGAAGCCCGGGATGATGGTCTGGTAGGGCCGCTTGCGCGGCCCGACGCAGTTCGGGTGCCCCGGCTCGACCACGAAGCTGCCGCCGCGGTTCTGCAGCGAGATGCCGTCGACCACCACGCCCGAGCCGAAGCCCATGAAGTTCGACTGGATGAAGGACACCATCATGCCGCCCGCGTCGGCGGCGGTGAGGTACACGGTGCCGCCCCTGGCGGGCGTGCCGTGCTTGAAGTCCTGCGCGCGCTTCGGGTCGATCAGCTTGGCTCGGCTTTTCAGATACGACTTGTCCAAGAGAGATTCAGGTAAAACATCGTTCATGTAGTCGATGTCGGCGACGTAGCGGCGCGCGTCGGCGAACGCGAGCTTCTGCGCCTCGATCTGCAGGTGCAGGCTGTCGGCGCCGTCCACCGGGTGCGAGGCGAGGTCGAAGTGCTCGAGCATGCCGAGCGCGATCAGCGCGACAATGCCCTGGCCGTTCGGCGGGATCTCGTGCAGCGTGTAGCCGCGGTAGTCCATCTCCAGGAGCTTTACCCAGTCCGGCTTGTTGGCGGCGAGGTCGCTCGCGCGCAGCGCGCCGCCCTGCTTTTTCGCAGCGGCCTCGAGCTTCGCCGCGAGCTCGCCCTTGTAGAACGCTTTCCCTCTCGTTGCCGCTATTTTCTCCAGCGCTTTCGCATGCTGTTTGAAGAAAAACCTCTCCCCGGGCCGGGGAGGGCGACCGTCCGGCAGGAACGCCTTGGCGAAGCCCGGCTGGTCCTTCAGCTCCGGCACCTGCTTCGCCCACTGCCCGGCGATGGTGGTGGAGACGAGGAACCCCTCGCGTCCGTACTGGATCGCAGGCTCGAAGAGCTTCTTGAAAGGAAGCTTTCCGAACTTGGCGTGCAGCACGTCCCACGCGGCGACGCAGCCCGGCACGGTGACGGTGTCCCAGCCCCGCACCGGCATCGCGTTCCTGTCCTTGAAGTGGTCGAGCGTCCACTGCGCGGGCGAGCGCCCCGAGGCGTTCAGCCCGTGGAGCTTCTTCCCGTCCCAGACGATGGCATAGGCGTCCGACCCGATGCCGTTCGACACCGGCTCGACGAGCGAAAGGGTGATGGCGGTGGCGAGGATCGCATCGACCGCGCTGCCGCCCGCGGCGAGCATCTGCAGACCGGCCTGCGCCGCGAGCGGCTGCGAGGTGGCGACGACGTTGGCCGCGAGCACCGGCTTGCGCGGCCACGCATAGGGGTTGGTCCACGCGAAGGACGAGAGCTGCTCCATTTTCATACGGTTCGCACCTGCTGTAGGTCGGTTAATCCCTGGATCACCTTGTCGATCGCATCCTGCCTGAGGGTGCGCAGCCCGTTTGCCGCGGCCGCGGCCGAGATCTCGGTGACCGGCGCGCGCGTCTGCACCAGCCGCTTGATGGCGGCGTTGGCGGAGAGCAGCTCGAACACCGCGATGCGTCCCCGGTATCCGGTCTGGTCGCAGCGCGCGCAGCCCTTGGCGCCGTGCAGGGCGAAACCGGGCTGGCTGCGCCACGCCTGCAGCACACCGGCCGGAGCGTCCCTGGAATCGGCGCAGTATTCGGTCGCGAGCTCCTCGAGCTGCGCAGGCGGCGGGGCGTACGCGGTCTTGCACTCCGCGCACAGCTTGCGCACCAGGCGCTGCGCCAGCACGCCGAGCAGCGCGTCGGCGAAGTTGAACGGGTCCATGCCGAGGTCGAGCAGGCGCGCCACGCTCTCGACGGCGCTGTTGGTGTGCAGCGTGGAGAGCACCAGGTGCCCGGTGAGCGAGGCCTCGATGCCCATCTTGGCGGTCTCGGCGTCGCGCATCTCGCCCACCATGATGACGTCGGGATCGGCGCGCATGAAGCTGCGCATCGCGGCGGCGAAGGTCCAGCCGATCTTCGGGTTGACCTGGATCTGGCGCAGCCCGGGCTGCGCGATCTCGATCGGGTCCTCGGCGGTCCAGATCTTGAGGTCGGAGGTGTTGAGCACGCCGAGCAGCGAATGCAGCGTGGTGGTCTTGCCCGAGCCGGTCGGTCCGCAGACCAGCAGCAGGCCGTGCGGCCGCGCGATCAGGCGCTTGAGCTCCTCGAGGGTGCGCGCGTCGAAGCCGATGTCCTCGATCTTCACCAGCGAGGCGGCGGAGAGCACGCGCATCACCACGTCTTCCAGGCCGCCGGCGGTCGGGATGGTCGCGATCCGCAGCTCGACGTCGGCCGGCCCGAAGCGCTTGAACTCGATCTTGCCGTCCTGGGGCTTGCGCCGCTCGGTGATGTCGAGCTGCGCCATGATCTTGATCCGCGACACCACCGCGCGGCGGAACTTCGCCGCCAGGTCGAGGTAGGTGACCATCACCCCGTCCTTGCGGAAGCGCACGCGCATGTCGCGGCCGGGGTTGGCCTCGATATGGATGTCGGAGGCCTTCTGCTCGATCGCGTCGAGGATCATCTTGTTGACGAGCTGCACCAGCGTGTTGTCGAGCTCGGCGCCGTGGTCCTCGTCCAGGTCGGCCTCCGCGGTCTCGAACGACAGGCGCTGGGTGAGATCGGCGATGGCGACGTCCTTCATCCTGCGCGTCGCGGCAATCGCGCTGTCGCGCCCCTGCGGGTAGTTCCGGTCGAGCGCGGCGCGGATGTCGTCGACCGACGCCATCACCGGCAGGAGCTTCATGCCGGCGGCGAAGCGCAGCTCCTCGAGACGCGCCATGTCCATCGGGTTCTCGACCGCCACCACCAGCGCGTTGTCGGATTCGGAGACCGGCACCACCTGGTAGCGATACGCCAGCGCGCTGGGGATGCGCTTCAGCACCTCGGGCGGGATGCGGAAGTCCTTCAGGCTGACGAAGGGGATGCCGAGCTTGCGCGCCATCACGCCGTTCAGCACCTCGGGCTCGATCACGCCCATGTCGGTGAGGATCTTGCCCAGCGGCACCGAGCGGTCGCGCGCCTCGGTGGCGAGCGCTTCCTGCAGCTCGGCCTCGCCCAGGAAGCCGAGCTCGACCAGCACCTCGCCGAGCTTCTGCACCGGCTGGCCGTACTGCTGCTTGAGCGCCTGCGCGAGCTGCTCCGGCGAAACGATCTGGTTCTGGGTCAGGTATTCTCCGAAGCGGCGCGTGCGCAGCGCCTGCTGCTTGCTGAGCGCCTCGTCGACCGCCTCGCTCGAGGCGAGCTTCTCGTCGACCAGGATCTCGCCCAGCGGCTTGCCGATTTCGGTCCTGAGCATGGCCTCGGCCGGCAGGAACCAGCGCGTCACCGCGCCTTCCTGGTCGGGCGGAAACAGGAAAAGCCCGCACAGCGCATGCACGGAGCCCACGGTCTCGCCCTTGAAGCTCCTGCCGCTCGCGAGATCGATCGTGAAAGGCTGGCGCTCCGAGGCGGCGAGGATCTGCGCGGTCTCGTCGATCTCGAGCGCCTGCGTCTTCAGCTTGACCGGCGAGCGCAGCTGCACGCCGAGCAGCGAGGAAAAGGCGACGCTGACACCCTCGTCCATGTCGCTCGGCCGCAGCACGAGCAGGCTCTCGTCGGGCCGGAAGTCGAGCAGCGTGCCGTTCGCCTTGGCCTCGTCCCTGAAGATGAGCAGGCAGTCTTCGCCGGCGGCGGCCGCGGCGGGGTCGCTGAACTCGTAGTACGGCGGCGCGGGCCAGGCGAAGGACTCTGCGCCGGTGGCCCTGGCTTGCGCCTCGACCTGGGCGCGCGTGATCTTCGTCGTCGTGTCGGGGTTCGACTTGCGCTTGTTCACGCGGCGACCGTTTCGAAGTCGAGCACCACGCGGCCGACCACCTTGCCGGCGAGGAGATCGTCGAATGCGCGGTTCACCTCGCTCGCGGGACGCGTTTCCACCGGCATGGGCTTCAGCTTCTTCTTCTTCGCCAGCGCGACCACCGCCTTGAGCTCCGCGAGGCTGCCGACGTAGGAGCCGACGATGCCGATGGCGCGCTGCGCGATCGGCGGCAGGGGATGGACCAGCTCGCCGCCATGCAGCCCGACCAGCACGTAGCGCCCGCCCTTGCGCAGCGCGCCGATGCCGAGCGCCGCGGTCGCGGGCATGCCGACGAAGTCGATCGCGCCCGCGATGCCTTGCAGCCTTTGCGCGGCATCCGCGGCTTTCGTGTTGAGCGTGAACTTGGCGCCCAGCTTTGCCGCCGTGGCGAGCTTTCCATCATCGATGTCGCAGGCGACGATGTCCCTGATTCCGCGCGCGCGCAGCACCGCGACGCCGGCGAGGCCGACGCCGCCGCAGCCGATGACCGCGACGCGGTCGCCGGGCGCGAGCGACGGCAGCTTCGCGCTTGCGCTGTACGCGGTGACTCCGGAGCAGGCCAGGGTGGCGGCGAAGGCCTCGTCGATGCCCGAGGCATCCACCAGGTATTTCGGATCGGGCACCAGCACGTGCGTCGAATAGCCCCCGGCGCGGTTGACGCCGAGGATGCGGCTGCCGGAGACGCAGTAGTTGTCCTGTCCCGCCTTGCACACCGCGCACTTGCCGCAGCCGATCCAGGGGTGCACCAGCCGCTTTTGCCCGACCTTCACGCCTTTCGCTCTCGGTCCGAGCGCTTCGACCATCCCGAAAGGCTCGTGGCCGAGCGTGAACGGCGGCACGCAGCCGCGCTCCTTCACGTAGAAGCGCTTGCCGCCGCCGAGGTCGAAATAGCCCTCCCAGATGTGCAGGTCCGAGTGGCAGACGCCGGCGCGCGTGATGCGCACCAGGACCTCCGTGCCCTGGGGCTTCGGGGTTTCAAGAGCGACCCTCTGCAAAGGCCGCCCATGCTCGATGATCTGGTAGCTGATCATGCTTTCGCCGCCTCGTGCAGCGCCTGGTCGAGGTCCCACAGGATGTCGTCCAGGGTCTCGATGCCGACCGAGATGCGGATCATATCGGGCGTGACGCCGGCCTTGATCTGGTCGGCTTCCTCCATCTGCCGGTGCGTGGTCGAGGCAGGGTGGATCACCAGCGTCTTCGCATCGCCGATGTTCGCGAGGTGGCTCATGAACTGCGCCGCCTCGATGAAGCGTTCACCGGCTTTCGCTCCTCCCTTCACCCCGAAGTTGAGCAGCCCCGAGGCGCCTTTCGGGAGGTATTTCTTGGCGAGCGCGTGATATTTGTTGTCAGGGAGGCCGGGGTAGCTCACCCATGCCACCCTGGGGTGATTTTTCAAGAACTGGGCAACGGCCAAGGCATTCGCGCAATGGCGCTCCATCCTGACGTGCAGGGACTCCAGGCCCTGCAGCAGCAGCCACGCGTTGAGCGGCGCGAGCGTCGGGCCGAAGGTGCGCATGATCTCCATGCGCGCCTTCATGGTGTAGCCGAAGTCGCCGAAGGTCTCGTAGAAGATCACGCCGTGGTAGCCGGGCGAGGGGCTGGTGAACTCGGGGAACTTGCCGTTGCCCCAGTTGAACTTGCCCGACTCGACGATCACGCCGCCCATCGTCGTGCCGTGCCCGCCGATGTACTTGGTCGCCGAGTGCACCACGATGTCGGCGCCCCATTCGACCGGCCGGCACAGGTAGGGCGAGGGCACGGTGTTGTCGAGCACCAGGGGGATTTCGGCCTCGTGCGCGATCTTCGCCAGCGCCTCGATGTCGACGATGTTGATGAGCGGATTGCCGAGGGTCTCGGCGTACAGCAGCTTGGTGTTCTTGCGAATCGCTTTCCTGAAATTCTCCGGCTCGTCGGGGTTGACGAAGGTGGTCTCGATCCCGAGCTTCTTCAAATTCACATGCAGCAGGGTGTGCGTACCGCCGTAGAGCGTCGACGCCGATACGATGTGGTCGCCGCTGCTGCACAGCGTGAGGATGGCGGTGGTCTCCGCCGCCTGCCCGGTGGCGCAGGCGAGCCCCGAGCGCGCGCCCTCGATCGCCGCCATGCGCTCCTCGAACACCGCGACGGTGGGGTTGGAGATGCGCGAGTAGACGTTGCCGAAGGTCTGCAGGTTGAAGAGCGACGCCGCGTGCTCGGCGGAGTCGAACACGAACGAGGTGGTCTGGTAGATCGGCGCGGCGCGCGCGCCGGTGGCGGGGTCGGGGATCTGCCCGGCGTGCAGGCAAAGCGTCTCGATGCCGAACTTGCGGTCAGCCATGGATTCGCAAGCGAGCGGGCTACTTCAGCTGCCCGGGAGGCGTTTCTTCTGAAGCGTCCCGCGTTGCGGCGCGGCGGTACTCGGAGGGCGGCACGCCGACCTGGTTCAGGAAGAAGCGCGTGAAGTTGCTCTGCGCCGAGAAGCCGAGCTCGGCCGACACCTCGGCGATCTTGCGTTCGCCGGTGGACAGGCGCGAGATCGCGGTCTCGACGCACAGCATGTCGAGGTAGGCGCGCGGCGAGAACCCGGTGCAGATCTGGAACAGGTCGTAGAACCGCGAGCGCGACAACCCGACCTGGCTCGCGAGCTCGTCCATGTTGAGCTCTTTGTTCGGGCGCGCGCGCAGCAGCGCGATCGCGCGCCGGATGCGGCTGTCCTCGAAGCGCGAGCCGCGCCACGCGGGCGACGAGACGCGGCGCCGCGCGAGGTAGGTCTCGACGATCGACAGCAGGAGCTCCTGCAGCATGAAGTCCAGCCGCTCGGCGGACACGAAGCGGTCGTTCAGCACCTCGACCGCGAGCGTGTCGGCGAGCCGCCGGATGCGCGGCGTGATCGGCTCGCGCTGCTGCAGGAACGGCCGCGCCTCGGCGGCGGCGAACACCGCCGGGAAGCTCGCGCGCAGCCAGTCGCCCGCCGCGTGCAGGATCAGGAGCCGCATCGGGACGTCCGCGGCGCAGCCCTCGCCGGGGTTGAGGAACGCGAGCTCCGCGCCGCCGGGCTGCATCAGGATCGCGGGATCGGCCTGCGCGCTGCAGGTCTCGCCGGCGGCAAGCTCGGTGAGCACCAGGCGTCCGAACCTGCCTTCGAGAATCCTCACGAGCCTCCCCATGGCGGGAAAGGATACCCTAGTAGGCGAGCCAGCGGGGGCGTTTCGCCGAAATCACCCGCGTATTGACGCCGACCCAGTTCAGGCCGCCGAACAGCCGCCCGTGCTCGATCTTGACGCAGCGGTCGAGCACCGCTTCCAGGCCCGCCGCACGCGCCCGGGCAGCGGCCTCCTCGTTGCGCACGCCGAGCTGCTGCCACAGGACCCTGGCGCGGATCGCGATCGCGTCCTCGGCCACCGGCATCACGTCCGCGGTCTTGCGGAACACGTCGACGATGTCGATGCGTAGGGAATTATCGATGTCGCGCAGCGAGCGGTAGCACTTCTCGCCCAGGATCGAGTGGTACTTCGGGTTCACCGGGATCACGCGGTAGCCGTGCTCCTGCATGTACTTGGCGGCGAAATAGCTCGGCCGGTACCAGTCGGCCGACAGCCCCACTACCGCGATGACGCGGCTTTCCCTGAGGATGCGGCGCAGCGTGTTGATGTCGTCCATGCGCCTGCACTATACGACGAACCGCCGGGGTGAATTAACATCGTCGCCGATGAAGGCCATCATCGTCGGCGCCCAGGGCGTCATCGGGCGCTACATCGTCGAGAAGCTCGCAGGCCTGCCCGAATGGCAGGTGGTCGGGCTTTCGCGCCGCAAGGGTATGGAACAGGCGCGCGTAAGGCACATCAGCGTGGATCTCCTGGCGCCGCGCGGCGAGCTTGACTCGCTCACCGGCGTCAGCCACGTCTTCTACGCGGCCTTCCAGCCGGCCGCAGGTGCGGCGGCCGATTTCGCGCGCAATATCGCGGCGAACCGTGACATGCTCGTCAACTCGGTGTCGCGAATCGCGCAAGCCTCGCCGCAGCTCGAGCGCGTCGTGCTCGTGTCCGGCACGAAGTACTACGGCTCGCATCTCGGCCCGTTCCGCACGCCGGCGCGGGAGAGCGATCCGCGCCACCTCGGCCCGAACTACTACTTCGACCAGATCGACTGGCTCACCGCTTTCCAGTCGGGCAAGCGCTGGAGCTGGACCGATCTGCGGCCGCAGACGATCTGCGGCTTCGCGCCGGGCACCGCGATGAGTCTCATTCCGGTCATCGCGGTGTATGCGGCGATCTGCAAGGAGCTTGGCCTGCCGCTGCGCTTTCCGGGCAAGCCCGGCGCGTGGCGGGCGATCTACCAGGTCACCGAATCGTCACACTTCGCCAACGCCGCGCTCTGGGCGGCGACCGAGCCGCGCTGCGCGAACCAGACCTACAACATCACCAACGGTGACTATTTCCGCTGGTGCAACGTCTGGCCGAAGATCGCCGCGGTGTTCGACATGCCCATGGCCGAGCCGCAGACCATCTCGCTTACCGCGCATATGGCGGACAAGGCGCCGCTATGGGAGCATATGGTCGAGAAGCACGGCCTCGAGCGCTATCGGTTCGACGAGCTGGTGGCGTGGCCGTTCGGCGACTACGTTTTCGCCTGCGAATGGGACGTGATGTCCGACGTCACCAAGTCGCGCCGGCACGGCTTTCACGACGTGGTCGACAGTGAGGAAATGTTCGTGCGGCTGCTGACTCGCTTCCGCCAGCAACGCATTGTTCCCTAGAAGGGCCTGCATGTACGTCGAAGAACGCATGTACCGGCTGAAAATCGGCGCCGCCCCCGAGTACCTGAAGCGCTACCAGGAATCGGGCATGGCGGTTCAATTGAAGCACCTGCCGCACATGGTCGGCTATTACTTCACCGAGGTCGGCGGCCTCAACATGGTGGTGCACCTGTGGGCCTACGACAGCCTCGACCAGCGCGACAAGTGCCGCGCGGCGATGCAGGCCGACCCCGACTGGCAGGCCTACCTCGCGAAGACCCGGCCGCTGATGGAGGTGCAGGAGACGCGCATGATGAAATGCGCGCCGTTCTTCCTCGAGCGCCTGAAGAAGATGCTCGCCGCGGTGAAATGAAGGCAGACCTGAAGACCCGGCACGGCGGCAGGATCCTCGCCGATGCGCTCGCATCGCAGGGGGTCAGGCTCGCGTTCGGCGTTCCGGGCGAGAGCTACCTGCCGGTGCTCGACGGCATGCACGACCTGCAGGACCGCTTGCGCTTCATCATCTGCCGCCAGGAAGGCGGCGCGTCGTACATGGCCGAGGCCTACGGCAAGCTCACCGGCGAGCCCGGCGTGCTGTTCGTGACGCGCGGCCCCGGCGCGACCAACGGCGCGATCGGCGTGCACACCGGCCTGCAGGACTCGACGCCGATGGTGGTGTTCATCGGCCAGGTGCCCAGCGAGTTCGCCGAGCGCGAGGCGTTCCAGGAGATCGACTACCGGCGCATGTACGGCCAGATGGCGAAGTGGGTGGGGCAGATCGACCGCGTCGAGCGCATCCCCGAGTACGTGAGCCACGCGTTCCACACCGCGGTCGCCGGCCGGCCCGGCCCGGTGATCCTCGCGCTGCCCGAGGACACGCTGTTCTCCGAAGCCGCGGTCGCCGACGCACCGAAGCATCACACAGTGCGGCCGGCACCGTCTCAACAGGCAATGACGGAACTGGAGCGCCTGCTAAAAACTGCCAGGACCCCCTTCGTGCTCCTCGGCGGCGGCGGCTGGGATCGCGACACCAGCGAAAAATTGAGGAAGTGGATCGAGACCCAGGGCCTGGGTGCCGGCACTTCCTTTCGCTGCCAGGACCTGTTCGACAACCGCAGCGCGAGCTACGTCGGCGACGTCGGCATCGGCATCAACCCGAATCTCGCGCAGCGCGTGAAGGAGGCGGACGTGCTGCTGGTGATCGGCGCGCGCCTGGGCGAGATGACGACCGGTGCCTACACGCTGGTCGAGGCGCCTCTGCCGCAGCAGACGCTGGTGCACGTGCACGCCGGCGCCGAGGAGCTCGGCCGCGTGTACCGGCCGGCGCTCGCCATCAACTCGGGCATGGCCCAGTTCGTCGAAGCCTTGCGGGAATTGTCGTTCAGGAATCCTTCCTGGAGCGCAAGGACGGAACAAGCCAGAAAAGAATTCCTCGAATGGACCAAGCCGCAGCCGATGCCGGGCAGCGTGCAGTACGGCGAGATCATCCTGTGGCTCTCCGACAACCTGCCCGAAGACACGATCGTCGCGGGCGGCGCCGGTAATTTCGCCGGCTGGCTGCACCGGCATTTCCGCTACAAGGGCTTCCGCACCCAGCTCGGCTCGACCAACGGCTCGATGGGCTACGGCTACCCGGCCGCGGTGGCGGCCAAGCTCGCGGAGCCGCGGCGCCCGGTGTTCGCGCTCTGCGGCGACGGCGACTACCTGATGACCGGGCAGGAGATCGCGACCGCGGCGCAGTACGGCGCCGCCTTCGTCGCGGTGGTGGTGAACAACGGTCTCTACGGCACGATCCGCATGCACCAGGAGCGCGAGTATCCCGGCCGGGTGTACGGCACCGAGCTGAGGAACCCCGACTTCGCCGCCTACGCGCGCGCCTTCGGCGGCCACGGCGAAACGGTGGAGCGCACCGCGGAGTTCGCGCCGGCCTACCAGCGCGCGGCGGCTTCGGGCAAGCCGGCGATCATCGAGCTGCGCATCGATCCGGACGCGATCACGCCGGCGACCACGCTGTCGGCGATCCGCGAGAGGGCGTTCAAGTCAAAGCGATGAACTTCGGGTCGTCCTGCAGGGCGCGCTCGAACTTCAGGAACTCGTAGTAGCCGCAGCGCGGGCTGTCCGGAAAGTCGCGGCACACGCCCGGGCGCGCCTCGTAGACCGTGCAGCGGCGAGTCTTCTGGTCGAGGAACGTGCACACCGAGTCGAAGATCCGGTCCTTGCGGTGGCGCAGCGAGCGCACCTTCTCCCGGGCGTCGTATTTCGTGAAGCGCTCCTCGGCCTCGCGAGCGGCAAGGCCGAGGTGCCGCGCCAGGCGCTCGACGTCGCGCGCCGTCACCTCGATCTCGGGATAGCTGCAGCAGTACGCGGGGCACTTCGCGCACGAGTACTTCGCGCGCACCGGCACCGGGAAAGCCTTGCCATTTTTCATGGCGCTCAGCTTAACCCTTTCGCATTGCGCCTTCGTTTCATGCTGTGTTGCGGTTCACGAAAGGGAAGGCGATGAAAACGCTAACGACGGTAGTTGTCCTGGCGACACTGCTGGCAGCCCGGCCCGCGGCCGCGCACGCGAGCCTGGTCGATCTCGCGTTCTACGACCGCACCGAGGGCCGCTGGCTGCAGGTCACCCGGCACGAGGGCCGCGCCTACGTCGTCGGCAAGCCGGGCCACGAGTTCCAGGTCCGGGTGCAGAACCGCCTGCGCGAGGAACTGCTCGCGGTGGTTTCGGTCGACGGCGTCAACGTCATTACCGGTCAGAGCGCCCACCCCTCGCAGAGCGGCTACGTGATCGCGCCGCGCGGCCTGCTCGACATGAACGGCTGGCGCCGCAGCCTCGCGCAGACCGCCGCGTTCTACTTCACCGCGTTGCCCGATTCCTACGCCGCGCGCACCGGCCGGCCCGACGACGTCGGGGTGATCGGCGTGGCGCTGTTCCGCAGGAAGCAGGAGCCGCAGCCGATTTCTCCGGGGATCCCCGATTCAGCCCCCGCGGCGCGGGCGATGGAGCGCGACTCGCGCCTCGGCACCGGGCATGGCCGGCACGAGCATTCGCCGGCGATCCACGTCACCTTCGAGCGCGCGACCAGCGCCCCGGCCGAAGTCGTCACGCTCTACTACGACAGCCGCGCCAACCTGGTGGCGCGCGGCGTCATCCGCGAGCCGATCCACGTCGCGCCCACGCCGCGGCCGTTCCCGGGCTTCGTTCCCGATCCTCCGAGCTAAACTTATGGCGTGGAGCGGGAGGCCCCGGACGAAGAGCTCATGCTCGCCTATGGCGGCGGGGACGCCGGGGCCTTCGAGGCGCTCTACCGCCGGCACCGCGGCGCGCTGTACCGCTTCGTGCTGCGCGCGATCAAGCAACGCGCGCTGGCCGAGGAGCTGTTCCAGGAGGTCTGGATCCGGGTGATCGAGGCGCGCGGCCGCTACGCGCCGCAGGCGCGCTTCACCACCTGGCTCTACACCATCGCGCACAATCTCCTGGTGGACCACTGGCGCAAGAAGGGATTGTCGGTCGTGCAGCCAGATGAGGACGAGATGGTCGCCGCCCCCGACAACCCCGCAAAACAG
>Ga0187892_10010169_pt1 | contig 12039 bp, 17 predicted proteins | sample MA1701073metaG_FD_139345 | JGI IMG/M metagenome (GOLD analysis project Ga0187892, IMG submission 139345) | Bio-ooze microbial communities from a basaltic lava cave in the Kipuka Kanohina Cave System on the Island of Hawaii, USA - MA170107-3 metaG ...
ACTGTGATGGCCGGCCTCCATGAGTTTGGTTTCCACCAAGTCCTGGATGAATTCGATTTCAAGGGCGTCACCCTTTACAGCGCGGGCGATGGCGATGTGGATAACCGCGTTGGCGATGCGGATGACGTTGGATTGCGCGGCGGCGGGCAGCGGCTGGTCTTGATGCAGTCCCGCGTCGGCCTTAAAGGTGGCTTCGATGGTGAGCGCGATGCGCGTTTCATCGAAGGGCGCGATGCGTCCGTCGCGTTTGCGGACGGAGAATTCCTGATGTTGAAGCGGGTCGAGTTGCGCCAGCCGGAGCTGGCCGTCGAGTTGTTCGTGCAGCATGTCGAGTGATTCCATTTTGCGGCGGCCAAACCGCGTTTCACCGCGGAGGGAAATCACTCGTGCGCGACGCGGGGGGACAAAAAATCCCGCGTCCACTCACGAGGGAGTGAAGGCGGGCCTCAGACTGCAACCGGGCAAGCTCGTCTCTTCCCTCATCCGGTCGATGGCGCGACCGTTGCCCGCGTCACACGACGCGGGACTTGATGAGCGCGAACAAGCAGGTCTTCTGGCTCCGAGGTCTTTCTACTTTGCCGGCCTTACCGATGAGGAACATCAGTGGCTGATTGGCATTTCGTCGCTCGTTACAGCGGCGCTACCGCGCGGGATTAAGTCCGAGAACCGCACCCGCTTCCCTATTCTCCCCAAGCCGTGGCGTGGGGCACTTGTTCACGTTACAATGCACAACTAATGGTGTGCGACTTCAAAGAACTATTCAACATGTAGAGTTGGCGGTCCTGTGCCGTCAATCCTTTTCCAGAAGATTGTTTTGTCGCTTTCGACCGTGGATCGTTAGAAAGAAGATCGTTCTTCCGGCATCGCCGACGAAAGTAGTTCATCCACCGAACGAGAAGGCACGTTCTGTGACAACAAACTGCTTCGGTTGGGATGTTGGCGAAGGAAGACGACGCGGTTCCGCAGTGAAGCATGTGTCGGAACGAAGGAAGCAAGCGGAGCGACTGAGCCAAGCTCCCAACGGAAGCGCCGCCGCGACTGCGCCAATTCGTTAGCCGTGACGAACGCGCGTGGAGGGAGACGAGGCGGGCCGGAGCGAAGTCAGCGCAGGCTCCGTCGGCGAGCGGAAGGCGCGTTGGTCACGGCGGTTTTCTGTCCTCTGTTCGATTTGAACGTCGGCAATCGCTCCGCCGACATGGAGGAGTCTTCACCCATCCCGCAACAACCCGCTCGATTCCGATAACTCCCCTGGCTACCATGTCGCCATGAGCAGCCGCACTTCATCCAGCGAAGCGCCACGAGTCTTTCCGCACACGCGGTGCTCGGTGGTGCTGGCAGCGGCGCATTTTGTTCAGATTGTTTGCGGGATCAGGCGGGCGGCAGGCGTGTTGTGATCGAATAGTGCAATCAAAACTGTGAAATCACCAATAACCATGAGAACTCAACCACGCCTTTGCCGGTTCATTCGTGTCATCGCCGTCGCGTCGTTGCTGGCTTGCTCCGGCACGGACGCTTTCGCGCAAGGAGCAGTCAAGGAGACCGCAGCCGCAGGCCAGAACGCCGCGCCTTCGCCTTCCTACGATCTCGAAATCAAAGACGGCATTCTGACTTGGAGCGGCGCGAAGCGAAAAGACAACGCGCGCAGTGTGCAGGCAACTCTTGAAAACGTCGTGGACCTGTTGCGCGAGCAGCATCCGGAGGCAAACTTTGCGGTGTCATCCGTACTGGGAAGCACCGTCATTGCCGATCTAAAGATGCGCACCTCAAGTGTGGAGGACAATCTGGAAGGCATTCGCATCGCCGGGGGATCGCAGTTTGTCTGGCGTCCCGCCTCTGCGATTAACCCGCAAACAGGTCTGCCAGGGACGCGCGAAAACCCAGGCCCAAACCTGTATGTCTTGGACGCGCTTCCGGCCACGGCAAAACCGGGCCTGCAAGTGGAAGCATTTCACCTCGGCGAGCACTTCAAATACGTGTACGGAAGCCAGGCCCTCGCCACGAACAATGAGACGGCGCAGAAACTGATTGAAGAGCAGATCGATCGGATCCAACAGATGGTTCTCGGAACGGTGGACGAATACCGAACCATCAGTCACGCCTCCAACATCTCCAAAACGAAATCGCTACAGGCGCCTTCCATCCGATTTCATCGCGGAGCCAATCTCGCCGTCATCATCGGCGAGTCGGAGGCCGTCGCGGTCGCCGCGAAAGTGCTCGGTGCGTTGCCGGGGGTGCAGCGTTCCGTGACCTCGGATGCGCACGAAAATGACGATTCTATTTCCGATTCTTACCGGAAATCTGTCAAGGATGAAGTGATTAAGAGGCTTCAGCGCGATGGCACCCTTCCCGCCCCTCGCCGCTAACCAATGTCCGCATCCATCGCTCAAACTTTTTCGCCCGCGAGTTTGATCAAAACTCGAAATAACCACCTTGCGAACGCCGACGGCACTGCGTCCGCCGGCGTGGCCGAACTCACATGCCGACTAGCCGCGCACGACGAAGAGGCGTTCCGTGAATTCCACGCGCGCTACTTCGATCGGCTCTACCAGTTCTTGCTCGTCGTCGCGCGCGGGCAGGAAGACGAGGCGCGGGAAGCGTTGCAAGAGACATTGCTCCGCGTCACCCGCCACGCGCGCGTGTTCGACGATGAAGACGCGTTCTGGTGCTGGCTCAAAACCGTGGCCCGCAACGCCGCGCGGGATGGCGGACGCAAGCAAAGGCGTTACTTCATGCTGCTCGGAAGAATCTCGCTTCGTTGGAACACGGTGGAACAAGAAACCAACGACGGCGTGGAGTCGCGTCTGCAATCGTTGCTCACCGAAAGCCTGAACGAACTGTCGCCCGATGAACGCAGTCTGGTTGAAAGTAAGTATCTCGACGGCGTGGCAACGAAGGAACTGTCATCCAGCACCGGACTCACGGAAAAAGCCGTCGAGTCGCGATTGCTGCGTCTCCGCCGCCAGTTGCGCGAGCGGTTGCTGAAGAAATTGAACGAGCCATGAAACACTCCGACAAAAACCCATTGCTCAAGGAAATCCTCGCGGACGAAAAACTGACCGCACTGCGTCACGCTTCGCTCGATCACGGTCTCGATGCGACCCGTCGCGCGCGGCGGCTCCGCCGTGCGGTGCGCGTGGGAACATTCGCGTTGATGCCGGTTCTTCTCATTCTGACGCTGATGATGCACAAGCCCGCTCAGGTGCCAGCCGGCCGGCGTTCGACTCTTGACAGTCAACATGCGAGTGCCGTCGCAACACCCTCAGCAGAATTCCGCGTCAAAATGATCTCTGACGAGGAATTGTTCGATCTGTTTCCGGGCCGCTCTCTGGCGTTGGTTGGCAAGCCCGGACATCAGCAACTCGTTGTTCTGGACGCATCGGCTAGTCGTTGAGTTCCGATTACGTCGCACGGTCTTCGGCCAGTGGTGTGGCGGTAACGTGCTTGTCGATAGAGACAAAGCCGAGCCTTCTTTTCCTGAGAAACAGCACGCTCCGTGGACTCGATTGTCGCGCTGCGGACTGAATGAATGACCTTCGCTTCGGTTGGGATGTTGGCGAAGGAAGACGACGCGATTTCGCAGTGGAGCGCATAGCGGAACGGAGGAAGTAGCGGAGCGACCGAGCCAAGCTCCCAACGGAAGCGCCGCGCGGTTGCGCGATTAACTCAGCCGTGACGAGCGCGCGTGAAGGGAGGCAAAGAGGGCCGGAGCGAAATGAGCGCAGACTCCGTCGCCGAACGGAACGCGCGTTGGTCAGGGCAGGTTCATGATTTCAGGAGATCTCTCCGGGGCTGCCCCGCGCATGGTCAGGCCGACGGTTGCTCATTTGTGCATGGTCGCCAGTATCATCATGATGAGGTAAGGCTCGCCGAACACATGATACGCCTGTGCGCGACCACAGTCGGCGTGAGACTGCGCCTCCCCAAGATGTAAAGCGCCGCGTGCAGGGAGAACAAGACGAAGGACGGCAGAAAGCCCACCCACGACAAATTCTGCAACGAGTGGTAAGAAGCCGAGCAGGCACCGGACGCGAAAATCTGCACCCAGGTCGGCACGCGCGCCCGGTGCAGTTCCGTCATGAAAAATCCCCGCATCATCATCTCCTCGCCCGCGGCCATGAAGAGGCCGAGAGGCATCAGCGCGAAGCGAATCCAGTTCAACTCCAGCACGTCCACCTTGCGGAGCACGAAGCGAGCGCCGAAATAACTGCCGTAGAGGTAGGCGGCGGCAAGTGCCATTGCCAGCCCCAATGCCAGCTTCGTCGTGGGCCGGCCCCAGCCCAAGTCCGCCAGCGACAGGCCGCGCGCCCGCTGCCAGAGGACAATCACCGCAAGAATGATGGCCAGCGCGACGGTGAAACCCACTTGCAGCCAGGCGGCCGCATGGAACAAATCGAAGCGCACACGCAAGTAACCGGCCAGCCATACAAAGCAACCCAGTCCCGCCATGACGACGCCCAGCAGCGTGATGGCGAGAGCGTTTCGCCACGCCGTGGATGCGGCCATGACCGGCGGACTTGGCGGTGGCGTGGTAATTGAGATCATGGTTGCTGCGGCTATGATGGGCAGCGGAATCCTCCTCTCGCAATCCTGTTTTCGTGCCGGGACGCCAATCATACTCACCCACATCTGGAAGCGCCATGCGACTGCCCCCTCAGACGCGACGAGCGCGCGTGAAGGGAGGCCCGTCGCCGACCGGAACGTGCGTTAGTCAGGGCGCACACTGGCGGCGCGTTGGTGGTGTATCGATTCCAAGTCAGGCGACGGGAATGTTTTTCTGTATGCGTTTGCCCATGCTGATGCGCTTCTCTTCGGAATAGCCGAGTGCCGAGTAAAATGACGCGACCCTCTCGTTACCTTGCATAATTTGGAGATTGATCTTCATGCAACCTTTCTCCGCGAGGCAATGTTCCGCGCGCGAGACGAGTTTGGAGCCAATTCCTTGCCTGCGATGATCGGGATGGACAGCGACCGAGTAAATCCAGCCGCGGTGTCCATCGTATCCGGCCATGATGGTGCCAATGACTTCAGCGCCAGCAACGGCAACGAAGAGAAGCCCGTCGTTGACCGCGATTTTCTTGTCGATGACAAGGCTTGGGCGGTTGTGAGCCATCTCGTAACCGAAGACAATCTCCCATAACGCGATGACTTGGCTGCAATGATTGTCGCGCTCAAACGGTTTGATGGTAATGGCAGTCATGCGAGCGATGAGCGTCAGAGCAAATAGCGTAATTTCAGCAACCGCTCGTTCGGTCTCTTTGCATCAGCGGTCGCAGCCATTTCATCAAGCGACCTGTGATGCCAGCCAATGGACCATATTCCCCCACATCTCGACAACACATAGCGTAGTCCAGCACGCGACCCATAAACTCAGTCCGATAATCACGGCGAGTTTGAGCCGCTCCAGCCATCGCGTTTGTCGAAACAAAGTGCGGAAAAGAAGCGCGGTGCAGGGCCAGAGCACCAAACCTGCGTGGGCCAGGATAATCCTGGCTCCATATCTCAAAGTGCCCAACGGGCCTTCCGCCAGCCCTTGGGGCCAGGGGATGAACCAGATTGGCAGCGTGACCAGCACAAACAGAATCCCCAATGCGATGCCGTTCGAAACTCGCCCCGCAAACGAGTAGGAACTTCGCGTATCACCGTCACGATTTGAAACGTACCAGACGTTTTCCACAGAGGAACGGCAAACTAAACTTGACGGGTAAAAAGCTACGCGGGCCAACAGAGCAAGCGTTGGCAACCCGGTCAGCGAGCGCACCCGGCGGCCGGAAGTGAAAAGGCGTTCTCAGGACAATGAAACGACCTTCTCGCTTCAGCGCGGCCGACATTGCAACATCCTCAGCCCCAAAAAGACGTTCATCGAAACCTCCGACCGCGTGAAAGGCCTGACGGGTGCAAAACATAAACGCACCTCCTGAGAGTGAGGCGATCCTCATGAAAAAGCCGAACCAACGCAAAAGCAGCCTGGCATACAAGGGCACAGAACCTTCAAACCGGGTCAGCGCGCCTCCTTCCGCGGCTTCTCGGTCCATCCATCGAAGCGCAGACTGAATCACACGAGGATTGATGATGGTATCCGCATCCACAAAGAAAAATCGCTCGCCCTGCGCAGCCTTCGCGCCCGAATTGCGAGTGGCGGCAATCTGCCGATGATTGACTCGCACTACAATCGCATTGAAATTGCGACCTACCTCCCCGGTCGCGTCCGTAGAAGCGTCGTCCACGACAATTACCTCGTACGACTCACCCACAGCCCGTGCGCTTTGGTGGATCGCCTCCAATGTCCGTGGAAGGCAGAATTCTTCATTGTGAGCAGGTATGATGAACGACAGCATGGACAAGCGTGGTGCGTATTCAGTCCAACATCTTCTGCATAATGTGGACGCTCAAAAATCTGTCGAACTTGCGCCCGACCTCCTTGAGCGTGCCGACATGAATAAAGCCAGCGCTCCCATTGAGACGAATACTTTCCCGGCTGCCCCGCTCGTCCACGCTCTTCGGCTCGGTGTCGAACGTGGCGGTTGTGGTGAGAATCGCCTCGTTGTAGATGTCAGCAATGGCTGCCGCATCGGCCAGTTCAGCCCGGCGGATGGTCATTGCTGCATTGGTGCTCATTTGAACGGGTTGGTCGTTTTCATTTTGGCTCCCACAGCTCGATTGGATTTCCGTCCGGATCATGCAAGCGAGCAAACCGTCCGTTCGGATACATCTCTGGATCGACACGAACATCAACCTTCATGACGCGAAGCTGCTCCACCATCGCGTCGAGTTGGCGCACGCGAAAATTCACCATCCAGTTCTTCTCCACGTTTCCGAAATAGTCGCTGTCGCTCGGGAAGGGAGCAAAGACCGTCGGCCCCGCGTCTTGCGACCACGGCTTTTGACCGTAATCCGCCGGAGCCAGCTCGATGCCCAGATGTTCCTTGTACCACTGGCCCAGCGCGCCGGGATCTTTCGCGCGAAAAAAAAGGCCGCCAATTCCTAAGACGTATTCCATTCGGGTTCAGAGTTGATTCTTAATTGCCGCGTGAGCCAAAGCGTTCAGACAAAGCCGCCAATTGATCTTCGTTGAAAATGTTTTTCACCTTTTCAGCGATGCCATCAATCCGTTCGCGGGTCCGATCGTAGTAGTCTGCATCGAGACCGGCAATGGCTTCGGTCAAAGCCTCTTCCGCCGCCGGCTTGTCGTTCGCTGCCATGTAATCATCAAACAACTCGCGGAGCCGTTGGCGGTCGGGGGCGGCCACGGGAATGTCGGTGGCGGGTGAGACGGCCTTGAGCGCAGCGAGTTGTTCTGGCGTGATGTTCAGAGCGTCTGCGAGTTTCTCGACTTGAGACAAGCCCCAGCGTATGCGAATCAGCGCATTGGTTTCTGGAGGCAGGAAATCGTTGAACGGATAGACGAAACGCAGTTCGAATGTGTCGTCCTCTTTGTGGCGCACCTGCATGAATGCGCGCCCGCCCTTGATGCTCCAGGAGTTTTCAGAGGTTTGATATAGGCCATCTGCGGCGTGAACGGAAAAAGTCGCAGGCGACCAATTGGCCATCGTGCCACTTGTCTTGGGGGCAATCCGAACACTCGCTTCCGTCACGGCGTTCTTTCGCTTCCACCAAAGGAAACCCACAACTGCCACGTTACCGACCACGAAGAGGATTACGGCAACTGCTATCGCCCACCGCAAAAATCGTTTCTGAGATGTGCTGCTATCTGTATTCATAGCAAGTCATTCTTTCTCTTGGGAATTTTTGTTTGTTTGTAGTTTTGACTGCATAATGGCTCGTGCTCCCTGCAAAGAATCCCGCACTTTTGCGTAAACAACCGCATCAAGCAGCTTGCCGTTTTTGAGCACATGCGCTCGCAAACGTCCTTCGTAGAAAAACAACGCTCTCTCCAACACGCGGATCGAGGCGGCGTTGCTGGCGAATGGTTCCGCATAAACTCGAATGAAGTCCAGGTGGTCGAAACCATACGTCGTGATGACGTTGACTGCTTCAGCCATGATTCCTTTGCCCCAAAACGGTTCACCCAACCAATAGCCCAGCTCGGCGGTCTTGCGATGCACGTCGGTTCCAATTTTCAAACCAATGCAGCCAATGACTTCGGACGCAGTCGCAATCGCAAACGTGGTTTCCGGTTTCTCTTGCGCCACAAACTCGATGAAGGCGTGGGCGTCGGCTAACGTGTACGGATGGGGAAAGATGTCGCGTAGATTCACCCAGATGTTGCGATTATTGGCATACCGTTGCAGAGACACGGCATCGTCCATGTACCACGACCGCAGGCGGCAATTCTTGAGTTCCAGATTCATTGAACCCTTCACGCTTTCAAAACATTCAGGAGCTGCAGCGCATCGTTAGGCCGTTGTGTGCTCATGAACGCTTGCGGCGCACCGCCGCGCCAAATGCGCCGATGGCCACGCCGATGGCCACGCCGACACCAAGCCCGATGCCCATCTGTCCGGTGGCCACTCCCACGCCGGCTCCGAGGGCGGCACCAACTCCAGCGCCGATGGCCAGCCACGGAGCGAGTGAACTCTTCTTCCCTTCGTTTTGATTCTCTTGATTGTTCATATTGTGGGTTGTGTAAAACGGCCTAACATCTACTTAGTCTAAATGTTTTGCAGAATATGCATGTCCAGTAGCCGGTTTAACTTGCGTCACAAACTCGATGGTTTAACGGATTCGTCCTTGAGCTTGCGGCGCGTTATTTCGCTTCGCGATACTGAGGCGTGGGTTCTGGGGAGCTGGCCGGTTGGGTTCCGCCGCGTTCCCCGCCGATTCCAGTCCCAGACATTGTGCTTCGGCGACGCACAGCTTGTGGTGGGGAACTTAGGCGGATCGATTTTCCGTCTCCGCCCGAGACTGTCTCGATTCGAGCGTATGCTTCTGAGTTGGTGTCCAGCGCAGTTTTCGTTGCTTTCGACGCCCGCTGGAGTTCCCGTTCGGCACGCTTTCTTGCTTGGTTCAATTCATCCTGTGCCGTTGCTGGAACCGGGGGCGAATCGTCTCGAACAAGCAAATCCGATTCGGCTTTTTTCGTGTCAGCGGTTTTGGCTGCCGAAGAATGATGCAAGACGAGCGCAGTTGTTCCGCCGCACAGCAGCAGAATTACCAAGACGATAATAGCAATTCCATTTTTCGTGGTCATAACTAGCAATGTTCCTTTCGTAAGCAGAGTTGGTATCCGATTCCGTAAATGGTCAGGAGATGTTTCGGTTTGGTGGAATCGTCATTGAGCTTGCGGCGCAGCGTGGCCACGGTTTGATCGACGGTGCGAGTGACCATGTTGGGGCAATTCCAAACGTCGCGCAGCAGTTGGTCACGACCGACCGGCGCGCCGCACTGATGAAGGTAGGTCAGGAGTTCCAGTTCCTTGCGGCGCAGATGTTGCGTTTGTCCGAGCGTTTCAACTAATCCGGAGCTGCAATTCACGGTGCAGTCGCCAACCTGAAATGTTTTCTCCGATGATTCCGGCTTCGTCAATTCAGCCAGCCGTCCAGTCCAGGTCTGTTCGTCAAACAAGTTCATTTCGAGAAGGATTTGAGTGCTTCTAACTCTGCGACGGGAAAAACTGCGGCCTTCCTGACAACGGACTCCTCCCCGGCGTGCGCGGAGCGACGCGCCCAACCATTTTCTCCGAGTGCGCTGGCCCGAGCCGCTCCCGGCGCTGGAAAACTCTGGTCGCTGAACCGGCGTGGCGTCCCGTCCAAGCCAACAACGACGAGAACAGCGTTTGAAATGACGCCTGATGTGTTGTCGCGAGCCGCGCCGCTGCGATTCAGGTACAATGCAGCAATGTCTTGTGCAGCCAACTCGTCCGCTATCTGCGGCGAGATGCCGGATTCAAGTCGCGGCTCAAAAATGAACTGCTGGTAATCGGTGACATGGATTCCCTCCCAGGTTTGCGACCAGTAGCCGCGAAGCACGATGGGCTGCGATGTGAGTCCTTCGATGCGAGTCTCGACGAATCGAAAGAGCGGACAGCGGCAATCACCCGTCCGCGCCTCACCCTTCAACCAATACGAAGTGTGGATAGAAACATTCGTTCCCTGACCCGCGACGCTGAAGGTCAAGTCTTCCAGAAGATCATTTGCCGTCTCGAAGTGCAGCGGCTCCAGCCACGTTGTCTCGTTCGTGACGTAGCGGATTTCACCGAACGCTCCCACCGAAAGAACCGGTCGCTCGTACTCCACTGAGAGGGCCAGCGTATGAAAGAAGTCGGAGAGAATGCGAAAAGGGTCTTGCGAACTGGCATCGCGATACAACGAACTGGTCAGTTCAAAAAGGGCACTGCCTGCGGCGGTGTTCATTCGCCATCGGTCTCGGGTATATCCCATCATCGTAGCCGGGCTGGAAAACACTTCGTGAACGAAGTTCGAGAATGATGTGATCCGCCCCGAAGTTGTTTGCACATTGGTGCCGTCCAGATGTTCGATATTGAGTTCCGTGAAAAAGCCGTCTTGAAGATTCGTGACGGTGAATTCCACGTTCCGGTGGCGCAAGGTCCACAATGATTTAAGCCGGTGTGTCGCCCAAATGTCGTCGTTGTAGCCATGCCAGTGAGCTTCCCCCCAAAATTCGGACCACTGGTTAAGTAAGACTTTTTGGTGTCTGCTGGCCCGCCCCTTCGCGAAGCGAAGGAGCGGGGAATAACCAACAACAGACATCAAGATGAAAGCAAAACGGAAACGACACAGTGCAGCATTCAAAGCCAAGGTGGGACTCGAAGCGTTAATCGGGAGCAAAACGGTGGCCGAGATCGCCCGAGAGTATCAGGTGCATCCGACGCAGGTTAGCCAGTGGAAAAGCCAGGTGCAGGAACGACTGCCCGAGGTCTTCGAGAGCGGTCCGAGCGCGCAGGCCGTGGAAGCGGAGCGGCAAGTAGAACGGCTGGAACGGAAGGTCGGGCAACTGACGATGGAATTGGACTGGCTTAAAAAAAAGTCCAAACAACTGGACCTGTAGGAGAGAGGATGGAATTGGTCGAGTCGATCCTGGGAGCACCCAGCGTGCGTGCCCAGTGCCGGTTGCTCAACGTCAGTCGCAGCGGCTACTACTACCCAGCCTGCCCGGAAAGTCCGGAAAACCTCAGGCTGATGCGGCGGATCGATGAGTTGCATCTGAGGTACCCGGTCTACGGAAGTCCCCGGCTGACGGCGGAGTTGCGACGGGAAGGCTGGGAAGTCAACGCCAAGAGAGTGGCGCGGCTGATGGGAGTCATGGGCATTGAGGCCATCTATCCCAAGGCAAGCACCAGCGTTCCGGAGCCGGGCCACCAGATCTACCCGTATTTACTGCGTGGCAAGGAAGTGACCGGCCCTGACCAGGTGTGGAGTGCCGACATCACCTACATTCCGATGCGATTGGGCTTCATGTATCTGGTGGCGGTGATGGATTGGTGGAGTCGCTACGTCTTGGCGTGGCGCTTGAGCAACACGATGGAAGCGGCCTTCTGTGTGGCGGCCTGGAAAGCGGCGCTGGCCAAGGCCCGGAGCTTAGGACGCCGCGCCCCGGCGGTGGCCAATACCGATCAGGGTTCCCAATTCACGTCGGCCGAATACATCGAGGCAGTGGAGTCGGCCGAAGTGCGCGTGAGCATGGATGGGCGAGGTCGCTGCTTGGACAACGTGTTCATCGAGCGGCTGTGGCGCAGCTTGAAGTACGAAGACATCTATCTGCGAGATTACGAGAACGGCCTGACGTTGATCCGTGGAGCCGGAAAGTGGCTCAGTCATTACAATGACTGCCGTCCCCATCAAGCCCTGGGTTACTCGACGCCGGGGGAACTCTATGGCAGCCCGGAGAGTTATGGAGCCAAACCTGCGGCTTGGGTTCAGAGCTTGAATCCCGACCGCCTTCGGTGGTAAGAACGATGACCCCAAGAAACGGGAGGGAGAAGGTGACGGCTCGGTGCGGTCATTTTCTCCTTTCCAAATTGGATGAGCGGCGCAGAGAACAGTGAAAAAGCGAACCGTAGCAGGCCCAGAAAGTCTTACTTATTTTCTGCGCCCCGTGGTTTGAAAATGGGGGGAAGCTCAC
>Ga0187892_10010171_pt1 | contig 12038 bp, 10 predicted proteins | sample MA1701073metaG_FD_139345 | JGI IMG/M metagenome (GOLD analysis project Ga0187892, IMG submission 139345) | Bio-ooze microbial communities from a basaltic lava cave in the Kipuka Kanohina Cave System on the Island of Hawaii, USA - MA170107-3 metaG ...
CAAGTTGGCAACGATTGTCGGCAGCGTTCCTAATTCCGTTTCCCGTACCGGTTCGATCAAGGGCGGATCGTTGTGCGTGTTGCAGCCTAGCACGACCGGCCTGCCGCCTTCATTGCCGTCATCAGGAAAGAAGGTGATCGAGAGCCGCACCGTACACTTCTCCCATTCGTATGGCTCGCTCTGACTGGGCTGCTCGCTGTTGACGGGCTTATCTCTGGTTTCATCACTCATCGGTGCTTATCTCCTTCATTGCTGCGAGTGCCTGCTGTAATCGGGCGCGGGCGGCAACTGGCGACGGCCCAACCTTGCCGAGCGCTTCGAGTAGCAGCCACAGCCGGGAATATGGACGATCTTCACGCCACGCCCGGTCTATTTGAACCAATCCGGAGCCGCTCCGATAATCCGATTCTGCTTTGCTTTGGTGGGCGTCAAAGAACGCGCAGCCAAACGGCGACACCCCGTGAATCGTGCAGCGGTTGTTCGCATCGAGAAATTTGCATGCGCCATCGTTCCTGCGGGCGGGCACGAGCGTCGGAATCTGCCGCATCTGACCGCGATCAAGAACAGTCGCGCCAGGGCTTGCCAGCAGATTTTCCAACGCAAACTCGATCAGGTTTTCGCTGCCGAGATGCCCGGCAATCCGATCAAGATCAGCCGGAATCAGATACCCCGGAATGAAGCGACAGTTGATCGAGCATTCCGAACAGGCGCAGACCGTACGCTCAAATCCAAATTCAGTTCTGACTTGAGACATAAGATGACTCCACCAATTTCCCTTGCTGCGCGAACTCCGCAACCTTCCGGCAAATCCAGGCAGTGGCTCCGTGCCATTCGATGTCCTCGGCGGTAACGAATAATGCTCCGCCGGAGAATTCGCTGATGCGCGGCTTGGAGCACGTCTCCGCCCAGGTCAGCGTGAAATACTCGTTTGGACGAAACCGGGTGAGGAACTCCCGAACAAAGAGCGCAACGTGTTCGAGGTCACAACTCTCTTCGGCATACATCCACAGTTCGTCCTCGTTCGACTCGGACGTGAGTTTCCACTGAAATCCCAGATCGCCTGCGCCATTCAGGTAAGGTTCATCCTCCGGCGCGCAGTGTTCTCCCTGTTCGTCAAGGCCGTTTTCATCAAAGTTCAGCAATATCTGTTCGAGGCGCCGCAGACGACTCTCACACCAGACGCGCTCTTCTTCGTTGAGCCGACGGATGACTTCGCTGAACAGCGTATAGTTGTTCGCCATAACTTCTCCTCCAGGATGACGAGAGCTACGGCCTGCTTACCACTTTGCTTTTGAGCCGCCGGGTAGTGAGACGTTGCCGATCAATCAGGCTCGTTCGGCGCATTGACTTTTTCAAGCGCCGTGAGTGGCAGTGTGCGGTTGAGACGCTTGCTGGCTGCGCCCTTTTTGAATTCGACGCGCGCCATCCAACAGGCTTCCGCAGCCGTGCGCGCCGTGCCCGCTTGCTGCCGGTTGCCTGACCAGTAGACGACGTGGACGCAACCAATGCGTCCGCTAATGTCTTTGCTGCCGCCACGACGCGACGGGACTTTCTGCCGAACCTGCACCCAGTCGCCAGCGATGATCTCAATAGGTTTGGGCATTGCAGAATTGACGCGCCTGCTCCATCGCCGGTTGGTCACCCTCTTCGGATGTGGCTGATACGGGCGTCCGGCACGCCAGTCCTGTTTGCTCAGAATCTTCACTAGCCGCGTCATCAATGAATGGCGCACGGCTTCGGCGAGTTCTTCGGGCGGGTGTTCCCAGTCAATCTCTTTGATGATGAGCAAGTCAGCGGGATCAACGTATACGCACTTCGAGCCGCGCAGGTAAGGCAAATCGCCGCGATCCGCATACTTTCTGATGATGTGGTCGGGAACCTGCGTGACGCGCATCAAGCGATGCAACGTCCAGCCGCGCGCTTGGTACGTGTGAATGCCGAGATCGTAAAGCCGCCGATGCACGGCGTTGGGAGTGCGGTTGAGCGTTTCGGCCAGTTCCTTGCGCGAGAAGATGCCCGCGCCTTCGGTGAGAAACCAGTCTTCCTCCGGCGACCAGGCTTCCCACGCACGATCCGTTTCAATGCCAATCGCCTTCCAAGCCTCCCGAAAGCTGGCGAAGTATTTCAGCACGCCGTAAGACGACGGATACGGATTGCCGACGCCCGTGTTGCTATTTCCGGTGAACTGCCGGCGCTTCTGATATTCAGCGGTCGCCGTAGGCGCGAACCCGAAGTCGCGATAAAACCGGCGCAGCCCGTCAAGCACACGCTTCCGCGTCCACCATAGTTTTCTGACTCTCTTCTTCGGTGATAACTTCATTTGACTCGCTCAAATCTTTCTCGCCAGGATCATTTCCGTGGCCTGGTTAGCCTTTAAGTTGTCGAATCCACGACAACCTGTACACTCATTGCCGCCCGCCTGCGTTCTCCGGCGCGCCCATTCGTTCCCGTCACAATCTGATCTTACGTTTAGACCGGTTGATAGACTTCCCATCTCTAATGTTGACTACCTACAGGAATTGGCTTAGACTTCTGTTGCTCATCAACAGGAGGCATATGGAACAACAAAAGAACGAAGTCCTGCCCGGCACGCTCAACCTGATGGTTCTCAAGACCCTCAGCACGCTCGGGCCATTGCATGGGTACGGCATCGCTAGGCGGATCGAGCAGATCAGCGGCGACCGGCTCCAGCTCAACCAAGGGACGATCTATCCCGCGCTGTTGCACCTGGAGCAGATGGGCTGGATCAGTTCCGAATGGGGGGTGTCGGAAAACAACCGGCGCGCCAAGTACTACTCGATCACGCGCGCCGGAAAGAAACAGCTCGCGGCTGAGGAAGAGTACTGGCGGCAAACATCCGAAATCATGATCCGGTTTCTCGAACCGTCGGAGGAGGGCGCATGACCAGATTACGTATTTTCTTTCATCGCCTGCTGGGCTTGTTTCAGAGGCGAAAACTTGAGCGGGAGATGGAGGAAGAAATCCGCTCGCACCTCGAGATGCAGATTGAAGACAACCTGCGGCAAGGGATGAGCGTGGAGGATGCGCGGCGGGCGGCGCGGCTCAGGTTTGGCGGAGTGGAGCAGGTGAAGGAAATATACCGGGATAAGAGCCGGTTGAGATGGATAGAAAGTCTGTGGCAAGACCTGCGCTACGGCGCACGGATGTTACTGAAGCAGCCCGGCTTCACCTTGATTGCCGTGCTGACGTTGGCGCTCGGCATCGGCGCGAACACGGCGATCTTCAGCGTCGTCAACGGCGTGTTGCTGCGCCCGCTGCCTTACCAAGAGCCGCAGCGGCTGGTGCGCATCTACAGCGAGTTCCCGGCGATGAACTTGCGCAAGTTCAGGGTTTCGCCGCCGGAATTTTTGGACATTCAGCGCGAGGCGAAATCTTGGGAGTCCATCGGCGCTTGGTCGGCGGGCGGCGTGAACATCTCGTCCACCGGCGAGCCGATCCGCGTCACGTCAACCAGCGTCACGCGCAGCTTGATTGATGCGCTCGGCGTACAGCCGCTGCTGGGGCGCAACTTCACGCCGGAAGAGGGGAAGCCGAACGGGCCGAACGCAGCGATCATCTCGCACGGCCTGTGGCAGCGCGCCTTTGGTGGCCAGGCCAACATCGTCGGCCAACAGGTGCGCGTCAACGCAGTGCCTTGCACCGTCGTCGGCGTGATGCCGCCGGGTTACGTCTTTCCGCCCGGCAGCAACACGCCGGTAGATGTCTGGATTCCTTTTCAATTCGACGCGGCCAACCCCGGCAACCGGACCGGTCACTTCCTGTCCGTCATCGGGCGGCTCAAACCGGGCGTGACCATTGAGCAGGCGCGCGCCGAGCTGGACGCACTCGCAGCCGGATGGAAGAGCGAGAACCGCGCGCCACATCTGCTCAACCCGCAAGATCATCCGGTCTTGATGTTCCCCTTGCACGAGGACGTGGTGGGCGCGGCGCGCCGGGCTGTGTTGACGCTGCTGGGCGCGGTCGCCTTTGTCTTGCTGATCGCGTGTGCGAACGTGGCGAGCCTGTTGCTGGCGCGTGCCGCAGCGCGTCGCCGCGAATTCGCCGTGCGCTTGGCGCTGGGTGCTGGGCGCGGGCGGATGCTGCGGCAGTTCCTGACTGAAGGCTTTATTCTGGTTGTGCTCGGCGCGGTTGGTGGCGTAGGGCTGGCGCGGCTCGGACTCAAAACGATTATGGCCGTAGCGCCCGACAGCGTGCCGCGCACGGGCGAGATCAAGCTCGATCTGGCGGTGCTGGCCTTCACGCTGGGCATTTCGATCCTGGCGGTCTTCATCTTCGCGCTCGCCCCGCTGGCGCAACTGCGCGAAGGCAACCTAGCCCACTCCCTGCACGGCGCGAGCCTACGGACGACTGGCGCGGGCAGTCACCTGTTGCGCAAGGGGCTGGTGGTGACTGAAATCGCCTTGGCCGTCGTGCTGATCGTTGGTTCGGGGCTGATGTTCCGCGCGTTTTGGAAATTGCGTCAAGTTGATTTGGGCTTCGACCCGTCCAACGTGCTCTCATTCACCGTCGCGCCACCGCCCAGAGCCTACCCGGCGCCGGAGCAACTCCGCTTCTCACAGACGCTGCTGGAGAAGTTGTCCGCCTTGCCGGGCGTGAAGTCCGCCGCGATGTCCATCGGGAGCGAGTTGCCGCCGCTACGCCCGATCAACGCCAGAGACATCCAGGTCGAAGGCTTCCAACCCACGCCCAACGGCCCGGCGCAGAACGTGGATTACTGGAACATCGTCAGCGCGGACTACTTCAAGACGTTGGGTATTCGCCTGCTGGAGGGGCGCACGTTCGAGCCAGCGGATCAGGGCGAGAACGCGCAACGCGTCGCCGTCATCAACCAAGCGATGGCGCGGCGCTTCTGGCCGGGCTCACCCCTAGGGCAGCGCGTCAATCCGCAAATTTCCAGAGACCCCAACTGGTTCACCGTCGTCGGCGTAGTCGAAGACGCCAGGAACATGGGCGTGGACAAGCCCGCCGGGACTGAGCTTTACCAGCTTGACCGGCAAATAGTCCCACTCTTACCCGTAATCTTCAGACAGAGCTACGTAGTGCGCACGGCGGGCGACCCGGCGTTAGCGGCGGCGGCAGTGCGCGCGGCGGTGCGCGAGCTTAACCCGGCGCTACCCATCTTCGGCACGCAGCCGATGTCTGACACCGTAGCCGATGCGCTGGTCAGGCCGCGCTTCCTCGCGCTACTACTCGGCGCATTTTCGGCCATCGCGTTGGCGTTGGCGGCGGTAGGCATCTACGGCGTGATGGCCTACTCGGTCGCGCAACGCACGCAGGAGATCGGCGTGCGCATGGCGCTGGGCGCGCGCTCGTCCGACGTGCTGAAGCTGGTCTTGAGTCAGGGGACGAGGCTGGCTGGCATCGGCATCAGCCTCGGACTCCTCGGCGCTTTCGCGTTGACGCGGGTGATGTCCACGCTGCTCTTCGAGGTGAGCGTGACCGACCCGCTGACCTTTGCGGCGGTCGTGGCATTGCTCGCGGTCGTGGCGCTGCTGGCCTGTTACATCCCGGCGCGGCGCGCGACGAAGGTAGACCCGATGATCGCTTTAAGAGGTGAATAACTTAAACAAGAAGGAATTATGCAAAGACTTTGGCAAGAGCTGCGCTGCGCTGCGCGAAGGCTGATGAAACAACCCATGTTTGTCTTGATCGCTGTTTTGACGCTGGCGTTGAGCACTGGTTTCACACAGGTCAAGCCCACCACCATTCCACTGGACAATCCCAACGAGATGCAGCCCCGCAATGTGAAAATGGAACAGGTGACCTACAAGGGGCGAAAGGCGTTGCGCGTGACGGGCGTTGCGCCGGCCAACATCGCAGACGCGGATATGGTCGCCGGTTCTGGGAAAGCAATTCAACTTGTCGTCTTGAACAAAACTGAATTTCAGGACGGCGTGATCGAAATCGAATTGACGGGCGAACCCGGCCCCGATGCGGGAAAAGATGCGCGTGGATTCGTCGGTGTGGCCTTCCGTGTCAATCTTGACGCGGCTAAAGATGCCGCCAAGTACGAATGTTTCTACCTGCGCCCGACGAATGGCCGCGCCGACGATCAGGTGCGGCGCAACCATTCGACGCAGTACATCTCTCACCCTGACTTTCTCTTTGCGCGATTGCGGAAGGAGAGTCCAGAAAAGTACGAGAGTTATGTGGACCTCGTGCCGGGCGAGTGGACGAAAGTGAAGATCGAAGTGCGTGGCGACAAGGCGCGCTTATACGTGCATGGCGCACCGCAGCCTGTCCTGGTGGTCAATGACCTCAAACATGGGCAAAGCCGGGGCCAGATTGCCTTGTGGGTTTGGCCGGGAACCGTCGCGCATTTTGCCAATCTGCGCGTCTCCAAATGAAGAACAACGATGCCGGAATGGAAAGCAGAAATCAGAATGCGCTTGGCGATCCAGAATCTTTCGCCAGCGCGCGAAGCCGCCATCGTCGAAGAACTCGCGCATGGCAAACGCTTCAGCTTCTCTTCACAACCGCGCGAGCAGGATTGGCTGACCGTCGTCGGTGTAGTCGGCAATGTCGAAGACTTTCCATGCTGGCTTGCTGGATTCCGGCGCTGCGGGCGACAAAAGTGGATCCACTGATCGCGCTCCGGTGTGACTAGCGAGCATTGACTTGTAAGCCAAGGATTCGCGAGGCGTCGTAGCAGCTTGCCGCCGAGGAGGCTTGGCGGCGAACGTCCAAAATTATGATCCGGTTTCTTAAACCATCGGAGGAGGATGCATGACCAGATTCCGTATTTTCTTTCATCGCCTGCTGGGCCTGTTCCAGAGGCGAAAACTTGAGCGGGAACTGGAGGAAGAAATCCGCTCGCACCTCGAGATGCAGATTGAGGACAACCTCCGACAAGGGATGAGTCCGGAGGATGCGCGGCGAGCGGCGCGGCTCAAGTTCGGCGGAGTGGAACAGGTGAAGGAGGCGTATCGGGAGAAGAGTCGGTTGAGATGGCTAGAGAGTTTGTGGCAAGACCTGCGCTTCGGCGCGCGAATGTTGTTGAAGAAACCCGGCTTCACTGTGGTTGCCATTGCGACGCTGGCGCTGGGCATCGGAGCTAACACGGTGATCTTCAGCGTCGTCAATGGCGTGTTGCTGAAACCGCTGCCATACCGCGCGCCGGAACAGTTGATCCGCGTGTTCGAAGTCAGTCAGACTCATCCCAAATCCCCTATGACGGGCGGCAACTTCCAGGATTACCGCGAACAGAATTCCACGCTCAGCGGTTTGGCGGTTTACCGGCGGGAGGATCTGGAACTGTCGCAGGACGATAAATCCGAACGGTTGGCTGGGCTGCTGGTGTCGGCGGGGTTCTTCGATCTGCTGGGCGTGCAGCCGCTGCTGGGACGTGAGTTCCGCCGCGAAGACGAATTGCCCGACAATAACCAGGTCGTGATTCTCAGCCACGCGCTGTGGCAGCGGCGCTTTGCAGGCGATCCAAATATCGTCGGCAAAAGCCTGCCGTCGTTGAAAGCCCAACTATCGAAGAGACCATCATTCACCGTTGTCGGCGTGATGCCGCCGGGTGTGCAGCACGTCGGCGGCGATTACCGTTCGATGCCACACGGCGAAAGCGTAGACGTTTGGTTGCCGATCGGCTTGCCGCCGCAGGCCGGCCGCGGGAACCATATCCTGAATGCCGTAGGGCGATTGAAGCCGGGGGGGGCGCCCACGCAAGCTGCGGCGGATTTCAATGGGATCGCCGAGCGGCTGGCGCAACAATTCCCGGACACCAATCAAGGATGGAGCGTCGTGGTCAAACCGCTTCAGGAAGAGATCGTCGGCCGCGCGCAAACGACTTTGCTGGTGTTGTTCGGCGCGGTCTTCTTTGTTTTGTTGATCGCCTGCGTGAACGTGGCGAACCTGCTGCTGGCGCGCGCGACGGCGCGCGAACGTGAGATTGCCGTGCGCGCCGCAATGGGCGCCGGGCGCGAGCGCATTATGCGGCAGTTGCTGACCGAAAGTTTGTTGCTGGCCGTCATCAGCAGCGCCGTCGGAATCCTGCTGGCGCGCTGGGCGATTGACGCGCTCAGGGCGCTCGGGCCGGAACAACTGCCGCGCTTGCAGGCGGTCAGTCTCGATGGACGCATTTTGCTCTTTACGCTTGGGCTGACGCTCTTGACCAGCTTGCTTTTCGGCTTGGCGCCCGCGCTGCAAGCCGGCCATGTCAATCTCAACGAACTGCTCAAAGAAGGCCGCTCGCAAGGAACTGGCAGCCGCCAGCGCAGGCTGCGCGATGCATTGGTCGTTGTCGAAGTGGCATTGGCGTTGGTGCTGCTGGTCGGCGCGGGCCTGTTATTGCGCAGCTTCTGGAAGCTGCAACAAATCAATCCCGGCTTCGCGCCGGAGCGCGTGTTGACGGCCAGTCTGTTCTTGCCCATTGCGCGTTACAGCCAACGATTGCCTGTGGTCGCCGCATTTAACCAGCAATTGCTCGACCGGCTCGCCGCCTTGCCAGGCGTCGAGTCGGTGGGGCAGACCTCCGATCTGCCGTGGACGGGCTACGATGACAACAGGGTATTCGACATCGAGGGCAAAACCTTCCCGCCGAGCCAAAGGCCAACGGCGCGTTATCACTACGTCTCGACCGATTATTTCCGCACGATTGGCGTGCCGCTCATCGCCGGGCGTTTCTTCAACGCCGAGGATCGCCCGGAGAAGCCCGCCGTTGTGCTCATCAATCGCAGCATGGCTGAGCGCTATTGGCCAGGCGAGAGCGCCGTCGGCAAACGCTTTAGCCTATCTTCCCATTCGCGCGAACAGGATTGGGTGACCGTTGCCGGTGTCGTCGGCGATGTCAAAGACTTTCCGTATTCGCCGGCGGCTGAACCATCTTTCTATTGGCCGATGACGCAGGACCCGATACGGGGGCCGATGTTCCTCGTCGTGCGCACCGCTGCCGAACCGTCGAACTTGATCGAAGCAGTGCGTGGCGAAGTCCGCGCGCTCGACAAAGATTTGCCGCTGGCCGAGGTCAAAACACTCGAAACGATTGCCGCGACAGCGGTCGCGGGCCAACGCTTCACGCTCTGGCTGGTTGGCTGCTTTGCGGCGACGGCATTGCTGCTGGCGGCCATTGGAATCTACAGCGTGCTTTCCTATCTGGTGGCGCAGCGCACACACGAGATCGGCTTACGGATGGCGTTGGGCGCGCAGGCGAGCGATGTGTTGAGACTGGTGATTGGGGAGGGCGCGCGCTTGATCCTGGCTGGCGTCGGGCTTGGCTTGCTCGCCTCGCTCGCGTTGACGCGGTTGCTGAGCCGTCTGTTGTTTGAAGTGGGCGCGACCGATCCGCTGACGTTTGGCGCAGTGTCTTTGTTGCTGGCGGGCATTGCACTGCTGGCGTGTTGGCTTCCGGCGCGGCGGGCGGCGCGGGTGGATCCGATGATTGCGTTACGAACCGAATGATTCCGACAACTGATGCGGTAAACACAACGAAAGTCAGTGCATGTCTTAACCGCGTTTTCCCGGAGATTGAATGATGACGCGCCTGAACCTACATCTATTCACAATCATTCTCTTTGCCTTCGGCAGTTCGACCGTCTGGGCGCAAACATCCCGCGAGGCTACCGCATCTTCTTACATTGATCGTGGCAATGGCTGGATGACCAAAGGTGAATTGAACCGGGCAATTGCCGATTTCGATCTCGCCGTCGCATCTGCCCCCGCTTATGCGGCATCCTATTACAATCGCGGAGTGGCAAGACACCTCAACGGCGACCTGGACGGGGCGCTGGCGGATTACAATCGAGCGCTCCAACTCGACCCACGTCTTGCGCAGGCCTACGTTGATCGCAGCGGCATTTGGCATGCACGCGGCGACTTGGACGGCGTCATCCGCGACAACTCAAAAGCGATTGAACTCAATCCACGCCTGGCGCAAGCCTGGAACAACCGCGGTCTCGCCCGCCGGGAGAAAGGCGACCCGGATGGCGCGCTGAGCGATTTCGACCGCTCCCTCAAAATCAATCCCAAATCCGCCGAGGTCTGGAGCAATCGCGGCGTGGCGCGATTTTTTAAGGGCGATCTGAACGGCGCGTTAGCGGATCAAACCGCTGCGATCAAGCTCAACCCCCGCTTTGCCGGAGCCTATTGTGATCGCGGCGCTCTCTGGCATCACAAGGGCGACCTGGACAAAGCGCTGGCCGATTACAATCAAGCTATTGAGTTGAACCCGGCTTTACACCTCGCCTATTTCAACCGCGCACTGGCCTGGCGTACGAAGGGAGACTGGGCGCAGGCGTTGGCAGATTACGACCAGACGATTGCGCTCAATCACAATTATGCCCAAGCCTACGCGCAACGCGGTTTGATTTACCTACGCCAAGGCAAGGGGCGGGAAGCAGAGAAAGATTTCGCCCAGTGTTTGGCGCTCGACAAAAGCTTGGCGACCTCGCTTGAGCGTTCCATCAATGAAATTCGACGGCAGTTCGTATTGCCATCTGGAATGATAAAGAAATGATGAACGCTCAATAGCTGATTCTGGGAACTGGGCCTGGAGCGCCCTTCATCTCTCCGCATCGTTTTCTTTCCTCATCAGGTTGCCGATGAATTGCGGCATTGGGCAGGCAGCGCAGATGTCCGGGAAGCCCGCCATTCCGCAGTTTTCACATACGCCCTCAAGCGCCCTGAGTAGATCGGCGTAGCGGAGCGCGCTGCCATTACGACTCTCCAGATCAGCGACGGCATCGGTCCGCGTGTAAACAACCACTGGACGCTTCGGAGCCTCATTCTTATTCCCCTTTCCCGATTCTCGCCGCTCCCTGGTTACCTCCGCATCCGTCTGTTCAGCATCAACGATCTGATCCACCATCTCCTTGAGTCTGGGAACGGTCAAACGACGGGAAGCGACGAGGTTGGCAAGCCGTTCCTGCCGGTCAATGTCCGTGATTCGGGTAAGCAAGGGCGCAAGCGTGATCGGCAGCTCGTTGCTGTCGAACAATCGCTGCACCGAAAGCGGCAGTTTGAGAATGACTAGCCGCGATTGGATGCGCGCCGCGTTGATGCCGAGCTTGCGCGCCACGTTCATTTGCGTTTGCCCACCAGCAACAAGTCGTTGGTACGCCTTCGCTTCCTGCAACGGCGAGAGTTCCTCGCGCTGAATGTTTTCCGCGAGCATCACCTCTTCCTGCTCGACGGGCGAGTAATCCCGCACGATCACCGATGCTTCAGCGAGACCGGCTAGTTCCGCAGCCGCCCTGCGCCGATGTCCGGCAACAACGAGAAAGCCATCCGGCTTTTCGGGGTGTCGCACGACGATGAGCGGCTCAAGAATGCCTTTCTCTTTGATCGAATCAGCCAGTTCCTGCACGCTGACGGGATTGACGGCTCCGCGCGGGTTGTGCTGATGCGGATAGAGGTGGTAAAGCGCGACAGGAATGACGATCTGAGTGTCAGGTGATTGGGTTTTCATGACTTCGTTCATCGGTTCAGAACGCCAGGCTGAGCGCCTCTTCGCCTGCGTTCAGCATTTCCTGCAACAGCATCTCGGTCTGCTGACTGGTTCGGCAAAGCGCATTCAACTCTTCCCATTCCAGATCGGAGAGATTTTCGATCTGATGAAGACCGCGCGAAACCGAGCTCGCTTTGTCGCGGGCTTCGGCGAGTGTCTTTCTGTTGACGATCAGCGCGCCGACATTCGCTGCGTTCCAGGTTTCCAAAACATTCATGCGCTCACCTCTCAATTCCTGTGACTGCCAGCCGCAACGTTCTCAACGAATCACATTCGGATCGGCATCAGAACGTAAGTGAAATTGATGCCGCCTGATTCAACGGGCCGCAAGCAGAACTGCGTGTTGGCATCTTTGAGTTCGAGCCGCACACGGTCACTTCCCGCGACGCTCAGGAAATCCTGCAAGTAGGTTGCGCTACAGGCGGTGTTGATCTCTTCGCCGTCATAGCCCGCTTCGAGCATTTCACCAGCCTCGCCTGCGTCGCTCGCCTGCGAACTCAGCGTCAATTGACCGGCTTTGATTCCGAGGCTGATACCGTGTGTGCGTTGGTCTGCCATCAACGCCACG
>Ga0187892_10010172_pt1 | contig 12038 bp, 14 predicted proteins | sample MA1701073metaG_FD_139345 | JGI IMG/M metagenome (GOLD analysis project Ga0187892, IMG submission 139345) | Bio-ooze microbial communities from a basaltic lava cave in the Kipuka Kanohina Cave System on the Island of Hawaii, USA - MA170107-3 metaG ...
AATCTAATAGGCACCATTGCAAATCCCCGCTCAAGTAGAAGACAGTTACAATTTGAGCCAGTTGAGGTACCAGACTTTAATGATTATTTCATAGGTCTTGAGAAAATAATTGGTCAGTATGAAAAACTTATCATATCCAAGATACACTCTACGGGAACCGGCTCGTTTCGGATGATAGTTTCTGAGCTTGAATCAATCGATGTGGTAAGGTGCTTTTTTGCTATCTTGTTTCTTGCAAGAGATGAAAAGGTTGAGCTTGAGCAGTTTGATGATGATATCACTATAACTTTGGTAAAATAGAAGTTCACAATATGATCAACACCAGACAAGGGATCCTTTTAAGTACATTTTGGGTCAATTTTTTCTAAAATGGGCAAGGTAGAAAACGACGATGAAGCAAGCGCAAGGCTTGAAGCCGCGCTTTATTCAGCCGGAAGACCACTTACGATTGAGGAATTGATCAAGGCATCAGGCACTGAATCAAGGACCAAGACGCTTGCGTTGATGACTAATCTAGTAAAGAAAGCCAAGTCTGCGTTTAAGGCACTTGAGGTTGCAAGCCTTCCTGATGGTTCGTACGTGTTTCAGCTAAAGCCTGAGTATAATACTGTGATCAGAAGGTATGCCTCAAAGCCCCTCTTGCCTACCGCTACGCTAAAGACACTGTCTTATATTGCGTATATGCAGCCAATCTCCTCAAAGCAGCTTGTGGAGATACGTGGCTCTGGTGTGTATTTGCATCTAAGGCTTTTGCGCCAGCTGGATTACATAGAGCATCAAAATGTAGGCAGAATGAAGATCTATACCACCACGGACAAATTCCAAAAATACTTTGGAATACAAGGAGACAAAGATGCCCTAAAACATAAGCTCTTTACAAAGGTACGAAGTATGCCACAACCGGTGGTTCAACCAGTCCCAGAAGCTGCAGTACAGGTATAATCTATTCACTAACGTTAACGCACACGCATCTTTGTAATTTAATGTAAATTTTTTTAATTGATGTTCTATTTTGGTAATGAATTTTTAGATATTTGTCACTATAAAAAAACATAAAACTGAATATTGGTATAAATTAGAGTCTTTTTATGGACAAGATATGAAAAAGTCTGTCGAGAACCTTGCAACAAGCAAGATAACAGGCGGAAGAAGATATCCTCTTCGAACCAGAAGAAAATACGAGCTTGACAGATATCCTGTAGAGACTTTGTCTGGAGCACAGCAAACTGTGACCCGCAAGGTACGTGGCAAAAATTCAAAGACAGCATTAAAGACAACAGACTTTGTCAATCTTGCAATTCCAGGAGCAAAAGTAAAGAAGGCAAAAATTTTAAAAGTTCTAAAAAACCCGTCAAACAACGACTATGAAAGACGTGGAGTCATATCAAAAGGCGCCGTACTGGAAACGGAAGACGGGCAGTGTAGGGTAGTATCACGACCTGGCCAAGACGGCGCAGTAAATGCAATTTTAATAAAGTGATTTCATGAAAGATTACGAACATGTCGTAGTCTGGCTTGATTATTTTAACAAGACCTTGCCAAAAAAGATGGGCAGAAAAGTTTCACGTGAAAAAAGTGTTTTCGATCCTTCGCTAAAAGAATTGATTGATGCCGCAAAGGCTGCGGGTTTTGAGCCAAAGGAAACAAACGATCAAGTCAGATATCCAAGGAGACCCTTTGTTAGATCTGGATATATTGTTCTGCCCAAAGGAATGTCAAAGTCCAAGGCCATAGCAAAAATTGCGGAAAAACTTGTTGCAAAAAAGGCAAAACAGTCAAAGTAAACAGCTCTTCTAGCTTGTTGCTAAAGTAAAATTGACAGAACTCTATTGATAACAGTAGTTTGATCTGAGAATTTACTTGCAGGGGGTAGGCGAAGTTTTGCATTTGGCCAGTAGCGGCCGGGTCATAATACGACTTAGTACTACAGTGCGTGACGGTCAGCTGCTAGTGGACGACGCCGGCAGAAAGATAGCCAAAGTATCAGAAATGATTGGTCCAGTTGATGCGCCATATGCATCTGCGACTCCGCTTACAAATAACATCCAAAAATACGTGGGCAAAAAAATTTTCATGGGTGAAGAAACCCCCGCACAAAGACCAAAACGATTTAGAGGAAGAAAAAGATGAACAACCTAACAGAACTACAAACACATTGTCCAGAATGTCAATCGGCCTTAATCGATGACATTCACAATGGAGAAAAAATTTGTTCTGGCTGCGGTTTGGTTGCAATGGAACAAATGTCAGACTATGGTCCAGAATCACGGGCCACAAACCTCGAGGATAAGATGAAGCTTGCAAGAGCGACAGGACAGACTACATATTCACAACACGATCTTGGAATCAGAACTGAGATCGCAATAGGCACAAAAGACTATAGTGGAAAGACAATCAACGCCGAGATGGTAAACCAGATGTACAATCTGCGCAAGTGGCAGACTAGGATAAGGGTGGCATCGCCAAGGGAGAGAAGGCTTGCCAATATCTTATCAAAGGTAGGAGAGACCTGCCAAGCACTCTCGCTGTCAAGAAATGTTTTGGAAACAGCATCTATGATCTACAGAAATTTTGAAGGCCAGTTTGAAGCAAAAGGCAAATCAGTTACGTGCATGTCAGCTGCCACCATTTACATGGCGTGTAAGCAATGCGATGTGGTAAGATCCCTTGACGAGATCTGCAGGGCCACTGGAAGTGCAAAGGAAGAAAAGATGAATGTCAAACTGACAGCAAAATACTATAGAATGCTTGTGATGGAACTTGGATCAAATACTGCCCCTGTCGTGACCCTAGACAAGTACATCTCTAAAATAGCAAACCTAGCAAAACTTGAAGTACGCGTTGAAAGACTTGCTGCTGAGATAGCTGAAAAGACCCAAGATCACAACCTTGCGGACGGAAAGGCTCCAAACGGGCTTGCTGCCGCATATCTGTACATATCTTCAATTCTGCTTGGGCAGAGCATGCTGCAAAGAGATGTCTCAAGCATAGCTGGAATTACCGAGGTTACTATACGAAACAGGTGCAAAGAGATTCTGACTGCATACAAGATGAGGATTACACTGCGACCGTCGTTAGCCAAAAACTAACCCCCTTTCTTTTTATTTTCTATTAGATTAAGCTAATTTTTCGTTCATATATATACAGAAACCAGACTTTTCAAGAACATGGCAACACTTGAAATCAGAGACCTGCATGTTCAAAGGGAAGGAAAAGAGATCCTAAAAGGAGTCAACCTAAAGACAGGTCCGGGCGAAGTACATGCCATAATGGGACCAAATGGTTCGGGCAAAAGTACACTTGCATACACTCTACTTGCTCATCCAAAATACGAAGTTACCCAAGGTGACATTTTGCTAGATGGTAAAAGTATTTTGGATTTGAAAACAGATGAGCGCGCAAAGAAAGGGCTCTTTTTGGCATTTCAATATCCCACAGAAGTTTCTGGTGTTGGATTTTCACACTTTCTTAGAACTTCATACAACGCACTAAGCAAAGCTCTTGGTAGTGATAAACGCGAAGTTTTCCTTACAGTAAGAGAGTTTCAAAATTATCTTAAGAAAAATCTTGACGCGGTTGGTCTAAAGCATGACTTTTTGGCAAGATATCTAAATGAAGGATTTTCTGGTGGAGAAAAAAAGAGATCTGAGGTTCTTCAGATGGCAGTTTTGCAACCAACCATTTCAATTCTAGATGAGCCAGATTCCGGACTGGATATAGATGCGGTACAAGCTGTTGCAAAAGCAATAAGTCAGACTGCACGACCTGACTCTACGGTCATAGTAATTACTCACTATGCAAGGATTCTAAAGTTTCTTGATAAGCTTGACTTTGTGCATGTATTATCAGATGGAAAGGTAATAAAGGAAGGGCCAAAAGAGCTTGCCGATGAGCTAGAACTGAGTGGCTATGCCGGACTTGGAATACAAGAAGCAGCTCAATCTTAATTTTAAATAAAGCTGGAAGAGACTAGTCTTCCATGGAAGAAGAAAAACGACAATTTTTCAATTTTTCATTCTTTAAAGTAGACCCCAAGTGGAGATGGATGGCTGATTTAGCAAAGGAGGAATCAGCAAAAGAGGTTGAAAACATACTAAAAACCTCTCAGGCAAAGTTTAGAACATATTCATCACTTGGATTAAGAGACGATGCGGAGTTTTTGTTCTGGTTTGCCTCTGATGCTGTGGAGCAAATTCAAGACATAATGTCAAGGTTATACCTTACGGTTTTTGGTAAATACATAACTCCAACACATGTTTACCTGTCATGTACCAGGCCTTCTATCTATGCAAAGGGTTCTGGTGGACATGGATGGCTTGCAGGCGAGGAACAAAAAAAGTATGTAATCGTTTATCCTTTTATAAAAACAAGGGAGTGGTATCTCTTACCGCTTGAAAAAAGAAAAGAGATGATGAACGAGCACATTGAAATTGGAAAAAAGTATCCTGAGGTGATACTAAACACAACTTACTCCTTTGGAATTCATGATGAAGATTTTATGCTAGCTTTTGAAACAGATCGTCTTGACAAGTTTCAGGATCTGATAATGGAGTTAAGAGAAACTAGGGTAAGTGCGTATATCAAGGTAGACACACCCATGATCGTTTCAGTAAAAAAGGACATTGTTCCATTGATAAAGAGTCTTGGATGATGAATGCGCTAAAAGAGTGGGCAACTGTAGTAAAAGCATTAGAGAATGGAAACCAAACCGTTCTTTTAAGAAAGGGTGGCATACTTGAAACTGGTTCAGGATTTAATGTGGAATCAAAAAAATTCCTTCTTTATCCCACCTTTGAGCATCAAGAGATATCATCACTCAAGTCACAGTTTTATGGATATTTAGCGGACGTACGAGAAAATCAACTAAAATCTGGCTTTAATAAAATAGCATCTTATGCCGAAGTTGTCGAAGAGTGTGATATCTCTTCCATGGAAAAAATTGAAAATCTCTCTTCATTTCACATATGGAGCGATTCTTACATTAAAGAAAGAATGAGTTGGCTTCCAGACAAACCCATGAAAGTGTTACTTGTCAAAGTTTTCAAAACGCGTCCACTTGAAGTGCCAGTTCTTGCAGAATACCAAGGTTGCAAATCTTGGATAGACATAAATGTAAATGCAGAAGCTGGACAATCGGTTTTGAGCGATAAAGAGCTAAATGAAAAGATTGCAGCGTTTAGGAGAATTATAAATTGAAGTACAAGACCCTTGGCAATAGTGGGATCAAAGTTTCTGAGATGGGGTTTGGGGCATGGACCATAGCTCTTGACTGGTGGGGCAAAAAAATAGAAGATGATGAAGCAAAACGAATGTTAAAAAAAGCCTACGAGCTTGGAATTAATTTCTTTGAGACAGCCGACATGTATGGAAAAGGAAAAAGTGAAAAATTGATAGGCGAGGCCTTCAAGGGAATGCGCAATGAGGTGGTTATCTCAACAAAATATGGTTATGATTTTGAAAATGCAGATCAAATAGGGCATAAAGAACTACCGCAAAAATTTGATCCTGTGTTCACTGAAAATGCACTGCAAAAAAGTTTGGAGAGACTGCAGACTGATTATATTGATGTTTACGGATTACACAACCCAAAGGTGCATCACATAAGAGACGATACCATATTTGAGACGCTTGATAAAAAAATCGAGGAAGAAAAGATTATCACTTATCAAGCAGCACTAGGCCCTGCAATAGGCTGGACAGAGGAAGGGCTAGAAGTGATGAATCGAAAAAACGTCAGCGCAGTTCAGACGGTTTACAACATTTTAGAGCAAACTCCAGGGAATGAATTAATCGAAAATGCAGAGAAGAAAGGCGTTGGAATTCTGGTGCGTGTACCTGATGCGTCTGGAATACTAACAGGAAAGGTAAAGGCTGACACAAAAATAGATGAAAAAGATCATCGCTCAGTGCGCAAAGGCGAATGGATAAAGGAGTCTCTAAAAAAGGTAGAGCAGCTGCGACCCATAGCTGAGCGCAATGGGCTGAATATAACAGAGCTTGCAATCAAGTTTATTCTTTCAAAAAAAGCAGTTTCATCCGTTTTACCTACTGTAATCAGTATGGAAGAAATAGAACTGTTTGCAGCAATGTCAGACGGAAAGTACCTCAATGCCACAGACATGAAAGAGATTAATGACTTGTATAATCAGTGGCCTCCTTACGAGCTAAAGGCCTCAGTTCCAGCAAGATAATTTTAGGCAGGAATATAGTCTTCTATCTTAAATTCGTGTTCAACAAAGTATTCCACCCGAGTCTTTTTGAACTCGCGTGCACTAAACAAGATTCTATAATCGTACACATTGATCTGTTTTTGGATTTCTTTTGCCATCTGTTCCGCATCAGAAAACGATTTGCAGTGAACCATGGAAAAGACATTGTATGGCCAGTCTTGGTATACTGGTCTTTGATAACAGTGACTTACCTGAGGAAATGCGCCTAGCTTTTCACCAACCTCTTCGATTCTTTTGTTTGGAACCTTCCAGACTATCATGCCGTTTGCCACAAAACCTGCATCTCTGTGTCTTAGAATGGCTGCAAACCTTCGCATGACTCCAATCTCTTCATAATATTTTGCTTTTTCAAGCAACTGTTCTTCTGTGATTCCAAGATTTTGTGCAGATTTCAAAAATGGTCTATTTACAATCTCTAAATCTTTTTGTAGCTCACGTATGTATTGCTTGTCTTCTTCTGTTGCAACAAATTTTACATCACGAATCTTTTTCTTTTCTTCCGTTGGTTTGACCTCAGGCGCACTTTCGTCTACCATATCCAGCTTTACTCCAATCTTGAAGAGCTTTATTGTTGGAAGGAGGCGTACTTTTTTAATTCCTGATAATTTTGAAAATTTGTCAACCTCAGCTTTAAGATCAGTGCCAGGTGGCACAGCAAGTGTAAACCACAAATTGTATTCGTGGTTTCTTTCATAGTTGTGACTTACACCAGGGTGTCTATTGATTTGGTTTGCAACATAATCCAGTTTCTCTGGCTCAACTGACATTGCAATTAATGCACTCTTATAACCAAGCTTTCTTGTGTCAAAGATTGCACTTAGCTGCCTGATTATTCTTGTCTTTTTCAGAACTGCCAATCTTTGCATCAATTCTTCTTTGGAGATTCCAAACTTTCTGGCAATTTCTTCATACGGTCTTGGTACAAGTGGAAAAGTCCATTGAATCTCGTTGAGAATATTCTTATCTATGCTGTCCAAAGGCATTACGGATAAAACACTTTTTGCAATTAAAAAATGTACCGCGCTTGTTACACACTAAATATGAATGACGTTAAAAAGACTGATATCCTAACATACTGTTGTTATGTAATTTTTGACCACTAGCCTATTAATTAAGTGGATTACATATGCGTTATTGGAACCGAGTGTTGAGTCAGTAAATTCTTTCTTTCAAAATATGAATGTGTCAAGTGAAATTCAGAAGGTGATTCCAGGATCAGATTTTCTAAGAGAAGGCATGTCTAACCTTCACTACTACATATCGCAAACGGTATTTCAAAATATTGACTTGAGCTCAGCGCCCGTTGTACTTCTAGCAATTGGAGTCATTATTTTTCTAGGAGTAGGCGGTGAGCTCTTCTTTCGAAGAACTGGCGTTCCTGACGTTGCTTTCCTTATGATCTTAGGAGTTATCATTGGACCAATTCTAGGAATAGTTGATACAGAAACAGCACTGAAGATTGCGCCATACTTTGCGGCATTAGCACTGATTATAATAATGTTCGACGGTGGACTAAACCTTGACATAAGAAACATAGTTAGGACAGCACATTTTGCAGTCTTACTTGCAATGCTTGGCTTTGTAGTATCAGTAGGAATTGTAGCTGTTATAGCTGTCTATATTCTTGATTGGGAGTGGCCAAATGGCTTACTTCTTGGAACAATCGTTGGTGGAAGTAGCTCAATAATCGTTTTTGGTCTGGTAAGAAGACTTGCTATCGCAGATGAAACAAAATCTATGCTAAGTTTAGAATCTGCAATTACAGATATTACTGCAACAATTGGTGCATTCCTTCTCTTTGACCTAGTGATATCAGGTAACTTTGATCCTAATCTTATTGGAATAACAGCTGGCAAAGCAGTTGGTGTTGGGTTGATACTGGGATTCGGAGTTGGCATTCCATGGATGTATGTATCTTCCAAGCTTTCAAATGCAAAACATGCGTACATGCTTACACTTGGTATTCTATTTGCACTATTCTTTTTAGCAAAAACTTTCGGTGAATCCGGGGCCCTTACGGCACTGATTTTTGGATTAATGGTTGGCAATAAACAGTTTCTTTCACGCATTTTTAAGTTCAAGTTGCCAGAAGTTTCAACTGACAATTCATTTCATGAACAGCTAACTTTCTTGGTAAGATCATTCTTCTTTGTTTTCATAGGATTACTAGCAAGTTTTGGAAGATTGGAATTTGTGATATTTGGTGTAGCTATGACAATTATTATTTATTATGGAAGAATAATAGTGGTAAAAATTTCACTTACAAAACGATTCTCCACGTTTGACAAAAAAGTTGCATCTGTAATGATTCCACGAGGACTTGCCGCTGCAGTTCTTGCCACATTACCACTCACTATTGGTCTTCCAGATGCAGAAGTCTATCCACAGCTGGTCTTTGTGATTATAATGTCTAGTGTAATTATCACAACTATAGGACTAAGCAAAGCAGCTCATAGTCAACCAAAGGACACTAGTGTAATGCCTAAGAAATCAGGTTCTGATAGATTATCCTAGTTTAGACATCTGCATACATTGAAACTTCCCATGTAGTTGGGGTCTGAGCAAATTCAGTATATTCATTATACTTCAATGATGAATATGTATCAAGAAAGTCTTTTGAGGAAAATTATTGCTATGTGTTTCCTAGGATAGGGATGAAAGTTTCTAATTAGTGGTTTTTTTGTGTGAAATTGTCATCACAGACTCGGTGAATTTAAGGTTAGGAATGAAAACTCGTTGATCATCTTCAGTAAGTAAGATAGTCTTAGTCAGGTGCATTTCTATTACCACCCCCTTTTTTCCGTCAACTTCTAGTACGTCTCCTATGTTAATTTGAGGATTCATGTAAATGCCAATCCCTGCTATTGCATTTCTAAGATGTGATTGTAGTGCGATAGAAAGTAGACCAAATGCTACTCCAATTGAGGCAATTGCCTCAAAGGCAATTTCAAATAAACGCCATGTATTTCCAATGTACATAATTTCACCAATAACTATTCCTATGCTAATGATCCCTATGATCTTCTGGGATCCTTTTAACTCGGACAGCTTTCTTTGAATAATTGTCTTTGCAAATATGAATAAAACTACAGAAATTACCAACGACGTTATTGTGTAAATTATTTGCTCATTCAATACTCAACATAGAATATCATTATGAGATATAAGTAATTGGCAATGTACCATGTTTTGGTATTTTTGATCCCTTTTAATTTTTATAAAATTCAAGATTTAGGAATATGGTTTAAGATATTTAGTATTTTAGTTCTGTTTCACAGCTTCTTTTTTGTAACTTGATTTTAGCCAGAGCGGCGTGATTATTGTAGTAACTGCAACCATAATCACTATAGTAGAGTATACATTGGATGTAAGAACGCCTGATGCTGCACCAATTCCTGCAACGATCAATCCCACCTCGCCCCGTGAAATCATGCCTATGCCAACTTGCATGGATTTCTTTTTGTCCTTAAGAAATATCATTGCTGGCAATCCGCAACCAAAGAGTTTTGTCACTACTGCTACTACTATCATTATACCACTAAGCATCAGGATCTCAGCATTAACTTGTCTAAAGTCAACTTGGGCACCAATGAAGGCAAAGAAGAGTGGTGCGAAGATCAATGCCAGTTTGTCTACGTACTCTTCTATTTTTGAAAACACATGGGTTGAAGAGAGGGCCATTCCTACTGCAAACGCACCAACGATTGGAGAAAGGCCTATGGAACCTGCTACGGCTGCGGCGCCAAAGAACAATGCAGTAGCTATTCCTTCAACACTGCCTGTTGCTTTCCACTCTTTTCTGGATACAATTCTTGGAATTATTATTATAGAACCAATCAACAGAGCTGCAAAGAACCCAAGCACTTGGAGTATTACAATCGTGATATCCAAAGGATTGATGCCTATTACTCCATCTGCTCCTCCGCCTATTGAAGTAACTACAGACAAGACTGCAATGGCAAGGATGTCGTCAACAATTGCAGCTCCAATTATCAAACGCGCTTCTGGTGTTTGTAGTTTGCCAAACTCACGTAGCACTTGGACTGATATTGCGATACTTGTTGCTGTAAGTGCAGTTGCAATAAGCATGGACTGGAATGCGTCAAATCCAAAGAAACCAAAGACAACAAACCCCACAAAGAAAGGAATGACAACACCGCATGTGCCAACCACAAATGAGGCTTTGCCTCCATGCAAAAACTCTTTTGGCGTGATCTCAAGCCCTGCGATAAAAAGAATCACGATTGCGCCAATCTCTCCTAAAATTCTCAACTCGCCGTTTATTTTCAGCAATGGCTGACCATCGTAAACAAGAAATGCACCAAGCGCAAACGGTCCAATTATCATACCAGCCAAGAGCTCGCCTAGCACAATTGGCAGTTTTAGTCTCAAAAACAGCTCTGCCATGAGCTTCGCTGCAAAGAGCAAAATCCCAACTCCGATTATCGTTTGAATAAAGTGCGATTCAATTGCCAAGTTTATTCAATTATTCAAGTCAGAAAATCCAATATAAGTCAGCCTGAGCTTAGTTTTCTATAAATTAGTTAAAAAAATAAATACCAATCAAAACGTGCCAGAATCATTGATAGTTGATCTAAACCTGAAAGGAAGTTTGGTTATTGTTGTGGGCGGAGGACAAGAAGGACTAAAAAAAATAAACTCCCTTTTAACACAAGACTGCAAAATACTACTGATCAGTGATAAGACAAACCAACAGATTACAAATTACGTAAAACAGAGAAAAGTAACTTTTAAAAAAATGAAGTTAAAAGACGCAAGTTTTTTGTCAAAGTACAGACCATTTCTGGTGATGGCTACAACTGATGATAAAGAATTAAACAGAAAAATTGTAAAAAAGGCAAAGCAGATACGCTGTTATGCTTATGCAGCTGATGATCCTTCAGTTAGTGACTTTTCCCATCCATCTGCGATAAACATAGAAGATACTGTTCAGATCGCAGTTTCTACTGGTGGCAGGAGTCCTGCCATGGCAAGAAAAATAAGAATGCAGGCAGAAAAAGTCTTTAAAAAAATTATTAAAAAAGAAGACATCTACCAGATAAAACTGCAAGAAATAGCTCGAAGTGCGGCAAAAAGCAAGCTTGCAACACCTATCGAACGCAAAAAATTCCTGTACAGCGTCTTAAATGACAATCAAGTAAAACAGTTAATAAAAGACGGAGATTTTAAAAAAGCACAAAAGCGTGTTATGAAGATGTTAGGTGATTTGAAATGAGCCTTAATGTAGTCAATGCTAGAGTTACTTTTCGTAACTCGCCAATCCACATGCTTGAAAGGTTCACCTTCAGGGACGTGAGTTCCGCATATTCTGCTTTTTTGGAGCACTCTGGATTGCGTGAGTGTGTCATACTTCAGACGTGTAACCGCGTCGAGATCTTTGGAGCAGGAAATAATCATGATATTGATAGAATAAAAAAGACATGGGCGTCTATTGCCGGCCTTGAGGAAAATGCCTTCAAGGAAAACCTAGAAGTAAGCAAAGGCCCTGAAGCGTATGAGCATCTTTTAAAATTAACAGCAGGACTTGACTCGCTTGTAGTTGGAGAAGAGCAGATACTTGGACAGGTAAAGAGCTCAATTACAACTGCAAGAAAGGTAAAAGCCTCTGGAACCAACTTGAACACACTTTTTGATAAAGCAATTAGAGTGGGCACGAGAGTGCGAAGTTCCACTGGAATAAACCAAGGCACTATCTCGATCGGTTCCATGGCAGTCAAACTTGCTGAAGAAAACATTGATGATTTGAAATCAAAACATGTTTTGCTTATAGGAACTGGTGAAGCAGCG
>Ga0187892_10010173_pt1 | contig 12038 bp, 8 predicted proteins | sample MA1701073metaG_FD_139345 | JGI IMG/M metagenome (GOLD analysis project Ga0187892, IMG submission 139345) | Bio-ooze microbial communities from a basaltic lava cave in the Kipuka Kanohina Cave System on the Island of Hawaii, USA - MA170107-3 metaG ...
ACGCATCAGGTCTTCGAGTTGTTGAGAGGTTTCCTCTCTTACCTCATGAACATCGAAACCCGCCCAGTCATAGAATCCCTTTCCGGCGTCGAGTCCACACTCGCCATCATTGACTAAACGTTGTGGGATAGAGTTAGGAATTCTGTTGTGATAGAGAGTCGGGACTATTGAACGTTGCGCGTACGCATGGATGCGTAGTCCACTTATATCTTTTTGCTGGATGAGTCCATTCAGACACATTCTAGGGGCAAGCAATTTCATCGCCGCCCGATCGATGTCCAAAGCCGCGATGGCTCCCTGCTCGATCAAGTAATAGGCTTCGTGGAGAATGGCATGCTGTAAGCGGTTAACGATGAAACCCACCACCGGCTGGTAGATTCTTATTGGTTCCTTACCCGTAAGTGTCAGCAAATGTGCAACCGTATCAACCAATGTTGCTGAAGCTGCGGGCCCGGCCATGACTTCCACGATGGTTGTCTTCTCTGCGGGCATAAAGTAGTGGATACCGATGAACAGTTCCGGCTGCCTCAACCCGTCTGCGAGTTGAACCAGATCGAGGCCGGAAGTACCGGTGGCTATTATCACCTTTTGGCCGGCGTAATTCGTCTCTATGTCAGCATAGGCCGCCCGCTTCGTGCCAACGTCCTCGGGAACGAACTCAATCACCAGATCGGGAGGTTCCGCAGGCAGCTTTCTCAAAAGAGTGACACCCGGAGGTACGAACTGTGGCGGAATTTCCCGCCGTGTCTTTACTACGGTGTGGAATCCGTTCCGGGCAAAGGTACTCGCAACAGCCTGCCCCATGACTCCGTAACCATAAATGAGTATGTTCTGTAGCTTCATCTGTGAGACTGCTTGGCTGAGACTAGCCCTGTTTTGTATCGCGCACCTGTCGCCAAGGGCTCGCAGCATACTTTTGCAGCGCCTTGTCGTCGAACTCGAAACCCAGTCCCGGGTCCGTGGGTAGCAATAATCTGCCTTTATGGGCCACAAGCTGGCGATCAATCAGCGACCGGAAGTTGAGCACCAGATCATCTGGGAAAAACTCCACGAAGGAAGCACTTGCAGAAGAGGCGACCAGATGAACATGGAGATCGTGAAACCAGTGCGGGGCTATGGTTACCCCATAACTCGAAGCTAGATGAGCGATCCGGCGCCACTCTGAGATGCCCCCGCACACCGCCGCGTCAGCTTGCAATACCTCGGCGCAACGGTTGTCAAGCAGCTGCTTGAATCGCCAGCGGCCGGCTTCAATTTCTCCGGTGGCAACAGTGAGGTTTGTGATTGCCCCAAGCTTGGCGTGATTCTCGAGGTCGTCGGGACCAAACGGCTCTTCTATCCAATAGGGATAATACTTCGCAAACCGTTCACAATATTGTACGGCCGTGGGAATGTCGGTCCAGGCGTTGTTAGCATCGAGCATGAGAATCCCGTTTTCGCCAACTGCCTTGCGACTGACGCGGACTCGTTCTTCATCCTCAACAGGTGAGAGACGCCCAACCTTTATTTTAACGGCAGTAAAGCCGGCATCCACATATGAAGCCACTTCCTCCCCTAGCATTTGTGCCGTCTTGCCCTCGAGGTAATAACCACCACTTGCATACACTGGCACATCAGTCTCCGCCCAGCACCCGATATAACGATAGAGCGGCAGCTTTGCAGTTCTGGCGTTCAAGTCCCAAAGAGCAATGTCTATGGCGCTTAGTGCTCTCATCAGACTTCCGGTGCGTCCATGCAGTAGAACTTCCCGATACATGTCTTGCCAGAGGCCTTCTATGCGCGTCGATTCCTCGCCTATCAACAAAGGGGCCAACAACTCTTCTACTCCGACTTGGGCGACTGATCCCCCAGCATGACCCACATAACAAAATCCCAGCCCCTCCAGCCCATCTGCGGAGCGCACTTTAACCAAGCAGTATTCGCGCGCGACAATGGTGCGCGCCGCGATTGAGGTAGGTTTAGGCAACGGCACTCGAGCCATACAGACTGAGACTGATGTGATCCGGGACATCGCTGTGGCACTACCACTTTCTCGTTTTTACGAAAATGAAAGCCTTGACAAATGGTCTTACCTTATCATAATTGCAGCGGGCGGCAAAGCTTTTAGTAATTTTTCGATGGTTGCGGCGGATTGCGGTGCTCCAACGCGAGTTTTGGCGACAGCGTGGCCTTATGCTTATAGTTCCTGCAAATTACAGCGCAAATAACTACCTATGACCACAAGCATGCGAAATGGTGAGCTCGAGCAACCGCGTCTTGAGAGGGACATTCTTCGGAAGCGACTATTATACACCGGCTGCGCAATCGCTCTGCTGGTGGTCTTACTTTCGCTTCTGGGGTACACGCGACTCTTACAACTTCCCCCGCTTTTGTTGTCGAGTCTTCGTTGGTTGGCGGCGATAATATTTCTGGCGTACGCAGTTCTCAGAAAATCCCTGACCACCTGGATCCTGGTGAGTATGCTAGTAGGCGGGCTCTTTGGCTATGACTTCCCAGGCGTGGCCCTCAATCTGCGTGTCCTGAGCACGGTATTTCTAAGATTGGTCAAGACAATTATCGCGCCGCTCATTTTCGCCACGCTAATAATTGGAATTGCCGGTCAAGGGGACCTTAAAAAAGTTGGACGAATGGGTATCAGGGCGCTCGTCTACTTCTTCATTGTAACGACGATTGCGCTGGTTATTGGGGCAGCCGCGATCAACATCAGTCAGGCTGGAAGAGGGATTACTTTGCCCACTCAAACTAGCGGAGAGGAACTGCCTCAAGTCAAGCCGATTAAAGGGAGCGACATCTTTCTTAACGCTGTGCCGGAAAACATTGCCAAATCAGTTGCTGAAAACCAAATGCTACAAATCGTTGTGTTTTCACTGCTGTTCGGAGTTGCCCTGGCACTTTTGCCAGAAGCGAGGAGACTTCCCATGTATGGCTGGGTCGAGAGCCTCGCCGAGGTGATGTTCAAGTTCACGAACCTCGTTATGTACTTCGCGCCGATCGGAGTGGGAGCCGCAATCGCCTATACGGTTGCGCATATGGGCCTGGGCATATTAGTTAATCTTTTTAAGCTGCTCGCGACGTTATACCTGGCACTGGCGGTTTTCTTATTCGCCGTCCTCTTGCCCATTGCTCTTTTCGCTCACGTGAACTTGAAACGCTTTGTGCGCTATATCGCGGAGCCTGTTTCCATAGCTTTTGCCACCACGAGTTCGGATGCCGCACTTCCTCGCGCGCTCGAGCAAATGGAAAAGTATGGGGTACCTCGCCGCATCGTCTCATTCGTGCTCCCCACGGGTTACACTTTCAATCTGGCAGGCACGACGCTTTATCTCTCGCTAGCCTGTATCTTTGTTGCCCAAGCGGCAGGGATGCAGCTCACATTTGAGCAACAGCTACTAATGCTCCTCACCCTGATGTTGACGACCAAGGGCCTCGCCGCAGTTCCCCGCACTTCGCTGGTGGTGTTGCTGGGAACGGCCACTACCTTCGGCATTCCGCTGGAGCCGATTTTCCTCATAATAGGCATAGATCACGTTATGGATATGGCTCGCACGGCTGTAAACACGATCGGTAACTGTCTGGCCACGATTATTATCGCGAGGTGGGAAGGACAACTTGGAGGGACGGCTGAAGTCGCAAGCCTGTCATCACCAGCAGTACAGACAGAATTTGAGACCAGTGTTTAGCGAGGTGGAAGATAGTACACGTACTCAAGTTTTTGTTGCGCCGCTTTCCGCGCCAACCTTCGATTGTCTTCTCTAATATGCTCTAGCGTGGCGCGAATCGAATTTGCGCGGTCGCGCGCGGAGATGAAGCCATAAATTATCTCGTGCTCCTTGACTGTCTTGGGTGAAATTATCGAAGTGTAATGGAGCGCAGTCATATATTGGTTGACAATGTCCAAAATCGAGTGGGTCAAAAACAGGAAGACCGGATTATGTGTAGCCTCTGCCATTAACACGTGAAACTCGTCCACCATATCTTTCAGTTCCGGCGATGATCCGTTCTTTAGTAAAGCTCGAGTGCGTTCTACGTTCGCCTGGAGCTTGGAAAGATCGTTTTTGGTAGCACGCTCAATTGCGGAAGAAACAATTGCTGCCTCAAGTCCCAAGCGTACCTCCAGCAGATCCCGAAGCGATACCCGGGCCATCCGCAACAGATTTGAGAACGATTTTGAAACGTCGTGCGGCGTGGCTTCGTGGACGAAGCAACCACCATTAACTCCGCGCTTGATCTTTACCAACCCGGCCGATTCGAGTGAGCGAAGAGCCTCGCGAACCACCAGCCGGGCTACACCCAATTGGGCAGACATCTCACGCTCAGATGGAAAGCGTTCCCCAACTTTTACACGACCATCTTCAATTGCGCGACGTAGCACTTCAGCGACCTCATCCACGCGGCGGGCGCTGCGAATACGAGGCAGTTTCATCAGGCAAGTATACTACTTGCTGACAACTGGCAGTTCAATTGACGACCCGTACATTTTGTTTCGAAAAATAGAAACAGTCGGCACCTCCGAGTCAGGAACCCGCTCAAAACCTCCTTTATCCGCACCAGCAATTGAGGCGCGTAGCGAATGGCCCTGCTTGATAACCACCGAGGTTGGCAGGAGCCCAAAGTGGAGCTGGGCCACCTTGCCGGGCTCCAGGGGAAGAGCATCCCGGCGGCGATACGAATGATAGGGAATGAGCATCGCGTGCGGTGGATTTGGCGAGATCCTTCTGTGAACAGCACGAAGCGTACCCTCAGTAATGTAGGTCACTTTGCCGGAAGGATCGACATCTTCAAGATAGACAATAAAAACACCATCGGCTGAGGTTGAGGTTACATACAAGGTTACGACCGGATGGCCCGTGATTTCAATTGTCTCGGTAAGGGGCTGGCTGGTGTAAGTAAGTAGTAAGCGATCCTGGGCCGCCCGGTCCGGATACATCGGGTCCAGCAATGTTCCCGGTAACCAGCGGGTACGTTTTTGATTTGAGACCTCAAAGTTGATGGTGTACTGATCGGACCCTTGATTTTGGACTGGACGACGCGTTGTCAGGGTTTTATTGGCAGACAGAAACCAGTTGACCTTCTTAGAACCTGGCAATGGCCACGTTCTGGTAGTATTCCACTTTTCCTCTACCATGGTGTAGTAACTTAAAAGTTTTCCCCCCATGCCGTTCGGTATTCCTTTCACGTGCTGATCCAGGAAACAACGAACGTCTTGAAATTGTGTTTGCGGGCTTGGATTCGGCGGTGGGGGGTTCTCATGAAAAGGGTTCGCATCTTTTGCTCCACCGTGAAACCAGGTGCCTATAATCGTGCGCTGCGGGTTCTTTAAGGCTACAAACCGATGTAAAGCCCCCTCGGCTGTGCCGGCATCCATCCAACTGGCTTGAACATACATTGGCACTAGCAACCGTTCAAGATCCCTTGGGTACTCCGAGATACTCCATTCGGCCATAGATTCGTCCCAGGTTGTTGGCCGATCATCCCGAAAGACAATCTGTCTCAATCCTTCGTAAACTTCCGGTAGCTGTTTCCGTTGCTCTATCGCCTGTTGTAACAGCTTCCCGTCTACATCTTCGTCCACCCGCCTGATTTGATATTGCGCACCACCACCCGGTGCAGAACGAGGAACGTTAAAATCCATCGCTCGCACCATGTCGCTCCATCCCTTGCCGAATGCGCTGTTGGCGACGCCACCGGGAAAGTACTCGTCAGTATAAGGATTGAAGTCCGGGAATCGCGAGATAATTGCTTTCACTGCCTTGTGATTGGCTTTAGCTATCCAATCTGCGGTGTTTGCGGTGTACGAAACACCGTAAGCGGCCACGCGTCCATCAGACCAGGGTTGGGCAACAATCCAATCGACTATTTCGGCAAAATCCCTGCGTTCGTCCTTGTTTCGATGGTATCGCCAGATACCGAAAGAGGCTCCGGTTCCGCGGGAATCGCCTGTCACAAACGCATAGCCATAACGCGCGAAGAAGCGCTTGGTTATGTCGTCGCTAGGTCTCGAGCGCCAGTAACGAGTCATCATCAAGAGCGCTGGAATTTTCCTTCCGGCGGGAAGATTCTTGGGGAGTACGACATCTAGTGCAATTCTCACACCGTCCTTCATCGGAACATAAAGCGAGCGCAGGGAGATGTCTTCGTATACTCCCCGGCCATCGTTTTCGCATGGCGCGAACTGTTTCGGCTTCCCCCTAACGGTACACGGAACAGACTGGAAACAGATTAGAAGAAGCACCGTGAACAACTTTCTGAAGCAGTTCATTCGCATTCTCCATTTCTTTTTGGGTATTAAAGAATCTTGAAATACTTTCGGACATGAAATTCTGCTGAAGCAAAAGCAATTTGAAGAATAGAGCTGCCGTCGTAACTAGCTGGAGCGTACGCCGCTCAAGAAGACTCCGGTTAATCACTTGACCGCGGGCAGAATATTTTTTGGAATAAACACGCGCTGCGGAATGCGCAGTGTCTCACCATCGGAGTAATTGCCCCCCAAAAACGTGATGGCCAGATCGAGATCCGGTATCGCCATAAAGATTTGCCCGCCATTCCCGGCTGCGAAATAGCCGCGGACCTTCTGGTCCTTATAGGGATACTCTTTGGAGTTCCAAAGATAGCCGTACTGCTGCTCGGGAGATATATCGCGCAGAGCCGCGGTCGACTTTCGGGCCCACTCCTTGGTCGTGATCTGTTTTGCTCCCCATTTGCCATCGTTCATCATAAGCTGTGCCAACTTCATAAAGTCGCGCGGCAGAAAATGATGTCTGCCACCGCCGTAGGCGGTGCCGGTGGGCGTGATTTGCAAATGATAGGTCCCCATATGCAACGGTCTTGCTACCAAGCGGTCGAACAGCTCCGGCAGTGGCTCTTTGGCCACTTTCTCGAGAACGCCACCGGCCAGATGGGGTTCAAGGCTGCAATAGACGATCTTCTCGCCCGGCATAGAGACCATGGGAACCTTCAATGTGTACTGATACCAATCCGGCTCCTCGGTCTGAGACTGCATGACGTCCTCATCGCCGGGGCGATTGTCTCCCCTGTCGGTGCAGTCGTAACCGGCCGTCATCGTGAGGAGGTGCTCGAGGGTCATGGCCCGCTTCCGCGGGTCAAGATCGGCGGGAAGCTCGCCGAGCATGGTCTGATACAAGGGCGTATTCAGTTTTATTGGAATGCCCGCCTGCATCGCAGCACCAATCAGCACGGCGACCCAGCTCTTCGAGGCTGAGCGCAGATCGTGTGGCTGATCGCGGTGATGCCCGTGGAAATATTCCTCGAGAACCAGCTTGCCGTGGCGCGCAATCAGCACCGCATGAATCTGGGGGTCCCGCACCGAGGTGATCGGCTGGTCAATCAGCATCTGAACGAAGCTCTCGATCGCGCCGCGCTCGATGCCTACTTCCTCCAGCGTTGCTACTGGCCAACCATCGTCCAACTTGACCGGAGGCGTGTAACGGTAACGCGCCGGCGGTTTGCCGCGCGGATAAAATGCGCTCGAGGAATCCTCGTCCTTTTCGAAGTCGTAGGTCGCATCTATTAGAGGTCGTAGGTTTGGAAAGATCACCTTTCCCTCCGCGTACTGGCCCTCGAAAAGCACTCTTTGCAATGTCTCGCCTCTTTCATTGCCAAACAGACGTACGGTCGAGCCCTCAAGGCTGACCGGCTTGACTTGTTGGAAAATCCCGCGATTCGCCTCCACATCGACGAGAAAGGCACTTCCGCTCCCATCAGGGTTTGGCTTTATGGGGAGAAAGAAAGTTCCCCTCTCATCCAGAGGTTTCACTTCACCCTGCCATCCATCTGCTCCATAGGGCGCGAGGGTCACCGACGAGGCGTAGGGGCGCATCCTGATTCCCGGCGGCTGAAACCAGAAGCCTTCGACTCTACGACTCTTCGCTAACATTTTTCCCCTAAACTCGCCTTTTCCATCGGGAAGCTTAAAGCTGATTCGTTCACCAGAAACGGTCACCGGTGGCGAGTAGCCGGCGATATCGGCGACCCAGTCGGTCTCCGCGCAGCAGCAGCCTACCCCGAACCTCGGGGCCAAAATAACGTTTGGCTTGCCAAAGCCCCGCAAGATCTCTGGCAGATTCCCTCCTGATCGCACTTGCTGGTGTAATCGCAACCAGCGCCAACGAAATTACTAGCAGGATAGCTTTGCTAAACATCTACTTTCCCCCCAAGATTGCCGATAAAGCCGTGTGTAGCGTTCTTCCATTCTCCTTTTTGCCACTCCACCGGGGGTCTAATAGTAGGCTGGATTAGGGGCCTAGAATAAGCCTTTAATCTGCTTTTGTAAATGGTATTACATTTCGTAGTTCCTGGTTTATTCCTCAAGTAGTTGGTTATCCCTGCTCAGTCGAAGACCGGAACGGTAATGCCGTGTCTGCCCAACGATTTTTGAAGATCACGTGCCAATTGGCTTACATGCGACTCGGTATTTCGCAAAAAATAACACGTGCAATTGTCGAGGCTCAACCACTCTTGACAAATGGTATGACCTTACGCATTATGAGACCGCTTCTTGCCCCATCAAAGATCAGCGGCTAAATGAAGCTTCAGCATCATTCCCAGCGGCCACTCGCAGAAAATGTTGCAGATGAATTGAGCTTTTAGGTTCAGCACCATGCTCCGATTCTGACGAACCCAAAAGGTAGGTTCCATATGACAATACATTCCGCATCCAACTTCATCGCCAAAAATAAAAAGGCAGTGTTTTTGGCAGCCTGTATCTGCCTTCTACTGGCCGGCGTGCAAAGCACCTCAAGTTCAGTTCAAGATTCGTTCGATATTGTAATTCGTCAAGGTCGGGTAATGGATCCAGAGTCAGGGCGAGATGAAATTGCCAACGTAGGAATCCGCGGATCGCACGTCGCTGTTATTACCACCCAGGCGATTCGCGGTAAGAAAGAGATCGACGCTACGGGTCTTGTGGTTGCCCCTGGTTTCATAGATACGCTCTCGCCAACAAAGGCCGATCGGGAGACTCATATCCAAAAGGTGAACGACGGCGTAACAACTACCTTCAGTATGCATGGTACGTGTCCACTTAATCCTAAGGATTACGACGACCAAATGCAGGCGACTCAGCCTCTGTTGAACTACGGCTGTTCGATAGGAGATGGTGACCTGCGCAGAGCTGCAGGAGCTACTGATCGCTATAAACCGGCTACGGAGGAACAGATCGAAAAGATAAGACTGTTGGCTGGGCAGGCGATCTGTGGCGGCGCCGCCGGAATCGGTTTCGCCATTAACGTCGTTCCAGGGGCTTCGTACGAAGAGGTTTTTGCACTCTTTGAGGTAGCGGCCAAATACGGAGTTCCTGCACATGTACACGCGCGCTATAAAGGAAACATTTTTCCTCAGACTATGACTGTTTCGGTGATGGAAGTACTTAGCGCGGCTGCCGCCACGGGCGCAGAAGTACAGCTAGTCCATCTAACCTCCTCTACCGTGGGATCCGCTCCTCTGTCCATTCGGTTGATAGAAGGAGCTGCTCGGAATGGAGTAAGAATCGGTTTTGACTTCCATGTTTGGACCCGAAATGAAGGGCCAATACAGTCTGCAATTTACGACGAAGGTTGGCAGGATCGATTTGGAGGCCTGAGCTATGACCGGGTTTGGGTCTCCAACACGCAGGAACGGTTGACCAAGGAGCGTTTTGAGGAGCTGAGAAAACGGAAAGAACCGATCCTTGTACAGTCCGACCTCATCCACGAAAGCGAAATCGAAATGGCCCTACGGAGCCCGGTTGGTCACATCACCAGCGATGGCGGTGGCCTGGATGAAGGCAAGGGACACCCGCGCAGTGTGGGTACGTTCGCCCGCTTTCTCCGTCTGTATATACGTGAAAAAAAGATCCTCCCGCTCATGGAAGGATTGCGCCGTATTACGCTCCTGCCTGCCCAACGCCTTGAAAACGGGGTGTCGGCGATGAAGAAAAAAGGGCGGCTTCAGGAGGGCAGTGATGCCGACATCACTGTGTTCGATCCAGCAACCGTGCGCGAAAGAGCGACCTACGAGGAGCCCAGCCTACACTCTGAAGGAATCCACTTCGTATTGATTAACGGAAAGTTAGTTTTGGAGAAGGGTAGCGTTTCGGAAAAGGGATCCTCTGGCAAATGGATGCGACATGTCTGCAGCGGTACTGAAACTTCCACTCGGAGCAGCTCATGAACAAGACATTGCTACTGGGAATAACTATGCCTCTGAGTCTTGCTCTTTGGTTCATGTCTCAAGTCCCAGCTGAGGCGAAGAGCGAGAACTTAGCCGGTGTTTGGGAAGCTGCGCGATATGCCCCAATTGTGCAAGGAAAACTGGACATTGCTGTAAGGAATGGAAATTGGAGTGCCCAAATCGAGCAGTATGACGTACCGGTTACCGTGAAGGCTAAGTCGCTGTCCTTTGAACTGCCGGACGACCGAGGCCGCTTTGATGGTGAAGTGGATGAGGGTCGATCGACCATTCGCGGTCATTGGATTCAACCGCACACGTTAAGCGCTGGTAGAAAATACGCGTCGCCGGTGATCCTTAGGCTACGGGGTGAAGACCGGTGGCAAGGTGAAGTAGTTCCTTTGAAAGACGAGTTTACGCTTTACCTGGTGCTGAATCGTCGGCTGGATGGATCGCTCGGGGCGATTATACGGAATCCCGATAGAAACATCGGCATCGACTGGCGGTTGGATCGACTGGAGCGGGAAGGCAATCGACTGAAGTTGATCGGGAAGACGAGCGAGCAAGCGCGTGCTGGTGTGTGGCCGGTCAAAGATCAACTTCAAGACGTTGTCCTTGCCGAGGGAGTCTATCACCCTCAAGATAATCGTATTTCTCTGTCCTTTGACCGCGGGGGCACTTACGATTTTTCACCAATTGCGAGCAACCCGGCGAGTAAGTTCTACGCGCGGCCCAACCAAAACTATCAGTATAAGTCTCCGGTGGCGGAAGACGACGGTTGGCCTGTGGGAACATTGGAGGAAGCAGGCTTGGCTTCCGAACCCATCGGAGAGATGGTTCGATATATCAGCAAGCCCTTCAGTTCACTCGAAGACCCGTACGTTCATGGCGTTTTGGTAGCTCGACACGGCAAGCTGGTTCTGGAGGAGTACTTCTATGGTTTTCATCGCCATAAACCGCACGACACACGATCAGCGAGCAAGAGTTTAACCGCCACTTTAGTGGGCGCTGCCATTCAGAGCGGTGCCAAACTGGAATCGTCTACACGCGTTTACGATCTTCTTTATAAAGGCGCGTTGCCAGAGAATCTTGACCCGCACAAGAGGGAGATGACAGTCGAGCACCTCTTAAACATGGCCTCGGGCTACGACTGTGATGATCGTGCGTATCCACCTCGTCCGGGTGGGGAAGGAACTTTCTGGAATCTGAACACAAGTTTTTATCAACACGCTTTGAATTTGCCGATGACTGGCAAACCCGGCGAAGAAACCGCGTATTGCTCAATTAACACAAACCTATTAGGAGCCGTGCTGACTGCGGCGACTAATCAACCACTTACAGCGCTGTTTCACAACTTGATTGCCGAACCGCTGCAGCTCGGGCGCTATCACCTGCGCCTGCAGCCCACCGGTGAGCCGTACATGGGCGGTGGGATCTATTGGTTACCTCGCGACTTCCTAAAAATTGGACAACTAATGCTGAACGATGGTGTCTGGAATGGTAAGAGAATTCTGAGCCAAGCGTGGGTACGGCGTGCCTCAACGCCGATGGTAAAGATTATGACGAGAGGATCCACCAATTGTGTTGAGGGAAGCACGCCAAATCTATGTCTAAGAAATTACGGTTACCTCTGGTGGCATTTTGACTTTCCTCATCAGGGCAGGACGGTACATGCGTATTACGCCGGAGGCAACGGTGGCCAGTCGGTTACCGTGATTCCATCACTGGACATGGTAGTGGCAACGTGGGCGGGTAATTACACTTCTCTGGTGGGACTAAAAGTCCAGGAGGAGCTTATTCCGAAATTCATTCTACCCGCGATCAAACAGGTAGAGTCTCAAAGCAGCAGTAAGAAGGTCATTCCGCCGGAGAGC
>Ga0187892_10010174_pt1 | contig 12036 bp, 7 predicted proteins | sample MA1701073metaG_FD_139345 | JGI IMG/M metagenome (GOLD analysis project Ga0187892, IMG submission 139345) | Bio-ooze microbial communities from a basaltic lava cave in the Kipuka Kanohina Cave System on the Island of Hawaii, USA - MA170107-3 metaG ...
GACCAGCTCCTCGTCCCTCCGCGGAGCCCACGAATCTCAGCGCGATCCTCGCCCGCCTCGGTCTCACCCCGCCGGCTACACCCTCACCGCCGGAATCCCGCGGATCGTGACCGCCGTCTACACCCTACGGCGTGCGCGTGGCGCCGGTCGGCTATCCCTATCCGGAATACCGGATCGGAGCGACCTTCCAGTCGAGCCCGATGGTGCCGGCCTGCGGCCTCCCGCTGGATCGCTCCACCGTCCAGACCTTCTCGCTCACCAGCGGCGGCGCGCTCTCCACGATCATGCAGCCCGACAACGGCTGCACCGGGAACTGCACGATCCCGCTCGGCACCTTCCAGGGTCGCGGCCTCTCGGGAGCCGGGCCGGCGACCGGCGGCACCGTCTATGAGCTCCGTCTGCGTCTCCCGGCCGTGGCCTACCAGTACAAGAACTACGTCCTCTCCGGGTCGTTCGGGGCGCGCCCGGGGTTCCAGCTTCCCGATACGCGACGGGTGAACCTCGCCGCGGACGCTCTCTACTGGCTGACCAGGCTCAACCAGGCGCCGGCGATCTGGCAGGGCTTCCAGGGGGCGCTGGACCGGTTCGGCGACGCGAACGCCGGCGTGCTGATCCTGGACGATCCGGCGCTCGTGGGCCTCCGCACCTGCTACGCCTTCGCTGTCGTGGACGCAGCCTTCCCGAGCGCGATCCAGTACCTCTCGAACACGCACGCGTTCACGATCCGACCATGAGGGGTCCGGCGGGGCGCGCCGGAGTTAGAATCCGCGCGCCCTTCCGGAGGAGGCACCCCCATGAGCCCGATGCTCTTCGCACTCGCCGCCCTGGCGCCCGCCCAGGGGCTCGAGTGGGTCCAGGCGAACTACACGAAGTACGAATACCGCATCCCGATGCGGGACGGCCCGCGCCTCTTCACCGCGGTCTACGTCCCCAAGGACACCTCGAAACGCTGGCCGATCCTCCTCAACCGCACGCCGTACACGGTCCGTCCCTATGGCGCGGACCGCCACCGGACCTCGCTCGGGCCGTCGGAGAAGTGCGCGCGCGACCTGTTCCTCTTCGCCTACCAGGACGTGCGGGGCCGCGGGCGCTCGGAGGGGGAGTTCGTGAACGTCCGGCCGCGCCTTCCCGCGAAGGGCCCGCGCGAGATCGACGAGACCACGGACACCTGGGACACGATCGAGTGGCTGCTCCGGAACGTCCCGGGCCACAACGGCCGCGTCGGCCTGTGGGGGATCTCCTACCCCGGTTTCTACGCGTCGATGGGCGCGATCGACGCCCACCCGGCGCTCAAGTGCTCCTCGCCCCAGGCGCCGGTCACCGACTGGTTCATCGGAGACGACTTCCACCACAACGGCGCTTTCTTCCTGCCGCACGGCTTCAACTTCTTCGCCTCGTTCGGCCGGCCGCGCACCGAGCCGCCGGCGATGGACGACCCGCAGTTCCGCCATGGGACCCCCGACGGCTACCGCTTCTTCCTGGACCTGGGCCCCCTCCGGAACGCCGACGAAAGGCTGTTCCGCGGCGGAGTCCCCTTCTGGAAGGAGCTGATGGAGCACGGAAGCTACGACGACTTCTGGAAGGCGCGCGACGTGCGGCCGCATCTTCGCGACGTGCAACCCGCGGTGCTGACGGTGGGGGGGTGGTTCGATGCCGAGGACCTCTTCGGAGCGCTCGAGACGTACCGCGCGATCGAGCGCCAGTCCCCGGGCACGTCGAACCGGCTCGTGATGGGGCCGTGGTCGCACGGCGGCTGGGCGCGCGGCGACGGGGACGCGCTCGGCTTCGTGCGGTTCCACGCGAAGACCGCACGCTTCTTCCAGGAGGAGATCGAGTTCCCGTTCTTCCGGCGCCACCTCAAGGAGACGGACGAGCCGGAGCTGCCGGAGGCATTCGTGTTCGAGACCGGGCGGAACCAGTGGCGCCGGCACGACGCCTGGCCGCCGCGCCAGACGGTGGAACGGACCTTCTGGTTCCGGGAGCGGGGCCGACTGGCCCACGAGCCGCCGGCCGATGAGCAGGGGTTCGACGAGTACCCGAGCGATCCGGCGAAGCCGGTCCCGAGCTACAGCGGGATCCACATCGGGATGGCGAGGGAGTACATGGTGGACGACCAGCGCCAGGCGGCGCGGCGTCCGGACGTGGTGGTCTACCAGACGGAGCCGCTGGAGGAGGACGTGACGCTAGCCGGCCCGATCGGCGCGGACCTCCACGTCTCCACGACCGGGACCGACTCCGACTGGGTCGTGAAACTGATCGACGTCTACCCCGACGACTTCCCGGACCCCGACCCGAACCCGACCGGCGTGCGCATGGCGGGGTTCCAGCAGCTCGTGCGTGGCGAGCCGATGCGGGGCAAGTTCCGGAACGGCTTCGACAAGCCCGAGCCCTTCGAGCCGGGGAAGCCGGCGCGGGTCGCGTTCACGATGCCCGACGTCTACCACACCTTCCGGAACGGCCACCAGATCATGGTGCAGGTGCACTCGACCTGGTTCCCGCTGGTGGACCGCAACCCGCAGAAGTTCTGCGACATCTACGCGGCGACCGAGGCCGATTTCCAGAAGACGACCCAGCGGGTCCTCCGCTCGCGCGGCGCGGCGTCGGCGCTCCGGGTCCGCGTGCTCGAGGCCGAGAAGGTTCCGGGAGAGGAGAAGACGCGATGACCACCCTGCTGCTCGCTCTCGTGTGCGCCCAGGACCCCATGGTCGATCTCTTCGAGCGGCATCTCCTGGGGCCGGGATGGACGGTCCTGGGCAACGCCGGCGTGGGGATCGTCAACGACAGCGACCTGGGGACGTTGAACACCGGCGGGTGCGCGGTCGGCTGGACCGGCTCGACCTTCCGGGCCGACGGGTTCAGCGAGGCGGAGACCGCCACGGACATCGATCCGAACATGCTCACCCAGGTCTTCGTCCGCCACCGGACCACCGACCGGGCGCGCTACGGCTTCCATTTCAATGGAGACCCCGGGCGCAGCCAGTGGGAGATCAAGTACGACGGCGTCCCGTCGGCACAGACCCGCATCCTCGCCAGCCTCCCGGCCGCGCCTCCCGTGCCGGGGGACCGTATCCGCATCGAGGTCGAGGGGAGCGATCCGGTCCGGCTGCGAGGCTTCCACCGGGACCGTCTCGTGCTGAGCGCGGTGGACGCTGAGCCCCAACGGATCGTCGCGGCCGGCATGACCGGGGTCGTGGCGCGCATGCGCCAGGGGACGATGAACACGCCTCCGACGCCGATCTTCGAGAGCTGGGCGGGAGGGAGCCTCGCGTGGTACGGCCTGGGCAACGCGCTCCCGGGGACCGGCGGGCCGCCGGCGCTCGCGGGGAGCGGGTTCCTCGTGGGGGGGAGCCCCGTCCTGCTCGCGCTCTCGAACGCGATCGCGGGCGCGCCCGCGATCCTCGTCGCGGGGCTGAGCCGGATCGATCAGCCTTTCCTGGGCGGCGTGCTGGTCCCGAGGCCGGACGCGGTACTGCCGGGCCTCCTCGTGGACGGGCAGGGCCGGCTCTCGCTCCCGCTGGTGTGGCCCGCCGGCCTCCCGAGCGGCTTCACAGTGTTTGCGCAGTTCTGGATTGCCGACCCAGTCGGGCCGCAGGGGGTCGCGGCCTCGAACGGCCTGCTCGCGCTGGTGCCTTGAAGCGTTAGGGGCGGCCCGAGCCAGCGAGGCCTTTCGCGGCCCTTGGACCGGCGATAGCATCCTCACTTGCCAGGTTGGGAGGACTTGCCGGGAAGGTGCGCGCATGATCCGGGACCGGGTCGTCATCATCTGCCTGACGGACGACATCTACTGCATCGGTCCGAGACGGATCTCAGCGCAGCTCAAGCGACACGGGTTCGACCCCCGGCTCGTGTTCCTCCAGCCCACCAGCTTCTGGGGCCAGCTCCGCCAGCGCTTCCGGTCCCACTACGACCCCACGACGTTCCCCGAGGCCGTCTACCAGAAGCTCGTCGAGGTCTCGCGCGGGAGCCTGGTCGTGGGCCTCAGCGTGTGGACGCACCAGGCGGAACAGGCCGAGGGGCTCACGCGCAGGCTCCGTCAGGACCTCGACTGCCCTGTGTTCTGGGGCGGCATCCATCCCACGAGCTTCCCGGAGGACTGCCTGCGGGCCGTGGAGGGCATCTGTCTCGGCGAGGCCGAGGTGAGCTTCCTCCGGCTCGCGCAGGCGCTCCGGGACGGTGGGGACTGGAAACGGACGCGCGGGTTCTGGTTCCGCGACGGCGACGGCGTCATCCGGAACCCGGGCGAGCCGCTGGTCCAGGACCTGGACGAGTTCCCGTTCATGGACTTCGAGTTCGAGGACCACTTCGTCAACGACGCGGGCGCGCTCAAGCCGATGACGATGGCCCTCATGAAGAAGTACTACGGCGGCAAGCTCTGGACGATGTTCAGCCAGGGCTGCCCCTACAAGTGCACCTTCTGCTCGAACGACCTCCTGATCGACCACGACGCCGACTACCGCAAGTTCCGCCACCACTCGCCGGCCTTCTACATGGCGCAGCTCCGCTACGTCCTGTCCCGCTATCCGCACATCTACAACCTCGTCATTGACGACGACGCCTACATGTTCCTCCCGACGGCGCTGATCCGGGTGTTCGCGTCGCAGTACCAGGCCAGCTTCGCGATCCCCTTCTTCGTGAGCGGGATCATCCCGGCCTCCGTCGACGAGGAGAAGTTCGCCGTCCTGATCGAAGCGGGCATGATCAAGGCCCGGATCGGAATCCAGTCCGGCAACCCCCGCGTGATGAAGGAGGTCTTCGTCCGCCCGCTGCACGATCACAAGATCTTCGCCGGATCCGAGATCGCCAACCGCCACCGGAAGCGCATGGCGCCCGTCCAGTACGACCTCATCGTGGACAACCCCTGGGAGACGCCCGAGGAGCTCAAGGACACGATCCGGCTCGTGCACCACCTGAAACCGCCGTACACCTTCGCCATCAATTCCCTCACGCTCCTGCCCGGCACGACGATCTACCGCATGGGACAGGAGGCAGGTTACGCGGATCCGGCCAGGAAGATCACGCTCGCCTCCTACGTCCACTTCATGCCGACGATCCTGAACCTGACGCTGGCCTTCTACAACATCGCGCGCGTGCCCGGATTCTGGTTCCGCCGGGTGATGCGCCGGACGGACTACGGCGACCGGACGGTGACCATGAAGCAGTATCCGTGGGCGGGCCGGCTCATCAGCGTGGCCGGCCTCCTCAAGAAGGTCGTCCACGGCCTCGCGCGGCGCGACGTGTCGGCGCTGCCGCGACCCTTCGACCGCCTCGTCGGGAGGCTGGTCGTCGGGAGGCGTCACCTCCGCCGGCGGACTGCTGGGCCCGATGCCAACGGCTACGCGCACGCCCTTCCGATCCGGAACTCCGATATGGCGGAGGTCACGGCCTCGAAGGGTCTTCTCGCGGGCTCGTCCTGAGGCCCCCTTCCGCAGAGCTACGGGCGGAGCAGGAGTTGGCCGCTCGCACGATCGAACTCGGCGGGGATCGCGTCCTCCCGGTGGCCGAAGCCCTCGTAGACGCGTCGAATCAACCGGAACGCACAGCGGTCGGGCTCGAGAACCTCGCTGAGCAGCAACGTCAACGGCTCTTCTTGGACGAGGCCCCAGTCCTCGTAGGGGCGCGCCTCGCCCAGGGCCTAGTCCATGGAGGCGGGCGAGTGCGGTCGGAGGGCCCAGCCCTGGAGCGCGAACAGGGCCAGATCCGCGAGCAAACGGCTTTCCGGCGGCCTCGAGAGAGCGCCATGCAACGATCGCGCGAGCCTGAAAACCGAGGTTGGGTACTCGAGCAGGGCCAGGGGCCAGATCCCGTTCTCCGGACCCTTCCACCAGAGGGTCTTCACGGGCGTCGTGTGGAGATGAGTGACATTCCGATGTCTCGATTGTGGCGAAGGATGATTCATCGGAATGTCCTATCGCGCCTCCGGCGCCGGCGCGAACCCGACGCGGAGCGCGCCGTCCGGGTCCGAGAGCCGCGCCATCAGCGCGTAGCCGCCGTCGTCGTTCCGGACCTTGAACAGCAGGCGGTTCCGCCCGCGCTCCAGCCGGAGCGGCACCGCGTCCTGGTCCCGCGCCACCGATCGGTGCACCGCGTGCCGATGCGCGAGCCGTCCGTTCAGCCAGACCTTCACGCCGTCGTCGCTCCCGAGCCGGAGCAGCGTCTCGCGCGCGTCCGGCGACTCCACGAAGGTCATCGCGTAGACCACCGCCGGCGCGCGGCGGATCACCGCGTTCAGGTCCACCACGTCCTCCTTCGCCTCAAGGCGCCGCCAGCCCAGCGCGTCCGGGTGCGCCCCCTCGGTCAGCGCCGCCGTCTCCGCCTCGTAGACCGTGTCCAGGTCGTCGCCGGCCGCACAGAGCACGCCGGGGGAGAGGTGCCATTGCCGCACGAAGGGTGCCGCGCTCTCGAGCGCCAGCCAGCAGAAGCCGATCCTGAGCCCCTTCCCCTTCGCGCCCGCGCCGATCGCCTCCAGCCGGATGCGGTGCGCCCCCCGGTCGAGCCCGTGCACGCCCAGGTCCCGCGTCGCGCCCGGCCGCGTCTCCTCCGCCCACGCGTCGAGCTCGCCCGCCCGCATCTCGTCGATCGCCACGCCCACCCGCCCGTGCTCCGGGCCCTCGACCGGGACCAGCCGGACGCGCCAGCGGTCCCCCACGTCCACGCGGAACGAGAAGCCGAAGTGGTCGCCCACCTCTCGCGCGGGGAAGAGGATCACATCGCCGCCACGCCGGGCCGGCTCCTCGTCCCCGAGCCGGCTCCGCGGAAAGCTCCCGACCAGGTTCTGCGCGGTCCCCAGGAACCCGGAGGAGAGGCGCTCCCACGACTCGAGCACCGGCACCGGCCCCGAGGTCTCGAGCGACGCCCGCGCCGCGGCGGCCGCGATCGCGCCGCGCGGCGCGACCACGAGGCGTCGTGGCGCGCCCAGCCGCGCCGCCTCCGGGACCCGCGCGAAGGGTGCCGCCGCCGGCGACTGGTACCAGTACGCCACGCTCGAGTAGTAGACGTCGTGCACCTCGTTGCTCGAACCATGCTCGATCCTCGCGTCGAGCGATGACGCGAAGGGGATCGCGTCGTTGACCAGGTGCCGCCAGGGCGCCGTGCGGAACGTGGTCGCCTCGTCCTTCTCCAGCAGGCCGTGCACGGGGAGCCGGACCGGCCCGTCCTTCCAGTACCAGCCGCCGTTGAAGAAGTCTTCGGTCCCGGTCCCCACGAACGAGGGGCGCGCCTCGCCGTCCACGGTCAGCTCCTCGTTCCCTTCCAGGTACCAGAGGTTCCCGATCCCCTGGCACGAGAAGCTCGTCCCCACGAACTTCCCGGAGCCGCGCGCGCGCAGGATCGTGTAGAGGCTCTCGGGACCCACCACCTCCTGGCGCCACGCAGCGTGGAAGCGGAGGACCGATGGGCCGGGCGGCCCGGTCTTCCGCCAGGCCACCGCCCAGGAGAGCGGGATCGCCTCGCGGTTCCCGTTCTCGAGTTCGAGATGCGCGCCCGACTCGAAGGGCATGGGGAAGAGACAGGTCAACCCCTCGCCCGTGGACTGGAGCGCGAGCGCCCGGTACTCCCTTCGGCCGAACCCGTCGCCGAAGAAGTCGGCGAGCGGCACCTCCACCGAGGGCTCGGTGGCGCCGTCCCACCACATGCGGAGCACGAGGCGCCGGAGCGCCTCGCCGTCGGCTCGCGGCGCGATGCTCAGGCCGGCGATCACGCCGGGCTCCTTCAGGTCGGTCAACGTCGTGCGGCCGCCGGCGGGCGTCTCGACGTCGGAGATGCGCTGCACCTCGATCCCGAGAGCGCGCGCCGCCTCCTCCAGCGCCGGGGGCGACGCCCACCGGTCGCGCGCCGCGCGGTCTTCCGCGGACGGCGCCCGGCGCGGGTCGAAGCTCTCGACCGTGGCCCCGGCCGGCAGCGTCCTTACCTGCACGTGATAGTAGAGAGCGCCCGGCTCCGGGTGGTCGGCGACCTCCACGCGGCACGAGCGCGCGAACGGGATGGGGTGGTAGGACCACGACCCGCCGCTCGCCTGCCCGGTCACCGGCGGAGCGAAGGGCGCGACCTTCCCCGCGAAGAGATCGGCGAAGGCGCAGGCGACCCGCGGCTCCCGCTCGCCGTCCAGGAAGAGACGGAAGGTCCCCGCCGGGTTGGCGGACCAGATGCGCTCGATCACGCCCGGGCCCGCCGCTTCCGCCAGCACGCACACGGGGCCCTCGCGCTTGAGGTAGTGGCCGTGGTCCCGTCCGCGGCCGGAGGGGTCGGTGCTCGCGAACTGTCGGACGCGCTCGCCCGGACGGAGCACGGGGAGGCCGGCGAGGTCCGCGATGGAGGCGAGGCTCCCCGGCGGGGCGGGTTTCCAGGGGTAGCCCCCGAGGTCGGGGTCGCTCTGGGCCAGAAGGGACGCGGCGAGGACAAGCAGGGTGGCGCTCATGGCGCCGCATTGTAGGCGGGCCGTCCGCTACTTCCCGGTCGGTAGCGGCCCGGCGATCGCCGCGAGCCCGGCCGCCACGTCGGGCCTCGCGACCATGAGCCGGAGCGCCTCGCGCGCCGTGCGCTGCGCCTCGTCGCCGTCGCCTCCGGCCTGCTGGGCCTGGGCGAGCGCGTAGAGGCTCTCCGCGTTCCGTCGCCGCGTCAGTGTCACCGCGCGTCGCGCGAGCCGGTCCGCCCGCTCGTGGTCCCGCCCGGCCAGCGACTGCTCGACCCCGGCGAGGAGCTCGCGCCACTGGCGGTGCTCCCCGCGCGTCTCGCTCCCGAGGCGCTCGAGGGTCGCGCTCCCGCCCGCCTCGGCGGGAGCCGCGTCGAGCGCGGCCACGGCCCCGTCGAGGTCGCCGGTCCGGCGGCGGAACGAGATCAGCGCACCGTGCGCGCGCCCGGAGCCGGGCTCGGCCTCCACCGCCTTCCGGTGGGCCTCGGCCGCGCCCTCCAGGTCCCCCGCGCGCTCCGAGACGCGGGCCAGCGCGAGCCACGCCGACAGGTACTCGGGCGATCGGCGCACGGCTTCGCGGAAGCATTCGAGCGCGTGCGGCCGGTCGCCGAGTTTCTCGTGAACGAGCCCCAGGTTGTAGCGGGCCTTCAGGTGGCCGTCGTCCTGCTCGAGCACGCGCTCGAACGCCGTCCGCGCCTCCTCGAGCATGCCCCGGTCCATGAGCACGAGCCCCAGGTTGTTCCACGCCGACGTGAACCGGGGCCGGAGCGCGACCGCCTTCCGGTAGGCACGCTCCGCGCGCTCCAGCGCCTTCCGCTCGTGCAGCACCAGCCCGAGCCTGAAGTGCGCGTCCTCGTTGTCCGGCATCGTGTCCACGGCCCGGAGCAGCGAGGCCTCGGCGCCCGGCAGGTCCTGCGACCGCCGGAGCAGGTCGCCCTGCGCGATCAGCGCGGGGACATGGTCGCGCTCCAGCTCCAGGGCGCGCGCCACCAGCCCCAACGCCTCCGGCAGGTTCCCGGCGTCCGCCGCCAGGTTCGCGAGGTCCACGAACAGACGCGGCGCGTCCTTCTCGGAGCGGGCCGCCTTCCGGATCGACTCCAGCGCTTCGGCCGGACGGCCCGCCCGGAGCTGCGACTGGGCGAGGTTCTTCCAGGCGTACGCGTTCGACGGGCCCAGCTTCAGCGCGCGCTCGTAGGCCTCGATCGCCTCCGTGTGCCGCTTGGACGCGGCGAGCGCGCGGCCCAGGTGGAAGTGCGAGGAGGGGCGGTTCCAGGCCAGTCGGACGTAGACCTGCGCATCCTCCAGGGCCTCGAGCCAGTGCCGCCGGCTCTCGTGCAGGTGGAGGCGATGATGGAAGTAGCGGGCGTTCTGCGGGTCCAGTTCGAGCGCCCGGTTGATCAGGCGCAGCGCCTCCTCGGGGTCCCCGGCGGCCTTGCGCTCCAGGCTGGCGTAGTAGAGTTCGGTCGGGAGCCGGGGGGGGCGGGCGGCCGCCCGCGTCTCCGCCGCGCCCGCCTCCTCGACCCTTCCGAGGCGCCGCAGCACGCGGCCCTGCAGCCGATGGAGCAGCGAGAGGTCGGGCGTGTCCCGCAGCAGGCTCTCGATCTCCTGGAGCGCGCGATCCGGCGCCGAGCCCTGCTCCACCCGCAGGAAGGCGGCCCGGAGACGCGCTTCGAGGTGCCCGGGGTCGCGCCGGAGGATGCGGTCGGTCAGGTCCAGCGCGCGATCGAAGCGGTCCCGGACCGCGAGGTCGTCGCACTCCTCGAGGAGGGTGGTGAACTCCTTCTCCTGCTCCCGCGCGGCCACCGCGCGGAGCAGGCGCTTGTCCTGCTCGTGGGACCACAGGCCCCAGCCGGCCACGCCCGGGAGCAGAGCCAGCGCCAGCGTGGCGGCCGTGACCGCGGGCCGCCGCCACGCCCGGCGCGCGAGCCGGACCGGCCAGCGCACGGAACGGGCGGAGATCGGCTCCCCCTTCAGGAAGCGCCGGAGGTCCTCCGCGAGTGCGGGCGCGTCCGCGTAGCGCCAGTCGGGCTCCTTCTCCAGGCAGCGGAGCACGATGGTCTCGAGCGCGCGCGGGACCATCGGGTCGGCGCGGCGCAGTCGTGCCGGCGGAGAGCGCAGCACGCGGTGCAGCACCTCCGCGGGCTCGCGCCCGGGGAAGGGCGGCTCCAGCGCGATCATCTCGTAGAGCGTCGCGCCCAGCGCGTAGACGTCGGTTCGGCAGTCCACCGGCCGGCCCTGCACCTGCTCCGGGCTCACGTAGCGCGGGGTCCCCAGGAACTCGTCGCTGCGGGTGAGGGCGCGTGTGCCCACCTCGCGGGCCAGCCCGAAGTCCATGAGAAGCGGCACGCCGTCGTCGCGGACGAAGATGTTGGCGGGGGTCACGTCGCGGTGGATCAGGCCCTCCCGGTGCGCGTGGGCGAGCGCGTCCGCGATGGCAGCGGCGATGCGGGCGGCCTCTCGGAGGGACGCCAGACGCGAACGGCCCGGACGCGAGGCGGCGCGCTCGCGATCGATCCAGTCCTCGACGTTCCGGCCCGCGAGCAGCTCCATGACCAGGAACAGGACGCCCTCGTCCTCGCCGGAGCCCAGGACCGGGACGATGTTCGGGTGCCGGAGGCGGGCCACGGCTCGCGCCTCGCGCTGGAAGCGCTCGAGGTCCTCCGGGGCGGCGACGCCGGCCGTGGAGAGGAGCTTGACCGCGACCCGCTCCCCGTCGGAGACCCGTTCGGCCTGGAAGACCACGCCCATGCCGCCGCGGCCGATCTCGCGCAGCAGGCGGAAGCCGCCCACCACGGGGCGGGTCGTGTTGACTCCGTCCGCGGCCGCGGCTCGATCGGTGATCCTCATTCCCCCGGGGCTTCTCCACGAAGTTCGACGGTCGGTTCCCTCGTCTATCGGCCGGGCGTCGGCCGGGTCCGCGGGGTTCGACCGTCTCTCTTTGAGCCGTCGCCGGCCGGCCCGCCCTCCGTTGTTGCCGGGCCCCGCCCTCCTCCGTTAACTTCTCTGCGTGCCCGCGCCCGATACCGCCGACGAAGACCGCGAGAGTCTGCGCGCGCTCGTCCGCCTGCCGCTCGACCGGCGGCCGGCCGAGGAGGAGCGACTCGCCTCCGTCCCCGAGCGGTTCTTCCCCGCGCTCCGGGAGGTCTGGACCGCGGCCGGCCCGGCCGAGCGCGAGGCGCTCCGCGCGATCGGACGCCGGGCGGCGCTCCACGAGTTCCGCCGGCTGGCGGCTCTGCCGGACCGGGACCTGCCCCTGGACCAGGGGGCGCTCTCGGTCGCGCGCTGGGAGTACCCGGAGCTGGACCCTTCGCGGCTGCTCTCCAGCATTCGCGGGCTGGCGCTCCGCGTGCTCACGCGGCTGGCCGGGGACCGTGAGCCCGTGGACATCCTCGAGACGCTCTGCGAGGTGCTCTTCACGGAGGAGGGCTTCTGCGGGAACCGCGAGCGGTACTATGACCCAAGGAACTCGCTCCTCAGCGACGTGCTCGAGCGGAAGACCGGCACCCCGCTGTCGCTCGCGATCGTGATGCTCGAGACGGCGCGGCGGGTGGGGCTGGAGCTGCAGGGGGTCGGGCTGCCCGGGCACTTCGTGGTCCGGCTGCCCCGGTCCGGTGGGGGGGACCTCTACC
>Ga0187892_10010175_pt1 | contig 12035 bp, 8 predicted proteins | sample MA1701073metaG_FD_139345 | JGI IMG/M metagenome (GOLD analysis project Ga0187892, IMG submission 139345) | Bio-ooze microbial communities from a basaltic lava cave in the Kipuka Kanohina Cave System on the Island of Hawaii, USA - MA170107-3 metaG ...
GTAATGATCGATCGACGGGTGCCGAGCGCCTTGACCACCGGTCCGACGAGTCCGCCCTGAACTATGATGCTGGCGACCCCGGTCGCGGCGAGAGCGAGGCCGTTCGTCTTCTCGTCCCAGCCGTAGCGATACATCGTGAACCAGACGAAAATCGCCGGATAGACGTTGTGGGCGACCATGTAGAAGAACTGCGCGGTCGCCAGGCCAGCGAGGCGCGCGTTCGAGGCGAGAAGGCGGATCGAGCCGAAGAAGCTGGCGTTGGCGAAGGACAGCTTGTGGCTGCGCCGTTCAGGCGGGAGTGATTCTGGCAGGATGAAATAGCCGTAGAGAGCGTTGAGCAGGCTCAGGCCAGCGGCGACCCAGAACGGCAAGCGGGGATCGAAGCTGCCGGCGTAGCCGCCGAGTGCCGGTCCCAAGATGAAGCCGATGCCGAAGGCGGCGCCCATCATTCCGAAGGCGGCGGGACGCTTCTCAGGCGGCGTGATGTCGGCGATATACGCGTTCGCGGTGCCGAAGCTTGCGGCGGTCGCGCCTGAAAGGGCACGGGCGACAAAGAGCCACCAGAGATCGGGCGCAAGCGCCATGACGATGTAATCGAGACCGAGGCCCGTCATCGAAATGAGCAACACCGGCCTGCGGCCGAAGCGATCTGACAACGCGCCTTGCACCGGCGTGAACAGGAATTGCATCGCCGCCCACATCAGGCCGAGCCAGCCGCCGATGCGCACCGCTTCCGCTTGGTCTCCTTGCATGAAACCTTCGACGAGCTTCGGCCACACCGGGATGATGACGCCCATGGCCAGGACGTCGAGCATCAAGGTGATGAAGATGAATACGACCGCCGCGCGCGTTGCGGTTGGTGCGGGGGAAGCGGGCGCATCCGTCATGGCTTCTCCAAAGTGGCGGTCAGCGGATCCGCAGCGTCGAGATACTTAACAGAAAATGAAAATAAGTCAAACCGAGAAGGCGCGGGGATAGAGAACGCTCCAAGTGACGCCGGCGAGCGCGCGCGGAGTCAGCTCCAACGCCATGAAGGAGTCGCCGCAATACGGCGCTTCAAGGAGCTTGGCACGCAGAGCCGAAAAGCCGAAGCGCGGGTAGTAGCTCGGATGGCCCAGGACGACGACAAGCTCGATACCCTGATGCCGCAGTGCCTCAAGTCCGTCCCGCGTCAGTCGATCGCCGATCCCACGGCGCTGCACGGCGGGAGCGACGGCGAGCGGCGCCAACGCAGCCGCGCGGAGGCTTTGTGATCCATGACGCGCCACAAGCGTCGAGAATGCAATGTGGCCGACGAGCCGGCAATCGTCGGTCGTCGCCACCCATTCGCACAGCATCTCGCCGTCTTGGCGGAGGCGTTCTATGAGCTTGGCTTCCTCGTCTCCACCGAACGCGGCTGCCACGACCTCAGCGATCGCGCGGTCGTCGTGGGACGCGCGCGGGCGTGTTGCGATCGAGGGCGCAGACGAGGTCATGACGAGCGAGCCCTTGGTTAAGGACCTGTTTACCGTTGGATAGCAAACTGTAAAAGGGAAGGACGCCCGCGACCCTTCCTCAGCCTACGGACCATCCAATCTAGGCGTTCAGCGCGCGCGTTTCGCGCGAGGGTGCCGTCGCGCTTTGGGGGCAACTTTGAATGCTGGCGTATGAGGAACTGAAGGGCTCAAGCGGCCGGCAAATCTTCTTTCGGCCGAAACGCTACGAGGCGGCCGAGCTTTTTTTTGCTTCGCCGCCGAAGGTTTGGCTGAAATCAGCCATTTTTCGCCTTGGCGATATCAGCCTTACAGGGATTTGCGTGAACGCCAATCAGAGCGTCGAAGTGATGTTCGAGGCGGGCGAGGTCGTCGCGCTCAGCGTCAAGCAGGCGGGTGTCGCCATTTTCGAGGGCAAGGCCAAAGTCGTCCGCAGCGAGCGGTCTGTGTTCGGAACGAAGGTCGCGCTGACCTTCGTCGATGGCGTGGTCGATTTCCATTCGCTGATGCGGCGCAACGCGCAAGCGCGAATCTCGCAACAACTGGCTTTGCTCGAGCCTCAGCCAGGCGGCCTGATCGAGCCCGACTATCGCGCACATTGCGCCGACGTTTTGCGCTTCCTGCGCGCCTACCGTTCCGTAGTCGAGGCCAGCGTCAAGCCGTTTCCGAATCAAGCGACGGGCTTAAGCGCGGACGACGCCTATGCGATGTGCGAAGAACGCATCCTGCCGCAGTGGCGCACGCTATGGCGCACGGGCAACACGCTGGTCGCCGACGTGATGGGCGACAAGCGGCGGCTCGAGGCGCTGAAGGAATACACCGAGCTGGTGCTGACGCCGGAGCTCAATCAGGGGCCGGTGTGGTGGCGCAGCTACTTCAAGCCGGCCGGTTACCCCGGCGACTTCGAGATCATGAACTATGTCTACGACTGGCAGCGGGAGGGGAGCGACGTCTATTCCCAGTTGATGCATCGGGTCGGCCTTGACGTCGCCGAGTGCATAGCGACGCGCATGCATGTGGTGCGCAAAGTGATCGGCGACGTGGTGCGCGCAAGCGGCGACGCATCCGGGGCGAACGAGACGCCGGCACGTATCTTGAGCCTTGGATGCGGTTCCGCGCGTGAGGTTCAATTGCATCTCGCCGATCCCGAGACCGCAAACTCGCCGGTGTGCTTTACGCTTATCGATCAGGAGCACAAGGCGCTGGCCTATGCCTATGACCACGCCCATCCGCTGACCCTCAGTAAGAAGACGCTGGCGAAGATTCTGGCGCTGAATGTGTCATTCTCAGACGTATTGCGCGGGGGCGCGTGGCTCGATGAAGTCGGGCCGCAGGATCTTATCTACACGGTTGGGTTGATAGACTATCTGATCGATCGCCGCGCCCGCACCCTTGCCGGTCGCCTCTACGAGCGGCTGGCTCCGGGCGGTCTGCTCATCATCGGCAACATGAACGAAACGGAGATGAGCAATCTCTGGCCCATGGAGTTCATCACCGATTGGCATCTCTTCTATCGCACCGAAGCCGACATGCTGGCGTGGACGCAAGGCATGGCGGGATGCCGTGCGTGGACCGAGACGGATCCCACAGGCCGCGTGCGGTTGCTGTTCGTGCGCAAAGGCAAATGAGGTTTTGGCGCGGCGTTGCGTTGGACGCCGTTTGAACCTAGAACCGGTTTCGACGTTTACCCGGGCGGGGTATCTGTCGCGCCCTTAAAGGGAGACACCGGGTGGTTGAACTCCATGTCGTTCTGACCGCTTGGCTGGCGCTAGCTGCACAGCCCGTTGTCGTGGCCCAAGACACCCACGGCCACGGACACCATCCACCGCCCGCGGCGCAGCACCCGCCGGAACAGAAAGCGCCGATGCCGGCGCCGAAGAAAAAGAAGCGCAACCAGCGTACACGGGCGCCCGCAGGCCCTGCGTCCGCTCCCGACGCGCATCATCAGACGCCGCAACAGCAAGCGCCGGCGCCTTCGGGTGCTGCGCCCACTCGTGCGGAGACGCATCCGCCTCGGCACACGACGATGCAAATGAGCGGCGCGCTCGGTCTCCATGCGATGACGCGCGAGGCCTCGGGCACTAGCTGGCAGCCGGACAGCACGAAGCACGTGATGGGTCACGAAATGCGCGAGGGCTGGATGCTGTCCGGCCACCTCATGCTCAACGCGGTCTATGACTGGCAGGACGGTCCGCGCGGCGATGAGAAGGCGTTCGTGAACGGCATGGTCATGGGCGTGGCGCGGCGCGACTTCGAGAGCGGCGACGTGCTGCAGCTGAGGGCGATGCTGAGCCCAGACCCGTTCATGGGAAAGAGCGGCTATCCGCTGCTCTTGGCGGCGGGGGAAACCGCCGACGGCGTGGCGCCGCTCGTCGACCGGCAGCATCCGCATGAACTGTTCATGGAGTTGGCGGCGTCCTTCAGCCACGGCGTGACCGATGCCGAACGTCTGTTTCTCTATTTCGGATACCCGGGCGAGCCGGCATTTGGACCGCCGGCATTCATGCATCGGGCTTCCATCATGGACAGTCCGGAGGCGCCGATCACGCACCACTGGTTCGATTCCACGCACATCACCTTCGGCGTGATCACCGCCGGTTGGGTGCATGGCGGCTGGAAGGCGGAGGTTTCACTGTTCACCGGGCGCGAACCGGACGAGCACCGTTTCGATTTCGACGAGGCGAAATTCGACAGCCCGTCGGTCCGGGTCAGTTGGAATCCCGACGCCAATTGGTCCCTTCAAGCGTCGTGGGCCGACTTGAACAGCCCCGAGCAACTGGAACCCGAGATCGATTCCACCCGCTGGTCGGCGAGCGCCATCTACAATGTGCCGCTGGCCGATCAGGGCTGGTGGACGACCACGCTGATCGTCGGGGCGCGCGATTCAACCGAGAGCGAAAGCCAGTTCGCGCTGGCGCTCGAGAGCGCCTACGCGCCCAATCGCGATTGGACATTGTTCGGCCGCGGCGAGATCATCGAAACGAACGAGCTCAGCCCCGGCGGCGGACACGGTCCGATCGAAACTGTCGGCAAATTCTCGGTCGGCGCCATCCGCGATTTTCCAGTGACGGAAAGCGTACGCCTGGGCGTCGGCGCGCTCTACAGCGTCAACTTCGTGCCGGAGACTCTTGAGCCGTCCTACGGCGGAGATCCGGACGGCGCGATGGTGTTCGTTAGGCTCGTTGCTGGAACCTAACGCAAGGTCCGCGCGATTTCGTACGAACAATTGGAGGAGCCCCAAAAATGCATAGGATGGGACACGGGCGCGCCGCCAATGGTGATCATCGAAGTGGCGGTGATGTGGGGAACGTATACGAACAAACGGTTGAACCTGATCATCATCGCGGCAAGCGCGCTCGCGCGGGTCGCGTTCTTCCTCCTCATCCGCCGGCAAATATTGGTCGGCGACGCACAATTCCCGCGATCGATGATTCCGCACCATGCCGGCGCGATCCTCATGTGTAACGAGGCGACGATACAGGACCCCGGAGATCAAGTCGCTGCACCTCGATCATTGCGAGCCAGCAAGCGGAGATCGAACAGATGAGGGCGAAGTTGGACGCACTGTGAGATAGGACGGCATGGTACGATCAAACTGGAGCGTAACGCCTGACCGTTCAGCCCCGGGGGGGTCTACTGCTTCAATTTCGTGTCGGATGCGCTCGAGCCGTTCTAGGGTCTCGATCCATACGGCGCGATGGGGTTCGCCGCGCTCATCGCCGGAGCATCGCGGAAACGACCGCCCGATGGAGGAGTCGGCGAATAATGGCTGAGCCGCGTCGTGCGAGAAACGCCGGTCGCGCCGACGGGTGGCGGCGCAAAGAGTTTGGTGACGTCGGAGAGCTTCGTGTTTTCGCACAGAAGATGCGTGAGGTATTTCCCCAACTCGACATGAATCATGACGTCGAGTGGATCGCCGAGGCGCATGGCTGGCCGAACCACGAAGTGTTGACCCTCGCCGACAATGACGGCGAACGGACAAGAGGTGTCAGTTCGTTTCTGTTTTCGAGGGCCAAGCTCGTTTACGCTCTGGGCCCATTCGTGCTCATGCAACCGGCCGTCAATCAACTGAAATTATACCAGGACATAACCTCCGACAGAAGCGATCGGTTCGCAGCGATCGGTGCCTGCTTCGAGGCGCTATTCGAGTGCATGCCGGAAGGGAGCATCGTCTACGCCGGCGCAGTACCGATCGGATCTGATCTGCATCGCCAGCTCGTCGGCAGCGGAAGCCCGCTGCGCCGCCGCTTTCGTGTCCTGCCATGGGGTGGTGAAAGCCAGCACTGCCGAATTAGATGGGAGGGCAATCTTGAGCGGTATTTCGCGTCGATCAGCGCGACGAGCCGCAAGGACTTACGGCGGACCGATCGGGCGCTATTCGCCGACCCGGCTCTGAAATGCGACGTGAGACGTTTCCAGTCCACCAAAGAGGTCGAGGTCTTCCTTCGCGACGGTATCGACATTTCCGACAAGACCTATCAGAAGCGAGATCTTGGACTCGGCATTTCGTGGGGTGGCGCGGTCGAGCGCATGATACGTTTCGCCGCCGAGCGCGATGCTTTCCTTGGTTACATTCTCTACATCGACGACGTCCCCGCCGCGTTCACCTACGGTTTCGTACTCGGCAAGACCGCTACGATGAAACAGACCGGGTACGACCCGGTATGGGCGTCACGTCAGGTCGGAAGCGTCGTCTTTGTCGAAGCGCTCCGCGACATCGAGCGTACAAAGCTCGCAGTCGACTACCTGGATTTCATGCCCGATATGACGTTGTTCAAGCTTCGAACCAGCAACGACCGACGTGCGATCCGTCACTACTACCTGTTCAAACGCAGTCCTCTGGGCGGCGCGCAATACTGGTCGCTCGCGGCAATCGACTTTCTGTCAAGATCTCTCGGTCGCATCGCGCGGCGTTTGAAGCGCGGCAAGCCAAGCGAAATCGAAAAATACCTCGCACGTTAGGCTGCAACCCGTCCAGGTCTTCCGCTCACGCGGCGAACGATCCTTTTGGCCGCGGTCGCTAGCGCATCGAGGGCCCGAAGCCAGGCGTAGAGCAGCGATCCTGAGAACGAGCGTTTGAACAGGTAGAAGTTGCGAATTCTCACCTTTTGGTTCGTCGTTCTCAGCTTGAAGTCCGTCACGCCGGGCAGGCAATCGATCGTCGTGACGTCGAGCTTCAATTTCTCGACGTCGCGGAGCACCTCGAAAAACAGTACGCTGCCAGGCTGATGTGCGGAAAAAGCGGGATCATAGCCCATTTGAAGAACGAAGAACGTGCGGCGAAATATGAAGCCGTAGTGAAAAGCCGCCGGCCGGTCGCCTAGATACAAAATATGGCCGAGAAAGCCTTTGCGCTCGGCCGCGAAGCGGATGCGCCGCTCGGTCGAGCCGCCCGGCGACAGGCCAAGGCCGAGGCGCCGCTTCTGATAGGTTTTGTCCGAGACGGAGGAGCCGTCGAGGATAAAGCGGTCGACGTCTTGTGGGTGGCGAAATCGTTCGACCCGCGCGTTGATCGACCCGTCGCCGAAGAGTTTCTTCGCATAGCGCTTGAGGTTGCGGCGGCTATCGAATCCGAGTGATGCGAGATAAGCCTCACTCGTGCCTGTCCAGTCGATCTTGCAGTGCAGATTGGGCTGGCCCCAGGGGAGTATGTGGAAGGTGCGCTTGAGCGGACTTGCCGGCGAAGTCAGCAACTCGTGCACTGCGCTATCGCAAGGCACCGCACTCACGAACGCCACCGCGTCCGCCGGCATGTTGGCGGAAAGGCACATCATGCCCGCAGCGATATCCGCCGGGGATGCCGTCGCGGTAACCGGCCCGCGAAAAATCGCGTACTGTCGCACCGAACGCTTAAACAGCGTCGTGGGTCCAACGTCGTAGCGGAGCAAGTCTTGCATGACGCGTGCCGCGAGCAGACCGCGCAAGGCCTCGTTTTCGCCCCGGTCGGCCAGCATCAAGACAGGGTGATCGGTGACAGCTCGCCCGGCGTCCAACCACTCGATGTCGTCGTTCAGATCCGCGATCGGAAGCTCCGCGCGAGCCCGCAGCGCAAAGCGCTGCCTGTCGGCAGCTGTCGGTAGCGGCTGAGTTCGCCAACCCGTTGCGCCGGTATTTGCGGAGGCATGATCGGTTTGCTTCACAAACAGGACCCTTGGCGAAATCGAAGAGCATCACAGGGGGCGACACATGCGCAAACGTTTAGTGAGTGTGTTGAAAAGTGCAATCGATGCCTGTAACCACACACTTCGTCAGAGGACTTTCGAGCGCCGCTCTAGCTCAATTGGTAGAGCGCTGGATCGTGGATCCGGAGGACCTTGGTTCGAGTCCGAGGGGGCGGCACCATCGCTTTGTCCCGTATACCGGTCGGGAGTATCTTTGAGTACTGAGAAACACCAGATCAAGTACGTCCAATCCGACCGCGCGAGGCCAAGAGCGCCCGACAAAATGACGCGAGCGTAAGTGCGACAGAAGAGCGGCGATGGGAGCGCGCCCGAGTCGTCCCGTTGGCTAAGAGGCGGCCTCTCGTTCGAGCTCATCGCCGGCGAGGCGGTCCGCACATGGCTGCGAGCGATCGAGAACCGACAGGCGTGGCGCCGGCTTTATGACGCCTGTCCTTGGAGCACGGTTTTTCAGAGTCCGGGCTTTTTCGATATTTGGTTGAGGCACTACGGTGAGTGGTCGCCTTTGATCATTCTTGCGAGGCGCGAAGGCGAAGATCTGGCCGGCCTCATGCCGTTGGCCGTGCGCGGGCGCGAGATCACAGGGGCCGGCGCACATCAGGCCGATTATCATGGCTGGATCTGCGCTCCTGACGAGGCCGAGGCATTTGCAGATGGGGCTCTGTTCGGCTTCGCTCAAGAGTTAGCCGGTCATGCGCTCCGCCTGCGCTATCTGCCGCGCGGATTGTCGGAGGGATTGGTTCGACGGCTGGCGAAACGGAATTCGCGAATTACGCTCCATCGCGTCGCGTGCGACGTTTTCACGCTCGACGAGCGAATGATTTGGCGGCCGCTAAACAAAAGGGGAAACAAAAGCAAGGTTCGCCGCCTGCAACGATTCGGCAAGTTTTCGCTGCAGACACTGAGTGCAAGCGCGTTCGCGGCAACGCTCGACCGCATCGCTGCGATGTATGATTTTCGTCAGGGTGCGATCAACGGCGTCTGCCCGTTCCTGGACGACCCGAGCAAAGCGGCGTTTCATCGCGATTGGATTCGAACCGAACCGCGACAAGTGTATGCCAGCGCCCTTTATCTAGGCGATCACTTGGTTGCCGCGCTGATTTTCGCGGCCAGCAAGGCGGAAGTGCACCTTGCGATATCCGCGCACGCGCCGGAATTTGCCGCGAACTCGCCCAGCAAGATTCACATGTATGAGACTGGCCTTGCGCTCCTCCACTCTGGGTGCCGGACGATCGATCTGACGCCTGGAGGCGATCCTTGGAAGGCGCGCTTCCCCTCGGAACGCACCGCTGCGTGGGAACTCAAACTTCATGCCACAACGCAATCTGCCGCTTTGTCTCGGCTGCGTGCTCGCGCGCGGTCGCTTGCAACGAGTACGCTAGCTGGCACCGTGCAAGGATGGCTCCGGCGCGCCGCGCGCGACGCATGGACATCCTGCCGCGCCCTGATTCCGCTGCGTGAAAAGCTGCTTAGGCTCGACCTTGCGGTGGCCTCCCACACGGAGAACGGCGCAAATGTCGCGCCTAACGACTTGGGCCTGCTGGCGCGATGGGGCCCCGCAATGTCGCGAAAGCCGCGTCAGGCGTTTTTGCAGGTAGCCCTTGCTCGCATTGAGGCGGGCGGACAATGTCACACGATCGAACGCGACGGCGTTTTGCGCTGCCTAGGTTGGGCGTTGAAACAGCGAGACAGATTCATGCTGCGCGATTTTGCTTTTGCGTCCGACATCGATCGCGCGACATTGCACGTCTTGTTGAGGCAGATGACATTGGCCGTGAAACGCGCGGGCGGGCAAAGCGAACTTTTTCTGTCGGCCCCCGCCATTCAGCGCACTCTGATCGACGCGGCGCTGGATGTCGGCTTTTCGAACGCCAAGTGAGCCGCCCAAGCGAGCTCAGGCGCAATCAGGCGGTGCGGCGCATCGTCGTCTCCCTTGCAAAAGGCGTTGAGAAGTTAGGGCGCGCGTATCAATGTTGCTGGCCCTCTCGCAAGGATCGCAATGCGAACATCTGGGAAAGGGACTGCCTCCGCTTTTGTCGTGGCTTTGGCCGCCGCGAGTCTGGGCGCGTGCTCGCGTGAGTACAGTGCAGGCACGATCACGGTCGTCGAGCCGTGGAGCAGGGCGACGGCCGAGGGTGTTGCTGTCGGCGCCGCCTATATGGTCATCAAGAACAACGGCGTTGCCGCGATCAATCTGGTCGGCGGCGCGACGCCGATCGCCGAGGCGGTCGAGGTCCACACGATGACCATGGAAGGCGACGTGACGCGTATGCGGCCGGTGACAGACGGGCTTCTGATTCCGCCCGGCGGGTCGATCGAGTTCAAGCCTGGCGCCAACCACCTGATGCTGGTCGGGTTGAAGAAGAGGCTCTCCGAGGGGGAAAATGTTCCGCTGACGCTGGCGTTCGAGCCGGCGGCCTCGGTCGACGTCGAGGTCGCGGTCAAAGCTGCGGGCGGCGCACATGGACATTAGGGTCTTGCGCTACATTCGCTACGCCTCGATCGGGTTGATCGCGCTGCTTGTGTTCGCGTCGCTGGCGGTCGGATTGGGCTGGCTGCAAAGCGGGCAGCGGCAGTCAGCGACCCTGTCGGGCGATGGGCCGAAGATCGCGGCCTTCAACCTGATCGACCAGAAAAACACTCAGGTCAGCGAGAAAGACATCGTGGGCAAGCCCGCCGTCTTGTTCTTCGGATTTGGCTACTGTCCCGACGTTTGCCCGACGACGCTTGCCGATCTGACGGGTTGGCTCGGCCGGTTGGGAAGTGATGCGGATCGCCTCGGCGTGTTCTTCGTGACCGTCGATCCCGAGCGTGATACGCCCGATGAGCTTGCCAAATACCTGTCATCCTTCGATTCGCGCATCCGTGGCTTGACGGGCGCGCCGGATCAGATCGCGGCGCTCGGCAAGTCGCTTGGCGTCTATTACGCCAAAGTCCAGACGGGTAACGGCAGCTATACGATGGATCATACCTCGTCGATGTTCCTGCTCGACGCGCAAGGCCGCATCGTCGGCACGATTCCCTACGGCGAAAACAAAGACGAGGCGCTCGCCAAGCTGAGGCAGCTGGCGGCGCTTTAGCCGGCGGCCTGCAATTCCTCGTGTTCGTCGCGCGGCGGAGTGGAGGCGGTGCACACGCGCGAGGCCGGCAGGTGGATTCGCACGGTCGTGCCCGCATTGACCTGGCTCGAGAGCTTGAGCGTGCCGCCGTGGATCTCGATGACCTTCTTCGAATAGGGCAGGCCCAAGCCCGTACCGCCGTGACGACGCGAAAGCGCGCTCTCAACTTGCTCGAAGGGACGCAAGACGCGATCGAGATCTTTGGCAGCGATGCCGATGCCGGTGTCCTTCACGGTCAGCGTCGCCCCCGTGTCGCGCGAGATTTGGATCGCGATTGTGATGCGGCCGCTTGCCGGGGTGAACTTCACCGCGTTGCTGACGAGGTTGAGCGCGACCTGACGGATGAGGCGCTCGTCGGCGCGGACCTGCAGGTCGGCGGGCGCGCGCGTGAAGTCGATCTTGATGTTGCTCTCGTTGGCTTTGGCAAAGCACATGCGAAGCGCCGCTTCGACGACGGCGTTCAGGTCGACTTCGCTTTCGCTGAGCTCGAGCTTGCCCGACTCGGCCTTCGCAAGGTCGAGGATGTCGTTGATGATGGCGAGAAGATGCTGGCCGCTGTCGTGGATGTCGCCCGCATACTCCATGTATTTGGGCGAACCCAAGGGGCCCATCAGCTGCTGCTTGAACATCTCGGAGAAGCCCAGGATGGCGTTCAACGGCGTACGCAGCTCGTGGCTCATGACGGCCAAGAACTCGCTCTTGGCGCGGTTGGCGGCTTCGGCCTCGTCCAAGAGGCCTTTCATGACGTGGTTCTTTTCCTCGATGATCTTCTGCGCGACGTAGTTGTTGCGGATGTGGGTCTCGAGGATGTAGCTGCAGAAAAGGCCAACGCCGGTGGCCATGCCAAGGAAGAAATTGTTCGAGATGTAGTCGCCGGTCGGGATCGGATTGATCACCAGGCTGACCAGCTGATAGCTCGCCACGATGAACAAGGTGATGAACATCGAATAGGCGAAGCGCAAGCCCAGCAAACTGCCGGAATAGATCACGACCATGATCAAGCCGGCGTAGTACTGGCTGTTGAAGGGCGGCGCCAGGACCGCGGTCATGAAGACGACGCCCAGCCCGCCCGCGCTCATTGCCGTCGCGAGCGCAGGTTGGACGTAGTGGCGAAATTGCTTGGTGAAGGAAAGGCTCAAGATCACCAGCATGATCGGCACGGCAAAGCCGTAGCGGATCAGCCACAGCACTGGGCGATACTCTTCGCCGATCGTCGCGTCGAGGAGGCCAAAGGCCGAATATAGAACAACCGCCGCGAGCAAATA
>Ga0187892_10010177_pt1 | contig 12033 bp, 16 predicted proteins | sample MA1701073metaG_FD_139345 | JGI IMG/M metagenome (GOLD analysis project Ga0187892, IMG submission 139345) | Bio-ooze microbial communities from a basaltic lava cave in the Kipuka Kanohina Cave System on the Island of Hawaii, USA - MA170107-3 metaG ...
AAACGGCTCGGGCGAGGTGTTGACTGCCGCGCGCGTGCCAGCCTTGGTGAAGTGACTCGTCGCCGCAAGCGAGCCGCCGAGTATCGCGGCAACGACGGCCCACGCTGCGCTGTCGGCGCCGAGTGCCGCGCCGGCGATGGCCGCCCCCGCCGGAATGCGAATGAAGGTGTGCACGGCGTCCCACAACGAATCGAGCGCAGGCACCTTGTCGGCGAAAAATTCGACCGCAAACATGAAGGTCGAAGCGGCGAGCACCCATGGATGCGCCAGCAATTGCAAGCCGGCCGGCAGATCGACCCAGCCGGTGTAGCCGACCAGCCCGACCGCAAGCACAACCGCGTACAGACGGATTCCACTCGCAAAGCCGAGCACGGCCGCAAGCGCGAGCAGTTGGGGAATGTCGAGTTGGTCAGTCATCGGATCTATCGCTCACGACTCCTCCGCACCTCGCACCTGCCCTCCTCACATCTCCTCATCATCATTGTCCTGCGCCGCTTCTTCGGCTTCGAATTCGGTCTGCCAGCGCGGCTTGCGTTTGTTGAGGAAGGCCTGCACCCCTTCGCGCGCGTCGTCGGATGCACGCGCGGCGGCGATACGGTCCGCCGTGTCGGCGAGCAGGCGATCGTCGATCGGACGGCCGGCGATTTCGCGTACGAGCCGCTTCGCTTCGCTCACCGCCGCGGCGCTCGTCAGCATCAACCCGCCGAGGATGTCGTTGATACGCTCATCCAACGTATCGAGCGGCGCGATGTCGTGCACGAAACCTATGCGATACGCCTCGGCGGCGTCGAATCGTTCCGCCGTCAGGAACCAGCGGCGCGCGGCGTTCTGCCCCATCGCCCGCAAAACGTACGGGCTGATCGTCGCCGGTATCAGTCCAAGTTTTGTTTCGCTCAGGCAAAAGTGCGCCGATGTTGCCGCCACCGCGATATCGCACGCGGCCACAAGGCCCATGCCGCCGGCGTAGGCGTCGCCATGCACGCGTGCGATCACTGGCTTCGGGCATTCGTAGATCGCGCGCAGCATGTCGGCGAGAGCGCGCGCATCCTTGCGGTTCTCATCGTTCGAGTATCCCGACACGCGCCGCATCCAGTCGAGGTCCGCCCCCGCGCAAAATGCCGGCCCTTTCGCAGCGAGCACGATCGCGCGCACGGCGGAGTCTCCGCCCAGTTGCGCGAAGGTCTGCGCCACTTCGGCGATCATTGTTTCGTTGAACGCGTTACGCACGCGCTCGCGCGCCAGCCAGACGACGGCGACACGGTGCGCGACGGAGATTTCGAGGGTTTGGGTAGTCATTGCCAAAGTTTATTTCCCCTCGGGAGGATCGCTAAGCGCCGGGAGACCCATCCCCCTCCCATCCTCCCCCTTGAAGGGGGAGGCGAGCGCAGTGGCTTCGCCAGGATGGGACCGAAAAATCCGCGCAAGGAACGCGTCCAGTTCTTTCTGCGACTCGGCCTTCGCGACCGGATTGCCGCCCTGGTGCACCCCCGCCTTGTTGACGCCGTTTGGAACGTCCGTGCGAAAGCGCACCGAGCGCGCGCTGTCGAATCCGTGGTAACTGTCGGCGTACATTTTCAAGGTCACGTCGTTCGGCGGCTGCTTCGCCCGTGCGGCGTCCGCCAGCCGCACGCAATACGCGGGCGGAGTCCAGTCGTCTTTCTCGCCGAGCATCAGCAGTAGCGGCGCATCGGTCGCAAATGGTCTGTCCAAACGCGGCCTTACAGCCCGGATAAAAGGCGACAGCTCCCGCTAGCGGCTTTGCGTGGTCCTCGCGCGCGCTGTTCATCGCCGCAAGCGTGGTCGTCGCGCCGTGCGACCAGCCCAGCAGCGCAATTCGCTTCGCGTCTACGTCCGGCCGCGACGCCAGCCATTTCAATGCGGCGAGGGCGTCGCGCCGGCGTAACTCAACGGTGATTGCGCGTTCGCGGTTGCTGATCGTGCAGATGGGACCGGCGCCGCGCGAACCGAAGCTGTCGGGCAGCAACAGGTGATAGCCGGCGCGGTGCAAGCGCTCGGCGTACTCGGTGTAGCGCGCGTCGAAGGTCTTGCCGTCGCGACGATAGAGCCCGCCGCAGCCGTGCAATCCGATTACCGCCGGCCGCGCGCCGTTCGTATTCGGTGCTGGCAGCCAGTGTGCGTGTAGCGGTTTCGATTCAACCTCGCCGAGTTGGACAATCGCGGCATCGGCGAATGCTGGCAGGCACAGCACCGCGACCAGCATCAGGCCGATGCGCATCGTCATGGCTTGTTCCGGCGCGTCAGTTCCATATGAAACGACGGGGGTCGGCATTCGCCTTGCGGCGGACAAAAGCGTCCGGTCTCGACCCAGCGACCATCGGCGTCTAGTTTCGCGCTGTATTCAACGCGGCCGCGCTCGCCTTTGTCTCCGATCGGCAGACGCCACGCGAACTCGCGTTCGGAGGCCACCATGTCGAACGCACCGGACTGCCCGGTCGACAAATGCGAGGCGAATCGGTAGCCGCGCGATTGCGGATCAAAGGAAATGACGGCGAATGCGTCGTGCACGACGGCGCCGCGGGTCTGGCCGGTCTTGCTGTGATGGACACCCTCGATCGTGATCACCGCGCCGCCGGCTGCCCGGCGCACACGCTCGGTCGAGAAGAATTCCGACCGGCCGGAGCCCCGATCGATCCAGCCGGAACCCTCCCAATCGCCGACGAGCCAGTCGAGTCGAGCCATCGCCGCACGTTGCTCGTCGCCGCCTTGTTGCGCGGATGTCGCGCCGGAAGCAACCACGAAAACGATTACGAGCGCATTCAGCTTCAGTTCCATTGCGGCACCTTGAACCGTTTTGCCACTTTTTCCAGCATCACCTCGATTGCGCCGCCGCCGATCGCGAGCACGCGCGCGTCGCGCACCAGGCGCTCGATCGCACTTTCGCGCATATAGCCGTGCGGCTCGACTTCGTTCGCGACAAAACGCGCGACCCGGCGGCGCAGGTCGTCGTGTTCGGGGCGGGTTGATGCGCAGTCGACCATCGCGGAAATCAGCCGGCGGCCTTCATGTATGTGATGGTGTGATGCGCCAGCAGTTCGTTCGTGCTGCGAGCGCGGGACTCCGCCGTGCCATAGGCGATGCGGCGGCCGAGTTTCAGCACGACCGCCTTGCACACAAAGTCGTCTTCGCGCCCGCTGCGCAAAAACGCGGTCTTGATGTCCGCCGTAACCCACTGCTCGTCGAGTCCGCGCAAGGTCATGACCGCGAGCCACATCGCGACATCGGCAGCGCCCATGATGGCCATACCGCTGATGATGCCGCCCGGCCGCTCCATCGAGCGGTTAAACGGAACCAGCAGAGCGCATTCGCCCGCGGCGCAGGACTCGACGCGAACGCCGTAGTCGGCCAGGAACGGCGTGTCGTCAATGACGCCGTTCAGATCGCCGATGGTGACTTTGGAATCCATATGCCATCACATCCGAAACACCCCGAACCGCGTCTCACCAATCGGAGCGTTCAGCGCCGCGCTCAAACCGAGCGCAAGACACATGCGCGTATCGAGCGGATCGATCACGCCGTCGTCCCACAGCCGCGCACTGGCGTAATACGGATGGCCCTGATGCTCGTACTGCGCGAGGATCGGCGCCTTGAACGCGGCTTCCTCTTCCTTGCTCCACGCACCGCCGCGCGCTTCGATGCCGTCACGCCTGACGGTGGCCAGCACGCTTGCCGCCTGCTCGCCGCCCATCACGCTGATGCGCGCGTTCGGCCACATCCAAAGAAAACGCGGCGAATACGCGCGGCCGCACATGCCGTAGTTGCCGGCGCCGAATGAGCCGCCGATGATCACGGTGAACTTGGGCACCTGCGCGCACGCGACCGCGGTCACCATCTTGGCGCCGTGGCGTGCGATGCCTTCGTTCTCGTATTTGCGGCCGACCATAAAGCCCGTGATGTTCTGGAGAAACACCAGCGGCACCTTGCGCTGGCAGCACAGCTCGATGAAGTGCGCGCCCTTTTGTGCGCTTTCGGAGTACAGAACGCCGTTGTTGGCGATGATGCCGACCGGCATGCCGTGGATCCATGCGAAGCCCGTGACGAGGGTGGTGACGGGAGTGCCGGGCGTTCCGCCCCAACGGGTTTTCCACTCATCGAACTCCGAGGCATCGGTGAGGCGCGCAATCACTTCGCGCACGTCGTACGGTTTGCGCGTGTCATTGGGTATCACGCCGTACAGATCGGCTGGATCATGTTTCGGTTCGCGCGGTTCACGCAGCTCGGGCTGTTTCGGCTTAACGTAGTTAGTCGTTGCCAAAATACGGCGCGCCAAGGCGAGCGCATGCGCGTCGTCCTGCGCCAGATGATCGGCGACACCGGAAAGCCGCGTGTGCACGTCGCCGCCGCCCAACTCTTCGGCGCTGACCACTTCGCCGATCGCCGCTTTCACCAGCGGCGGGCCACCAAGAAAAATCGTCGCCTGATTTTTCACGATGATCGATTCGTCGCTCATCGCGGGTACGTAAGCGCCGCCGGCGGTGCACGAACCCATCACGACCGCAATCTGCGGGATACCTTGCGCTGACAGCGTGGCCTGGTTGTAGAAAATGCGGCCGAAGTGCTCGCGATCCGGAAACACATCGTCCTGGTTCGGCAGATTGGCGCCGCCGGAATCGACGAGATAAATGCACGGCAAACGGTTTTCGCGTGCGACCTCCTGCGCGCGCAGATGCTTCTTCACCGTCATCGGGTAGTAGGTGCCGCCCTTGACCGTCGCGTCATTGCAGACGATCACACATTCGCGGCCTGCGACCCGACCCACGCCGGTGATGATGCCGGCGCACGGCGCCTCGTCGCGGTACATGCCGTGCGCCGCGAGCTGCGACAGCTCGAGAAAAGGCGTGCCCGGATCGAGCAACAGGGTGACGCGGTCGCGCGGCAGCAGCTTGCCGCGCGCCGCGTGCTTGTTGCGCGCTTCCGCGCCACCGCCTTCGCCGATCTTCGCGACCCTGGCTTTCAGGTCGGCCACCTGAGCGCGCATGTTTTCGGCCGCTGCGCGGAATTCATCGGAGCGCGTGTTCAGCGCCGAAGCGAGCGTCGACATGGCTCCCGTCAGTCGAGCGCGCTCGCCACCTGCGCGAAATCAACCGTCAGCTCGCCCGCGACCCGTGTTGCGACGACATCGGAAAAAACGAATACGTCCGGCTTGCCGTACTGGCCGTTCGCGAGCCGGTACACGTGCACGAGGCGATCGGTGGGATGCACGAGCCAATATTCAAGAACCCCGCTGCGCTCGTACAGCGCCCGCTTCAGTTTGTGGTCGTGATCGGCGGTCGAGGGAGATAAAACCTCGACGATCCAGTCCGGCGCGCCGCGACAACCTTTCTCATCGAGCTTTTTCGAATCGCACACGACAACGACATCCGGTTGCACGACCGACTCGACCGCGTCGTCGGCCTCGTTGCCGCGCGGCAGGCGGACATCGAAAGGCGCGATGAATGCGCGGCACGGCTGACCCTGCAGCTGATTGGCGACCTGGCGAAAGATTTCCCCGACGATGATCTGGTGTGTCCGCGTTGGCGCTGGCGCCATCGCATATGCGAGGCCGTCGATCAGTTCCCAGCGCGTGTCGCCGTTCCACGTCCTGTAGTCGCCGTAGGTGTAGTGGTTGCGATCGCGAAGAGCGAGGCCCATTTCGGTCAGCCGTTGTCCGAGCGGAAAGAGTCTAGCCCGCGGTGGGGTTCAAGCGGAGTCGCGATTGCAGACCGCTTCGATTTTGTTGCCGGAAGGGTCGTACAGGAATGCACCGTAGTAGGACGCATGGTATTGCGGCCGCAAGCCGGGTGCGCCGGCGTCGCGCCCGCCCGCTGCGAGTCCGCCCGCATGGAAGCGATCGACCGCCGCGCGCGATTGCGCGCGAAAGCACCAGTGACGGCGCTCATCGGCGCTCGCGTGTGCGCTCATCAACACCGTAACGAACGAGTGCGAGTCGTCGCTCGGCCCGTTGCGCTCGCCATAGCCGATGCCGTCGGCACGGTCCCACACCTTGCGCACGCCAAGCGCGTGCATCACCACGTCATAGAACGGCCGCGCCGCGTCGAGGTCTCGCACAGCGATCGAAACGTGGTCGAGCACTTGGCTCACAGAAGTTGACTCACAGCGGGCCGCTACGCATCACGGGCGACACGTCGCCGTCAGTGTCGCGGGCGAACCTAAGCCGCGCAGTGTCAATGCCGCCGCGCGCCAGCGTCTGCCGAAGCGCGTTTGTGCGCAGCCCGTACACGACGTCGGCGCCGACGACCGTCACAGGTACGCCGCGCGCGCGCACGGAGTAATAGGCCCATTCGCCTTCACCGCTTCTTTCCACATCAAGGCGACGATAGGCAATACCCGCCGCATCAAGTGCCGCCTGAAGTTCTCTCGACAACGGACAACGTTCAGTGATGAGCAGCGTTACCTGGTTCGAGGCCTGGTGACGCCGCGGATCGAAGCGAAACTTCTGCCACTCGATCCAGCCGGCCAGCAACACGACCACCGGCAACAGCAGCAGAATCAACCACGACAGCGCACGATAAAAGCGGCTTGCGCGGTACTGGCGCGCAAAGGTCGGCAGATAGCGATCGACCCAGGCGGGCAGCCGCGCCGTCGCAGGTTCGTTCGGATTCACAACTGCTCGCGCACGTTGACGATGCATGGCCTACTCCGGTGTGGGCATCGGCGCGATACAAGGCTGCACCAGACAGCGCTCCAGCCATGCGCGCACTTGCGCGTACGGCGCCAGATCGAAACCGCCGTCCTGCGCCTTGTGCGTGTACGCAAAGAGCGCAATGTCGGCAATCGTGAATGCTGCGCCCCCAAAGAACGGCTGGCGCGCCAGATACTTCTCCATCACGGCGAGCGCAGCGTATCCGCGTTTCAGCAACTCCGGCATCCGCGGGTCGTTGTGCTTCTTCAAGTACGCGCACAGGTAGCGCGCGACCGCGATGTACGGCTCGTGCGAATACTGCTCGAAAAACAGCCATGCCAGCACCTGCGCGCGCTGCAGGCGGTCACCGGGCCACAGCGGCGTGCCATCGGCGAGGTAACACAGGATCGCGTTGGATTCCGGCAGGAAGGTGTGCGCGTCGATCTGCAGCAGCGGTACCTTGCCGTTCGGGTTCATCGCCAAGTATTCGGGTGTGCGCGATTCGCCCTTGACCGTGTCGACCTCGTGCCAGCGATACGGCACCTTGAGGATGTCGAGCGCGAGTTTGACCTTGTGGCAGTTGCCGCTCGTACACGCGGTGCGGTACACCGGTCGCCAGTTGTGCTGTCATCATCGTCAGAATGGTCCGCGTTCGAGCCAGCGCTCGACCTGCGCGAGGCGATCGTTACCCCAGAACATCTCGCCGTCGACGAAAATCGTCGGTGCACCGAATACGCCGCGCGCGATCGCTTCATCGACGTGTGCCTTCAACCGGTCCTTGACCGACTGCTCCTGGACGCCGGCAGCGAGTGCGGTCGCATCGATTCCAACCTGCGCGGCAACGTTGGCGACCACCGCGAGCTCGGAGATGTTGCGATCCTCGGCGAAGAACGCACGAAACACCGCGTGCATGAAGCTCGCCGCCTTGTCGGAGCGTTGCGCCTGCAGCCAAACCATCGCACGCGCCGCGGTGACGGTGGCGAGCGGAAAGACGGTCGGCATTTTGAATGGCACGCCAAAGAAACGGGCGCTGCGCGCGAAGTCGCGTGCGGAATAACCAGACTTGCTCGCGTGCAAATCCGTCAGCGGTCTGCCACCCGTGACTTTGAACACCGCGCCAAGCAGTATCGGCGTGAAATCGACCGTCCGGTCGTACTTCGATGCGATCGATTCGATGCTTTCGGATGCGACGTACGAATACGGTGACGAGAAGTCGAAGAAGAATTCCAGCCTTTTCATACGCAGTCCGTTCTCACCCTCCCCTAAGGGGAGGGTTGGGGTGGTGATGGGTTTCGAGCGAGAACACCAAAGAACACGCGGGCGGTGTAGTTCATGCTGACACGGCCGTCGCGCTGGTTGTCGTCGAACAGTCGTCGCAGTTGCGCCAGCATCGGGGCGTAGGTCGGTGCGTGCGGTTTCGGCACATAGGACGCGGAGTTCAGCCGCTCGACCAGTGTGTCCCAGTCGAGCGATGTCGGGTTCCGCAGCTGCTCCTCGCGCCATACGCGGCCGCCGAAGAATGCGTCGATCGGATCTTCCAGCGCATGACGGTGGCGAACTGCCGCGTAGTCGATGCCGAAGTCGAGGAGCAACTGCTCGTAGCCTTCGGCAAAGGGATCACCGTGGCTTTCACGATCGTTCCAGATCAGCGCCGCGCGCGGTGGCATGCGCAGCACACGCAGAGCTTCCGCGCGGGCGCGCGCGACATCGAACCAGTGAAAGGCCTGCGCCGCGATCACGAGATCGACGCTCGCTGCGGGTAGCCCGGTCGCTTCGCTCGACCCGTTGACGCTGCGAAAGTGCGGCCACTCACGGAGGAAATCGTCGCCGGCCGCACGCATCGCGTCGTTGGGTTCCACGCCGACCACGCTGAAGCCGTGGCGCAGGAAAGGCACGCACGACAGGCCGGTGCCACTGCCCAGATCGGCGATCGTCGCCTCCCTCGGAAGTTCGAGTTCGCGCGCAAGCAGCGGCGCGATCGCATCGGGATAGGCCGGCCGCGCCCGCACGTAGCTGTCGACGCGGTCGGTGAAGCGGCGGGTCGGATCGGCGGCGATCATCGTCACAGTTCCATCACGCTATCCAGGCCGCGATGAACGCCGGCCAGCGTATGCACGCGGCGGATCGCCAGCAGCGCGCCATCGACGTACGGCTCGGCGCTCGCGCCTGCGTCGTGCTTGATGTGCAGCCGCTGGTCTTGCGCGCCGAAGATTGCCTCGATACCGAGAACGAAGCCGGGCGTGCGCACGGAATGCACCTGCACGCCTGACAGCGCCGCGCCGCGCGCCTCGACCGGACCGCGCAACTGCTCCAGCGGCACACCGAGGCGCGACGCCTTGACACGGCCGAGACGGTTTGCCAGCTCGCGGGCGGTGCCCGACGGCACATCGATCTTCGTTTCATGCGCGGTATCGATGATCTCGAAATGGTCGACATAGCGCGCCGCGATCTCGGCAAACTTCATCGCCAGCACCGCGGTGATGGCGAAGTTGCCGCAGGCGAGCACGCCGCGCTTGCTTTCGAGCGCGGCGCCGTCGATCTCCGCGTAGTCCGCGTCGCTCAACCCGGACGTGCCGACGACGACGTGCGCGCCCGCCGCCAGCGCGGCAGCGATATTGGCCTTGGCCGCATCCGGCTTCGTGAACTCGACAAAAACATCGCAGCCGAGAGCGAGCGCGTCTTGCGCGCGCGCAAACACCGGCGCATCGAGGCCGGGCACATTCAAGACAGAGCCCAGCCGTCGGCCGGCGCTCGACCGCGCAACGGCAGCAACCAATCGCACGTCATCGCTGCGCGCGATGCCGCGCGCCAGCGCCGATCCGGCCCACCCCGTCGCGCCGGCGAGAACGACACGAATCACGACAGCGCCCGGCCGATCAGCAGCCGCTGGATGTCGCTGGTGCCTTCGTAAATCTGGCAGACGCGCACATCGCGCCAGATGCGCTCCACCGGAAAATCGCTCACATAGCCGTAGCCGCCGTGAATCTGGATGGCGTCCGAGCAAACGCGCTCGGCCATTTCGGACGCAAAGAGTTTCGCCATCGCGGCTTCCTTCAGACACGGTTTGCCGGCGTCGCGCAACGCCGCCGCGTGCAACAACAACTGGCGCGCGGCTTCGATCTGCGTGGCCATGTCGGCGAGCCGGAAGTTGACCGCTTGATGCTCGATCAGCGCTTTCCCGAAGCTCGTGCGCTCTTTCGCGTACTTCAATGCGGCCTCGAATGCGGCGCGCGCCATGCCTACTGCCTGCGCGGCGATGCCGATGCGGCCGGCCTCGAGACCTGACAGCGCGATTCGATAACCCTCGCCTTCATCACCGATTCGATTCGCCACCGGCACGCGGCAATCTTCAAAGACGATCTGCGCAGTGTCGGACGAATGCTGGCCGGTCTTCTCCTCAACTCGCGCGACGACGTAACCGGACGCGTCGGTTGGCACGATAAACGCGCTGATGCCGCGCTTGCCCGCGGCCTTGTCGGTCACCGCCATCACGATGGCGAAGTCCGCGTTCTTGCCGCTCGTGATGAACTGCTTGACGCCATTGAGAACGTAGTCGTCGCCCTCGCGCCGGGCCGATGTCTTGAGTCCTGCCGCATCGCTGCCGACATGCGGTTCGGTCAGCGCGAATGCGCCGAGTTTGTCACCGCGCGCCAACGGGACAAGAAATTTCTGCTTCTGAGATTCGCTGCCACTCGCGAGAAGAATCGCGCACACCGGGCAGTTGTTGACGCTGACGATCGTGGAAACTCCGCCATCGCCCGCGGCGATTTCTTCCAGCGCGATGGCGACCGCGGTCGCATCCATGCCGGCGCCGCCGTAGCGCTCCGGCACCGCAATGCCGAAGGCGCCGAGCGCGGCCAGCTCGCGCAACGCGTCCTTCGGAAACGTGTGATCGCGGTCCCACGCGGCGGCGAACGGCGCGAGGCGCGTGGCGGCGAACTCGCGCAGCGATTCGCGCAGCAGGATGTGCTCTGCGCCCATGTTCATTCCTGATAAATCCAGCCGAGTCGCCGTTTCTTGATCAGCAGGCCGACCAGCGCACCGGCGCCGAGCGCGCCAACGAGCATCGGCCCGCCGCCGATGATTCCCGCGAGCATCAGGATCGTCGAGAAGTTGCGCAGGAATCCGACCGACCCCCACACCCAGGTCGCAAGCAGCGAAAACGCAATCCACGTCAACAGCGCAACCAGAATCCCGCGCGATAGCGACTGGCCGATCGTGCTGATGCGCTTCTGCGCGTTCTGATAGACGATCATCGCGAACATCATCGCGAACAAGCCGGGTACGGCGACAAAGATCAAGCGATTGACGCCGCCTTCGCTGGCGAACTCACGGAGTGTGAACTCAACGGTACCGGCCGCGAGCATGCCGCAGATGCCGAAGACAAAGCCGGCAAACAGCGGGATGGTCATCCACATCATGACGCGAGACGGGCGGTGACTTCAATTTCCAACAGCATGCGCGGATCGACGAGACCGCAGACGATGGCGGTCGCCGCCGGGCGAGCACGCGCGAAATACTCGCCGAACACGGGCGCAAGGCGTTCAAACAGCTTCGCATCGGAAAGGTAGTAGTGCACCCGCACGACGTCGTCGAGCGAGGCGCCCGCCTGATCGAGAGCGGCACCGATGTTGCGGAAGCACTGGTGGCACTGCGCAAGCGCATCGGCGGCGATCGTCATCGTCGCGTAGTCAAAGCCGGTGGTGCCGGATACGTGAACGAACTCGCCATCGACCACAGCGCGGCTGTAGCCGGCGACGGATTCGAAGGACGAGCCGGAGGAGATCAGACGTTTCATGGATAAATGGGGTAAATGGGGTCTGACCCCATTTTCTGCCCGCGCATCACATCATCTCCACCGCCATCGCGGTCGCCTCGCCGCCGCCGATACACAACGCGGCAACACCCTTGCGGCCGCCGGTTTTCTTCAGCGCGCCAAGTAAGGTCGCCACGATGCGCGCACCGCTCGCGCCGATCGGATGTCCGAGGGCGCATGCGCCGCCGTGGATGTTGACTTTTTCGTGCGGCAGCTTGTGCTCACGCATCGCCGCCAGCGTCACAGCGGCAAAGGCTTCGTTGATTTCCCACAGGTCCACGTCCAACGCCCGCCAGCCGGTCTTCGCGAGCACCTTGTCGATCGCACCCACCGGCGCGGTGGTGAACCATTCGGGCGCCTGCGCGTGCACCGCGTGCGCGACGATCCGCGCTACCGGCGTCACGCCGAGTTTGTCGGCGGTGGAGCGACGCATCAGCACCAGCGCAGCGGCGCCGTCGGAAATCGACGACGCGTTGGCGGCGGTGATCGTGCCGTCTTTCTTGAACGCCGGCTTCAGCCCGGCAATCTTGTCGAGCCTCGCCTTGAACGGTTGCTCGTCACGCGTGACTTCAACCTC
>Ga0187892_10010178_pt1 | contig 12032 bp, 10 predicted proteins | sample MA1701073metaG_FD_139345 | JGI IMG/M metagenome (GOLD analysis project Ga0187892, IMG submission 139345) | Bio-ooze microbial communities from a basaltic lava cave in the Kipuka Kanohina Cave System on the Island of Hawaii, USA - MA170107-3 metaG ...
GGCGCTGGGGCATGCGGGCCGATCCGCGCGACCGGCCATTATGGTGGGACGCATTTGCGTTGCGCGATGACGCAAGAGTCGACGTACAGACGGCGCTGCAGCGCGCGCTGAACGGCAGACCGACGTACGACCTCGTCAACAGTCGCTCGACGAAAACCGGCGGCCGCATCGTGTTGCGCAGTCACTTCGTTCCGTACCAGGGCGCCGCGCCGGCCGGAATGGCGCACGCCGGAACGCTGGTGCTCGACACCATTGCCGCACCGTCGCAACTGGCCGAGATCGATCGGCTTCGCCGCAGCAAGGCGCAGTACCGCGCGCTCGTTGAAGCGTCGCTAAGCCTGATTTGGGCCTGTGACGCGCAATTCAAATTCACTTTCGTCAGCCGGCGCGCGGCGCGCGAGATCTACGGCTACGAGCCCGATGAATTGCTCGGACGTTCGATCGTCGCGCTGCTCGCGGGTGGTTCCGAGCAGAAATCGGCCAAGCAGGCGTTCGCCCGCTTGCGGCTGGGCGAAACGATGCGCAACGTGGAGATGGCACACGTAACTAAGAACGGCGGCCGCCTCGTAATTTCCGTCAGCGCCATGTCGATGAAAGCGGGCGACGGCGGCTTTGGGGGCGCCATAGGTATGAACGCAGACCTCACGGTGCTCAAGCTGCGCGAGCGCCGGCTCACCGAAGCGCTGCGCATCGAACGCACGGTGCTCGATTCGGCTGGACAGGCGATCGCAGTCGTGAAAGACGGCCTGGTCGCCCGCTGCAACGACGCGTTCTTGCAACTGCTACAGGCGCAGCCTGCGGCGCTGGCGCGCACGCCGATCGCGGATTTTTTTGCCGCAGCCGACGATTGGGAATCGATCGCCATCGCCGCGGATGCGGCGCGCCTGGACGACCGCGCTGCCGCTCGCGAATTGCAGATTCGCCGCGGCTCGCGTGCGGCCGGGCAGGGCGAAACAGCGTGGTGCCAGTTGACTGCGCGTTCAATGGCGCCCGGCGAGTATGTGCTCGTTCTTGCCGACATCGATCACATCCGCCAGCGCGAAGCCGATGCCTTGCACGACGCGCACCACGACGAATTGACCGGGCTCGCCAATCGCCGCTTGCTGGCGGGGCGTGCCGGTTCCGCGCTCGCGGCCACGGCGCTGCGCAACGCAAGCTGTGGATTTTTCGTCATCGATCTGGATGGGTTCAAGGAGATCAACGATTCTTACGGGCACGAGATCGGCGACCGCGTGTTGCGCGAAGTCGCCGCGCGTCTGTTGAGCGTGATGCGGCCGCAAGACACGGTAGCCCGCCGCAGTGGCGACGAGTTCGCACTCGTGATACCGGACGTGGGCTCGCAGGTCGATGCCGAACGCATTGCGCAGCGCGTGCTGTCGGCGATCAGCCAGCCCTATGTGCTCGATGAAAACCACGCGAGCGGGCTGTCGGCCAGCATGGGCGCGGCGCTTGCGCCCGAGCACGGCCGCGAACTGGACGCATTGCTGCACCTGGCCGACCTTGCGATGTACGAAGCAAAGCTGCGCGGCAAGAACCAGGTCGCGTTCGCCAGCGCGGACGGCGCCAGCGCTGCAGCAGCGCCGGACGCGCCGCGGGCGGCCTAGCCCGGATGTTTCACCAGGTCGCCCCCGCCATTCGAGTGTTCACCTCTCAAAACAGGGAGATTTCCGGTTTATTGCAGCAAACCAGTTTGGTTCGTCGGGGCTACGCGGGCTTGCGCGGCGCCAGCGCGGCCGTCTTGCGCTCAAGTGCTCGCGAATGCCTACGGGCATTCGTCTGCGCCCCTCTCGCGCAACCTGGCTCGCGCATGCATCCGCGCAATTCCCGCGTCCCTGATGAAATATCCGGGCTAGCGGCGCGTCCGGTTCCCGCGCCTCGCGCTGATACGGGAGACAGAAATCCAACAATCGGACGGCCAGTGACGTCGAGCAAGGCCGTTCAATCTGGGATCATTGCCGCTGTTCCAATGAAGAGGAGCGGGCAACGATGAACTCAACAAGGCAAGACCTGCTGGCGCTCATCGGCCGCATTCTGCTGATGGCCATCTTCATCAAGTCGGGAATAGAGAAGATCGGCGCTTTCGAAGGCACTGTCGGCTATATCGCCTCCAAAGGGCTGCCGCTCCCGCAGGTTGCCGCGGGAGTTGCTATCGCCGTTGAAGTTGTCGCGGCGGCGCTGGTCGTTATCGGCTGGAAGACGCGGTTGGCGGCGTTCGCGGTGCTTGTCTTCACGCTCGCCGCGGCAATCCTCTTCCACAACTACTGGACACTGCCCGCCGAAAAACAAATGATGGACATGATCAATTTCTGGAAAAACCTTGCGATCTGCGGAGGCTTGCTGATGCTGATCGCGTTCGGGCCGGGCGGATGGAGCGTTGATGGCAGGAAGAGATAGAAAGACCGTCGGTTAGATCTGGAGGGGTCAGAGCCCAATTTCTCCGGCCAAACGCACCGACTACTGAGATGCTGTGCCAGGGAGAAATTGGGGTCTGACCCCAATGGTCTTAACCCCAATGGTCTTAAACGAGCGCCAATTCCATCCGCAGCCCAGTGGTCACCCGCGAAACGAATGACGATTCGTCGGCGTTCACGCCGCGCTCGATCCGCATCGCCTGCCAGTCGCGGCGGCCGAACTCATACAGGCTGTCGCGGCGCGGGAGTCCGGTCGCATGGTCCAGGCTGCCGGCGGGCACCAGTTCGATAAAGCCGGCATCGTTGAGCAGCCTTTCGAAGTAGGCATGGCCCGGTGCGCAGGTGGCGTACAGCTTCTGCGCATCCAGCGCCGAGAACATCAGGTCGGCCGCCGCGACGAGCGCTTCGCCGGCCATCGTCACGCCGACAAAGTCCGGGTGGATGAACCAGTCGATTGTCCACACCGCTTTATCGCTGCCCGCCTGCAGCTCGACGCAACCGACGAATTCCTGCGTTTGCTTGCGCATCACCGCCATCGTGTAGCGCACGCCGCGTTGCCAATCGGCCTGACTGCTGCGCACGAAGTCGGATACGTCGTCGATGCTGCGCGGAATTGGTCCGGTAAAGCAGCGCGCGAATCCAGGGTGAAGCACAGCCTTCCAGATGCGAGCGATATCGGACTCATCCAGTTGGCGCAACACGCAGTGGTCTGAAAACCAGCGGAAGTAGCGCGGAAGCTGCGCATAGCGGCGCGGTTGCACGCCGGCCGCAGTGCGTTTGGCGATCACGGTGCTGTTCATGAGACCCCCTTTAATTCCGGAGCGTTGGGCTTCTTGTTGCGTGACCCGCGAACGGGTCATGCCGTGAAGCGTATTTTGGGGATCGGCTCATCAGACGAGTTCTTGAAAAGCGCGCGATGCGCGCGGGTTCACGAGCGCGCTTGTCGGCTCGCTTCCTACAAGACTCGCGTGACGCGAACAAATGCGGTGGATGTCCGGCGCAATCCGGTGCTTGCTTGTTGCGGCCCCGCTCAGGCGAGCACTTCTTTCAGAAACGCCGCGATCGAACGGATCTCTTCCTCGCACACCGAGTGCGACATCGGATATTCGGACCAACGCACATCAAAACCCAGTGCACGCAACGTATCGCGTGAGGCAGCTCCTCGCGCGAGCGGTACCACCTGATCACCGCTGCCGTGTGCCATCAAGATCGGAACGCGCTGGCTCGCGCTGCTGCGCTCCGCGTCGGCCGTGTGCGCAAGCGGCAGGTAGGTCGACAACGCGATCAGGCCGGCAAGCGGCGCGCTCTGGCGGATGCCGGCGTGCAGCGTGATGGCGCCGCCTTGCGAGAAGCCAGCGAGTACGACACGGCAGCGCGCGATGCCGCGCCCTGCTTCGCGTTCGATCAACCCCTCCACCGCGGTGGCCGAAGCGCGGATCCTCAAGCCGTCTTCCTGCCGCGCGAGATCCGCGCCCACGATGTCGTACCACGCGCGCATCACGAAACCGTTATTGATCGTGACCGGAATCTCCGGCGCATGCGGAAACACGTACCGCGCCGGCGGCGCGCCTAGCGCTTCGAGCTCCTTGACCATCGGAACGAAGTCGTAACCGTCGGCGCCAAGGCCGTGCAGCCAGATCACCGACGCGGTCGGGGTTTCGGTGGTTTGGAGTTCCACACTTTTCATACCATTGGGGTCAGACCCCAATTTTCCCGATTCATGGCACAGCCTAACTAAACGCCTCGGTCGAGGAAAAATTGGGCTCTGACCCCTCCATATCTAACCATTGGGGTCTGACCCCAATGGTTAACGAAGCGCCGCCTTTGGTCTAAACGCTTTCACGACCGCGTCGTTCGTCTCGACGTACGGCCCGCCGATCAACTGAATGCAGTAAGGAATTGCCGCGAAAATGCCGGCCACCAGCGGTTTCCCGTCGGAGGATTTCAAGCCTTCGAGCGTTTCCTGGATCGACTTCGGCTGACCGGGAAGGTTTACGATCAGCGCGGCGTGATCGGACGTCTCGCGGATGACGGCGATCTGGCGCGACAGGATCGCGGTCGGAACGAACTCGAGCGAAATTCGTCGCATCTGCTCGCCGAACCCCGGCATTTCGCGTGTGGCGACCGCACGCGTCGCCTCGGGTGTCACGTCGCGCCGTGCCGGGCCGGTGCCGCCGGTGGTGAGCACAAGGTCGCAGCCGATCGCATCGACGAGTTCGATCAATGTGCGTTCGATCACAGGCGGCTCGTCGGGAATGAGCCGTTCGTAAGCTTTCCACGGTGATTTCATTGCAGCGTGCAGCCACGCTTTCAATCCCGGCAAGCCCTTGTCTTCGTAGACGCCGGCCGACGCGCGGTCCGAGACCGATACCAGTCCAACGATCAGTTCGTCGGGATGACTCCGCGCCGCCGTCATGAAAGCTCCGCGTCGCGTGCGGCGCGCTCGTGCAGCCATTGATAGAGCGCGCGCGTGTGGCGCGGCGGTGCATTACTGGCGCGCTCACGGCGCGCGGCGCGCACCGTTGCGCACAAATGCTGCGCGTCGGCGTGGGGAAACGTGGCAACGAATTCGGCGAGCGCGCCGTCATCGTCGAGCAGCCGGTCCCGGAGGATTTCGCAGCGGTGTATCAGCGCGACTGCCGCCCGCGATGGGCCGCGCGCGTTGTCGAGCGCGCGCCGGATCGGCTCCGGATCGACCGTTCGCATCAGCTTGCCGATGTATTGCAACTGCCGCCGCCGTGCTTCGTGGCTGGAGATGCCGGCGGCGGCGTTGAGTGCGTCGCGCAGCGCATCAGGCAATTCAATACGCGCACGCTGCTCGCGGTTCAGATCCAGCAGCTCTTCTCCCAGGCGTTGCAGCGCTGTCATCTCGCGCTTGCGCTGAGTCTTGCTGGGTGGCGGCACTTTCATCGCGGACTATGATAAATGCCGCTTTTCCTCCTCCCGCACGAATGTCCATCCTGTTTGCCTTTTCGCCGGCGGATTTGCGGTCGCTGGCTGATGTTTCGCTCGACCACGCGCGTGCGCTCGGCGCTTCCGATGCGGCAGCAGAAGTCAGCGAATCGGTCGGCTTGTCGGTCAACACGCGCAAGTGCGAGGTCGAGACGATCGAACACACGCGCGACAAGGGCTTATCGGTCTCGGTCTATCTGGGACGGCGGCGCGGCTATGCGTCGACTTCGGATTTCGCGCCGGCGGCCATCCGGCAGGCGGTGGACGCCGCGTACCACATCGCCCGCTTTACCGCCGAAGACGAAGCGGCCGGCCTGCCCGACGATGACACGTTCGAGCGTGCGCCGCGCGATCTCGACCTGCTGCACCCGTGGGATATCGATACCGAAAGCGCGATACGACTGGCGCAGGAGTGCGAGCGCGCGGCATTCGCCGTCAGTGAACAGATCGTCAATTCCGAAGGCGCCAACGTCTATACGTCTTCCGGTCATTTCATGCTCGCCAACACGCGCGGCTTTGCGGCCGGATATCCATATTCGCGCCATTCGATCTCGGTCGCGCCGATCGCGCAGGATGCGCGCGGCATGCAACGTGACGATTGGTACACCTCGGAGCGCGTCCCGCAGGATCTTGCCCCGCCGGCCGCCGTCGGCGACTATGCGGCACGGCGGGCGCTGGCGCGCCTTTCCGCGCGCAAGCTGAAAACGCGCAAGGTGCCGGTACTGTTCGAGGCGCCACTGGCGTCCAGCCTCCTCGGAAATTTCGTGCAAGCCGCAAGCGGCGGCGCGTTGTATCGCAAGGCTTCGTTTCTGGTCGATGCGCTGGACAAGCAGCTATTCGCTGACCATGTCAGTGTGCGCGAGGATCCCTTCCTGCCACGCGGCTCGGGATCGGCGCCGTTCGACGAAGAGGGCGTGCGCGCATTGCGGCGCGACGTGGTCGACAGCGGACGGCTGACCGGTTATTTCCTGTCGACGTACTCGGCGCGCAAGCTCGGCATGAAAAGCACCGGCAATGCCGGCGGCGCCTACAACCTCGAACTGCGCTCAACGTTGACCCACGATGCCGACGACTTCACGGCCATGCTGCGCAAACTGGGAACCGGCTTGCTCGTCACTGAAGTAATCGGCCAGGGTGTCAATACGGTCACGGGCGACTATTCGCGCGGCGCGAGCGGCTTCTGGGTCGAGCGCGGCGAGATCGCGTATCCGGTCGAGGAAATAACGATCGCCGGCAACCTGCGCGAAATGTTCGGCCGCATCGTCGCCGTCGGCGCCGACCGCATCGCGCGCGGCGGGCGTATTGCAGGCAGCGTGCTGATAGAGCGCATGACGGTAGGCGGAGCGTGAAGGATGCTCTGAAAAACTACTGTTTCTGAGGCGGTATGCCGTTGCCGCTGCCAAAGCGTTGGAGCACAATCGCCGCCCAGGGGGGCGCGTCGAAGTTACAAGGACAGACCTGCGCCGTCGCACTACAGACGTCGACTTACACCTAATCAGGAGACTTCATGGAACGTCGTTCCTTCATGCGTCGGGCCACACTCGGCGCGGGCGCTGCTGCCGCAGCAGCTATCGCTGCGCCGGTGGTCGCGCAGGCACCGCAAATACGCTGGCGCTGTTCGTCCAGCTTCCCAAAGAGCTTGGACACCATCTATGGCTCCGGCGAACTCTTCGTGAAGAAGGTGGCTGAGGCGACCGGTGGCCGGTTTCAGATCAGCCTGCACGCCGGCGGTGAAATCACTCCGCCGTTTGCCATCGTTGACGCCGTGCAGGCGGGAACGATCGAATGCGGCCACACCGCGCCCTACTACTACTTCGGCAAGGATCCGACCTTCGCGTTTGACTGCGCGATTCCGTTCGGCATGAACGCTCGCCAGCTGACGGCCTGGATGTATCAGGGCAACGGCATGAGCTTGATGCGCGAGTTCTACAAGGCTTACAACATCGTCAATTTCCCGGCGGGCAACACTGGCGCGCAAATGGGCGGCTGGTACCGCAAAGAAATCAAGACCGTCGATGACGTGAAGGGCCTGAAAATGCGCATCGGCGGTTTTGGCGGCAAGGTGCTCGAGAAAATCGGTGGCGTGCCTCAGAACATTCCCGGCGGCGAAATCTATCCGGCGCTGGAAAAGGGAACGATCGACGCCACCGAATGGGTCGGCCCCTACGATGACGAAAAGCTCGGCTTCCACAAGGTTGCCAAGTTCTATTACTACCCCGGTTGGTGGGAGGGCGGCCCGCAGCTTTCGGTCTATATCAATCAGGGCGCGTGGGACAAGCTGCCGAAGGAATATCAGGCGGTGATCGAAACCGCGGCGGGACTGGCACACGGCGATATGCTGGCGCGCTACGACGCCAAGAATCCGGAGGCGTTACGCCGGCTGATCGGCGCCGGCGCGCAATTGCGGGCCTTCAGCCGGCCGGTGCTGGACGCGGCGTGGAAGGCCGCCAACGAGTTGTACACCGAACTGAACAACACCAACCCGCGCTGGAAAAAAGTCTACGAAGACTTCTCGAAATTCCGCGACGATCAGGTGCGCTGGTTCCGCGTGACCGAGAATTCGTTCGACGACTTCATGGCGTCGGCAGTGATCAGGTAGGTCGCTCCAGCGTCAAACAAGAACCCCGCGCTTCCGCGGGGTTTTTTCTTAGCTGCGATAACTCGCGTCCATCCGATCGAGCTTGCGCAGCAGCCCCGGCCAGGCCAGCGCACCGCCCAATCCCATCGTCACCTGCCTAATCTGCGCGGCCGCGCCCGCGATGATGCGAGGGTCGATCGGAATCAGCTCGCCGCGACCGCTTTGCGCGCGCACCTGGACCGCGCAGGTGCTTTCGAACGTATACATCGCGAGAAATGCGTTGGCGATGCTATCGCCAACGGTCAACAAGCCGTGATTGCGCAACATCAGAAAGGTCTTGGCGCCAAGGTCACGTACGAGCCGCGGCTTTTCGTCATCGTTCAGCGCCAGACCTTCATAGTCGTGATAGGCGAGCGATGACAGTACGACGATCGATTGCTGCGAAATCGGCAGCACGCCGTGGGTCTGCGCGGAGACCGCCACGCCGTTCAGACTGTGAAGATGAAGCACGCATTGCGCATCCTCGCGCGCCGCGTGGATTGCGCTGTGGATGGTGAAGCCGGCGGGGTTGATGTCGTACGGGCTCGCCATGACCTTGTCGCCATCGAGGTTCACCTTGACCAGGCCGGACGCGGTGATCTCGTCGAACATCACTCCGTACGGGTTGATCAGGAAGTGATGCTCCGGTCCCGGCACGCGCGCGGAAATATGCGTGAAGATCAGATCGTCCCAACGAAAATACGCGGCCAGCCGATAACAGGCCGCCAGATCGACGCGCTGCTTCCATTCGGCTTCGCTTACCTTCGCGCGGATCGGAGAAGTCTGGTCGTTCATTGGTATTTCCCTTTTCCCCTCTCCCCCGACCCCTCTCCCGCGAGGGGAGAGGGGAAACGGTCGGCGCGGCTGGTCGCCGCGATTATTTGAAGGCCTTCGCGGGATCCGGTTCAGCGGGCTCGCTCTTGCCCGGCGCCTTGAACGCATCGGTCGGCTCGCCACCACCCTTGCGTTCGTAGTCGGTCTGTTCCAGCTCGATCTTCACCTTAGACGGATCGAAGTCCTTCGGCTTGTCGAGAAACATCGTCACGAGCCCCGGCCACGCGATCACGATCGCCACCATCACGATCTGCAGCAGCACCCAGGGAATGGCGCCGAGATAAATGTCGTTCGACTTGACCGTCTTCGGCGCGATGCCGCGCAGGTAGAACAAAGCGAAGCCGAAAGGCGGGTGCATGAACGAGGTCTGCATGTTCACGCACAACAGGACGCCGAACCAGATCAGATCGATGCCGAGCTTGTCGGCAACCGGCGCCAGCAGTGGAATGATGATGAAAGCAATCTCGAAGAAATCTAGAAAGAACGCGAGAAAGAATACAAAGATGTTGACGAAGATCAGGAAGCCGGTTTGGCCACCCGGCAGCCCTGCCAGCATGTGTTCGATCCACAGATGTCCGTCGACACCCTGGAACACCAGCGAAAACACGCGCGAGCCGATCAGGATGAACACCACCATCGCTGTCAGCCGCATGGTGGCTTCCATGCTCTCCCGCACCAGCGTCCAGGTCAGCCGGCGATGCAAAGCCGCCAGCACGATCGCGCCAACCGCGCCCATTGCACCGGCTTCGGTGGGCGTCGCCAGACCCATGAAGATCGTGCCGAGGACAAGGAAGATCAGCACGATCGAGGGAACCATGCCCCACAGCACGCGGCCGTAAAGCGCCCAGCCTCGCTGCATGCGCGCCTCCGGCGGCAGCGGCGGCATCGTTTGCGGCTTGACAAGTGACACCGCGAACACGAACGCGAGGAACAGCAGCACCTGCACGATCGACGGGCCGAGCGCGCCCTTGTACATATCGCCGACCGAGCGGCCGATCTGATCGGCCAGCACAATCAGCACCAGCGATGGCGGAATCAGTTGCGTAATCGTGCCGCTGGCGGCGATCACGCCCGTTGCCAGTTTCATGTTGTAGCCATAGCGGATCATGATGGGCAGCGAGATCACGCCCATCGCAATGACGCTGGCCGCCACCGTGCCGGTGATCGCGCCAAGAATCGCGCCGACCACAACGACCGCATAGGCCAGCCCGCCCGGAACGCCCCCAAACAACTGGCTCGTGCCTTCGAGCAGATCTTCGGCCAGCCCGCACTTTTCCAGGACCGCTCCCATCAGCGTGAAAAACGGGATCGAGAGCAGCAGATCGTTCGACAAGGTGTTGAAGATCGACAGCGGGATGTTGGACAGGAAAAGCGGCGGAAAAAAACCGAGGTGGATCGCCAGAAAACCAAATCCGAGCCCCAGCGCTGCCAGCGAAAAAGCGACCGGAAATCCGATCAGCATCACGATCACGAGGCCCGCGAACATCAACGGAGCCATCATCTCGACGGTGATCATTGGATCGGCTTTTCGTAGTGGGTGTCCATTTCCAGTTCTCCGCGCAGGTAGGCAATCCGCTTGATCACCTCGGCCACGCCCTGCGCCGAGAGGAAAGCAAAGCCGATCGGCAGGATGATCTTGAACGGCCAGCGGATCAGTCCGCCGGCGTTGCTGGACATCTCCTTGGTGACGTACGAGTCGACCGCGAACGGCCACGACAGGACCGCCATCAACACCGTCATCGGCAGCAGGAAGAGCAACAGGCCCGCGAGGTCGATCTTGGCGCAGGTGCGCGGCGCCAGGTGCGCATAGATGACATCGACGCGCACGTGCCCGTTGACGTTCAGCACCTTGGACGCACCAAACATCACCATCAGCGCGAACATGTACCACTGCACCTCGAGCCAGGCGTTCGAGCCGATGGAAAACAGGTAGCGGATCGAAGCGTTGCCGGCACTCACGAGTGCCGCGATCAGCACGCAATACGCGGCGATGCGGCCAAAGCGCTCATTGAACGCATCGACCCAGCGCGTAAAGGCAAGCAGGGTCTGCAACGGGTTCCTCCTCGCAGTCGCCGACGGTTCTAAGGGCCGTGCGCGCGTGCATCGTACGCTGGACGCGGTCAAGGTGGAACATCAAGCGGCCGAGATTTCTCCTCCGAGCCGCTTGCGCCAGCGCTCGATCTGCCGCTTGACCTGCGCCGGCGCGGTGCCGCCAACATGGTCACGCGCGGCGACCGAACTTTCCACGCGCAGCACATCGAATACATCGGCGCCCGCGGCCGATGCCTGTTGCTGCAAGTCCGCGAGCGGCAGATCGGCCAGTTCGCAGCCGCGTTCGACGGCAAGCCGCACCGCGCCGGAAACAGCCTCATGCGCGTCGCGAAACGGCACGCCGCGCCGGGCAAGATAGTCGGCCAGGTCCGTCGCCGTCGCGTGCCCTTCCAGCGTGGCGCGCTTCATCGCCTCCGCGTTGACGGCGATACCGGGAACCATCTCGGCAAACGCGAGCACGGTGTTGAGCACGGTGTCCGCGCAGTCGAATACGGGCTCCTTGTCTTCCTGGTTGTCGCGGTTGTAGGCGAGTGGCTGGCTCTTGATCATCGTCAACAGCGCGACCAGATGGCCGATGACGCGGCCGCTTTTGCCGCGCGCCAGTTCACACACGTCGGGATTTTTCTTCTGCGGCATGATCGACGAGCCGGTCGTGTAGCGGTCGGGGAGGCGCACGAAGTCGAAGCGCGGATTCATCCACCAGATGAGCTCCTCCGCGAGCCGCGACACGTGCGCCATCACGACGGCGGCCGCTGCGCAGAATTCGATCGCGAAGTCGCGATCGCTCACGGCGTCGAGCGAGTTTTCGCACAGGCCGTCGAACCCGAGTTTGGCTGCGACAAACTCGCGGTCGATCGGAAACGTGGTTCCGGCCAGCGCCGCCGCCCCCAGCGGCAGGCGGTTGACCCGACGGCGCGCGTCCAGCAAGCGTTCGCGGTCGCGCTCGAACATTTCCACGTAGGCGAGCAGATGGTGGCCGAACACGACCGGTTGCGCCACCTGCATATGCGTGTAGCCCGGCATGATCGTTTCCGTATGTGCGGCCGCTTGGTCGACCAGTGCGCGCTGCAACTGCGACAGCGCGGCGCAGATGCGGTCGAGTTCGTTCCGCACGTACAGCCGCAGATCGGTGGCCACCTGGTCGTTGCGCGAACGACCGGTGTGCA
>Ga0187892_10010179_pt1 | contig 12029 bp, 5 predicted proteins | sample MA1701073metaG_FD_139345 | JGI IMG/M metagenome (GOLD analysis project Ga0187892, IMG submission 139345) | Bio-ooze microbial communities from a basaltic lava cave in the Kipuka Kanohina Cave System on the Island of Hawaii, USA - MA170107-3 metaG ...
CGGGAAGTTGGACTGCACCTGGGCGATGGCCTTGACGATCGAGCCCGGCAGGTTCTTGAACTTGTTCACCACCGCGGCCACGTCCGGACCTTCCGGCTGCGGCGAGTTGTTCGGGGGGTTGAACGGCGCGAAGACGTCGCCCGCGCGGCGGGTCGCGATGGAGACGGGGAAGGACACGGCTTGGCACGTACCCTCCGCGCCCTTGCAAAGGGCGGCAAAGACTTCCACGTCGTAGCGTGAACTGGGGACGATCTCGGACCCCAGGACATGGACAATCCCCTCGCTGCCCCAATCGTGGTAGTACGCAGTACACTGCAGCCGCGCGGCGCTGTAGTTGCCCAAGCCCGGGCTGTCGCGGGATTCGAGATAAGTGAACGGCGGACCGACCCAACGGGCGCAGCCGTTCATTTCTCCGGGGGCCGCGCAGCCGATGCCCGCGGGACACGTGCCGCTTCCGGGGCAATCCGCGCCGCTTTGGCAATAGTAGCCTGAGTACGGCCCGGGCCCGGTGCACATGTTGTTGAGCGTGGTGTCGAACGCCGTAAAGTTCGGTTGCGCTCGATTCGGCGGATTCGGCGGAATCGGGTGCTGCAAGTCGACGGCAGTCACGCGAATGGCGGTCTGGGGAGCGGCGGCGCCGGTCGCGACGGCCGGCGGCGCAGTGGAGAACGAAATGGCGCGGGTCTTCTCGGAGGGGTCCGGCACCGCGGCCGGCGGGGCTTCGCACTCGTCGGGAATGCCGTTCCCATTGGCGTCCCGGGACGTTGCCCACCAAACAAGGTCGATGCAGTCGTCCTCGCCATTCTTGTTGCAGTCCGTGCCGCAGAGCTGGATGAGGACATGGCCGTGCGGGACGGAAGGCGTGTCCGCGTTCGCAAACGAGCCGGCGGAAAGGAAGCCTGGGACACCGCCATGCACTTCGTCGGAGATCAACAGCGATACGTCCGGCGGGAGATTCACGGTCAGGTCGTTGAGATCGAAGACGGTGATGGTGTCGTCCGGACCGACGTGCCACAGCGTGGCTCGCTCACTGTCCGGCGAAAGTTCCATATACGAGTAACCACCCATCCAGTGGCCCACCTCGTGGGTTCCGGTGTCGCCGAGGCTCACGGCCCGCGAGTCGCGCATTCCGGGCAAAGGCGGCAGCTGCAGCGGAGCGCCCCACACCCCGTCGATGCGGCGATAGAGGACGCCGCGGTACAGGTCCGCCAACCCGGCGATGGAGGCGTTATGACCAACAGCGAAGTCACCCGTAGCATCATTGCTCGGGTCAGATGGGAAAGCGGTGATTGTTCCCAAGTAGGCCCCCGGCGTCATGGGTAGGTCGGTGCGTTCGAAGCCGCCGCCGGGCAGCGATTGCCACACGCACGGCGCTTGGGGACTGGAGTCCGTCGCCGACGCCCCGCCGATGTGTACGTCATCGATAAAGATGTTGTCGTGCGTAATGGTTAGAGCTTCACTGGGAAAGCCCGGGCCGTTGTCCGGCAAAAGCGACCAAGCGGGGGTCCAACCGCCCCCGTCGGTGGTCATGTCACAATAGACGGCATGACGTTCATCGCCTCCGTTCGGACTGAGCCATCCGGAGAATCTGACCGTGTCAGGATTCAAACCATCACCGGCATCCGTAGCGAGAAACGCACCCGAGTTAAACCCCGGCGGCAGGGGCGGAACAACCGCCTCCCATGGACCCGCGCCGTTCCCGGTCCAAAACACGGGTTGTGGCATTGGATCCGGCCCCGGCAGGCAAGTTGAGGCAACGCAGTCCGCGTTCGACGTGCAAGGATCGCCCGCGTTGGGGCCTCCGGCGCACACGCGACCCGGCGTATTCGCATGGCCTCCGATGCTGCAAAAGACATCTTCGAAATCGACGACGCAACTGATCCCATTGCCTGAGCTTTCCGTGTTACCGAACGGGTTTGGGAGCGTCTGAATTTCCCAAAGCTGGCCGGCCTCTTTTGTCCAGACCACCGCCTTCCAGATCCCGTCGCCATCCAACGACCGCCCAACGACAGTGTCCACGCCGTCGCCTCCGTCGATGGCAACGGGTGCGTTGATGTTGAAAGCCTGACTCATCGTCCCAGGAAGCTCGGGCAAGGGATCGAACCAGAACGTCGGCGGGGTGGAGGGAACCAGCGCTTCGTTGGCAAATGTTCCGGTGCAGGGCGGTTCTTCGCCGTCTTCATAATCCACATCCACGTTGTCGAACACGATCGATGGCGGGTAGGGCGACGTGTACGCCACGATCGACCCGGTCTGGCCCATCGCCAGCCCGCCGCCGAGAGAGCCGGTGAAATCCATGGTGGCGACGTTCGTTGCACCTTCGAAGAACCAAGTGGTCGAGGTGCCCGGTTCACCCGTCGCGTCTTCCGGCTCCATGTAGTGAGTGACCTCATAGAGGTATCCGTCCGGCGGGTCGCTCAGCGGAACTTCAATGTCCTCCAGGTTGGAACCCAGACTTGGCGTGGTCTCAAAGGTGTTGTTGATCACCTGGAAGTTGTAGGCCCCACTATTGGGGCCAAGATTGATGCGAGCCCGCAAGACTGTTGTGCTGTTCGTCCCATTAGGGTACATTTGATAGAAGTACCCATATTGTCCCGAAGGGATTGGGTAGCCCAGATAATTGCTGCCCCCGGGGCCTCCTGACTCCACGGCGAAAGCAATCGGATCGTTGCACTTGCCCACCCACCGGGTCTTGCCGTCCTTTTCGTAGTCGAAGGAGACAAAGTTAAATTTGACGCGCCCGTTGGGGTTATTGAACGTGAAGTTCTCCGAATCCCCGGGACCGATGTCGAGGCCGGTCACCGTCCAGGTTCCAGTCTGCGCACCGGGTACGGTTGGTTCAAAGTCGACCGTTGCTCCCGCCGGCGCGTCAATGTCCGTGCCCGCATTACCCTTTTTGATGATGACCGAAGTGTAGGTACGCCTTGATGAGGCTTTGACTCCGTACGTGACCACCTTCTGCTCTGCGTTCGCCGGCTCGACGAGCATGAAACAAACGCAAGCAACCATCCCCAGCAGCCGTTTTACGAATCGTAAGACCCCTGGATCGAACATTGGACTCATTACTCCTAAATCCGTAACCGATGCGCCGACGGTTGTACTGTTTCGACGAGACATGGTTCTGTTCCTTCCGGCTTCGAGCCGAATCACCCCGGAGCGCACAGCTCCGCCCTGCCTCCTACGAGCGGGAGGCGACTGCGCTGGGCGATCCATGGGGAGATGGTCCCTATAGCTACTCGTGGTTCGGGGCCGGTTCTTACACGAAAAACTCGCGAATCCTCGATTTGGCAGGCCGCCGGGCCTCGTGGATTACTTCAGATAGGCCACCGCCGCGTCGGTTTCCCCGTCCATGGCGATGGTGAGTTTGCGGCCGTTACTGACAGCGGGGACATGCATGACGCGGATGTCGCGATCGAATTCCGCGTCCGCGGGAAGCAGTTTCCCCAGAACGTTCGACGATTGGTGAAAGAATGCCTGATTGAAGCGATTGCCCGGTTCGTCGGGATAAAGCGGTAGGTAATGAATGTTGGCCTCGACGAGGTCCTGGAAGAAGTGCGTGCCGAAGGAGACCTCCGGGCAGAAGCCGTCCTTGCGATGGGCGACTTCGATCAGCAAGCGGGTGCGGTTGATGTCCGCATAGCGCACGGGCACGCCCAGAGTGATGTCATTGCTTCCCCACCGCCCCGGGCCGACTAGGATAAAGGACTTCGGCGGCAGGGCGTGGTTGATCCGGCCGACCACGCGGGCGACTTCAAGCCGGCGCTCACGGGTGGGCAAATCGTCATAAGCGGCCGCGTCGATGTAGACCACGTACTCGATTCCTTCGATCAGTCCGGTCCGCACGAAGCGGTGGGCGTCGAAGATCACGTCGCGGTCGGGAATGTTCGCGGGCACCTTGACGGGGTCGGCCTCGGCGGCCTGCGACTGCGAACGGCATTGCAGGAGGTAGAACTTCTCCCCATCGGTGGCGAACTCGATGTCCACGGGAAGGCCGTAGGCCTCTTCGAGGGTGCTGAGGATCTCGCGAAGACGAGCGACGAACGGCGTCTCGCGGATGAGCTTGTCAAACGTGATGCAAAGGCCGGACGGCTCCTCGTCCACGCGCAGCCCAGTCGGCGCGAACAGATCGCCGTCGCGATAAACCGAGACGATCTTATCGAGCATGGGAAAGTCGAAGCCCCCGGCGAGCAGTTCGTCGAGGTGGATCGTCTGCAGGCGGTTCCTCTTCAAGTCGACTACGTCCATGGTGTGCTGCGCGCAGCGGCGGATGTCGTTGACGTTGGATTCGGGTCGCAGGGTCGGCGCGCCCAGCGCCACCATCCGCGGGTAGTCGGCCCCGCTGCGATCCACCGCCCGCGTCCCCAGACCCATGACCAATCGTCCCAGCCCGTCCTCGCGGCGGATGCGCGGCGACCAGCGATACTCATTCCGCGAGAAGGCCACCCCCGCGACCGTAGGCAGGAGATAATCGCCGTGCTGGACGCCGACCACCCTCTGAATGAGCACCGCCATTTCCTCGACATAGTCGATGAGGTTGTGTTCCCGGCGATAGAGGATCGGGTCGGGGGCCATGATGCTGGCATAGACTTCCGCGATCGCGCCGATCAGGGCGCGTAAGCGCTGCTCGGGCGTACCCTGGTTGCCTACGAACACGCTGGCGTACTTGCCGCAGAAGGCGGTGCCCAGGCGATCCTCGAGCAGGCTCGATGATCGCACGATCAGCGGATGGGTGCCTACTTGGTCGAGAATCTTTCGCAAGTCGTGGACGACTTTCAGCGGGAACTCGCCGTTGCGAAACACTCCGCGAATGAGCGGATACTCGCGGGTCACGTCCTCGATGGGCTTGTACTTCTGCGTCTGATACTCATCGAGCCGATTGAGGCGCAGGAATTCCTCCACGACGTCGCTGCGCAGGTAGTAGGAGTCCGGAATGGCCACGGGCAGATAGGTTTGCTTGTCCTGCTCGGCCGCGGCGAGAATGCGGTGCGCCAGGATCATTCCGCCCGCCTTGCCGCCGATGCGTCCGATGCCGCTGTCGCTGCCCAGCATCCGCCGTGTGATGTCGTCGAAGTCGCGGATTTGCAGATGGTTCTTGGCAATGCCGATGAACTCGAGCTGGTCGCTGACGAAGTGTCGCGTCAGGGCGACCCGCGTGCCCACGACCTCGGCCGGGGCGAGCCGCGTCTCCCCCAGGGGCAGCTTGCAAAAACGCTGGATCAGGTTGGCCAGCTCCCGGAAGGACACGTTCCCGCGGTTGGCCACGATCTCCAGATTGTGAACCTCCTCGCGCTTCATGGTGAGGTTCACGAGGTCGTCGATGTCCGCTAGAGAAAAATGCTTGGCGACGTGCTTGCGGGTGATTTCTTCGACGAGCGCCCGTTCGCGTTCGTCCCACCGATCGCGCTCGGCCTGGTTGGGGTCATCGCGAAGTTCGGCGGGTCGGCCGGTCTGGATGCCCGCCTGGTCGTGGATCTGATCGATCGTGGCGATCCCGCGGCGGTGCAGCTCCATGAGCAGTTCCCGCTGGATCCGCTCGGCGAGCGCCGGGCGGAGCTGGAGGTGCTCCTCCAGCCGGTCGAGTACCTGGGACGCCATTTGCGCATCGCCCACGGGGAAAACCCTTCCTCGCATCGCACCTGTGCCGCGAGGCGGACCATTGTCTGATTTGCTCGTACGCTCGCAAGCTGCCGCCGCGCACGGTCCGCCCTGCGTGACTATAATGAGCGTCTCTTCGATCGAGCTGGATGCGGCTGGACCGAGAATGTCGAACTCGACGACCACACCACATTGCGCCTCGCGGGGGGCAAACGCGACGATATCGCTGCCCGTGGTCAGCGCCGCGCCGCGCGTGCGCAAGTCGAAAACCAGCCGATGGCGAGCGTTATCGCTGGTAGTCGTCCATCTGCTCATCATCGGGCACGTGGTGCAGTGGCTCATCACCGGCCGTACGGTGTCGCCCGTCGAGCCTTCCGAAGCCATGTACGCCCTCAACGAGGGCCACGTCAACGCCGGGCTCATCTTCCTTGCCCTCGCTCTGCTGGCCACCTTGGTCTTTGGGCGATTCGTCTGCGGTTGGGGGTGCCACGTCGTGGCATATCAGGACCTATGCGCCTGGCTGCTCAAGAAGGCCGGAATCAAGCCCAAGCCGTTCCGTTCGCGACTGCTCGTGCTCGCGCCCCTGTCGCTGGCGTTCTACATGTTCTTTTGGCCGACGGTCTATCGCTGGTTCGCGGGCGCTCCCGCGCCGCCGCTCTCCAATCATTTGATGACCACGGAGTTCTGGAAGACATTCCCGGGACTTGGCGTCGCCGTCCTCACCGTGGCCGTCTGCGGGTTCGTCATCGTCTACTTCCTGGGCGCAAAAGGGTTCTGCACGTATGCGTGCCCCTACGGCGGGCTGTTCGGCGTGGCCGACAAAGTCGCCCCGGGGCGCATCCTGGTCACCGACGACTGCGAGCACTGCGGCCACTGCACTGCCACGTGTACCTCCAACGTGCGCGTCCATGAGGAGGTCGCCAAGTACGGGATGGTCGTCGACCCCGGCTGCATGAAGTGCATGGATTGCGTGAGCGTTTGCCCCAATGACGCGCTGTACTTTGGCTTCACGGCGCCGCCTTTTCTCAATCAAGGCACGAAGGCGCGAAGGCATGATGGGATCGGTACCGCGACCGTGAGGGAGCGGGCTGCGAAGTCGACGCCGTTCGACTTCACTCTGTCGGAGGAACTGCTCGTTGCCGCTGTCGGGCTAGGCTCCTTGCTCGCCTATCGCGGTTTGTACGGTCAGATCCCCCTGCTGCTGGCCATGGGGATGGCCGCCATCACCGGGTTCGTCGCCGTCAAGTGCCTGCACATGGTGCGCGGGGCCAACGTTCGACTGCAAAACTTGCAATTCAAACGCGGCGGTCGTGTGACCCGATCCGGTGTTGTGTTCGTCTGCCTAGCCGTCGTACTTTTCGCTTTCACGGCGCACAGCGCGGCCGTGCAGGCGAACTCGTGGAGCGGGCGGAGGTTGTTCGCGTCGCTGAACGTCGGCGACGAGGTGTGGATGCCCGGCAACCTCTGGTGGGACCGCGCCACGTCGCAGCAACGCTCGCGCGTGGATGACGCGATCGCCCGACTCTCCCGCGCGGATCGGTGGGGCTGGGTCAGCACGCCGGCCGTGCTCCAAGACATGATCTGGCTGCACCTCGCCAAGGGCGAGCTCGGCGCCGCCGAGACCGCTGTCCTGCGGTTGATCGCGCTCACCCCCGATGAGCCCGAGCCGCACCGAGGCCTGGCGGGAATTCTCCGCAAGACGGGTCGGCTCGCCGATGCGGAGGCCACCTATCGCACAGCGCTGGAAATGGACCCGCAGCACCTCCGCGCGAGACAGGACTTGGCGGCCTTGCTGGCATCGCAGGGGCGCCACGACGAGACCATCGAACAGCTTCGACTTATTGTGAGTCAGCAACCGCAGCAGCCGCCGACGGCACGCTATCAGCTCGCCATGGCGCTGCTCAGCAGAGTGGGCCAACCGACACAGACTCCGCGTGACCTTCCGGAAGCCGTCGAACACTTGATACAGGTTGTCGCGGAGCGACCCACCTTCGCCGAAGCGCACTACAACCTCGGTGTCGCTGTCTTCATGACCGGCCGTCCGCGCGAAGCCCTTCCACACATTCAAGAGAGCGTTCGCCTCAACCCGGACGACGCACAGGCGTACGGCTTTTTGGAAGTAGTCCTCCGCGAGACGGGGGACCTGGCCGGCGCGGCCCAAGCCGGCCAAAAAGCCGCCGCCATTCGTTCCAGGAAGTAAGGCACCGCGCATCCCCTGTCGGAGACTCTGCGGGCGAGTTCATTCAACCCTTGCAGAATCAGTACCGAAGGATCATGCTGGAATGACCGTGATGCGATCCATCATTGTGCATTCGGCCATGGTCATCGCCGCGGCGCTGGCAATGTTGAAGATCGGCGGGCTCCTGTTCGTGGAGTTCCGCCCGAAGCAGTTCGTGTACGCCGCGATGTTCGCATATTTTGCGATCTTGTTTTGGAGCAAGCGCAAGCCGAAATCGCGCGCGTAGAAGGGCGAAACACCATTGGACACAATTCGGCTGGCAAACCTAAACGACGCCGCAGCCGTTCTGTCAATCTATGCCCCGATCGTGCGTGACACGGCCACGTCGTTCGAGCTCGACCCGCCCGGCACGGACGAGATGCGACACCGCTTAGAAGAGACGCTTAAGCGGTACCCCTGGCTGGTCTATGAGAACGAGCACGGCGTCCTAGGCTACGCCTACGCCGGGTCGTTCCGTGCGCGACCGGCGTATCAGTGGACCGTCGAGGTGTCGGTGTACATTCGCGAGGACAGCCGCGGTGCGGGCATCGGCAAAGCGCTCTACGAAGCTCTCTTCGACTGCTTGCGCCGGCAGGGCTATTGCAATGCCGTAGCCGGCATCGTTCTTCCCAACCCCGCCAGCCTGCGGCTGCACGAACGATTGGGCTTCCGCAAGGTCGGCGTGTTCCATCGCATGGGCTACAAGTTCGGCGCCTGGCACGACGTGGCTTGGTGGGAGCTGCCCTTAAGACCCGCTGCCGATCCGCCCTCCGCACCGGGTGTTCTGTCAGCGTCAATTCTGCGGGTCGTCCCCGACGGCGGTGGGGCGCGTTTCGAGGGCCCTGATGAACTCGTCTGACGTTGACGTCCAGCCAAGCAGCGTTCGAACGACCAGGAGCGACGCATGGTAGTTGCTCCTGCCCTCACCTTGGGGCTCGGCGGTGCAATCGGTAAGCAGCAAACAACGGTAGTCGCGGAACATCGCATCTCGAATGGTCGAGTCCACGCAAACGCTCGTCGTGCAGCCGGTCACCACCAGGTGCCTGATCCCCGTGCGTTTCAGGATCTTGTCCAGGTCCGTTTGATAGAAGCCGCTGTATCGGTTCTTGTAGATCACGACATCGCCCGCTTCCGGGGCGAGTTCTGGAAGAATGGCCGTGTTCCAAGTGTCGCGCACCAGGATTCGGCTCTGCGTGCCATCGGGCGCCGCGATGGCCTGTCCGACATTCAGACGATGATGTTTGATCCGGCTCGGAGAATCAGGCGGGCCTGCATCCGATAGATCGGGCTTATACGCCATTTTCAGATAGATGACCTTGATGCCCGCTTTCCGGGCCGCGGCGATGGCTCTTGCCGTGGGACCGACCGCTTTTTGAATCCCGGAGATGTCAATTCCGGCACGGTCAAACATGCCGCCCTTCGATCCGAAATCATTCTGCATATCGACGACAATCACGGCCGTCCGTGCTGTATCGATGCTCATCGGCTCAGGCTGGGCGGGGAGTGTGACACGCCGAGTCGCGCGAGGGTCCCCGACGCCGGCGCCTTGCCGTGATGACGCGCAACCCGAGGAGAGGGCCAAGAAAGCAAATAGCAGCCTGATCAGCGCAGCACGTCGGAGTGCGACCTGAGTTCGTTTCATGTTCCCCCTGTGCCTCATTTCTTGCCTTGCCCCGGAGCGTTTCATCGGCGCTGATTCTACCGAGTTTCGGGGCGTGAGAGGTCCAGCGGGGTGAGGGGGTTTCAAACTGTGAAAGGTGGACCTAACCATCGACAGGACAATGGTTTACGTTTCGCCTGCGGCGTTTCGCGAACTCGCCGAGGGAAAGCCCAGAACCACCGCGCGGAACCGCAACCCTTGTTGCTACATAGGTTTGGGCTTTGCCCTTTCGCCTTTTTCGTCAACCCTTCCCGGCCCGTCCAAACCGGCAACGTAGCCCGTGGGCTGTAGTGCGGGTACTATTGCGGCCCGGCTTGAGCCTGCATGGTCGGGCATCCTCTACCGCCATCGGCCGGACGGTCCGGCGGGCGGCGGAGTCCCACCGCTCTGGAGGGTTTCGCAACATGTCACGCACGCGGATTTCGTTGGCCTTCGGTCTTTCGATCGTATCCCTTTTCGCCGCCTCAGCGCGGCTCTATGCGAGCGCCCCGCCGCAGAAGATCACCAGCGTCGAAGGCATCACCGAATACCGCCTCGCCAACGGTCTGACCGTCTTGCTCTTTCCCGATCCCTCCAAGCCCACGGTCACAGTCAACGTGACCTATCTGGTCGGTTCCCGGCACGAGGGTTACGGCGAGACAGGCATGGCTCACCTGCTGGAGCACCTCGTCTTCAAAGGCACGCCCGACCACCCGCAGATCTGGAAGTCGTTGCAGGAGCACGGGGCGCAGTTCAACGGCTCCACCTGGCTGGACCGCACCAATTATTTCGAGACGCTGGCCGCCTCCGACGACAACCTCGACTTCGCCCTCAAGCTCGAGGCCGACCGCATGGTCAACAGCTTCATTGCCAAGAAGGACCTCGATTCCGAGATGACCGTGGTGCGCAACGAATTCGAGATGGGCGAGAACAACCCCCGCGGCGTGCTCTCCGAGCGGGTCATGTCCGCCGCCTATCTCTGGCACAACTACGGAAAGTCCACCATCGGCTCGCGCGAAGATATCGAGCGCGTGCCCATCGATCGCCTGCAAGCGTTCTACAAGAAGTTCTACCAGCCCGACAACGCCGTGCTCGTGGTGGCGGGCAAGTTCGACGAAACCAAGACGCTCGCTCGGGTCAACGAACTCTACGGGCGCATTCCTAAGCCCACTCGCGAGCTGGAAAAGACCTACACCGTCGAGCCCGCCCAGGACGGCGAGCGAGAAGTCGCCCTCCGCCGCGTGGGCGACGTGCAGGCCATCGATGTCGTGTATCACGTCTGCGCCGGAGCCCACGAGGACATGCCCGCCCTGGAAATCCTGACCGACGTCCTCACCGCCGACCAGACCGGACGGCTGTACAAGGCCCTCGTGCAAACCGAGCTCGCCACGCGAGTTTCCGCGTCGGCGCCGGTGCTCCACGACCCCGGCTACCTGGAAATCGACGCCGAAGTCCGCAAGGAAAAGCCGCTCGACAAGGTCCGCCAAGTGCTCCTCGAAGTCGTCGAGGGCCTCTCCAAAACCGAGATCACCGAAGCGGAGGTCGATCGGGCCAAGAACGCCTTCGCCCGCCGTTTCGACCTCATGCTCAATGACAGCGGGCGCGTGGGTATCCGGCTGTCCGAGTCCGCGGCCGCCGGCGATTGGCGGCTCATGTTCCTCCATCGCGATCGCATCAAGAAGGTGACGCCCGCCGACGTGAAGCGCGTGGCCGCCGCCTATCTGAAGTCCAGCAACCGGACGCTGGGCATGTTCAGTCCTTCCAAGGAGATCGATCGTACCATCGTCCCGCCCACGCCCGACCTGGTGGCGCTGCTCAAGGACTATCGCGGCAGCGAAGGACTCGCCCAGGGCGAGGAGTTCGAGGCCACGCCCGCCAACATCGAGTCTCGCACCCAGCGGACCAAGACCTCCGTGGGGATGAAGCTGGCTATGATTCCCAAGAAGACACGCGGCGAGCGCGTGAATGCCAACATCACGCTGCACTATGGCACGGAGGCGGCGCTCAAGGGAAAGACCGATGCGGCGTCGTTTGTTCCTTCGATGCTGACCATGGGCACGGCCAAGCACTCCCGCCGCGACATTCAGGACGCCTTCGACAAGCTCAAGGCCAACGTCCGCTTCTCCGAGGGCGGCGGTGGCGGCGGATTCGGACGCTTCGCCCGCGGCGGCGGAGGCGCGCCGGGCACGATCAACGTATCCATCGAGACCATCCGTCCGAATCTGATTCCCGTCCTCGAACTGGTGGCCGAGTGCCTTCGCGAATCCACCTTCCCGGAGGATGAGTTCGAAAAGCAGCGCAAGGAAACGCTCGCGGCCATCGAGCAGCAGCTATCCGAGCCCATGGCCCTTGCCCCCGTGGAGCTGCGCCGCAAGCTCACGCCGGTCTCGCGGGACGACATTCGCTACGTCCAGACCCCGCAGGAGCGCATCGACGCCGTCAAGGCCGTCAAGCTCGACGACGTCAAGGCCGTCTACAAGGACTTTGTCGGCCTGGGATATGCGGAGGCCGCGTTGGTCGGTGACTTCGATCCCAAGGAAGTGACCAGCCACCTCGACAATCTTTTCGTCGGCTTCA